>Ga0302320_10012457_pt1 | contig 17865 bp, 12 predicted proteins | sample Bog_T0_3_FD_202130 | JGI IMG/M metagenome (GOLD analysis project Ga0302320, IMG submission 202130) | Peat permafrost microbial communities from Stordalen Mire near Abisko, Sweden - Bog_T0_3 | ecosystem: Environmental > Terrestrial > Soil > Wetlands > Peat | place: Sweden: Abisko, Stordalen Mire...
CAATTGCGCCGCGTGATGGACCAGTTGCCGGGCCGCCTCGATCTCGGTCGCCATGCTGGCGAGGCGAAAGGCGATGGCCTGATGCTCGGCGATGGGCTTGCCGAAGGTGATGCGCTCGCGCGCATAATCGCGCGCGGCCTCAAAGGCGGCGCGCGCCATGCCCACCGCTTGCGAGGCGATTCCGACCCTGCCGCCTTCGAGGTGGGACAGCGCGATGCGGTAGCCCTCCCCCTCGGCTCCGAGACGCAGATTTTCCGGCAGGCGCATGTCGTCGAAGGCGATCTGGCAAGTGTCGGAGGAATGCTGTCCGAGCTTTTCCTCGACCCGCACCACCTTGTAGCCGGGCGTGTCGGTCGGCACGATGAAGGCGGAAATGCCTTTCTTGCCCACCGCCGGATCGGTCACCGCGAAGACGATGATCACATTGCCGTTCTTGCCCGAGGTGATAAATTGCTTGGTGCCCGAAAGAACATAGGCGTCGCCGTCGCGTTTTGCGCGAGTCAGCAGGTTGGCGGCGTCGGAGCCCGCCTGCGGCTCGGTCAGAGCAAAACCGCCGACCCATTCGCCGCTGGCGAGCTTGGGCAAAAATCGCTGCTTCTGGTCTTCCGTGCCGAATTTGACGATCGGCCCGCAGCCGACCGAATTATGCACGCTCAAAATGGTCGAGCAGGCCCCGTCGCCCGCCGCGATTTCCTCCAGCACACAGGCATAGGCGACCGCGCCAATGTCCGAGCCGCCATATTCTTCCGGCGTCGTCATGCCGAGCAGTCCGAGCTGGCCCATTTCCTTGATCTCCGCCGCCGGAAACTTGTGCTCCCGGTCACGAAGGGCCGCCGTCGGCGCCAGTCTTTCGCGCGCAAAATCGCGCGCCATGTTGCGGATTTCTTGCTGGGTTTCCGTCAGCAGCATGAGTTTTCCTTCAAGACATGAGCTCGACGGCCAAGGCCGTAGCTTCGCCGCCGCCGATGCACAGCGCGCCGACGCCGCGCTTGAGCCCGTGTTTTTTCAGGGCCGCAAGCAGCGTAACCAGAATGCGGGCGCCCGAGGCGCCGATGGGATGACCGAGCGCGCAGGCGCCGCCATTGATGTTGACCTTGTCATGCGGCAGATCGAGATCGCGCATCGCCGCCATGGCGACGACCGCGAAAGCTTCGTTGATCTCGAACAGATCGACCTCGCCAAGCATCCATCCCGTCTTTTCCGCGAGTTTCCTGATCGCGCCGATCGGCGCGGTGGCGAAGAGATGCGGCTCCTGCGCGTGGGTGGTGTGACCGGCGATTTTTGCGAGCGGGGTAAGGCCGCGCGATTCCGCCTCGGACGCGCGCATAAAAATCAGGGCCGCTGCGCCATCGGAAATCGAGCTGGAATTGGCCGCCGTGACCGTGCCGCCCTCGCGGAAGGCCGGCTTTAGGCTGCGGATTTTGTCCGGCCTCGCGTTGCCCGGCTGTTCGTCCTGCGTGACCGTGGTTTCGCTGCGGCCGGACCGCAAGGTGACGGGGGCGATCTCGCCCGCAAAACTGCCGTCTGCGATAGCTTTTTGGGCGCGAGTCAGCGAGGCCAAAGCGTAATCGTCCTGCGCCTCGCGCGTAAACTGGTAGGTTTGGGCGCAATCTTCGGCGAATGTTCCCATCAGACGGCCCTTGTCATAGGCGTCTTCGAGGCCGTCGAGGAACATGTGGTCGATCACCTTGCCATGGCCGAGGCGATAGCCGCCGCGCGCCCGGTCGAGCAGATAGGGCGCGTTGGTCATGCTCTCCATGCCGCCGGCGACGACGATATTGGCGCTGCCGGCGAGGATCAGGTCATGGGCGAACATGGCGGCTTTCATGCCCGACCCGCACATTTTGTTGACCGTCGTCGCGCCCGCAGCGTAGGGCAACCCGGCGCCGAGTCCCGCTTGCCGGGCGGGCGCCTGTCCCTGCCCGGCGGGCAACACGCAGCCGAACACCACTTCGTCGATCTGATCGGGGGCCAGACCGGCCCGGCCAAGCGCCGCCGTGATGGCGGTCGCGCCGAGTTGAGCGGCGGTGGCGTCCTTCAGGTCGCCCTGAAAGCCGCCCATGGGGGTGCGGGCGGAACCCACGATGACGACAGGGTCAGTCGAAGTCATTTTATGCTCCCAAAAAAATTTCAGCGCGCGCCCATGCGCAAGGCGCCGTCGAGGCGGATGACTTCGCCGTTCAGCATGGTGTTTTCGCAGATATGCTTGACGAGCGCCGCATATTCGGCGGGGCGGCCAAGGCGCGAGGGGAAGGGCACGCTCTTGCCGAGCGAATCCTGCACCTCCTGCGGCATCCCCGCCATCATCGGGGTTTCGAAAATGCCCGGGGCGATGGTCACCACACGGATCCCGTATCGCGCCAGTTCGCGCGCCGCCGGCAAGGTCAGCCCGACAATGCCCGCCTTGGACGCCGCATAGGCGGCCTGACCGATCTGGCCGTCATAGGCCGCGACCGACGCGGTGTTGACGATCACGCCGCGCTCGCCGTCCACGCCGGGCTCTTCCCTCGCGATGGCCGCAGCCGCCAGCCGCAGCATGTTGAAGGAGCCGATCAGGTTGATGTTGATCGCCTTGGCGAAGGAGGCGAGGTGATGCGGACGTTCGCGGCCCAGAATTTTTTCGCCCGGCGCTACGCCGGCGCAATTCACTAGCCCATTGAGATGGCCGAAAGCGTCGAGCGCACAGGCCACCGCCGCCTGACCCTGCTCATCATTCGTGACGTCGGTGGCGAGGAAGCGGGCCGATTCACCCAGTTCGGCGGCCATAGCCTCGCCCGCCGCGACATTGACGTCGGCGATGACGATTTTGCCGCCCTCGGCGACCAGCAGGCGCGCCACGGCGGCGCCGAGGCCGGAGCCGCCGCCGGTGACGACAAACACTTTATCCTTGATCTGCATTTGGGGACTTCCGCAACGTGATAATTTGAAGGTCAATCGGGGGCGCCCGGGAGACCGCCCCCGACGCCACGATCAGGAACTCGCCTTTTGCTCGGCGAGCGCCTTCTCATTATTGCGCAGGATGAACCTTTGCAGCTTGCCGCTCGGGGTCTTGGGCAACTGCGTCATGAATTCGATTTCGCGCGGATAGGCATGGGCCGAAAGCCGCTTGCGGACATATTGACGCAATTCCTCGGCAAGCTGCTCGCTGGGCTCATACCCCTGCTGCAACACGACAAAGGCCTTGACGATTTCCGTGCGTTCCGGGTCCGGCTTGCCCACCACCGCCGTCTCGACCACGGCGGGATGTTCGATCAGCGCGCTTTCGACATCGAAAGGCCCGATCCGGTAACCGGCCGAGGTGATTACGTCGTCGTTGCGGCCAACAAAGCTGATCGCGCCATCGACCTCGCGCTCGACCATGTCGCCGGTGCGATAAAGCCCCTTGGCGATGGAGGGCGTCGGCTGGTTCAGATAGCCGGCGAACCAGAACAGGGGCGATTGCGCGATATCCACCGCAAGTTCGCCGGTTTCATTCGGAGGCAGCTCCTGGCCGTCCGGATCGACAACGACGACCTTGAAGCCGGGCATGGCCAGACCCGCCGAGCCGGCATGAATGGTGTGGTCAAGGCCATGGTGGTTGTTGACGAACATGCCAAGTTCAGTCTGGCCGTAATGATCGTTGATCGTCGCGCCGAGTTCGGCGTCGAACCAGCGGATCACTTCGGGATTAAGCGGCTCGCCGGCGCTGGAGACCACCCTCAGCTTGCCCGTGACTGTTTTGGCCGCGTCGGGTCCGGCTGCGATCAGCAGGCGATAGGCGGTGGGGGCGCCGGCCAGATTGGTGATGCCGTGCTCGGCAATGATGCGGTAGGCGCTTTCGACAGTGAAGGGGCCGTCATAAAGCGTCGTGGCATGGCCGAGCAGCAGGGGTCCGGTGATCGCGTAATAGAGCCCGTAAGCCCAGCCCGGATCGGCGATGTTCCAGAATTTGTCGTCAGGACGCAGATCGACCGCATCGACCATATAGACCCAGAAATTCAGCAGGGCCTTGATCGGCACGATCAGGCCCTTGGGCAGGCCGGTTGTGCCGGACGTGAACATCATCATCAGCCCGTCGTCGCCGCGGCGCAGGACCGGTTCGAAGATCGGGCTCATCTTGGCGAGTTCGGCATGGAAATCGTCGTCGCCAATCGGAGCGGTCTCGCCCTTGTCGGCGCGCGTGACCAGCGCAATGGCCGGGGGCGTCTTGATGTCATCAAGCTTCGACCGGTTGGCCGGATCGGTGACAACGAGTTTCGCGCCGCTCGACTGGAGGCGGTGCTCGACGGCCTTGGAGCCGAAGGCGGTGAACAGCGGCTGGTAGATGGCGCCGGCGCGCCACGTTCCCAGAATCGTCGCCAGCAATTCGGGCGTGCGCGGCAGCAGGCCGGCCACCACGTCGCCCGGCCCGACGCCGCGCGATTTGAGATAATTGGCGAAGCGCGCGGAGAGGTCGCGCATTTGTTCGAAGGTGGTGCTGGCCTTGCGCCCGTCGCCGCTCTCCCATTCGAGGGCGATCTTGCCGGGGGCGATATGGCGGTCGCAACATTCGACGCAGGCGTTGATTCCCGTGGCCAGATCGCCGCTCAACTGGCCGGCGAGGTTTTTCAGACGGAATGCCGCAATGTGCTCTTCATAAACCGGGAGCGTCATAATGTTTCCTCCTCATGAATTCTTGTCTGGAGGTTGCTCCTCCTTGACCCCAGTATGACGCGAGTTCAAACGGACCGCATATGCCCGGAAAGGCGATATTCATTGGGCATTTTTGCCATATCGTTTGAGGCCTTCCGCGCGAAAAACCTCAGAATATCGGCGCAAGATCTTCGTCAAAAGGGTCTCCCTACGACGATTTGCTGATGTCGGCTGGATTGCATATCGCCGGTCTGACCCTTTTGCGAAAAGCGCTCGGGCTTTCGCCGGTCCATTGCCGGAAAGCGCGGGCAAAAGCTTTTTCATTGCGAAAGCCCACCGCAAAGGCCACGCGCTTGATCGGCTGGGCGCCGCGCGCAAGCGCCTGTTTCGCCCGCTCCAGCCGCGCCTTCTGCTTTAATTCGCGCAGCGAGGCGCCCTCCTTGCTCAACTGGCGGTGCAGGGTGCGGGTGGAAATATTGAAGCCTTCGGCCAGATCCTCCGTCCCCGGCAGATGGGCGTTGGGCATGCGCAGCACCTGCTGAACCCGGGCGGTGATCTTCTGGTCGCGGCGATAGGGCAGCACCGTCAGCGGGAGGGCGCGCTTGAGCATTTTTTGCAAAGCCGCCTCGTCGCGTTGCAAGGGATGGGCGAGGTAAGCGGCGTCGAAAGAGATGCGGGCGCAATCGGCGCCAAAATGCAGGTTTTCGGAAAAAAGTTTTGGGTAGACATCGGCGTGGGGCGGCTGCGGATAAGGAAAATCCGCGCGAAGAAGCGGAATGCGGAAATCGATGGCCCAGCAGGCGAAGCCCAGCACATAGCGCAGCACCGTCACGAGGCAGAATTCGCGGAAGGACCCGAGATCGCGGCGCTCGCGGGCGCAAAGACTGGCCACGCCCTCCGTGACGCTCAGCTCCAGCACGATGTCATCGAGCAGGATGAGATGATGACGCGTCCAGCGCCGCAGCGCGAGGTCGAGGGTCGCGGCGGTGATCGAGGCGCGGCACAGCAGGCCATAGGCGCCCCAGGGCAGTTTTCTGGAAAACCAGCCCAGGGCCTCGTCGTCCAGCTCCTGCATGGCCACAAAGGACAGAGCCTCGAATTGCGCTGAAGTCACCCGCCCCAGCGGATCATTTACATCCTCTGGCTGAATTTGCGCCCTTTCGAGCGCGCCGGCCGGATCGACGCCATATTTCGCATATGCGAGCAGAATGGCCCGCACAAACACCATTGGCGTGGCGGCGGAGCCGCTTCTGGACTTTGCAAATGCCGGCTTTTGCTTCGACATGACGCCATCATCGGAAAATTTGGCTTAAATTGCAACCTTGTCGGCGTCTTTCGCGCCGCCCTTGCGCATAATCTGCCCTTCGATGTGGCGGCCCTGCCAAGAGCCGCGCCGGAGGACCATGACCGTGACCATCCCGAGCCTTGATTTCCATTTCAGCGAAGAAGTCGAGATGCTGCGCGAAACATTGCGCGCCTTCGCCAACGCCGAAATCGCGCCGCGCGCCGCGCAGATCGACCGCGACAATCTTTTCCCCGCCGACCTATGGAAGAAATTCGGCGACCTCGGCCTTCTCGGCATGACGGTCAGCGAGGAGGATGGCGGCGCCAACATGGGCTATCTCGCCCATATCGTCGCGCTGGAGGAAATCTCTCGCGCCTCGGCCTCGGTCGGCCTGTCCTATGGCGCCCATTCGAATCTGTGCGTCAACCAGATCCGCCGCAACGCCACCCCGGCGCAAAAGGCCAGATATCTGCCAAAGCTGCTGTCGGGAGATCATGTCGGCGCCCTCGCCATGTCCGAGCCCAACGCCGGTTCCGACGTGGTGTCGATGAAGCTGCGCGCCGACAAAAAGGGCGAGCGGTACATCCTCAACGGCTCGAAAATGTGGATCACCAATGGCGGCGACGCCGACGTATTAGTGGTCTACGCCAAGACCGATCCGGCCGCCGGCGCGAAGGGCATGACCGCCTTCATCGTCGAGAAGGGTTTTGCCGGCTTCAGCTGCGGCGCCCATCTCGATAAGCTCGGCATGCGCGGCTCCAACACCTTTCCGCTGTTTTTCGACGATTGCGAAATCCCTCAGGAAAACGTGCTCGGCGGCGTCGGCAATGGCGTCAAAGTGTTGATGTCCGGCCTCGATTACGAACGCGCGGTGTTGTGCGGCGGCCCGCTTGGCATCATGGCGGCCTGCATGGACATCACCCTGCCCTATATGCACGAGCGCAAGCAATTCGGCCAGAAGATCGGCGATTTCCAGCTTATGCAGGGCAAACTTGCCGACATGTACTCCACCTGGCAGGCGACGCGGGCCTATGTCTATGCGGTGGGAAAGGCCTGCGACCGCTCCGACCATTCGCGCGGTCTGCGCAAGGACGCCGCCGGCGCCATCCTCTATTCCGCCGAAAAGGCCACCTGGATGGCGGGCGAGACCATCCAGGCGCTGGGCGGGGTCGGCTACACCAGTGATTTCGCCGCTGGGAGGCTGTGGCGCGACGCCAAGCTCTATGAAATCGGCGCCGGCACCTCGGAAATCCGCCGCATGCTGATCGGTCGCGAGCTCATGGCCGAGACGAATTAGGCGGAAATTCGGCATGAACGTCCTCAAGACCAGCATCAACACGCGCAGCCCGGAATTCGCCGCCAATCGCGCCGCGATGCGGGCCGTAGTAGACGATCTCCGTGGAAAGTTCGATATCGTGCGGCGGGGCGGCGGCGAAGTTGCGGCGGCGCGGCACAAGGCGCGCGGCAAGCTTTTGGCGCGCGAGCGTATTGACGCCTTGCTCGACCCCGGCGCGGGTTTTCTGGAGGTCGGCCAACTGGCCGCCAATGGCCTTTATGACGACGATGCGCCGAGCGCCGGCGTCATCACGGGCGTGGGCCGGGTATCGGGCGTCGAGTGCATGATCGTCGCCAATGACGCCACGGTGAAGGGCGGAACCTATTATCCGCTGACCGTTAAAAAGCATCTGCGGGCGCAGGAGATCGCTGAGCAGAACCACCTGCCCTGTCTCTATCTGGTCGATTCCGGCGGGGCCTTCCTGCCCAGGCAGGATGAGGTCTTTCCCGACCGCGACCATTTCGGGCGCATCTTTTTCAATCAGGCCAATATGTCGGCCAAGGGCATTCCCCAGATCGCGGTGGTGATGGGCTCCTGCACGGCGGGCGGCGCCTATGTCCCGGCCATGTCTGACGAAACCATCATCGTGCGCAATCAGGGCACGATTTTCCTCGGCGGGCCGCCTTTGGTGAAAGCCGCGACCGGCGAAGTGGTGACGGCCGAAGATCTGGGCGGCGCCGATGTCCATACCCGCCTTTCGGGCGTGGCCGACCATCTGGCCGAGAATGACTCCCATGCGCTCGCCATCGCCCGGCGCATCGTCGCCAATCTCAACCGGACCAGGAAAAACGACTTCGCCCTGGGCGGCGGGGAGGCGCCGCTCTACGATCCCGAAGAAATTTATGGGATCATTCCCGCCGATACGCGCCACCCTTACGACGTGCGCGAGATCATCGCCCGCATTGTCGATGGCTCGCGTTTCGACGAATTCAAGGCGCGTTACGGAGCGACGCTGGTCACCGGCTTCGCCCAGCTTTATGGCTCGCCGGTGGGAATCCTCGCCAATAATGGCATTTTGTTCGGCGAGAGCGCGCAAAAGGGCGCCCATTTCATCGAACTTTGCGTCCAGCGCGCCATTCCGCTGCTGTTCTTGCAAAACATCACCGGCTTCATGGTCGGCCGCAAATATGAGAACGCCGGCATCGCCAAGGACGGCGCCAAAATGGTCACCGCGGTCTCGACGGCGCAGGTTCCCAAAATCACCATGCTGATCGGCGGCTCCTTTGGCGCCGGCAATTACGGCATGTGCGGACGCGCCTATTCGCCGCGCTTCCTGTGGACATGGCCGAACAGCCGTATTTCGGTCATGGGCGGCGAACAGGCGGCGAGCGTACTTTCCCGCGTGCGCCGCGATGCGCTGGAGCTCAAGGGCGAGAGCTGGAGCGCCGAGGACGAGGAAGCCTTCAAGGCCCCGATCCGCGAGCAATATGAGACGCAGGGCCATCCCTATTACGCCACGGCGCGGCTTTGGGACGACGGTATCGTCGATCCCGCCCAGAGCCGCCGCGTGCTCGGCCTGTCGCTGGCGGCGGCGCTGAACGCCCCCGCGCGCGAGACCAAATTCGGCGTGTTCAGGATGTGAGGCCAAAATGTTCGAGACGCTGGAAATTTTTCGCGACGGCCAAGTCGCAACAATCTGGATGAACCGTCCGGAGCGCCACAACGCTTTTAACGCGCAAGTTATCGCCGAGCTTACGCAGGCTTTCGAGGCGCTCAGAGCCGATGAAAGCGTTCGCGTCGTGGTGCTGGCGGGGCGTGGAAAGAGCTTTTCCGCCGGCGCCGACCTTAACTGGATGAAGGCGGCGGGCGAGGCGGGTTTCGAGGACAATGTCGCGGACGCCCGCAAGCTCGCCGCCATGTTGCGTGTTCTGGCTGAAATGCCCAAGCCCACCATCGCCCGCGTACATGGCGCGGCGCTCGGCGGCGGCATGGGGCTGGCCGCCGCCTGCGATATTTGCGTTGCGGCCACCGCCGCAAGCTTCGCTGCGTCGGAGGTCAAATTCGGCCTTATTCCCTCGGCCATCGGCCCCTATGTCCTGCGCGCCATCGGGGCGCGACAGGCCTCGCGCTATTTCCTCACCGCCGAGCGCATTTGCGCGGACCGGGCGGTGGAGATCGGCCTCGCGCATGAGGCCGTGGAGGCGAACGACCTGGACCGGGCTGTGGCGACACTGGCCGAGGCCCTGCTCGCGGGCGGACCGCAGGCGCAGGGGGCCGCCAAGGCGCTGATCCGCGACATGGCCGCACACTCGATCGACGATTCGCTTGTGGAGGAGACGGCGCGCCGCATCGCCGCCCTCCGCGGGGGTGGGGAGGCTTGGGAGGGCCTCTCCGCCTTCCTCGACAAACGCCCTCCGCGCTGGGGCTGACCGGATGACCAAATGTTCGACAAGATCCTGATCGCCAATCGCGGCGAAATCGCCTGCCGCATCATCAAGACCGCACGACGCATGGGCGTGCGCACGGTCGCGGTGTTTTCCGAGGCCGACGCCGGGGCGCGCCATGTCCGTCTCGCCGATGAGGCGGTTTGCATCGGCCCGGCGGCGGCGCGGGAGTCCTATCTTGTCGGCGAAAAAATCATCGCCGCGGCCAGGCAGACCGGCGCCAAAGCCATTCATCCCGGCTATGGCTTCCTCTCGGAAAACGAGGCTTTTTGCCGCGCTTGCGACGAGGCGGGGATCGTGTTCATCGGGCCGCCGGTCGGCGCCATCCGCGCCATGGGCTCGAAATCGGAAGCCAAAAAGCTTATGGGCGCGGCGGGTGTGCCCTTGACCCCCGGTTATCATGGCGACGATCAGGACCCCGAAAAGCTGCTGTCCGAGGCCGATTCCATCGGCTATCCCGTCCTCATCAAGGCGGCGGCGGGCGGCGGCGGCAAGGGCATGCGGCTGGTCGAGAAGCACGAGGATTTCTCAGGCCATCTGGCCTCGTGCCAACGCGAGGCGCACGCGAGTTTCGGCGACGCCCATGTGCTGATCGAACGCTATGTCACGCGCCCCCGCCATGTCGAAATCCAGGTTTTTGGTGACAGCCACGGCAATTACGTCTCGCTGTTCGAGCGCGATTGCTCGGTGCAGCGCCGCCATCAAAAGGTGCTGGAGGAAGCGCCGGCGCCGGGCATGGGCGACGAGCAACGCCTCGAAATGGGCGAGGCGGCGAAACAAGCGGCCCGTGCGGTCAAATATGTCGGCGCCGGCACGGTGGAATTCATCGTTTCGCCCGACGGCGGCTTTTATTTCATGGAGATGAACACCCGCTTGCAGGTCGAACATCCGGTGACGGAAATGATCACCGGCCTCGATCTGGTCGAATGGCAATTGCGCGTCGCCCATGGCGAGCCCTTGCCCCTGACCCAGGATCAGATCCGCTTGAGCGGCCACGCCATCGAGGCGCGCATCTATGCCGAAGACCCGGCCAAGGGCTTTCTGCCCTCCATCGGAAAACTGCTGCATCTGAGCCCTCCTCTGGCAGGCGTCCACGTGCGCGTCGACGCCGGCGTCGAGGAAGGCGATTCCATCAGCCCCTATTACGATCCGATGATCGCCAAACTGATCGTCTGGGACGAGACGCGCGAAAAAGCTCTGGCGCGGATGCGCGGCGCGTTGGGCGAGTTCCGCGTCGTCGGCGTGGCCAATAACATCGGCTTCCTGTCGCGGCTGGTCGATAGCCGCTCTTTCACTGACGCCGATCTCGACACCGGCCTGATCGAGCGCGAGGCCGAAGCCCTTTTCCCTGGGGATCACGGACCGCCGGACGATGTCTTCCTCGTCGCGGCGCTGGCCCAATTGCTGGGCGAGGCGAAAGCGGCCGAAGGTCCCTCGCCCTGGGAGCGAAGCGACGGCTGGCGCATGAATGGCGCGCTATTGCGCGAACTGTTTTTTCGCTGCGGCGAAAGGCGCGAGACCATCGCCGTCACCTATCTCGAGGGCGCCTATCGGCTGAAGTCGTCGGCGCGCGAGGTTTTTGCCCGGGGGAAACTGACGGGTCACGGCTGTATTGTCGCGGAATTCGACGGCCATCGCGAAGAGCCGGTGGCGGTTGCCGCTGGCGGCGCTTTCCATATTTTCTGGCGGGGCGGAAGCTGGAAAATCGACTGGCTCAATCCGCTCGACGTGGCGGCCGTGGGCGGCGGCGGGCATGGCGGCCTGCTGGCGCCCATGCCCGGCCGCGTTATCGGCCTGCTTGCTGAGGAAGGCGCGCGCGTGGAGGCGGGCGAGCCGCTGCTGATCCTCGAAGCCATGAAGATGGAGCACAAGCTTACCGCCCCTTCGGCGGGCGTGGTGAAGGCCTTCCGCTGCGCCGTAGACGATCAGGTCGGCGAAGGCGCCGAACTGGTGGAGTTCGAGCCTGACGCCGTTTGAGCCAAGTAATCGACCGGACGCGAAAGACGTCGGCGAAAAAGGGGAGGAAGCCTTGACGGAATTGAGCATTGTGAAGGGAGCGACCGATACGCCGCTGATCGAAAGCGCCATCGGCGCCTTTTTCGACGAGGCCTGCCGTCAGCATGCGAATGAGCTGGCGCTGGTCTCGCGCCACCAGTCGACCCGCCTGACCTATGCCGAGTTGCGCGAAAAGGTCGATGCGCTGGCCTGCGGCCTGCTGCGGCTCGGTCTCGTCCCGGGCGACCGCGTCGCCATCTGGTCGCCGAATAATGAAGAATGGGCGCTGACCCAGTTCGCTGCCGCCAAGGCCGGCCTGATCGTGGTCAATATCAATCCCGCCTATCGGCTGGCCGAACTGGAGTATGCAATCAACAAGGTGGGCTGCAAGGCGATCATCCTGTCGCCTGCCTTCAAGAGCAGCGATTATCTTCGGATGATCGTCGAACTCGCGCCGGAAATCCCTCACGTCGCGGCCGGCCAGATGGAGTCGCTGCGCCTGCCCTCGCTCAGATGGGTCATCCGCCTCGGGGAGGAAAAAACGCAGGGCATGCGGAATTTCGGGGATTTGCTCGCGCCGCCATCGGGCGCCGAAGCTGACGCCTTGCAAAAACTCGGCGCCGGCCTGAAGGCCAGTGATCCCATAAATATCCAGTTCACATCGGGCACGACCGGCGCGCCCAAGGGCGCGACGCTGACCCATAGCAACATCCTCAACAATGGCCGTTTCGTCGGCGACGCTATCCGCCTGAAGGCCGGCGAGCGCGTTTGCATTCCGGTGCCGCTCTATCATTGTTTTGGCATGGTGATGGGCAATCTCGCCTGCCTGACGCATGGCGCGACCATGGTCTATCCCTCAGAATCCTTCGATCCGCTGGCCGTGTTGCAGGCCGTTCAGGACGAGCGCTGCGCCGCGCTTTACGGCGTGCCCACCATGTTCATCGGCGTGCTGGACCATCCGGAATTCGCCAGTTTCGACCTTTCCAGCCTGCGAACCGGCATCATGGCCGGCAGCCCCTGCCCTATCGAAGTGATGAAGCGCGTCATCGACAAGCTGCATATGGGCGAAGTCACCATCGCCTATGGCATGACCGAAACCTCGCCAGTCTCTTTTCAGAGCGGCTTCGACGATTCCATCGAACGCCGCGTCTCCACCGTCGGGCGCGTGCAACCGCATTGCGAGGTCAAGATCGTCGACGGCGTGGGCGAGACGGTTGCGCGCGGCGTTTCCGGCGAGCTTTGCACGCGCGGCTATTCGGTCATGCACGGCTATTGGGACGATCCCGCCCGGACCGTCGAAGCCGTGGACAAGGAAGGCTGGATGCACACCGGCGACCTCGGCGTGATCGACGACGAGGGCTATTGCAATATCGTCGGCCGCATCAAGGACATGGTCATTCGCGGCGGCGAAAATGTCTATCCGCGCGAGATCGAGGAATTCCTCTATCGCCATCCAAAAATCCGCGATGTGCAGGTGGTCGGCCTGCCCGACCTGAAATATGGCGAAGAGATTTGCGCCTGGATCATTCCGCGCGATGGCGAGGATCTGACGGCGGAGGACGTCCGCGCCTTCTGCGCGGGCCAGATCGCGCATTACAAGATCCCGCGCTATATCAAATTCGTCGACGCCTTCCCGATGACAGTGACGGGCAAGATCCAGAAATTCCTCATCCGCAAGCAGATGAAGGACGAACTGGGTCTGAACGACTCCAAAACCGCCTGAGCGGAGCGCAAGATGGGGCTGCCCGAAAAAGTCAAAATCGTCGAAGTGGGCCCGCGCGACGGGTTGCAGAACGAAAAACAGGCCATAGCCACGGCGACCAAGCTCGAATTGATTGAAAGGCTCGCGGAGGCCGGATGCCGCGCCATCGAAGCCACGGCTTTCGTCTCGCCGAAATGGACGCCGCAAATGGCCGATCACGACGCGGTTTTGCGCGGGGTGAAACGGCGCCCTGGCGTCGCCTATCCCGTGCTGACGCCCAATCTCAAGGGTTTCCAGGCGGCTCTCGCGGCGGGCGCGGAGGAGGTTGCGGTCTTCGCCTCAGCCTCCGAAAGCTTCAGCCGCAAGAACATCAATTGCTCGATCGCGGAATCGCTCGAAAGATTCTTGCCATTGATGGAGGCCGCGCGCGAGGCGAGCGTAACGGTCCGCGGCTACGTGTCCTGCGTGCTCGGCTGCCCTTACGAGGGCGACGTGGACCCGAAGGCAGCGGCGCGCGTCGCCAAAAGCCTGTTCGAGATGGGCTGCTTTGAGATCAGCCTTGGCGACACGATTGGCGTCGGCGCGCCGACGCGCGTAAAGGCGCTGATAGATTGCGTCGGCGCGCATGTGCCTATCGCGGCTCTGGCCGGCCATTTCCACGACACCTATGGCATGGCCGCCGCCAATGTCGTCGCCGCGCTGGAGATGGGCGTCAGCGTGTTCGACGCCTCGGTCGGCGGTCTTGGAGGCTGTCCCTATGCAGCGGGCGCCTCGGGCAATGTCGCCACCGAGGATCTGGTCTGGCTGTTCAACCGGATGGGCATCGCGACGGGGATCGACCTCGACGCCCTGGTCGATTGCGCCGTCTGGATCAGCAGCCTTCTGGGCCGCGCGCCCGGCTCGCGCGTCGCGCAGGCTATTTCGGCCAGGAGGCAAATGCCGCCAGCCTGATCTCCGCTGTCCCAAAATTGTCAAATTGTGATTACAGTTTGACTAAGATCAAATGCAAATCTGTCAAAGAGCTATTACACTCCAATGAGTCCCCGCAATTGCGAGTGTCGTAATGGATGCCAATGATTGGTCAGTTTTGATGCGCGCGGCCCCTTTCAAGGCGATGGGGCCGGACCTCACGCGCATGCTCGCGCAGATTCATTCGGTTCGCAATTACGAGCGCGGCGATCAGATTTTTCGGCAGGATGACCCGGCCGAGTCGCTTTTTGTGGTCATCAAGGGGTTCGTAAAACTCTGCCGCGAACATGATAAAGGCGAACAGGTCGTCATTTCGACCCTTGCCGCCGGCGATGTTTTTTTCGAACCCTCCATGTTCGTGGATGGCTGCTATTGTGCGAGCGCCGAGGCGGTTTCGCCCGCCCGCGTCATGAGCCTGGCCGCCTCCAGCCTGCGCCAGGCCATCATGCAGCAACCGCGCCTCGCCTTCGATCTTTTCGCGACATCCTCCAGCGACATCAAGCGGCTTGTCGATCAGGTCGATCAGGTCCGGACGCTATCGGTCACCCAGCGGATCGCCGATTTCTTCCTGCGGCAGACGGCCGCGACGAGCGGATCGGCGACATTTGCGCTTCCCTACAGCAAGACGCTCATCGCCAGCCTTGTCGGAACCAAACCGGAATGCTTCTCGCGTTCATTGGTTGAATTGCGCCAACACGGCGTCAAGGTCACGCGCGACATCGTGACGGTTCAGGATGTCGGCAATCTCGCCGTATTTGCCGGCGCCCCGTCCAACGATGAATTGGATGACAAGGCGTCGCTCCCCACGCCCTTTGCGTCGCTCGCGAAGCGGCGCGTCTTCGATGGCCGGCTGGTAAAGGAATGGCGTAAATCCGTGAACTCCGGCGCGCCGCTTTCGCTGCTTCTCATCGATGTCGGTCAGGAGCGACGGTCTGGCGACAGTTACGCCCCCAATCATGATCGTAGTCTGTTGACCGCAGTCAGCAAGGTCATCGCCCTCGACGGCGATCAAGACGGGCGATTCATGGTGCATTACAGCGACGAGGTCTTCGCCGTCGCGGCGCCGACGACAGACCATCAGGGCGCGGCGACCCTGGGAGAAAAGATCCGGACCGCGATCGAAACAAGCGCCATTAGCGGCGGGCCGGAACTCGCAGTCCCATCTGTGGCGACGGCCATCGGCACAGCGACGATTATCCCCACGGCGCGCGACCGGATCGAGAAGATCGTCTGCTACGCCGATATCGCGCTCTATCGGGCGAAGGCGCTGGGGCGCAACCTCGTTTGCAGTTTCCATGACGATCCCTCATGCGAGACCGCGAAATACAGCCCCTCGGGCGGCGTCCTGATTCCGGCGATCAAATCCCCTCTCTGCGCCGAGTGCCGCGCCGGCGCGCCCTTGGCATAAAGACCTGAGGACGAAACGCGTTGGCTGGACCGCCCGCCCGACGGTCTTATGCTAGAATAAGCGTCAACCGGAACAACCAATCCGTTCGCGCCGCCAGAAGCGCGGGATCGGGGAGCCCATGGCGCGCATCAGCATCGTCCACACCACTGAATATACTTATCGCAACCCGGTCGGGCTCACCCGTCATCGCATGATGCTCCGGCCGGACGACAGCCATGATCTACGTTTGCATCGGGCCAGCCTGACTGTCGACCCGCCGCCATCCAAGACTCGCTGGGCGCATGATGTCTTCAATAATTCCATCTGTTTTCTCGAATGGCCCGAAGCCTTGCGGACCGACCGTCTCAGCATCGTCTCGACGCTTGACCTGACCCACCATCCGGCCGGCGCGATCCTGCCGGACTGCACCCTGGAGCCTGCGGCCGAACAGTTTCCCTTTGCCTATTCGGCGGAGGAAATTTCCGACCTTGGGGACCTGCTGGAGCGTCAGTCTCCCGATCCGGAAGAGAGAGTCTGCGCCTGGGCGCGCCGCTTCGTTTCCAACTCCGGAGAGACGCGGACTCTGAAAATGCTGGAGGCTATGACCCACGCGATCAAGGCGGATTTCCGCTACGGGGCGCGCCACGAGGAGGGCTCCCAGACCGCGGTCGAAACCCTGACCCTCGGCACGGGGACCTGCCGCGATTTCGCGGTGCTGATGATGGAGGCTCTGCGCAGTCTCGGGCTCGCCGCACGTTTCGTCACCGGATATCTTTACGACGACACCACTGGAACGACCCGAGGCGGGGGCAGCACCCATGCGTGGTGCAGCGTCTACCTGCCGGGAGCGGGCTGGATGGAATATGATCCGACCAATGGACTCGTCGCGGGCGCCAATCTCGTCCGCGTCGGCGTCACGCGGACCGCGGGGCAAGCGCTCCCGATCTCGGGTGGTTTTGTCGGCGCTTCCAATGACCCGCTCGGGCTTTATGTGTGCGTCGCGGTTGGGGCCACGCCGATCATGGAAGACGCTTCGGGCGTGACAGATGAGCAACCGGCCTAGGCCAAGCCTCAAGCCTCAAGTCTCAAGTCTCAAGTCTCAAGTCTCAACTGACCATGAAGCCAATCGCCGCCGCATTGGCGAGGTCGATGAAGAAGGCGGAGACCAGCGGCAAAATGATGAAGGCGGTTGGCGCCGCGCCATGCGCCTTGGTGATGGCCGTCATATTGGCGATGGCGGTCGGCGTCGCCCCGAGGCTGATGCCGCCGAATCCCGCCGCGATGACCGCCGCCTCATAGGAGCGGCCCATCGCCGGGAAGACAGCAAACAGCATGTAGGCGACGGCGACCAAAGACTGAATCGCCAGCACGATCACCAGCGCCGGCCCAAGCCCCCCCAGCGTCCAGAGCTGCATGCTCATCAAGGACATGGCGAGAAAAACGTTCAATGACAGATCGGAGACAAGGGCCAGCGCGCGCGTGCGGGTCGGCCATGGCAGTTTGGAAAAAATGCGCGGGAAAGTGTTGGTGAGCGCAATCGCGGTGAGCAGGCATGCGACGAACAAGGGCAGTTTGACGCCGGCCTCCGTGAGCGCTTCATGGACACCGAAACCGATCAGGATCGCCACATTGAGGACGAGAATCGTCTGCAGCAAACTGACATGATTGAGGTCGTCCTTCGGGGCGTCGTCAGGCAATCCGATCATGGGCGGCGCATCGAGCGGGCCGGCGAGATCGTGGCGCGCAATGAGATATTTCGCGACCGGGCCGCCGACGAGGCTGGCAATGACGAGGCCGAGCGTCGCCGAAGCGACCCCGATTTCCATGGCGTTGGTCAGGCCAAAACGTTCGGTGATCAGCGGCGCCCAGGCAATCGTGGTGCCGTGGCCGCCAATCAGCGAGGCCGATCCGAGCAGCACGGTGATCCCTTTTGGCAGCTGAAGCGCCGTCGCGGCGCCCGCCGCGATCAGATTCTGGAGCACCAGATAGACGAGCGTGAGCCCCAGCAGAATGAGCAGCGGGCGCCCTCCGGCGATCAGGTCGCTGAGCTTGGCGTTGAGGCCGATGCCGGTGAAGAAATACAGGAGGAGCATGTCGCGCGCCTCGAGGTCGAACACGATCTCCAGCCCGAAGATTTCATACGCGGCAAGGGTGACGAGAGCCGCCAGCAAGCCACCGGTGACGGCCTCGGGAATA
>Ga0302320_10012462_pt1 | contig 17861 bp, 13 predicted proteins | sample Bog_T0_3_FD_202130 | JGI IMG/M metagenome (GOLD analysis project Ga0302320, IMG submission 202130) | Peat permafrost microbial communities from Stordalen Mire near Abisko, Sweden - Bog_T0_3 | ecosystem: Environmental > Terrestrial > Soil > Wetlands > Peat | place: Sweden: Abisko, Stordalen Mire...
ATATCGTGATGCCGGATGGCTTCACCACCATCGCCGCCGCCAACCAGTGGCATGAGTCCAATGACCGCCCCTGGAACGAAGCCGTCCCATCCATGGATCCCGGCTTTGCTGAGAACTGGTTCCTCCGCTGTCAGGACCTCGTCGATACCTATCACCCTGACCTGGTTTACTTCGACGATACGGAGCTGCCGCTGGGTCAGTATGGCCTCGACCTCGTCGCCCACTACTACAACTCCAGCGTGCGCAAGCACGGCAACGTGGATGTGATCGTCACCGCAAAGGACATCAAGCCCGAACACGTGGGCTCGGTCACGCTGGATATCGAACGCGGCAAGGCCAACGGAATCCTCGCGCAACCGTGGCAGACCGATACGTGCATCGGCGACTGGTATTATTCGCGCTCGCTGTTCGATACCCACAAGTACAAGACCCCCACCTTCGTCATCCACTCGCTCATCGACATCATCAGCCGCAACGGAAATCTGCTTCTCAGCATTCCTCTGCGTGGCGATGGCACCCTCGATGAGGACGAGCACGCATTCCTCACCGCGCTGGCCTCGTGGATGCAGGTGCATGGCGGCGCGATCTATGGCACGCGGCCCTTCACCGTCTTCGGCGAAGGACCGCCCGACGCTGCCGCCGCCGGTACCTTCAACGAAAAGAGGCAGCGGTCCTACACCACCGAAGACATTCGCTTCGTCACCAAAGGCGATACTCTCTACGCCTTCGCCTTCGTCTGGCCAAGCGACGGCAAGCTGAGCATTAAGACTCTGGCGAGGGGATCCGCCGCCTTCCCGCGGCCAGTCCAGCGCGTGGAACTGGCCGGCGCGGGCAGGATCGCCTTCGATCAGGATGGCAGCGGCCTGCATCTCACCCTCCCCGCCAGCCCGCCGAACCCCTACGCCTACGCCTTTACGATCCATGCCTGACGAGGTGGGGAGGGACGATCCATACAGAAGATGAACCGGGGCCTGATAGCCGGGCTAAAGCCGTGACCTTCCGGTACACTGAATAGTGTGCAGGCGGCTGGATGATCGCTGCCGCTCGCGTGCGAACGTCGAGCGGGGGAGGAAAGTCCGAACTCCGCAGGGCAGTGTGCCGGATAACGTCCGGGGGCTGAGCTTCAAGGTTCAGTTACGGCCAGTGCAACAGAAAGCAAACCGCCTTTGCGCAAGCGAAGGTAAGGGTGAAAGGGTGGGGTAAGAGCCCACCGCGGGCGCAGCGATGCGCACGGCATGGTAAACCCCACACGGAGCAAGACCAAATAGGCAGGGAGACTCATCCGCAACCACCTGGGCGGTGAGCGCGCGACGGCCCGTCACGCACAGGCAAGTGGAGCTTTCACCGAAACCTGCGGGTAGGTTGCTGGAGCGGCGCAGTAATGCGTCGCCTAGAGGAATGATCGTCTAAAACAAAATTCGGCTTACGGGCCGCCTGCACAAGAGTTTGTGACGTAGAGACAGAAAGGCACCCTATCCTTTGCGATACAACCGCAAAGGATGGGCCACCCGGAGACTTGTGGGAAGGGGCCCAGCTACGTGCTCTTGGTTACCGCTTTGCGCTTCTTCCACCAGGCAAAGAGAGCAGCGAGGATGGCGGCGCCGCCGCCGCCCGGGAGCCAATACTTGATCGTCGCCGCGGGGTGCTGCAGGACATAGATCAGGCCGTTGGTGAGATAGCCCCAGAGGGTGACGCTCTTCACGTCCACGTTGCGGTCGTAGCTCTCATACGAGTAGCCGATGGGGTCGCTGTCGTCCTTCAGGACGAAGGCCTCAACGTGCAGTTGCAGGTTGCCCAGCCGGTTGGGCGTGACCGTCCAGTTCCACTGCGTGGTTCCATCCGGCGCGAGCGGCTTGGGATTTTCGACGGGGTCCGCATCCACGATGGTGAAGCCGTTGGCCTGACCGACACCGTTGGTGAGCAGGACCCTCATCTTGTCCGAGACCTGCAGCGCCGACGGCGTGGTGCCGGGAGTGGTGGGCAAGGGCGCAGCTTTTTCCCCGGCGATGGTGACAGTGACGGTATACGGCACGCCCAGCCGCATGGCAGAGAACGTTCCGATGTTGTCCTGGATATGGCCGTAGGGCAGGCTTTGGTGCCACTGCAGGTAAGCGGCATCGGCGTTTGAGAGCGCTGGGGGCGGCGCGGTTGTCGGCGGCTCCGGCACCGATGCGGGAGAGCGCGAGCTGGCCCGGGCAGGGGCGGTGGCCTGGGCCGGGGCGGGGACCGGGTCGGCGGGCTGCCGACGTCTGGCAGCGTGATACACCTCAAGCTCCTCGGCTTGAGGTGGTGGCGCCACTGCGGGTTTAGGCGAAAGAATTAAGGGTGCTGGCGGCGGCGCAGGTGGTGGCGGCGGCGGTGGTGGTGGTGGAGGAGCAGAGATGACGTAGGAGTGGGGCGAACGATGCGCGCATCCGGCACAGCAGAAGAGGAGCGCGCAGGAGACCAGCAGCGGAAGCAGAAGCGCCAGGCGCGTGTATGGGTGAGAGGTCTTGGCGGCTGCGCTGTCGTGATGCATGGATCAGGCTCCCATGACCGGGCGGCGAGAAGAGGAGCATTGGAGTGAGCAGGTCTCCGGGCGCGGTTGTGATCGGCGGCTGGATGATGCTGAGGCGAGATGGGTATTTATACCAGAGACCGCGCGGGCGGGTGGGCCCCGATGTAAGAAAGGTACGGGCGGTATCGATGCATTGGGCAGCATCGGGGTCCTTCGACTTCGCCTCTCGCGGTGAAGCTGCGAGAGGCTTCGCTCAGGATGACAATGCGAGACGGCGGCTGAACGGTGCGGGGTTCAGAGGCCGGCGAACCAGTCGTAGCCGAGCTTGGTCCAGAAGTCGTCGGGGCGGGTGTCGGTGTAGGCGATCAGGCCGATGCGCTTGATCTGCTTGTAGCCGTACTTGGTGGGCATGTGCAGGCGCAGTGGGGCGCCGTGCTCCTGCGCGAGCGGCTGGCCGAACATCTCCGTGGCCAGCAGGCTCTGCGGGTGCATGGCGGCGCCCATGTCGTAGCCGCAGTAGTAGTCGCCGTTGGGGGTCTCCATATAGACGTAACGCGGCAGGCGGGCGCGGCCATTCTCGATGACCGGCGCGGGCGGGTAGGCGGCGATGAGGTCGCGCAGGCGCACGCCGGCCCAGTGGGTAATCATGCTCCAGCCTTCGATGCACTTGAACTCGGTGATGAGCTCGGTGCGGGGAAGTTGGAGCAGGTCGTCCATGGAGAGCAGCAGGCCGGGAGTGCCGATGTCCAGCGAGTTGGCGGAGGCTCCGGCCTCGGCGTCACCCTGATAGCGCTTGTGGGTGATGGCCTGGGACATCTGGTCGAAGCGCTCGGCGATGGAGATGTGGGGAATGCCATTGACCTTGGGCGCGGATTTCAGGTCGGCGCCCTGTGCGGGTGCGGGGGAGGATTTGAAGTCGGGCGCGAGCGCGCTGGCTTGGGGTGAGGCTTCGCCGTACTGGTAGTTCCAGGCGGTCACGTCCGCCGCGTAGTGGGGTGAGGCCTGCGGGTTCGCGACCCCGGCGACCTGCAGCCGCCAACTGGAGAGCTGCAGCGGGTCATCCAGGCCGATGACCCCGTTCAGGCGCAGCGGCCGCGCCTTGCGCATGGAGTAGGTCGGCGCGAGCTCGCGAAAGCCGAAGACCGCGCGGTTGACCGAGGCGTCGAAATCCAGCACGTGACGCAGGCCGGACTGGAGCTGGCCGACGGGCGCGGAGTTGGCGATCCACTGCGAGACGCCGTAGCCAGCCGCGGCGGCGGCTCCGCCGACGAGGAAGCTGCGGCGGGTGCGCCGCGCGCTGAGGCGCTTGATGGTCGCTGCGTCGCCGGTAATCTCGTGCTCGCTCATCGGGTGCTCCGGTGATTCAGATAGCTCAGGTGGTCTTCTCTCCCGGATGATACCCGGCCTTCTGGGGAAAGAAGATGAGCATCAGAATCATCACCACGGCGATGACGCCGGAGGCCAGAAAGCGGCTGAGGTTGAGGCCGCCGGCGTCGTGGGGCTTGGTGAGCAGATCGCCCATGGTCGCGCCCAGCGGCCGGGTGAGGATGAAGGCCGCCCAGAACAGCACGGTATGGCTGATCTTGGTGAAGTAGAAGAGCAGAGCGACGACCGCGATCAGACCCAGAAACAGATAGACGCCGCCGGCAAAGCCGGTGCCCTCGCTGGTCCAGTCGCCCAGCGCCGTGCCCAGGGTGTTGGAGAAGAGGATGGTGATCCAGTAGAAGGCCTCGGCCTTGTGGGTGACGATGTTGTTCACCGAGACCGTGCCCACCGAGATCTTCCAGACCACCAGCGAAAGGACGACCAGAGCGAAGAGGATGGTGGTGCCGCCTGGGTAGCCGACGTGCATGGAGCGGTCCGCGAAGTCGGCCATGGTGGTGCCGGCGAGGGTGGTGCCGACGATGACAGCCCAGTAGAGCCAGGGAAGGAACCGCTTGGCCTGGATCTGGAGTGCCACCAGAACGATGAAGGGCAGGAAGAAGATCAGCGTGCTGAGCGCGTATCCCAGGTTCATGGACATGGAGAGCATGTCGCCGCCGGTTTCTCCCAGCGTGGTAGCCAGGATCTTGACGATCCAGAAGATGAGGGTCACCTCGGGAACCTTGCTCAGTGTTGCCTTAACGTCGTCACTCACGCTATAGACCTCCTGAAAGGGGGGATGGATTGGGGGATTCGTTCAAATCGGTGGGAACAAAGTCGTCCGGCAGCGGCTCAGGCAATGACTCCGAGCGGACTCCGGGCTGAATCTCATAGCCGCTGACCATGGAGCGGAAGTTGTTCCAGCCGGCGAGCACGACCTGGCCGACGTGGACGAGGAAGAAGCCGCAGAAGCCCATGGTGAGCCAGAAGTGGAACCAGCGGGCCATCTCATAGCCCCCCAGCAGCGAGGTGAGCCAGTGCGCCGAGGTGGGCTTGTAGATGGCGAGGCCCGTGAGCAGCGAGCCTGCGCCCATCAGCACGATGGCCGTGTAGGCGATGCGCTGCGCGCCGTTGTACTTGCCCTGTGCGGGCATTCCCTTGCGCCGGGCGAAGGGGAGGTGCAGGTCGTAGAGCGTGACCTGCAGGGCGTCCGCGAAGGAGCGGCGCTGCGGCCAGAGCACGCGCCACTCTCCGGAGACGGCGAGGTAGACGGCGTAGGCGATGCCGTTGATTGCGAAGAGCCACATGAAGAAGAAGTGCCAGCCCAGCCCAGTGGTGATGCGGTAGGGCGCGTTGAGGAGGTGCCAGAACCAGTCCGGAAAGAGGCGCACCAGCGTGAAGGAGCCGATGCCGATGCGGTAGACCTGGTGGGGATGGGCATAGGGCGGGATGGAGTCTCCCCAGTAGATGAGCAGGCCGCTCCAGATCATCACCGAGAGCACGGGGAAGTTGATCCAGTGCATCCAGCGTATGGCGCGGGCGTGTTTTTCGACAAGTCTCAGCGTCTCGCTTTGATCGTCACTCATGGTGCAGAAATCTCCACGGCAAGATTGCACTTTGGAGAGGGTTCTGCGCAAGGGGGTGCGCGATGATTTGGCCATTCTGTAAAAGACTTAATTATGCGTTCAGAATTACCTTCCAGGCAGCAGCGATAGGGATCGGAAGGGCTGCTGGAGCATCTGCCAAAAGATACCGACTTCCAGGCACGTGGCCGCGTCTAACCCGGTAGCGAGCGGTGAGTCCCGCTCTCATCGCAGGAGGCAGCCGTTCTGTCCAAAGCCCGCAGCCGCGCCGCAGCCGGAGTGATGATTGCCACGTTGTGGCGCATGGGAGCCGCAGCGCTCCCGGCCCAGGCGGTACATTCCAGCTTTGAGATCGCGACGCACCGCATGGATGTGGACGTGGACGGCGCGCCGAATGCCTATGGGCCGCCGGGATCCAAGGCGCTGGACAAGCTGCGCGACGCGCGCTATCGCGGCCACAGGCGCGGCGAGATCGTCGGCTATCTGACCGATGATGACGACCCGAAGATCCCCATCGTGCAAGGGCCGCGGGACCCGTATCCCGGCTACTACATCTCGCAGACGGCATTCACGGATCCCCGGCGCACCGATCCGCGCGACCCGCTGCGCTATGTGGATGCGACCCGGATCAACTACGTGGTGCTGGGCAACGCAGCGCAGCGCAAGGGCGCGCGGGTGGGAGACTTTGTGGCGGTGTACTCCAGGCGCACCGGCAAGTCGGTCTTCGGCATCGTGGGCGACGACGGCAATCCCAGCGGCGATGAGGGGTCGCTACATCTGCTGCAGGCGCTGGGCTACCCATTCCATGACGGCATTGAGGATGCCGTGGAGGGCCGCGAGATTGTCATCCGCTTCTATCCGCATTCCAACCCGGAGCGGCTGTTCTTTCATACGCAGGCCGAGTTGGACGCCGCCGCGAAGCGGCTGGGGCTAAGCAGGGAGTTTCTGGAGGCGAAGCAGTGAGGAAAGTTGTTAGTTTTTAGTTCTTAGTTGTAAGTTCATTGTCAGCAGATACAGTCTGCTCTTTCTAACAACCAAGAGCTAAAAACTATCGTCTGGAGTTTTTCATGGAATACCGCAGCCTTGGCCGATCCGGCCTGAAAGTTCCCGTACTCTGCTTCGGCACCGGCACCTTCGGCGGCGCGGGCAACAAGTTCTTTGAGGCGTGGGGCACCACGCAGGACGAAGAGGCGGTGCGGATCGTCGACGTGTGCATGGAGGCGGGGTGCAACTTCTTTGACACCGCCGATATCTACTCCGACGGCAACAGCGAGAGGGTGCTGGGCAAGGCCATCGCGCACCTCAAGCGCGAGGACGTGCTGATCTCGACCAAGGCGACCTTCAGCATGGGTGAGGGGCCGAATGACAAGGGCAGTTCGCGCTACCACCTGGTGCAGGCGCTGGAGGGCTCGCTAAAGCGGCTGAACACGGACTACGTGGACGTGTACCATCTTCACGGCTTTGACGCGACCACGCCGGTGGAGGAGACGCTGAACACGCTGGACAAGATGGTGCGCGAGGGCAAGGTGAGGTATATCGCGTGCTCGAACTTCTCCGGCTGGCACCTGATGAAGTCGCTGAGCGTGAGTGAACGCTATGGGTGGGCGCGGTACGTCGGGCACCAGGTGTACTACTCGCTGATTGGGCGGGACTACGAGTGGGAGCTGATGCCGTTGGCGCTGGACCAGGGCGTGGGCGCGTTGGTGTGGAGTCCGCTGGGCTGGGGACGGCTTACGGGCAAGATCCGCCGTGGACAACCGCTCCCGAAGGAATCGCGGCACGCGCAGGGCGGCGGCGAGGGCGGCCCCGAGATGCCGGATGAGTATCTGTATAAGGTGGTGGATGCTCTCGACGAGGTGGCGAAGGAGACCGGCAAGACCGTTCCGCAGATCGCGCTGAACTGGCTGCTGACGCGGCCGACGGTCTCCACGCTGGTGATTGGAGCGCGGGATGAGAAGCAACTACGCGCGAACCTGGGCGCGGTAGGTTGGACGCTGACGCCGGAGCAGGTTGCCAGGCTGGAGGACGCCAGCGCCGTCTATCCGGCGTATCCGTACTGGCACCAGTGGCAGTTTCCGTATCTGAAGAACAAGGTGGTGCGATAGGGATCGGCGAGGACTTCTGTCGGAGATCGGCATCCAAAGGCACCCCACCCTGCCGCGCGGTAAGACTGCGCGTCGAGGATGGGGCACCCGGGGTTGAGTTACGGTGCGGGCTTGGGAGCGGGCTTCTTGGGAGCGGCCATCTTGGGCTTCCAGAAGTCGGGCTCGGCCTGGATCCACGGCTCGGGCGGATAGCTCATCTTGGGATTGATCTGGAAGAGGTTGGTCTGCTGGGCCTCGATGGAGGCAGCCGACAGCTCTCCCAGCTTCGCCATGCCCTTGTCGCCCATGGCTTCGACGAACTTCTTGCCGGTGGCGAAGTTGGTGTCGATCTCAGCCATGGACTTGAGCGTGGTGATGACCAGGAACTCATTGCCGGGGACGCCGTAGGCCTGCTGGTACATCACCCAGCTGGTTTCGGGTATGCCCTTCTTGTAGCCGTCCTTGACCAGCTTTACGGCGTCGGACCACTCCTTCTCATGGCCGGGCTTGATGCGGAAGAGCTCGAGTTCCATGAACCGCTTGCCGACGAGGTTGCCGGTGTTGTAGCTCATCTCGTCATTGCGTGTCCACAGGCTGGCATCGGCGTCGGCGAGCAGGTCGCCGTCAGCGACGTTGGCGTGGTCCAGCGCGGCGCTGAGCGCGGCGTTCTTGTCCACGGCTTTGTTCTCGGCCTCAATGGCGGCAAAGTTCGGATAGCCGCTGAAGAACAAGGCGCGGTAGGGGCCGGTGAGAGAGTTCAGCGCGAAGTAGCGCACCGGGCCGTTGTGGTCTTTCATCGCGGCGATGAAGGCGCCTTCGGTCTTCTCATGCAACATGCCGCCCTTGCCGGGCTTGGTGAACTCACGCTGAATCATCAGCACCTTGGGCGGTCCGTTGGTGCCGTCGTCCTGGGCGCTGATCGCGAACGGCGCGCTGGCCAGGGCGCAGAGCAGCAGAGGCAGTGCGGTGGAACGTTTGCTGAAACGGAACGTCATGGGAGAATCCTCCTGGGATATGAACCTGAGTTGTGATGGTGAGGGGCCCGAAGAGCGACGCGCAGGGAAGTCCAGCGATTCAGTCGCGTGGGTTGCCCCAGAAGTGTCCGCTGCCGGCGGTGTTCTGTCAAGGAGGTCCGCCGGAGCTCGGGAACCGGCGCGGCCTTTGGACCGTACAGAACTTCGCGGAGTTGTGCGCGCTGCACAGCGTAAACTGGATATCAGATAGCCGATGGAGACCAAAGAAGCATTCCGGATCGCCGTGCAATCGCTGTGGGCCAACAAGCTGCGCAGCGTGCTCACCCTGCTGGGCGTGGTCATCGGCGTGGCCAGCGTGATTGCGGTGGTGACGCTGGTGAACGGCGCGAATGTGTACGTCGCGACCAAGATCAACCACCAGGGCGCGGACGTCTTTACCATCTCGCAGTCGCCCGCGTTTACCACCAGCTATAAGGAGTATCTGAAGAACCAGAAGCGGAAGATTATCTCGCTCGACGAGTATCGTGCGATCCAGGCGGAGTGTTCGTTGTGCGTGCAGGTGGGCGCGTTGCAGTCTACGACAGGCAGCGTGAAGTACGGCAACGACAGCAACACCGGTACGCAGATCCGTGGCTACACGGCGCTCATGCCGGAGATGCAGAACCTGAACATCGTGGAGGGCCGAGGATATACGCAGGCCGATGAAGACCACGCGGCGCATGTGGCGATCATTGGAGCCGACATCGAAGAGAACCTGCTGAAGCTGGAAGACCCGATCGGCAAGGAGATCCGCGTGGACGGCGTGCCGTACACGGTGATCGGGCTGGGAGAGAAGCAGGGCAAGACGCTGGGACAGAGCCAGGACAACTGGGTGGGGGTTCCGCTGACCGCGTACCAGAAGGCCTACGGGACGGCGAAGACGCTGACGATCTATGCCAAGGCGCCAAGCGGCGCACAGGCGATGCAGGACGCCAGCGACCAGGCCAGGTTGCTGATGCGCGGCATCCGCCATGACCGTGCCGGCGAAGACGACAGCTTTAGCCTGGAGACCAGCAGCGCGCTGGCCGGGCTGCTGGGGCAGGTGACCAAGAACATAGGCGCGGTGGCGATTGCGATTGCGGCAATCTCACTGGTGGTGGGCGGCGTGGTGATTATGAACATCATGCTGGTGAGTGTGACCGAGCGGACGCGCGAGATCGGCGTGCGCAAGGCGCTCGGCGCCAAGCGCGGCGATGTGCTGGTGCAGTTCCTGATGGAGAGCAGCATCCTGTCGCTGGTGGGCGGAGTATTCGGCGTGGCGCTGGGGGTGGGCGGTGCGCTGGGCGTAGCCGCGGTGGTGGACTTCCCTGCGACCGTGGCTCTGTGGAGCATATTTGCGGGGCTGGTGGTGGCTTTGAGCGTGGGCTTGTTCTTTGGCGTGTATCCGGCGAGGAAGGCAGCCGATTTGGATCCGATTGTTGCGTTAAGGAGTGAATTCTAAGGCAACGGCAAACGCGCAGTACGCGGAGTACGCAAAGGTACGCGGAGGAAGGCAAGAGCGATGGCGATGCGAGCGAGTGACCAGAAGGAATCGGTACGGATGGCGCTGGATACTCTGCGCGCGAACAAGCTGCGTTCGGGATTGACGATTCTTGGCATTGTGATTGGCGTGATGACGGTGATTACGATCTCGTCGGTGGTGAATGGGCTGAACTCGTCGGTATCGAACCTGGTGGCGTCGTTCGGGACCAACGTATTGTGGGTGTTCCGGTTTCCCTTTACAGGGACGCGGCCCACGGCGGAGATGCTGGCCCGCAAGCAGATGACGTACGACGATATGCTGGCGATCGCTCAACTGCCGCACGTGGTGGCGGCGACGGCATCGTTGCAGTACACCAACTATCAATTCAACGCCGGCTCAGTGGTGGCGAAGTTCGGGCAGAACAAGGCGGACAACGTGTCGCTGGAGGGGGACACCCCCAACAATGCCATGGTCTACGACCAGGTGCTGACGGAGGGCAGGTTTTTTACGCAGAACGACTACGACCGCGCAGCCGACGTGGTGGTGCTGGGTCACGATGTGGAGCAGGACCTGTTCGGGCCGGTCGACCCCATCGGCAAGGATGTGGTGATTGCAGGGCGGACGTTTACGGTGATCGGCGTGTACGAAAAGCAGAAGACGGCGTTCGGCGGCGGCAAGAACCCCGCGGACAGCTATGCCTACTTCGTGATCCCGACGTTTCACAAGCTGCACCCGGAGATACTCGACTACTGGATTAGCGCGAAGTTCGACGACCCGAAGAATAAGGAACTGGTGACGGGCGAGATCCAGGAGCTGTTGCGGCGGCGGCGCAAGGTAAGGAACGAGCTTCCGGACAACTTTGCGGTATTCAGCTCCGACTCGATTACCAAGTTGTGGAACCAGGTAAGCGGCGCGCTGTTTGCGCTGATGCTGGGACTGAGCGCGGTGGGGCTGATGGTGGGCGGCGTGGGCGTGATGAACATCATGCTGGTGAGCGTGACGGAGCGGACGCGCGAGATCGGCGTGCGCAAGGCCATCGGCGCGACCAAGAACATCATCCTGATGCAGTTCACGCTGGAGGCGATTGTGCTGTGCGCGGTGGGCGGATTGATTGGGGTGAGCCTGGGATCGCTGGTGAGCCTAGGGCTGCACTTCATCATCTCCAGCAGCGTGAGCCTGATGTGGATTGCAACGGCGTTCCTGTGCTCCTGCGCGATCGGGCTGGTCTTCGGGATCTATCCGGCGTGGAAGGCGGCGAATCTGAATCCGATCGACGCGCTGCGATACGAGTGAGGCACTACACTGTCTAGATGGACACCCTTACGCTTGGGATACAAGGCGCGGCCGCGCTGCTGACGGCGTGCGGCATTGCGTATGGGTTGATCGCGCTGTGGGCGGCCAGGTCGTTTGAACGGGCGACGAAGGACGTGCCGGCAACGGGCTTTGCGCCGCCGGTCACCATCCTGAAGCCGGTGCGTGGTGTGGATGCGCGCATGTACACCGGGCTGGTGAGCCACTGCCTGCAGCAGTACGCCGGTGACGTGGAGCTGCTGTTCGGAGTCAGCTCGCTGGAGGACCCGGCGGTCGCGCTGGTGGCGCGGCTGCGCGTGGAGTATCCGAAGGTGGACATACGGCTGGTGGAGTGCCCGGAGATGCTGGGCACGAACGGGAAGGCATCCAACCTGGCGCAGATGGTTCCGCGGGCGCGCTTTGAGCACATCGTGGTGAATGACAGCGACATCCGCGTCAGTCCGCAGTATCTGAACAGGGTGATGGCGCCGTTTGCGGCGCACACCACCGGCCTGGTCACGACGCCGTATGTGGGGCGCGCCGAGCGGGGGCTGTGGTCGCGGCTGGAGGCGCTGGGCATCTCGACGGACTTTATGGCGGGCGTGCTGACGGCGAGGCTGCTGGAGGGCAAGATTCGCTTCGGGCTGGGCTCCACGCTGGCGACCACTAAGACCGTGCTGGCCGTGGCCGGCGGTTTTGAGGGGTTGGCCGACCGGCTGGCCGACGACTATGAGCTGGGGGCGCGGGTCAGCGCCGCGGGATATCGCGTGGAGCTGGTGCATGAGGTGGTGCAGACCGCGGTTCCGGCCTACTCGCTGCGCGGGTTCTGCGAGCACCAGCTGCGCTGGGCGCGCAGCACGCGCGACTCGCGGCGCGCCGGGTATCTTGGGCTGGGCGTTACCTATGTGCTGCCGTGGGCGATAGCGGCCGTTGTGGCCAGCGGCTTTGCGCTATGGAGCCTGTCATTGCTGAGCCTGGCGCTGCTGGTGCGCCTCGCCGTAGCGCTGGCGGTGGGCGTGGGTGTGCTGGATGACGAGCAGGTGCTCCGCGACCTACTGCTGCTGCCGCTGCGCGACTGCATGGGGCTGTTCTTCTGGGTGTGGAGCTACGCCAGCGACGAGGTGGTGTGGCGCGGCGAGTGCTTCCGGCTGCGGCGCGGCGAGTTGGAGCGAGTGTAGGAGTGGAGCGCATGGCGCGAGGACCGGTGGCGGCGTCAATCAAAGGAGTGAAAGCCGCGCTGGGCGCTGGCGGGGAGGCGGTGCGCGCGGAGCTGGTGCGGGCGCTGCGCGACAAGGATAAGGCGGTGGTGGAGCGCACGGCGCGGACGCTGAAGAAGATCTCCGAGGCAGACGCGGCGGCGTTCTATGCCTGGCGCAAGGCGCTGCTGGCCGAGGCCTTGCGAGCGGCGGATGTGCGTGTGCAGTGGAACCTGTCCATCATCCTGGGACGGCTTCCACTGAAGGGCGCGGACAAAGCGCTGGCCGTGGAGTTGATGTTCGAGCGGCTGCGCGACAAGAGCGGCCTGAACCGCACGATGGCGCTGCAGGCGCTGATGGACCTCTCGGTGGACGATTCGGCACTGCGGGCGCGGCTGTCGCCGGTGGTAACGGAGTTCATCGAGCACGGAACGCCGGCGATGAAGGCGCGGGCGAGGAAGTTGATGCAGAAGCTGGTGGATAAGAACAAGCAACAGCAAAGGCCTTAACGCAGAGGGCTCGAAGGTTGCGCGGTGGGCGCGGACGACGGCGGGCTAACCCAGTAGGTCGTCGTCGCGGCGGGGTTCGTTGGGGCCCTGGACGTGCTCGTGGATGTCGCCCACGACGTCGGTGAGGTAGTGCAGCTTGCGGCTGAGCGCCTGGATCTCGGCTTCGGCGCGGCGGTTCACCTCAAAGTCCAGCTCGCTGCGCAGGCGGTCCTTCTGGTCCTGTCGGTTCTGGCTCATCATGATGACCGGCGCCTGGATCGCGGCTAGCATAGAGAGAAAGAGGTTGAGCAGGATGAACGGATACGGGTCCCACGACGTGCCGTGCAGCATGACCAGCGCGACGCTGAGGATGACGTAACCGATCATGGTGGAGAGGAAGAGGATGATGAAAGTCCACGAACCGCCGAAGCTGGCCACGTGGTCGGCGATGCGCTCGCCGAAGGTCTCCTGCTCGTCGATCAATTCATTCGGATTGCGGGAGGCGCGGCCGCGGATGACGCGCTGCGCGGTGTGGATCTCGCCGGCCATCACGGCCAGCATGTCCAGACCGGCCTGCGGCTTGCTGGCAAGCAGGATGGAGATGTCGTGCCGGTCGACCTCGATGCATGTGGTGGCTTGGGTGGCGATCGCGGTGGTGTGGTGCGGAATGCCCTCCAGCATGGAGGCGAAGCCGAAGAAGTCGCCGTGCTTGGGCTCGGAGAAGATGACCTCCTGCCCGTCTTCGTCGATGAGTGTGACCTCGACCGCGCCGGAGAGCATGACGTAGGCTGAACCGCTGGGCTCGCCGGTCTTGTAGATGCGCTGCTTGGCGGCGAAGTCGCGCAACTCCACCTGCTGCGCGAGCACGGCGAGCTCGTCGTCGTCGAGCAGCGAGAAGAGCGGAATCTGGCGAAGTTCGGCGGCGTCGCAGGGCATAAGGCGGAGTGTAAAGCGTAGAGAAGACCAAGAACAGATTAGCGGTTGTGCTGGTTGCTGACGATCTCCTTGCCGCCATTTTTTACGAGAATGTAAACCGGGCCGGGCAGGCGTGGCAACTGGTTCGGCGGATCGGTCAGGGACTGCCACAGGAAGATGCGCTGCGTGCCGCGCCATTTCGCGGCGAGCGAGCTGTCGGTCTCGAAGATTGGCGGAGCGTCGGCGAAGAAGCTCCCGTACCAGAGGTTGGAGCTGCGGCCGTCGACGATATGGATGTCCGCTCTTTGGAGGTAAAAGCCGAGCGAGGAGCCGGACTCATACTCGCCGTGGATGGCGACCATGTCCTGCGGCTGCACCTGCGGTGCGATGGCGGCCGCGAGTTGCGCGCTGGTGAGCACGGGGGAGAAGATGCGCAGGCCGAGGAAGACGGAGACCAGGAATCCGAACGCGCCCGCCGCGAGCGCGAGGTTCGCGGCGTGGAGCTTGCTCCTCGCCAACAGCAGGAGCGCGACGAGCGGGCCGAGGAAAAGGCTGAGCGCTGCAATCGCGAGCGGGAAGCGAAAGAGCGCGACCGAGGGCCCGGTGATGTCCATGACGTGGCCCAGCGACAGAGCGTAGTCGGCAGGCTGCTGCCGGAGCAGCGTGGCCAGGTCGGTGGTGGGCGCGAGCGCGCGGCCGTGGAAGAGCGCGAAGATGCAAAACGCCATCACCAGCGAGCCAAGGACCAGAGGCGCCATCAGGCACCATTTAGCTGCCCGCCGATGCTTTTCTGCCGCGGGTTTATCGAGTCCCCGTTGCGCCAGCCATCCGGCGATGAGGATCGCGAGTGTCGGCAGCGCGGGCAGCACGTAGTACTCCTGGCGCGTGGAGAGCGAGAAGAAGAGCAGGACGAACGCCGCCCACGCCACCAGCAGCGCCACGCCGCGCTGCGGCAGCGGCAGATCGTGGCGGCGAAGCTGGCTGCGCCAGATGTCGTCGCGCACCGGGAGCGCCCGCGCGATGGCTTTAAAGATGAACGCCGACCACGGCATCAGCCAGAGAAAGCACAGTCCCCAGAAGAGCCACAGCGGCACGGTGTCGTAGTCGTGCGGCACGCGCAGGTTCAGGTAGCGCAGCAGGTGTTCGTTTACGAAGTAGAACCAGGTCCAGCCGCGCACGTTGCCGTCGGTAGGCAGCGGTACCAGCCAGTGGCCCGCGAGGCCGCCCGGATCCCAGGCAAACTGGAACGGTGCGGGATGGCCCTGCGTCGGGTTCGCGAGTCCCGCGAGGATGTGCCAGGGAGCGGCAACCGCAAGGAAGACTGCTAGCGAGGTCCACGGATGCAGTTGCCGGACGCGCGATAGAGTGCCGCGCAGGCCGCGGCACATAAGAAGATAGATTGCGGCGATAGCCACCGGGAAGACAACGCCGATGAGCCCCTTGGTGAGCACGTTGAGCGCGCAGGCCACGGCAAAGAGGTAGCTGGGAAGGCGATAGTGAGCGCGGCGGGTCTCGGTGCGCCAGAGTGCGTCTATTGCGAGTGCGGTCCAGAGGCAGACGAGCGCGTCCGGAATCAGCATTCGCGTGAAGAGGAAGATGCCGAAGCTCGACAGCGAGATGAGCGCGGCGTACAGCCCGGCGCGCGGGTCGTGCAACATGCGCCGCGCCAGGCTTTCGACGACTAGCACCAGCGCCAGCACCGCCAGCGCCAGCGGAATGCGCGCGGCGGCGGCGAGAGAACGAGGGCCGGTGCGGCCCGCGAGTTGCGCGCCACGCATACTCGCGGCCATCGCCCAGTAGAAGAGCGGCGCCTTCTCCAGGTAGCGGATGCCATTGGCGTGGAGCGTGACGACGTCGTGGCGCAGCAGCATCTCGCGGGCGGCCTCGGCGTGCACGCTGTCGGCGTCGTCCAGCAGCGGCGGCGTAAAGAGCGCAAAGCTTGCGTAGAGCGCGGCCCATAGTAGCAGGATGGCGAGCAGCGTGGAGCGCGGGCGGGTTGGGGTGGGCGGTTGCACCGAGTTCAAGTGTATGCGGTGCAAACTGCAAACGCGGAGGACGCGGAGGACGCAGAGGACACGGAGGAACGCGGAGGCAACCGCGGGTCGAGTAGACTTTGCATGATGCCGAAGATGAAGCCAATCCGTCCGCAGCAGCCGCTGGTGCAGCTTGATGCAAGGCCCGGGCCGCCCGCGGAGATGATCTTCGGCGAGTGGTATCCTGCGCTGCGGGCCGATGGCCTGAAGCGCGGCCAGACCGCGCTGGCCATGCTGCTCGGCATCCCGCTGCTGGTGGGCCGCAAGGCCAGCGGCGCGCTGTTCGCGTTGCGCGACCTGTGTCCGCACCGCGGCATTCCGCTCTCGGCGGGCTGGTTCGACGGCGAGACCGTGCAGTGCAAGTACCACGGCTGGCGGTTTGAGCCCTGCAGCGGCCGCTGTGAGGAGATTCCCTCGCTCACGCAGTTTGACGACCTCGCTCCGAACAAGATCTTTGCCAACGCGTTTCCAGTCGTGGAGCGCGACGGCTACGCGTGGGTCTATGTGCCGGAGCCGGGCGCGGGGCGCGTGAGCCTGCTGCCGAGCGGCGACTACAACCTGGCCGCGCTGCCACAGGTGCCGGAGCTGCCGAAGTTCTCCGGTCGCTACCGCAGCGCGCACCTACGGGCCGAGCTGCCCTGCAACGTGGACCACGGCATCATCGGGCTCATGGACCCCGCGCATGGACCGTTCGTGCACCGCGCCTGGTGGTGGCGCAGCGCGGCGAGCATCCATGAGAAGACGAAAAAGTTTGAGCCCATTGAAAACGGCTTCAGGATGTCTCCTCACGCACCGTCGTCGAACTCCGCGCCTTACCGGCTGCTGGGCAAGCCGGTGACGACCATCGACTTTGTGCTGCCCAACCGCCGCTACGAGACGATTACGGCGGTGAACGCGAAGAGCAAACAGCGCTGGTTCTCCTCGCTGACGACGATTACGCCGATCACGGCCTCGACGTGCCGCATCGATGTGATCGCTGCGTGGGAGATCGGCTACCGTGTGCCCTTCGTTACGCCGATTGCGCGCTACTTTGGGGCGCGTTTCGTGCAGCAGGACCAGCAGACGATGATCGAGCAGGCGGGGGGCCTGCGCTCCAACCCCGGGCTGATGCTCATTGACGATGCCGACCTGCCCGCGAAGTGGTACTTCGCGCTCAAGCAGCGCCGGCTCACCGGAGTGGGCGCGCACCCGCTCAGCGGGCCGGTCGAACTGCACTGGCGCAGCTAGGAACCGCGCACCCGTTCTACACTATAGATATGCATGTTCATGCCAAACCGAATGGAGCGATGCAGCGGATTCTGAAGGTGTCGCTGGGGTTGACCGCGCTGTATATCGCGGCGACGCTGTTCTTCGGGCTGCGCGCGCACTCGCTGGCGCTGGTGTCGGAGGCCGGGCACAACCTCTCGGACTTTGCCGCGCTGGCGCTGAGCTTTGTCGCGGTGTGGCTGCAGACGCGGCCGGCGACCGACCGGCGTACGTTTGGCTATCAGCGCGCCGGGGTGCTGGCGGGGTTTGTGAATGCTCTGAGCCTGATGGTGCTCGCGTTGTGGATCATCGTGTCGGCGGTTGCGAGGTTTTTGCATCCGGTGACCGTGGAGCCGCGGCTGATGATGGCTGTGGCCGCGGCCGGCGTGGTGATGAACGGCGTGATCGCGGCGCTGCTGTGGCGGTTCTCCGGCGACGTGAACATCCGCAGCGTGTTCCTGCACATGCTGGGGGATACGCTTTCGACCGCGGCAGTGATCGTGGGCGGCCTGCTGATTGCGCTCACGCATCAACAGTGGATTGACCCGCTGCTCTCGCTGATTATTGCGGCGATGATCCTGCTGAGTTCGTGGTCGATCGTGCGCGAGACGCTGCACATCCTACTCGAAGGCACGCCGCGGTCGCTCAACCTGAGCGAGATTCGCGCGGCGATGAGCGGCGTGGAGGGTGTGG
>Ga0302320_10012465_pt1 | contig 17858 bp, 17 predicted proteins | sample Bog_T0_3_FD_202130 | JGI IMG/M metagenome (GOLD analysis project Ga0302320, IMG submission 202130) | Peat permafrost microbial communities from Stordalen Mire near Abisko, Sweden - Bog_T0_3 | ecosystem: Environmental > Terrestrial > Soil > Wetlands > Peat | place: Sweden: Abisko, Stordalen Mire...
TGTTCCTCTTCTCGGACGCCGCTTCGTTCATGTACGGCCATATGCTGCGCGTCGACGGCGGCGGCTTCGAAGCGAGCGCGATCGACATGGATATGCCGGCCTGATCTCCCGGCATCGCGCCGGCGGGCCCCATCCCCGCTCCCACCGCCGTCTTCGCGCAATCCCGAGGACGGCGGCGCAATGAGGGCCCGCCGCGCTGCTACGATTGATGCGAATACATCAGCTTCCCCGGAACCGGCATTTCTGCGCGCAGCACGCAGCCTGAATCCGATTCGGTGATGAACATCGTCCGCCGGTCGGGGCCGCCATAAGCGATGTTGGTCGTCAGCCGCCCGCGGCACGAATTGACCCGGTAAAGCGGCTCGCCGTGCGGCGTGAACACCCACACACAGCCGAGGCCGAAATGCGCGACCGCGAGATTGCCGGCGTCGTCGAGCGCCAGCCCGTCAGGGCCGCCCGGGCCGCCCGACAGCTGGACGAATACGCCGACCTTGGCGCTGTTGGCTTCCCACGGATTGGGCAGCCGCCAGACGCAGTTTCCGCGCGTCGCCGCGACGAACAGCGCTTTCTCGTCCCGATCCATGACGAGCCCATTGGGGCTGGGGACCGTTCCGACCAGGCAGTCGAGCCGGCCCTCCGGCGTCAAACGATAGACGCGCCCGGTCGGGTCGTGCAGCCCCGTCTCACCCTGGTCGGTAAAATAGAGATCGCCATTGGCGCCGAAGAACAGATCGTTCAAGCCTTTGAAACGCTCGGAGCGCCGGCGCTCGAGCATCGGCGTCACCGCGCCGGTGGCGGGGTCGAGTCGCATCAGGCCGTTCTTGTAGTCGGCGACGAAGATGCGGCCGTCGCGGTGGATCTTCAGACCGTTCGGTTCGCCGTCATATTCCGCGACGACGTCAAATTTGCCGAATGGCGAGATGCGGAAGATGCGGCCGTGCGGAATGTCGACGACGTAGAGATTGCCTTCGCGATCGAACGACGGCCCTTCGAGAAAGCTCTTTGTCGCGACGCCGGCGCGATTGGTCTCTGTCCAGCCGGTCGAGGTGTGTCGATGCAGCGACGCGGGGACTTCGGCGAACACTTCGGTCGCGATGATTTGCGGCGGCGCGAACATGCTCACTCACCCTCCCTTCGTCAGACCTCGACTGGCGCCGGCGACCGGACGGCGCGCCCTTCTAGGCGCCCAGATCTGCTTCAGCCTGCGCCAGGTGCGCCATCAGCGCGATGAGGCGCTTGTCGCGCCAGATCTGGCGCTCGCGGCGCATGTGCGGCGGCACGCGCTTGTCGAGCTCCTGCGCAACGCGTTCCAGCAGCGCGCCGTCCCAGCGCATCGGCGGCGTCAGCGTCTGGGCGATCTGATACATCCCTTCCCCGTATCGGCTCGCGTAGTCTGCTACGCCGCCCGGCGCGTTGAGATTGATCGTCTCGAACGGGCCGATGAACGCCCATCTCAGGCCGATCCCCAACTTGATGCCGGCGTCGACGTCCTCGACCGAGGCGACGCCATTGGCGACCATCCGGAACGCCTCCTGCAGGACCGCCGCTTGCAGGCGGTTCATGATGAAGCCGTCCACTTCGCGCTGCATCACCAGCGGCGTCTGTCCGATCGACTGCATCAACGCGCGCGTCTTTTCGACGACCGCCGCGTCGGTCCAGGGCGCGGGAACTATTTCCACCGCCGGGATTATATAGGGCGGATTGATCGGGTGGGCGACAAGGCAGCGCGCGCGCCCCGGCACATGTTCAGTAAACAGCGACGGCTTGATGGCGGTGCTGGAGCTGGCGAGGACGACCTGCGGCGGCGCGAGGCGATCGAGTTCGGCAAAGACCTGCGCCTTCACTTCGACCTTCTCGGTGGCGTTTTCCTGGACGTAGATCGCGTCGGCGAGCGCGGCGTCGAGCGAGGGGGCCAGCTCGATGCGTTCGAGCACGGCGGCGGGGGTCTGGCCCTTCAGCAGGCGATTGACGGCGAGGTCGCCAAGCAGCGGCGCGATCGCCTTCAGCGCATCGGCGGCGGCGCCGTGCTTCGCGTCCCACAGGGCGACGCGACGGCCAGCCCGGGCAAACGTGATCGCCCATGCGCCTCCGACAAGCCCGGCGCCGACGATGGCTATCTTCTCGCCCATTTCCGCTCCCCTCGCCTCCTAAAACCGCGCGTCCGGCGATTTATGACAGCGCTATCATATGTTTCTGTTCAAGGCTATAGCGAACTTGCGCAGGCGTTCGGAAATTGTTGCGCCACCGCCGCCCGCATCCGCCTGGCGCAGGCGCCAAAGGACGGTCAGGGGCGATCGGAATCGAGTGCGTCGCGCGGCGGCTCGTCGCCAATGGTCGGCGTCAAACGCCGACGCAAGGCGACCGCGAATCGATGCAGTTTGCGTACGTCGTCGGCGTAGACCTCGAGTTTCGCGCTGTTATTGACGACGTGACAATCGGCCGAAACGACGGCGTCGATCAGTGGCGCGATGTGGCGTCGACGGGCGTAAAAGACGATCATCGGCGCCGGTTGGCTATGCGGGCGACGGCCAAGCGTCGGGCCGCGGCAGCTTGTCACCGGCACGCAACCGAACGCGGAAACCGCCGCAACGGCGGCCGCGACGCCGAAGTCGAGCATGGGCAGCGCCGACGCATCGGCCTGACGCCGGTCGATCTCGTCGACCGCTGCATCGCTGAACCCATTGGCCTCGAGATAGGCGTAGCCGTCGCGTTCTTCCTGCAGCAGCCGATCCACGCGCTCGGGCGCGGCGCCGCGCAAATCGAGGTATTCGAAATTCGCCGGAAAATTCGACCGCGTCGTCGCGCGCCGGCCGGCGAGCCAGCCGAGCTGACGCGGATCGATGGTGCGGCTCGGCACGACGTTGGCGATGGCGCGGATCATCGTTGCGCGGATTCCGGCCGGAAGCGACAAGCGGCGTCGGCGAACTGCATCCATGTTCCGGACAGAGCGTCTCGGCGCCATTTGCCGCCGCCGCCCAGGTTCATTGTTCCACCCATATCCTATTCATTCATATGATGAACCGTTCGCCGGCGCGCAGCTCTGACCAGGGCAGGCGAGCCGGCGAGCGGAAAAAGACAGCGCTAACATTTTCCTTGTCGATCCTCGATTGACGCCCTAGAAATGTCAACTGCGCGCCACGTCGCGCGGTCAGGGAGGCGAAATTGCTACGGACGTTGGCAGGCGCGCGGCGAAGCGCGGCGGCGCCAGGGACTGACGCCTCGTCCGCTCGAGGCGGCTTGATCCCCGATTTCGATCGTCTCGAGCGTCCGCCGACGAACGCAATCCCCGCTGCCGGTCCGTCCTCGCCGCTCGACCGCCTCGCCGAAGAGATCGACGACGCGACTGCGGCTTACGTGCTGGCGACCCGGGCGCCGTTCGATCTGCTGCGCCAAGCGATCAGCCAATTCGCCGGCTTAATGGTGCTGGCCGCCGCGGGCGCGCGCAATGACGCCGCGCCCGACATCCTCGATCGCGTGCGCGGCGAGCAGGCCGAAGCGAACGACGGGATTCGCGCCTGCGCCGGCGGCGCGCCGGCGCGGGCGGCCCATCACCATCGCCACCTGACGCAGGCCTGCGCGGCGCTCGGCGCGGCGCTGCACGCCGCGCGCGACGGCGGCTATCGCCGCGGCGCGGACTCGCTCGATTCCATTCTGACGCCGCTTAACGCCGCTTATCGACACCTGCAATGGGCGACCGGCGCACTGCCCGGCTTCGAGGTCGTCGCGCTAGCGCAGGGTTGCTGCGCCGCGCACATCGGCTTGCGCGCTCGAGCGCCAAATCGCGGCGACTAAGAACGTCTGGGAGGATCTTTGACGATGGCGACCTATTCGATCTGGGTGCTGGAATATTGTTGGGTTCCGGCCGCCCCGAAAGGGCTGACGGTGCACGGCTCCTTCAACGGCGGCACAGTGAAGCTGCCGTGGTGCTACGTGCTGATCAAAGGCGGCGGGCGCACGATCCTGGTCGACGTCGGCTACAACCACAAGGATTACGCCGCTGCGATGGCCGACAGCTTCGGCGTTCTCAACTGGCAGCCCTCATCGGTCGTCCTGGCCGAGTGCGGCGTCGATCCTCGCCACGTCACCGACGTCTTCATCACCCACGCGCACTTCGATCACATGGGCGGAACCGACGATTTCCCCAACGCGACCTTCTACATTCAGGAACGTGAACTGTCGAAATGGGTCTGGGCGATGTCGCTGGGCAAGCGCTATCGCTGGTTGATGGGCCCGACCGATCCCGGCGATATTTTGCGCGCCGTCGACCTGGCGCGGCAGGGTCGACTCGTCTGCGTCGACGGCGATCGCGAGAACGTGCTGCCGGGGATCGATCTCCGTCCCGCCTACGACACCCATACCTGGGGGTCGATGTACGTCCACGTGCGCAACGACGGCAAGCAGCCGAGCGCCGACAGCTACATTCTCGCCGGCGATCTCGTCTACACTTACGAGAACCTCACCGGTCCCGATCCCGCCGATCCGCGCTTCATTCCGATCGGGCTCGCCGCCGGCAGCCAGACCAATCTCCTGCTGAGTTCGCACGAGATGCTCACGTTGGTCGACGACGAGACTCGACGCGTCATCCCCATCCACGACGAGAAGCTGCCGACGATCTTCCCCTCGCGCGTCACCACCAAGGGTCTGACGATTTCCGAGATCTGCCTCGGCGAGGGGGAAGCTTCGCGCGTGGCGTGAGCGGCGACGCGCCGAACGCTCGCCGCAAGGCTAATGTTCGCGCCGCGCCGCGGGCAATTCCAGGCCGGCGATCTGAGCGAACAGGCGCGCGACGGAAGCGTCGTCGTCCCGCCCCATGCCTGCCGCTGCGGTCATCAGGAACATTTGCAGCGCTGTCGCCGCCATCGGCAGCGGGAAATTGCTGGCGCGGCCGACGTCGCTGGCGATGCCGAGGTCCTTGGTGAAGATGGCGACGGCGCTGAGCGGCCGGTAATCGCCTGCGAGCACGTGCGGCGTTCGGTTCTCGAACATCCATGAATTTCCGGCGGAAGAGGTGACGACCTTATAGACGGTCTCCAGGTCGAGCCCGAGCCGCTTGGCGAACGCGATCGCCTCGCAGGCGGCGGCGATGTGGACGCCGGCAAGGAGCTGGTTGATGAGCTTGAAGGACGACCCGATTCCGGCCTCGCCGCCGAGTTCGTAGACGGTGGCGGCCATCGCTTCGAGCACGGGCCGCGCACGATCGAACGCCTCCGGCTTTCCCGAGGCCATCACGATCAATTCGCCGGTGGCGGACTTCGCCGCGCCGCCGCTGATCGGCGCGTCGAGATAGGCGCGGCCGAGCGCCTCGACTTCCCGCGCCAGCGCGCGCGCCGCGTCGGGCGCAACCGTCGCCGAGGCGATGACGACCCCTTCGGGTTTCATCGCTCCTGCCGCGCCAGCCGGCCCGAGCAGCGCGGAGCGCGTCTGTTCGGCGTCGACCACCGCAATCACCAGCACGTCAGCGTCGGCGCCCGCCGCGGCGGCGCTGGCGGCGGACTCGATTCCGCTCTCGATGAGCGCCGTCTTGGCGGCGGGGCTCGGGTCGTAGCCGGCGACGTCGAGTCCCGCCCGCTTGAGTGACCGCGCGATGCCGAGCCCCATCGCGCCGGCGCCAATTACGGCGACGCGCTTGGCGTCGCCAACAGTCTCAGGCGCGCCGGATTTCCGAGATTTCGCAAGCGCAGCGGTCGGCTTTACGGACATGCGATTTCATCTTTCTGGGGTCGTTGACCTTGTCGGCAGGCGGGCGCTCTGGTATCTATGTTAGCGCTGTCATCTATGCTTGTCCGGCACCGGAAAGCAAGCGTCATTCCTTGATGGCCAGCGCGTTGCGAATCGCTGATCCCTGTATTGTGGATTGGCGGTCGGTCAGGGGAATCGACCGGGAATGGAATGGGTTATGTCGCCGGTCAAACATCGCCGAGGCAGGAAACACGGCATTACGTTGGCGGAGGTCGCGAAACTCAGCGGCGTTAGCGAAATTACCGTCTCGCGGGTGTTGCGCGATAAGGGCGCGATTGCCGACGACACCCGCAAGAAGGTTCTGCTGGCGGTCGACCAGATCGGTTACGTGCCCAACCGCGTCGCAGGAACGCTCGCGTCAGCGACCTCGAATTTGATTGGGGTCGTCATTCCGTCGCTCTCCAACATCGTTTTTCCCGAGGTGCTGAACGGCATTCATTCGGCGCTCGAAGCCTCGGGCATTCAGGCGGTGGTCGGCGTGACCGAATACGACCTCACCACGGAGGAGCGCCTCGTGCGCTCCCTGCTGGCCTGGAAGCCGCACGCGATGCTCGTCGCCGGCCTCGACCATACGGAAGCGACGCACAGGATGCTGCTCGGCGCGGGCATTCGCATCGCCGAGATGATGGACATCGATTCGACGCCAATCGACATCGCGGTCGGCATGTCGCACCGCAACGCTGGTTTCGACACCGGCGTTCATCTGCTCGAACGCGGCTATCGCCGCTTCGGCTACGTCGGCCACGACTGGCGAGCGGATCGCCGCGCCCGGCAACGCTACGACGGTCTGGTTGCTGCGCTGCGCGAAGCCGGCCTCGGCCTCGTCGACGTCGAGTTGCACGACGGCCCGTCCTCGACAATGGCCGGGCGTCACGCGCTGGCGACGCTGCTTGGCCGCGCATCCTCGATCGACGTCGCCGTCTTCTCCAACGACGACATGGCGGTGGGCGGGGTGTTCCATTGTCTCGCCGAAGCCATCGCCATCAAGGATCGCCTGGCGATCTTCGGCTTCAATGGACTCAGCATCGGCGCGGCGCTGCCGATGCCCCTGTCGACGATCCGTTCGCACCGCTTCGAGATCGGCAAGACCGCCGTCAGAATGATCCTCGACGACAAGGGAAGCCGCGGCGAGCCGACAATCGTCGACATCGGCTACGAGATCGTCTTCGGCGCCACAGCGTGACGAAGCGTCTGAAAGGAAACGCTTGATGCTGCTGGGGGCAGTCGCCGACGATCTGACCGGAGCCACCGACCTTTCCCTGACGCTGTCGCGGGAAGGGATGAAGACGATCCAGGCGATCGGCGTTCCCGGCCCCGAACTCGATTTCGGCGACGCCGACGCCATCGTCGTGGCGCTGAAGTCACGCACCATCCCGGCCGACGAGGCGGTCAGCGCGTCCGTCGCCGCGGCGCGCGCGCTCGTCGCCGCCGGCGCCGAACAGTTCGTGTTCAAATATTGCTCGACATTCGATTCGACCGACAAGGGCAACATCGGGCCGGTCGCCGAAGCGTTGATGGACCTAACAGGCGCCGAATTCACAGTCGCTTGCCCTGCGTTCCCGGCCAACGCCCGCTCGGTTTTCAAGGGCCACCTGTTCGTCGCCGACGCGCTGCTGTCGGAAAGCGCGATGCGCAACCACCCGCTGACGCCAATGCGCGACGCCAACCTCGTGCGCGTGTTGCAACGCCAGACGGCGCGCAAGGTCGGCCTCGTCGACCTGCAGAGCGTCGAAGCGGGCGTGGGCGGGCTTCTGCGCGCATTCGAACAGGCGTGGCGGAACGGCGAACGCATCGTCGTCGTCGACGCGGTTCGCGACGAGCATCTGCGCACCATCGGCGAAGCCTGCGCGGGCATGAAGCTCGTGACCGGTGGATCCGGAGTCGCAATGGGACTGCCTGCGAACTTCCGCAAGGCGGGCAAACTCGGCCCGCGCCGATCGAGCGATCGACTCATCGCCCCGAGAGGCAAGGCGGCGGCGCTCGTCGGTTCATGCTCCGCCGCTACGCGCGGCCAGATCGCCACGGCCGTCGCCGCGGGCGCGCACGCCTTGCAGATCAGCGCGCTCGACATCGCCGCCGGCGCGACGACCACCGAAACGGTCGCCGACTGGATCGACGCCAACGCCGGCGCTATCGCGCCGGTCGTTTACTCGAGCGCAGAACCGGATGCCGTCGCCGACGTTCAAGCCAAACTTGGACGCGAAAGAGCGAGCGCGCTGGTCGAAGGGATGCTCGCTTCGATTGGCGGGCTGCTCAAGCGTCGCGGCTATACACGGCTGCTGGTCGCTGGCGGCGAGACCTCCGGAGCGGTGGTCGCCGCGCTCGGCGTGCGTGCGCTCAGGATCGGCCCCGAGATCGATCCCGGGGTGCCGTGGACGCTCAGTCTTGGCGGCGAGCCACTCGCTCTCGCCCTCAAGTCGGGCAATTTCGGCGCGCCCGATTTCTTTGTCAAAGCATGGGGTCTGTTGCAAGAAGGGCAAGCGCATGAACAGTGAATCTCGCGCCCGCGACGAAATCTGCGCTGTCGGCGCGTCGCTATTCGCGCGCGGGCTGACCTTCGGTTCGACTGGCAACATTTCGGTCCGGCTCGACGACGGCGGCTGGCTGATGACGCCGACCAACGCCTCGCTCGGCGGGCTCGATCCGGCGCGCTTGTCGCGCTTCGACGCTGGCGGCCGCCTGATCGGCGGCGATGCACCAACCAAGGAGTCGTTCCTACACATCGCCATGTACGAAAAGCGCGCCGATTGCCGCGCCGTCGTTCACCTGCATTCGACCCATTCGGTCGCGGTGAGCGTGCTCGACGAAATCGATCCGGCGGACGCGTTGCCGCCGTTGACCGCCTATTTCGTTATGCGCATCGGCCGCCTGCCGCTCGTCCCCTATTTCGCGCCGGGCGACAAAGAACTCGCCACGGCGGTCGGCGCCCTGGCGGGCAAGCATCACGCAATGCTGCTCGCCAACCACGGTCCGGTGGTCGCCGGATCAAGTCTCGCCAATGCGCAATATGCGACGGAGGAGCTCGAAGAGACGGCCAAGCTGTTTTTGCTGCTGCGAGCGCACAAGATCCGCCCCCTGACCCCCGACCAGGTCGCGGACTTGCAGGCGCGGTTCGGAGTCTGAGCAGCGAAGACGCTCGACTGCCTCAACGCGCTCGCCACGAACCCAAGGCATCGAGGCGTCTTTGCAGATCATCTGAATTTCGTGTTCCGCGCTCTGCGGCCTGGCGCGCCCGCGCTTCGAGCTTCGAGCTTGCGACCTCAAGCGATTGATCATCCAGCGACGATTGGATCCCAGCGGGTCGGTGTCTTCAGGCACTGGGGGGTGGAGTGCGAACGGCGGAGCTGGTCGGGCTTCAGACATTTGGCTTGGGGCGCAAACCTGGGGTCAGGGCTTCGGTTCCCTTCCGGGGCGCCAATTCCGTTCAAGACTGCGAACACTCACCGAACCGACCGCCGGACCGGCAATGGCTTGCTCGAGCGTCGCCTTGCCGCCCAGAATGCAGATCACGCCGTCGCCAAAGTCGATCGGACCGACCACCGACTGGACATAGGGATAACTCAACTCTTGGATCTGACCCAGTGAAGACCAACCGTCTCAAAGCGTTGCGACGCCGATCGGCGTTCGGACCCCGTGGCCGATTGACAGTCGAAGGGTCGTCGCCGCCATCTGCCGCAGGTGGAGTTCCTCTCACGGCAATCCTGTCCTTTGACCCAATGGGTCATTGCCGTCCATGAGGCGGGTCTTCTGACTTTCTAGGAGGCGCGCGCAACTTCGGCCTGAACTTCGCGCAAGCGCGGCAAAATTGTCCGTTCCATTGCCTCGCACGACATGCGCGCGGCGTGGAGACCGACGTTGGCGGCGCCGATCGTCTTGCCGCCTCCGTCGCGCAACGGCACGGCGATGGAGCGCAGACCGACCTCGAGCTCCTGGTCGACGAGCGCGTAGTCGGAGGCGCGCACGCGATCGAGAATGGCGATCAGTTCGCCGAGTTCTGTGACGGTTGCCGGAGCCAACTTGCGTCGCTGCGATCCAACGAGCAGCGCCCGAGCCTCGGCGACGGGGAGCGCCGACAACAGCGCGCGACCCATCGAACTGCAATAGGCGGGCAGCCGACTGCCGACGCCGAGGCTGATCGACAGCACGCGCCGCTGCGACGCGCGCGCGACATAGAGGATTTCGTCGCCGTCGAGCACCGAGGCCGAGCACGACTCCCCCGTCGCCTCGGACAGGCGCTCGAGAAACGGTTGCACCAGGCGAGGCAGCGGCGCGGTCGAAAGATAGGCGAACCCGAGCCGAAGGATGCGGGCGGTCAGCCGGAATTGCCGACCGTCGGCTTCGGCGTAGCCGAGCCTGGTCAGGGTCAAGAGACACCGTCGCGCTGTCGCGCGGTCGAGGCCGGTCGCTTTGGCCGCGTCGGCGATCGTCATCGCCTCGCGGTCGCGATGGAACGCCTCGATGACCGACAGGCCTTTGAGGAAACCGCCGAGGATCTCGCGGTCGACGATCGCGTTGTGAGCGGCGTTTGCGGGCGGCTCGCCGACCAGACCGTCGCTCATGCTCTGGGCGCTCCCCGATGTTCGCATAGCGAACTTATGTTCAATATTCGCTCTTGACAAGATTGCGCCGACATTCCCAAAATGTGCGACATAAGAACTTGTGTGCGATAATCGCACGCTTTCGGGGGAGCGCTCATGGCGAGGTTTCAGTCGCTGGCGGATGCCGTGCGCGAGAATCTCCGCCGCGGCGACGTCGTCGCTATGGAAGGTTTCACCCATCTCATCCCCTTCGCCGCGGCGCATGAGGCGATCCGCCAAGGCATTTGCGACCTGACGTTGATCCGCATGACGCCGGACCTGGTCTACGACCAGATCATCGGCATGGGCCTCGCCCGCAGGATGAAGTTCTCGTGGGGAGGCAACCCCGGGGTCGGTTCGCTGCACCGGTTCCGCGACGCCGTCGAGAACGGCTGGCCGCACCCGCTGGAAATCGAGGAGCACTCGCACGCGGGGATGGCCAACGGGTTCGAGGCGGGCGCCGCCGGTCTGCCCTTCGCGACATTGCGCGGCTATGTCGGCGTCGATCTGCCGAAGGTCAATTCATCGATCAGACACATCGATTGCCCCTATACGGGCGAACGGCTCGCGACGGTTCCGGCGATCCGGCCCGACGTCACGTTCATTCATGCGCAGCGCGCCGACCGCAACGGCAACGTCCTCATCAAGGGCATAGTCGGCGTGCAGAAGGAGGCGGTGCTGGCGGCCAAGCGCTCGGTCGTCACCGTCGAGGAAGTCGTCGAGGACTTTCGCGACGAGGGGCCGAACGCCGTAATCCTGCCGCACTGGACGGTGACGTCCATCGCCGTCGCGCCCGGCGGCGCCTACCCGAGCTACGCGCACGGCTACTACCGACGCGACAACGCCTTCTACATCGCCTGGGACGCGATCGCGCGCGACCGCGCGACGTTCCTCGACTGGATGAAGATCAACGTTCTCGACGCCGGCCCCGAGGTCTTCGCCGAACATGCGCGCCGGCTGCCCGATGAGGTCGCTGCGTGACCGACCTCGTCGCAACGGCGGCCGAAATGATGACCGTTGCCGCGGCGCGCGCGCTGTCGTCGACCGACGTCTGCTTCGTCGGCATCGGCGCGCCGTCGGCCGCCTGCAATCTCGCGCGCCTGACGCACGCGCCCGGCGTCACGCTGATCTACGAGAGCGGCACGATCGGCGCCGAGCCGAGGACGCTGCCGCTGTCGATCGGCGACGGCGAACTCTGCGACACGGCGCTTTGCACCGTCAGCGTGCCGGAGATGTTCCGCTATTGGCTGCAAGGCGGCCGCGTCACCGTCGGTTTTCTCGGCGGCGCGCAGATCGACCGCTTCGCCAATCTCAACACGACGGTTGTCGGCCCCTACGACAAGCCGAAGGTGCGGCTGCCGGGCGGCGGCGGGGCGCCCGAGATCGCCGTCCATTGCGGCCAGGTCTTCATCACCATGGCGATGGGCAAGCGCGCGTTCGTCGAGAAATTGCCGTTCGTGACCTCGCTCGGTCACGGAGTGGGCGGCGACTCGCGCTTGCGCGCCGGGGCGGCGAGCGCCGGGCCGACGCGGGTGATCACCGATCTTTGCGTGATGCAGCCCGATCCCGAGACCAAGGAGCTGACCGTCGCCTCGCTCCATCCCGGCGTCACGCGCGAACAGGTCGTCGGCCAATGCGCCTGGCCGCTGCGCTTCGCCGCGAAGGTCGCAGAGACGCCCGCGCCGTCGCGCGAGGAGCTGACGATCTTGCGCGACCTGCATGAGAGGACGGGGCGCGCCCACGCGCGAGGGGACGAGACGGCATGAGGCGCTTCGTCCACGAGAGCCTGCCGGCCCGCGTCGTCTTCGGCGCGGGCGCGCTGGCCGAACTGCCCGCCGAGGTCGAACGACTCGACCTTCGGCGCGCTCTGACCCTGGCGACGCCGCAACAGCAGGAAAGCGCCGAGCGAACCGCAGCGCTTCTCGGCCCCCGATCGGCCGGCGTGTTCACTGGGGCTGAAATGCACACGCCGACGAACGTGACAGACCGCGCGATGCAGGTCGTGCGCGAACGCGGCGTCGACGGTCTCGTCGCAGTCGGTGGCGGCTCAACGACCGGTCTCGCCAAGGCGATCGCGCTGCGAACCGACTTACCGCAAGTCGTCGCGCCGACCACTTACGCCGGCTCGGAGATGACGCCGATCCTCGGCGAGACGAAGGACGGCGTGAAGACGACAATCCGCGATCGCAAGGTCCTGCCCGAAGTCGTCATCTACGACGTCGACCTGACGCTGACTTTGCCGAGCGCCCTCTCCGCGACCTCCGGCCTCAACGCCATCGCCCACGCGATGGAGGCGCTCTACGCGCGCGACGGCGATCCGATCGTTTCCCTGATGGCGGAAGAGGGCGTGCGCGCATTCGCGTTGGCGCTGCCGCGTATCGCCATCGACGCTCTCGACCGCGAGGCGCGTTCCGACGCGCTCTATGGCGCGTGGCTGTGCGGCTCGTGCCTCGGCGCCGTCGGCATGGCGCTGCACCACAAATTGTGTCACGTGCTCGGCGGCTCGTTCGACCTCCCGCATGCCGAGACGCATGCGGTCATTCTGCCGCATGCGGCCGCCTACAACGCGCCCGCCGCGCCGGAAGCGATGGCGCGCTTGGCGGGGGCGCTGGACGTTGCGGACGCGCCGCGCGGTCTGTGGGAGCTGGCCAAACGCATCGGCGCGCCGCTGTCGCTCAGCCAACTCGGCATGAAGCGCGAAGACATCGGCCGTGCGGTCGACCTCGCGCTCCTCAATCCGTACTGGAACCCGCGTCCGATCGAACGCGAAGGGGTCGCGCACCTGATCGAAGCGGCTTGGAGCGGCTCACCGCCCTGAGACAAACAACCAAAACCCCAACAGGAGGATGCGCACATGAGACCGAGGAATGCGATTTCGCGTAGAGCGATGCTGAAGGGCGCGGGCGCGGCAGGCGTCGCCCTCGGGGCGGGCGTTTTCGCGCCAGCGGTCCATGCCGCCAAACCGCTGAAGCTCGGCTATGTCAGCCCGCATACGGGGCCCCTGGCCGCTTTCGGCGAGCCGGACGACTTCATCGTCAAGAGCTTTCTCGAAACGGTGAAGGGCGGGCTCAAGCTCGGCGGCAAGACCGTCGAGGTGGAGGTGGTGGTCAAGGACAGTCAGTCCAATCCCAATCGCGCCGCGGAAGTCGCCAAGGAACTGATCGTCAAAGACGAAGTCGCGATGATGCTCGTCGCTTCGACGCCGGAAACGACCAATCCCGTTTCGACCCAGTGTGAGATCGAGGGCGTGCCGTGCATTTCCACGGTCGCGCCGTGGCAGCCGTACTTCATCGGCCGGCAGCAAAACCCCGGCGACCCGAAGTCTTGGAAGCCGTTCGAGAGCACATTCCATTTCTTCTGGGGCCTCGAGGACATCATCGCGGTCTACACCAACATGTGGGGCCAGCTCTCGACCAACAAGTCGGTCGGCGGTCTGTTCCCCAACGATGGCGACGGCAACGCTTGGGGCGACAAAGTGGTCGGCTTCCCGCCCGTGCTCGACAAGCTCGGCTATAAGCTCACCGACCCGGGCCGGTTCCAGGACCTGACCGACGACTTCTCGGCTCAGATCGCGGCGTTCCGTCAGAGCGAGGTCGAGATCGTCACCGGCGTGGTCATTCCGCCGGACTTCACCACTTTCTGGAACCAGGCCAATCAAAAGGGCTTCAAGCCAAAGATCGCCTCGGTCGGCAAAGCGCTTCTCTTTCCGGTCGCGCTGGAAGCGCTCGGCAAGTCTGGCGCCAATCTGTCGACCGAAGTGTGGTGGACGCCAACCCATCCCTTCAAGTCCTCGCTGACCGGCGCTTCGGCGGCCGATCTCGCCAAGGGATATGAGCAGGCGAGCGGTAAGGGGTGGACGCAGCAGATCGGCTTCGCTCACGCGCTGTTCGAACTCGCTGTCGACTCGCTCAAGCGCTCCGCCGACGCCGGCGACCCGAAGGCCAACGTCGAGGCGATCAGCAAGTCCAACCTCGATACGATCGTCGGCAAGATTGCCTTCGGCAATCCCGCGCTGCCGCCTTTCGCGCAGAGGAACATCGCCAAGACGCCGCTCGTGGGCGGCCAATGGCGACTGCGCGACAGCGGCAAGTACGAGATCGTCGTGGTCGACAACCAAACTGCTCCTGCGATCCCGACCGCCGGCAAGCTGGAAGCGATCGCCTGAGGCGCATGCGATGAGTAGCAACCGGCTCGCCATCTTCGAAAGCGTCCGCACGGCCACGCGGCCAGGCGCGACGCCGGCCATCCGGCCGGCGCGGATGGCGAGCCGATGATCGTCCTCGAGCTCGACAAGTTGGAAAAATCGTTCGGCGCCCTGCGCGTGGCGGACAATATCTCGCTCGAGGTGCGCGCCGGCGAAGCGCTCGGCGTCATCGGGCCGAACGGCGCCGGCAAGACGACGCTGTTCGGCCTGATCGCCGGCGCCCTGCAGCCCGCCTCGGGGCGCGTCCGGCTCGAAGGGAAGGATGTGACTGACCTCGGTCCGGCGGCGCGTTGTCGCGCCGGCATCGGTCGCTCGCACCAGGTGCCGCTGCCGTTCGAGAAATTGACTGTCTTTGAGAATGTGCTGACGGCGGCCTGCTTCGGACAAGGCAAGCGAGAGCGAGACGTCGTCGATCATTGCGGCGAAGCGTTGGAGAAGACGCGTCTACTGGGGAAGGCCAACCGTCTCGCCGGCTCGCTGACCCTGCTCGACCGCAAGCGGCTGGAGATGGCGCGCGCGCTGGCGGTAAAGCCGCGACTGTTGCTGCTCGACGAAATCGCTGGCGGACTGACCGAGGGTGAATGCCGCGATTTGGTCGAGACGATCGGCGCGATCAACGCCAGCGGCGTCACGCTGATCTGGATCGAGCACATCGTTCATGCGCTGCTGGCGGTGGTTACGCGACTGGTGGTGCTCAACTTCGGCCGCAAGATCGCCGAGGGGGAGCCGCAGGCGGTCATGAATTCCGAGGACGTGCGCGCGATCTACCTGGGCTCGCCGGTATGAGCCTGCTCGCGACGGCCGGCCTCACCGCCTTCTACGGCGACTTTCAGGCGCTCTACGGCGTCGACGTCACATTTGAGGCCGGCGAGACCGTCGCCATTGTCGGCGCCAATGGCGCCGGCAAATCGACCCTGTTGAAGACCCTGACTGGACTCATTCCGGCGGCGCGTGAGGCGGTGCGTTTCGCCGGCGAGGCGATCGGCGGGCTTTCGCCGGCCCATATCCTCAAGCGCGGGGTCGCTTTGGCGCCGGAAGGGCGACGACTGTTTCCCTCGCTGACCGTCGAAGAAAACCTGCGCATCGGCGGCGATCACCGCAAGGGCGCAGGTCCCTGGGCGCTGGAGACTGTCTACGACCTCTTTCCCGCCCTGCGGGAGCGACGCCATGCGCCGAGCACGGCGCTGTCGGGCGGCCAGCAGCAGATGGTGGCGATCGGCCGGGCGTTGATGTCCAATCCGCGCGTTCTGTTGTGCGACGAAATCTCGCTCGGCCTGGCGCCGATCGTCGTCAAGGATCTCTACGCCGCGCTGCCGAAGATCAAGACGAGCGGTTGCGCCGTGGTGATCGTCGAGCAGGACATCGTCCAGGCGCTCGCAGTGGCAAATCGCGTCTACTGTCTGCAGGAGGGCCGGGTCACGCTCACGGGCAAGCCACAGGACCTGACCCGCGAGGCGATTCAGGAGGCCTATTTTGGTCATTGAGGCCGGCCGATGATCCTCGCCGTCGACACGCTGCTGCAGGGCGTTCTGCTCGGGGGGCTCTACGCGCTGTTCGCGGCAGGCCTGTCGCTGATCTTCGGCGTGATGCGGGTCGTCAATCTCGCCCACGGCGATATGATTGTGCTTGCGGCGTTTCTGATCTTCGCCATCGCGCGGGCGTTCGGCGTCGGGCTCGGCGTCGCGCTGCTGATCGCCATCCCGGCGATGTTCGCGATCGGCTACGCAGTGCAGTTCGTCCTGCTCAATCGCGTCGTCGGAAGGGACATCCTGCCGCCGCTGCTCGTCACCTTCGGCCTGTCGATCTTCACCCAGAATGGCCTGCTGGCGGTCTTCTCCGCCGACAGCCGGCGTCTGTCCGCAGGCGGACTGGAAAGCGCCTCGATCGCGTTGGCGCCAGGCCTGGCGATCGGCGTCGTGCCGCTGATGACCCTTGCCGCGGCGATCGTGGTCATCTTCGGACTGAATCAGATCTTCTACCGCACGGCGATGGGCCGGGCCTTCCGCGCCGTCTCCGACGATCCGGCGATCGCCCAATTGATGGGCGTCGACAACAGGCGCGTCTTCGCGACGGCGATGGGCCTGGCGCTCGCCGTCGGGGCGGTCGCCGCAGTCTTCCTCGGCGTCCGCGCCAATTTTGATCCGTCGATCGGCCCGGCGCGACTGATCTTCGCCTTCGAGGCGGTGATCATCGGCGGGCTCGGATCGTTGTGGGGCACGCTGGCTGGCGGCGTGCTGCTCGGCCTTGCTCAGACGATCGGCGCCGAGATCAATCCCGAGTGGCAGCTGCTTGCGGGTCATCTCGTCTTCCTCGCAGTCCTGGTTGTGCGGCCGCGCGGCCTGTTCGCGCGCGGCGTCGGTTGAGGAGGCGCGCTTGATGGGCGCCGGCGTTTCGTCCTCCTCGTCCTCCGCCGCGCTGGCGGCCCCAACGTCGCGTTTCCGCGTCGCGACGGGGACGCGCGCTTCATTCGTGACTGGGGCTCTGGCTGTGGTCGTCGTCGTCGGGCTGATCGTCGCGCCGAGCTTCGTGTCGCGCGGAACGCTGAAGGAACTATTCTTCGTTCTCACGCTGATCGCGCTGGCGCAATACTGGAACCTGCTCGCCGGCTACGCCGGCATTCTGTCGATTGGGCAGCAGGCCTATGTCGGGCTCGGCGGCTACATGCTGTTCGCGCTCACTGCATTCGCCGGCTTCGACCCGATTGTCGCCATCGTGGTCGCCGGCGTGATCGGCGGCCTTGTCGCCATTCCGGCGGCGCGGCTGATCTTCCGCCTCAGCGGGCCCTATCTCGGGGTCGGCACCTGGGTGCTCGCCGAAGTGTTTCGGCTCGTCTTTGCCCAAGTGAGGAGCCTCGGCGGGGGCACCGGCGCATCGCTGCCGACCTCGGTGACCAACGACGCATGGTCGGTCAAATGGGTCGCGGCGGCCGAGGGCCTCCGCGCTTCCGCCGCCCGCGATCGCCTCGCCTATTGGCTGGCGGTCGTGGTCGCGGTCGGCACAGTGGCGCTCGTCTACAAGGTCCTGCGATCGCGCCAGGGGCTGGCGCTTGCCGCCATCCGCGACAACGAGGCGGCCGCAAGCTCGATCGGCGTCGACCAGATGCGAGCGAAGCTGTGGGTCTACGTCGTCGCCGGCTTCGGCGCGAGCCTTGTCGGCGCGCTGATGTTCTTCGAGACCGCCCGCGTTTCGCCTGACGCCGCCTTCAGCGTCATCGACTTCACGGCCTACGTTCTGTTCGTTGTCGTGATCGGCGGCATCGGCACGATCGAGGGGCCGATCGTCGGGGCGCTGGTGTTCTATGAGATGCGTAACTGGCTCGCTGATTTCGGGCCATACTA
>Ga0302320_10012466_pt1 | contig 17858 bp, 16 predicted proteins | sample Bog_T0_3_FD_202130 | JGI IMG/M metagenome (GOLD analysis project Ga0302320, IMG submission 202130) | Peat permafrost microbial communities from Stordalen Mire near Abisko, Sweden - Bog_T0_3 | ecosystem: Environmental > Terrestrial > Soil > Wetlands > Peat | place: Sweden: Abisko, Stordalen Mire...
TGGCCTTGCGGAGGTTGTTCGCTGACTGCCCGGCAGAATCATTCCCTCGTTGGAGTGTCCTCTTGATGCGAATCGAAACACGAGCAAACGTCATTGCTTCAGCCATCTTCGCCGTCCTGCTCGCCCCAGCCATCATTCCTGCCCAAGCCCCGCAAAAGCCTCTCACCGTCGATGCCATCTTTGCCCACGGTCCGCTCATCGGCCAGCCGCCTGCGCAGCTCACCTGGTCTCCGGACGGCAAGCATCTCACCTACCTCGACGGCGGCGAGCTCATTGATTTAGATCCCGGCTCCGGCAAGCCGCATGTTCTGGTGAGCCGCGCCAAAATGGCCTCGCTCAACCGCCCCGGCGGCTCCGAGCAGGACCGCGACCACCGCGCTCGCTACAACATGGCCAGCTACATCTGGTCGCCGGACTCCACGCATCTCATCTTCGACTCCGATGGCGAGCTCTGGCTCTACGATCTGCGCAACGGAACCGGGGTCGACATCGGCGCCACCGGCGAATCCTCCGGTGACGATCCAAAATTCTCTCCCGACGGCGAGTCCGTCTCCTTCATTCACGATCACGGCCTGGCCGTGATCCACTTTCACGAGACCACCGCTCCAGCCATGCCCGTTGCCCCGGCTCCCAAGGCTTACTGGGGCCAGAACGTACTTAACGGAGAGGTCGACTGGGTCTACGAAGAGGAACTCGACGTTCGCAGCAACTACTTTTGGTCGCCGGACTCCTCGCACCTGGCCTACCTGCAAACCAATGAAGCCAACGTCCCGCAATACCCCATCGAAGACTGGCTACCCACCCATGCCGAGGTCGATTGGCAGCATTTTCCCCAGCCTGGCGATCCCAACCCGGACGTTCGTATCGGTGTGGTCGGCGCAAGCGGCGGCAAAACCATCTGGCTGCGCCTGCCCATCCAGCCGCATCAGGACTACGTCCCCCGCTTCGGCTGGCTGGACGCGAAAAATCTGTGGATCGAAATCCTTACCCGAGATCACAAACATCGCGCCATCTATTTTGCCGACGCCGCCAGCGGCCAATCGCACAAAGTCCTATCCATCGACGACGATAAATTCCTCGATGAAAACTACGATGTCTGGGTCGGCGATGGCTCGCTCGTCCTCACCCAGTGGAGCGACGGCCACAACCACATCTATCTCTACAGCTACGACAAGAACAACCCTGCCGATGCCACTACGCATCTTGAGCGCCAGCTCACCAGCGGCGATTTTGACGTGACCGGCGTCGACCGCGTCGATCTCACGGACAAATTCATCGACTACGCGTCGAATGAACTCGACCCGCTGGGCCAGCAGCTCTGGCAGATCGGCTTTGATGGCGCCCGAAAGCAGCTCACCACCTCAGTTGGCTTTCACGAGGGCAGCTTCGCGCCCTCAGGCGCAGCATTCACTGACGAGCATTCCTCCCTCGCCGTCCCGCCCACGCTCTCTCTCTGCCAGTCCGCCGAAAAGTGCAACGTCTTCTGGCAGACTCACGCCATCGATGCCTATAATCTCCATCCGCCCGAGCGCGTCGAGGTCAAAGCCCGCGACGGAGATATCCTCTACGCCACGCTGCTGCTGCCTCAAGGCGCAACTGCTGCGTCTTCCGTCCCCCTCATCCTCAACCCCTACGGCGGACCCGGCGTGCAAACCGTTCAAGATCGCTGGGGCCAGAGCGGCGAGTACAACTCGCTCTTTGACGAGCTGCTCACGCAACATGGCTTCGCCGTGCTCCACACGGACAACCGCGGCATGGGCAGCCGCGGCCGCGCCTTCGCCCAGGCCGCCTATCGCAACTTCGGGACTGTGCAGCTTGAAGATCAGCTCACCGTCCTCGACTCTGTGCTGGCCAAATATCCGCTGCTGGATGCCAAACGCCTGGGCTGGTGGGGTTGGAGCTGGGGCGGCACATTTACTCTCTATGCCATGACGCACTCAGACCGCTTTCGCGCGGGCATCGCAGTGGCTCCAGTCACAGACTGGCAAAACTACGACTCCATCTACACGGAGCGATATTTGGGTCTGCCGATGGAAAACATCGCTGGCTACAAAGACGACTCCGTGCTCAACTCCGCCGCAAACCTCAAAGGCCGCCTGCTGCTGATCCACGGCACCGGCGACGACAACGTGCACATCGAGAACACGGTGCAGTTTGTGCAGAAGCTGATTGAGGCCGACCTACCCTACGACTTGCAAATCTATCCGCGCAAGACGCACTCGCTGGCCGGCGCGGACGTGCGTACTCACCTCTACACCCGCATCCTAGCCCACTTCGAGCAATACCTGATGCCGCCTGCGAACGCAGCCCAGGCCACACACGAGGCCTCTGAGCGCTAGGTCTTGTACCAACTCCGTGCCCCATCCTTTCGCCTTTTTTCTGGCGAAAGGGTGGAAAGCCACAGATTTCAACTATTGTTTGAGAACAACCGGAAAATTACACTTCGCGCCGGTGGAAGATATCGTCTTTTTCGCGGCAAGAGCAGTTGCAGCATTCTAGGCAGCAGATGAGCAGCACCGCAACGCCCACTGTCACCAGTATGGCCAACACGCTCCCGTTTACCAACAGCCAATGCCAAAGACCCTGCATGTTGCCAAGACCAACTTCCCGCCAAACTCAAATTCCGCTGACGCGGAACTCTCCGTCGCTTACTCATACTATCGGACGCCAGATACATTGCGCGAGTTTACGGCTGAACTATCCAGCCGAATCCACTTGCTTGTAAGGGAATAAAGGGCGAAAATAGACTCAGCGTGCGAACTGTATCCAATCCGAGCCTCCCATCCCCGCCCGCTCCCCCGTCCCTATCTGGCGCACCCTTCGTCAACTGGCTCTTCGTCGACCTCAACTCCTACTTCGCCTCCGTCGAGCAGCAAACGCGCCCCGATCTCCGCGACCGCCCCATCGCCGTGGTCCCCATGATGGCCGACACTACTTGCTGCATCGCCGCCAGCTACGAGGCCAAAGCTCACGGCATAAAAACCGGCACTGCCGTCGGCGATGCCAAAAAAATGTGCCCCGATCTCGTCCTCGTCGAGGCCCGCCACGAGCTTTACACCGAGTACCACCACCGCATCGTCGAAGCCGTGGAAAGCTGCGTGCCCGTCACCACTGTCCAATCCATCGACGAGATGGCATGCCGTCTCATTGGCCGCGAGCGCGCGCTTCGTGCCGCCCTCGACTTGGGGCTGAGAGTCAAGAAAGCAATTCGCGAACGTGTCGGAGAAACCCTGCGCAGCTCCGTTGGTCTTGCAACAAACCGCTACCTCGCCAAAGTGGCTAGCGACATGGAAAAGCCCGACGGCCTCGTCGCCCTCCCGCTCGACATTCTGCCCGAAGCGCTCCGCCGCCTCACTCTCCGCGACCTACCCGGCATCGGCGCGCGCACGGAGAAGCACCTCAACGACAAAGGCATAAACACCATGCAGCAATTATTGTCGCTCAGTTGCGAGCAGGCCGGCCAGGTATGGGGCTCCGTCTGGGGTGAGCGGCTGTGGCACTGGCTCCGCGGCGAAGACTTCGACATGTCCGAGACCGAGCACTTGAAGTCGCTCAGCCACCAACACGTCCTGGCCCCCGAGATGCGCACGGAGGAAAAAGCCTGGGCCGTGGCTCACAAGTTGCTCCACAAGGCCGCCATGCGCCTGCGCACAAACAAGCTCTGGGCCGGCGCCATCGGATTGTCGGTAGGCTTCTTCGTTCCCCGCGAACTGAATGCGCCCGTCTCAAGATTCGGCGTGCCGACGCGCGGCTGGAAGGGCGAGCTGCGCCTAAGTGAGTGCCAGGACAACCCCACCTTAATCGCCGCTTTGCGCCGCCTGTGGGAATCCCGCCTGGCAGGAAAGGAATACAAGCAGCCCTACTTCATCGGCGTGCACCTGAACAACCTCGTCCCCGACCGCCTGCACTCGCTCAACCTCTTCGACGGGCTCGACGACGAACAGAGCCGGGCAAGACTGATCGCTGCCATGGACGCCATCAACAACAAATACGGCCTCAGCACCATCGCACCGGCGACAATGCTCGCTGCATACAAATCCGCCCCCACCCGCATCGCCTTCCACTCCATTCCCGAACTGTTCTAGGCATACATACGGTGAACCAAATTGCTCACCGAACCAAACTCTCCATATACGCCGAGCCGCTCACCTGCCTAGACTGAATGCACGATGGCAACCCTCGCGCCCACGCCGAAATCGAACTATCGCGGCCGGCTTGCGCCCTCTCCAACCGGCTATCTCCACGTGGGCCACGCTCGCACATTCTGGACTGCATACCAGCGGGCGCGCGATGCCGGCGGCACGCTCGTCATGCGCATGGAAGATCTTGATCCGGACCGCAGCAAGCAAATTTACGCCGATGCCGCCATCGAAGACCTGCGCTGGTTCGGAATTCGCTGGCAGGAGGGGCCGGATCGCGACGGGGCCGGTCGAATATCTGACCGCGGAGGTCCCTTCGCTCCCTATATTCAAAGCAAGCGCCGCGCCTTTCATCTCGCCGCCTGGCACAGTCTTCTCCGTCGCGGCTATCTCTACCCCTGCCGCTGCTCCCGCAAAGATATGGAAACCGCCCTCGCCGCGCCCCATGAAAACGTGCGCCCGGAGGTTCAGGCTCTGGCACTGTTGCGCGCATCGTCGCGGGATTCATCCGGTTCCCGCACCGTCACGCAACCCACGCTAAATCCTGGCAAGCTAGACCTCGACGACGAACCCATATATCCCGGCACCTGCCGCAATCTTGCTGGCCAGCAGCAGCCTGGCCCCGCATCGGAAACGCCCGACGGCAGCAACTGGCGCTTCCGCGTCCCCGATGGCGAAGTCGTAGAATTCGAAGACGGCAACCTGGGCCACGTCCGCTTCGTAGCCGGAGCGGATTTCGGCGACTTCGTCGTCTGGCGGCGCGACGGCGTGCCCAGCTACCAGCTTGCCTGCGTGGCAGACGACCATGCCATGGGCATTACGGAAGTTGTCCGCGGCGCGGACCTGCTCAAATCGACAGCCCGCCAGATCCTGCTCAACCGCGCCCTTGGCTACAAAGACCCAGCCTGGTTTCATACCAAGCTCGTCGTAGACCACAATGGCCGCCGCCTGGCGAAGCGCTACGACGCGCTCAGCCTTCGCGCCCTCCGCCAGCGCGGCATTACGCCCATGAACATACTCGCGGCGGAACTGCCGGTGGAAGTGTAGAGCAATTTGATGGCGATATAAGGCGACGGGAAATTGAGAGCTGTGGGATCCCACCCTTGCGACAGAAAAAAGTCGCAAGGATGGGGCACGGGGCTTTTAAGGCGTATTGGAAGTGCTCCAGAACGTGCGTGCCTGGTCTTCTCACGACCCGATCCAACTCTGACTACATCGAGCCCATATTCATCGAGGCCATATCCATCGTCCCCGCGGGCTTGGCGGCCAGCACCGGCTTTGACTTCTTCTCCTTGCCGCGATTCTTCTCCTGCGCCGATTCCAGCATGGCGAACATCATCTTCATGTTGCAGGCCAGCTTTCTGCCCTCGGCCACAGTCTGCGAGCTTACCGTGCCCACGTAGCAGTTGATCGAGACATACTCGGTCGTTACGCCAATCGGCAGCACGTAATGGTACGCCCCGCTCGGAAACTCCGGCGTCGGGCTGGTGATTCCGTTGCAGGCGTCGAGCGAGGAGACGGAGACGATGTTGCCGTTGATGTCCCGCCCGCCGTAGATCGGGTAACCGTCCAAGGCCACGCCGATGATGTGCGAGGGGCCGGTCGAAGTGTCCGCCTGCGAGGTCACGCAGTTCGGGTTGCCGTGCGCATGCCAGGTGTTTCCGTTGCTGTGCGAGTCGCACTGGTCCAGAAAGTACGCAGTTTGCGACACGCCGTTGCTGTCGGTAAACGTATAGGACGCATTGTCGTTCACTGCCGCTGTCGTGGCATCCATCTCATAGGGGTTAAACATCGCGGTGCCCGAGATCAGGTATCCAATCGCGCCCAGCCCCGTCGCAGTCGTCGAGCTGGCCTTCGCAGGGCAAATGTTGAGTGTGATCGTATTGCCCTGAAGCGCCGGCGCGATCATGCTCGCATAGGAGATCAGCGCCATCGCCGTATTGGTCAGCGTCGAGTGCGCCACCACGGTCTCGCCGCCGCTGGCTGGGGCCAGATACCACGGGTTCGGAGTGTAGTCGGGCTTGCCCGTGGTCACAAGCGTCATCTCGCAGGAGCTGGGAAAAGTCGCCGTAACCGTTGATCCCCACGTCGCCGCCTTGTAAGCAGCCACGTATTGGGTATTTCCCGTGGTCGTACCGCCGCCGGTGGTAGTTGTTGTGGTTGCGGCGCTTGAGCCCGAGCAGCCGCCCGCCACGCACATTGCGGCAACTGAGATTGTTATCAAACTGAATGGCAAGCTCAAAAAACTGTGGCGCAGGGGTGCGAGCGCAGATGCACGAAGTGGGGAAACACAAAGGGGAATTCTCATCGATCTGACCTCCTGCAACGCTTCATAGGACGAGAGCATGGGGGGAAGCTATTACACTATCTCAATAAAATTCTAAGCTGATCGCTCAACAAAAACGCGCTCGCAAGCAGGGCTTGCAGGGCGCGCAATCGGCGCGACGAAAGCTGTGCTGCTACTTCGTAGCCGCAATTGCCGCATCGATAATTTGGTAGAGTTTGCTGCGGTCCGTAACCTCGATATACGGCGGCGCCTTGCCGCCCGCCGTCACTACCCAGATGGTCGGCGTGTGGTTAACGCCAACCCGCTCGCCGAGAGCGTAATCGGCGTCGACCAGCTTGGCCAGGTTGCCTTGCGGGTCTACCGCGAACGGCAGAGCCTGCCCGTGCTCGGCGGCAAACTTGCCGGTGATCTGCGTCAGTTGTGCCAGGGTCTCAATCGACGGCTGATTGGCAAAGATGAAGTCGCGGTAATCGTCGCCCATTTTCTTGCTCTTGGTGTCGAACCAGCGCGCGTACACAGCAGCCTGGTGACTCCAGTTGTGAAACTTCAGCGGAAAGTCATGCCGCACCCAGGGAATGTTGTACTTCGCGGCCGCAGCCTTCAACACCGGGTTCGCGGCGCCGCAGTCCGGGCACTCCTGATCTTCAAACTCAACGATGGCCACCTTCGCGCCCGCCGGCGGATGCAGCGGCGATGTGTCGTGAACCTGCGTTGTGGCCTGGGCATGAACATGCCCGGCGAAACATAGCGCCAGTGCGCCTAGCGCAAGGCAGGCGGCTTTTCGGCGCTGATTACAGATATGGGCAGAGATGGAAAAATCGGACAGAAAATCGAACATAACGATTGGACGGCTCCTTACTGCCATTGTAACGGCAGGAACGTGAGAAAATCAGGTGCCCGGCTCTGGAGATAAGCCCAGGAAACGCAGGATACAGAATCCAATGTGAGAGGAAGAACGACTCGTGACCCCATCCGCCGCAACCGCAGGCCTGGGACTTTTATCCTCCGCCTCCTGGGGCGCGTCGGATTTTGCCGGCGGCATCGGCTCGCGCCGCGCTCCGGCACTGCTGGTTACCTTCACCGGCCAGATCTTCTCGTTTCTGGTTTTGCTCGCCGTCTGCCTCGGGCTGCATATTGCCCTTCCCGGCGCGCAGGTCTTGACTTACGCCGCCGCGGCCGGGTCGCTCGCCTCGCTGGCGCTGGCCATGTTTTATACCGCCCTTGCCATGGGCCCCATGGGACTCACAGCCGCCGTCACGGGCCTGCTCACGGCGCTCATACCGGTTCTCTTCTCGGCCTTCAAATACGGCCTGCCCACGCCGCTCACAGGCCTTGGCCTGGCAACCGGTTGCGCGGCCATCTGGCTTATCACCCATCGGCCTTTGGAATCGCGTGATTCCGCCAACGCTGCCGTCCATCGCAACGCGCTGGCGCTTGGCGCGCTTGCCGGAGTCTGCTTCGGCACGCAGCTTACACTGTTGAAATTTGCCGGCGAAGGCGGCGCTCTCTGGGTGATGACCACCTCACGCGCCGCCGGAGTAGCAGCCTTGTTCCTCGTGATTTTGCTCCGATCTCAACGAATAAAATCCCAGGGGCAAAAAGCCCGCGGCTTCGTGTTCATTGGCGCCTTTGCCGGCGCGCTGGACACCATCGGCGTGCTCATCTACCTGCGCGCCTCGCAACTGGGCCGGCTGGACGTGGCTGCCGTCACCTGCTCGCTTTACCCCGCCTTCACCATCCTGCTCTCGGCGCTCATCCTGAAAGAGCGGCCGACCATAAGACAGTTCGCCGGCATGGCGCTGGCGGTTGCCGCCGTGATGCTGCTGAGCGCATAAAACCCTAACTGCTTCTTCTGTATTCATTGCCGGGTGCCCGTGGTCTCGATTCTGAGACCAGGGAAAGTACAGCCCTCAACGAGCCCACCGATCGCAATCCTGCCTACCGCGGCCCCATCGGCTTCTCGTGAATCACCATCCAGTTCACACCGAACTTATCCCGGAACTGCCCAAACCGATGCGCAAAGAACGTTTCGCCCATGGCCATAAACACCTCGCCGCCATCGGTCAGTGCGGCATAAATCCGCTCCGCCTCTTCGTTGCTGTCCATACTCAAGGAAAGATACGCGCTGCGCATGGGCTCAACCTTGGGCCCGTCGCTGGCCATCACCACTGTATCGCCCAGCCTGAACCGCGCATGAAGCACCTTGTTTTCCATCCCCGGCGGCACGTTCTTCGGGTCCCCCGGCATATCCGACCAGATCATCTTCCCCATCAGCTTCGCGCCCAGATGCTGCTCGTAGTAAGCAATCGCATCAGCGCAATTGCCAGGGAAGTTTACACAAATGTTTACCTTCATTGCTCACCTCTCCTCTCATCGATTTTTATTCTGTTCGGCTGGCGGATCTCGCCCCCACTTTCCGAAACATTGAAACCGAATATACACTTTTCATGCAAGCTCAAAATAAATCTCCGGAGGCATGATGAGCACCCTCGCCAACAATCCCCGCATCACACCCTTCCTCTGGTTTGATTCCAACGCCGAAGAGGCAGTCGAGTTCTACCTGACGGTTTTCAAGAACTCCCGCCGCATCTCCGAGCTGATTAACGACGGCACCGCCCCCGGCCAAAAGGGCAAGCCGCTCACCATTGCCTTCGAACTCGACGGCCTGAGGTTCACCGCTCTGAATGGCGGCCCTGGGCATCCATTCGACGAAGCGGTCTCCTTTGTAGTCCGCTGCGATTCGCAACAAGAGGTGGACTATTACTGGGAGAAGCTTACCGAGGGCGGCGAGGAGATTCAGTGCAGTTGGCTCAAAGACAAGTTCGGCCTGCGCTGGCAGATCGTCCCCACGCGTATGTTCGAGCTCATACGAAACCCAAAAGCCATGCAGGCAATGATGAAGATGAAGAAGATCGATCTTGCCGAACTGGAGCGCGCCGCGGCAGATTAGCCAGCCAAAATGCTCTTGCCTGCCCCTCTGCTATGCTGATGGGTTTACTCTAACAAGGAGGGCCCATGCCGGAACACAGAGCGCGCAAACACCATCAGGACCGAGTCGCCGAGACCCTGCGCCTTGAGATCGGCGCCATGATTGAAGGCGAGCTCTCCGACCCGCGCATCGACTTCTGCTACGTCACCGAGGTCGTGCTTAACCCCGGGGCAAAGTCCGCCCGCGTCTACGTTGCCGTTGATAGCGCCGTCAAAGACATCGCCAAAGCCGAGCAGAACACCATCGCAGGCCTCGAAGCCGCCAAAGGCTACATACGTGTTGTGCTGAAGGAGCGCTTAGGCGTCCGCCACGTGCCTGAACTTAGCTTCCTCGCCGACCGTTCAGGCCGCTTTCAGTCCCGCATCGAAGAGCTGATGGACCGCTCCCGCAAGCGCCAGAAATCCGCTCCCAATCCGCCCTTGGCGGAGCAAGGATCCGCGTCCGCCGCCCCACCCGCTCCTCTGGACTGATCCGTCTGCTCTTTCGCCCCACCCCCGCCATTTCGCCTTGAAATCCGCGGCAATCTGATAGCCTTGATCCTGTATCTGCTGCTCGATTGATTTGGGCCGGGCTAACTCTGTTTCTCTCGATCAATATTTTGGCGCAAAACGAAATGATCGGTTCCACAATTACGAATCGGAGAATCGGCTTTGCACATCCTCCAGTTCCTCCCCGAACTTTAGGAATCAGTTGAAGATGGAACCATTGCAACCCTCTGTCCCCGATTCACCGAAGAGTCCTCTCACCCCCAAGCGCGCATGGTGCCTGCCGACCTGGGCAACCAGCCGCGAAGTCGCAGCTTTTCTCTTCTACTCCGCATTCTTCCTGCTCTACGGCCTCACGCCGATCCTCGGCGGCGACGGCCTCGGCCTGGTCGGCGCAGACGAGCCACGCTACGCCCAGATCGCAAAGGAGATGCTGGTCCGCTTCGATGCCGCGCACTCCATTAAGACCAAGCTCATCGCCTGCGTCACGCCGTATCTATACGGCCTTCCCTGGCTGGAAAAGCCTGCGCTTTATTACTGGCGAGCCATGTTCCTCTTTCAGGACTTCGGCGTCCACGACTGGACCGCCCGCCTGCCCTCCACCACCTTCGCCTTCATCATGGTGGGCCTCATCTACTTGCACATGCGCCGCTTTCGCCCCGGCGGCCATTTAGATGCGGCTCTCATCACCGTCGCCTGCATCGGCATCATCGGCTTCTCTCGCGGCGCATCGACTGACATGCAATTGGCCGCGCCCCTGGCCATTGGCCTGCTCGGCTGGTACGCATGGTATGAGACCGGCTCCAAGTTCTGGCTTTACGACATCTACTTCTTCACCGGCCTTGCCACTCTCGCCAAAGGCCCGGTAGCACCGTTTCTGGCCGCGCTGATTATCGTCGCCTTTGCCTTCCTGCGCCGCGAGTGGGACATCCTCCGCCGATCGCTCTGGTGGCCGGGCATCGTGCTCTACTTCGCCATGGTCCTGCCCTGGTTCATCGCCGTCCAACGCATGAATCCTACCTTCTTCCGCGAGTTCTTCCTCGAGCACAATCTTGAGCGCTTCGCCACGGACCGCTACCAGCACCGGCAGCCCTTCTGGTACTACATCCTAGTCATCGTCATTGCCGTCATGCCCTGGTCCGTCGTCGCCATTCGCGCGCTTATCGACGGCATACAAACCTCGGTTGCGGAATGGCGCCTGCGACACTCCAGAAGCGAGAAGCCCTGCGCGGGCCGACCCGGTGACGCGTTCCCCGAATTTCTCGTCCTCTGGGCCATTCTGCCCATCGCCTTTTTCTCTTTCTCGCAATCCAAGCTTCCCGGCTACATTCTTCCCTCCATTCCGCCCATCACCATCCTCACCGGCGATTATCTGTTCCGTCGTCGCCGGCAGGGCCTGGGCCGCTGGACGCTGCTCGGCCATGCTTTCCTAAGCGCTATTCTCGTCGCCGCATCGCTACTGCTTACCTGGTTTATCCTGCATGGCAGATCGATGCCGCCAACCAATGCCTGCATCGCAGCCACGGTCTCCGCCCTGGGCGCGGCGTTGTTCATCCTCATCGTCACCAAGACCTTTGGAGTGGCGCGACTGCGCTTCGCCACTTGCGCCATCGAGACCCTGCTGCTGCTCTTCCTTTACGGCGTCGGCCCCTTCTTCAGCATTCCCGCCATCGCCTCATCGAAGAGTGTCATTCATTTAATTGATCGCACCTACTCCGCGCGGCCCCTGGCCGAGCGGTTGGCAACCATCGTTCCCGCCGATGAAACCGTGGCCGTCTTCCGCGTTCGACGCGACATGGAGTACGGCCTCTCCTTTTACCGCAACCGGGAAGTGGTCAGCTACGAGGAAAGCGGCGTCCCCGACGGCGAGCATCTGCTGGTGGCCCGCGAGACAGGCAGCCATGGCGCGGACCTCCACACCCAGGGCGCTCTCGAGACCTATCTCGCCGGCCGCAGCTACAAGGAACTTTTCGCATGGCCCGACCAAGGGCTGGAAATCTATCTGGTCGGAGCCCGTTAATCAAAGTCCGCCAATCTGAGCCGGTGAATCGGTCAAGCGCTACTACCGAGGTATGCAGGAATTGGCGCAGGAATTGGCAGACCCCATACCGCCGCAATCGCTTCCTGTTGCGTTTCCACGCTTGGGATGTCAAAGTGACCGGAGTAGTATTTCTTGAAGTGCGCCTCCAGCGGGAATCCTGTCTCAGCTTGCACGCGTGCTGGCAATTCGTCCGACAGTTGCGCATGGCAGCGGAGTAATCAGGATGGCGGCGAGCACTTCCATGGAGATTCGCGACCTTCGTCACTTTGAGGCATCGGCCATCCGGCCCTTGCTCGAGGTCGAAGGCGAGATATGGAAGCAGCGCCTGCACTGGGACTACCAACACTCCTCGCGCCTGCTCATGCAGTATCTCGACAACCGCGCCTTGCCCGGCTTCGCCGCCATGGAGGCCCGCCAGGCCGTCGGCTATGCCTTCAGCGTGTATGAAGACTCGAAGGCCGTCATCGGCGATGTCTTCGCAATCCCCAACAGGCTCAGCACCCGCAACGAGGTCGCGCTCAGCGGCCACGCCGTTGAGCAAACCCTGCTGCGCCACATGCTCGAGCTGCTCCTCAACTCCCCTCAGCTCGACCGCATCGAATCCCAGTTGCTGCTCCACCCCTCCGGCACCCACTCCGCATTTTTCATCGAATCCGGATTCAAGATCTATCGCCGTCTCTTCATGGTCCAACAACTGTTCGGCCGCACAGCCGCTTCTCCGCATATTCCCCCGCTCATCATCCTACCCAACTACCTCCAGCTCCGCCCCTGGAGCGACAACGATCTCACGCCCGCCGCCCGGCTAATCTGCGCGTCGTACACCGAGCATCCTGACAGCCTCATCAACGAGCAATACCGAACCGCCGGCGGCGCCATGCGCTTCCTCAACAACATCGTTCGCTACTCCGGCTGCGGCGCCTTCACCGCGCCGGCGTCCTATGTCATCGTCGACCGCTCCCGCCGCGAGCTCGCCGCCATGATACTCGGCTCGCGCGTCAGCCCGCTAAGCGGCCACATCACCCAGCTCTGCGTCCATCCCCACTATCGACGCATGGGCCTGGGCCGCAAGCTGCTCTCGCTGGCCTCGCACTCCTTCGCCCGCGAGGGCGCACAGGAAATCTCCCTCACCGTCACCGAATCGAACTCCGAAGCCATCGAACTTTACCGCTCCGAAGGCTACACCACGCCGCACCTCTTCGATGCCGCGGTTTGGCAGCGCTCCGCTACGGCGTAATGATTAAATAACCCATTTTGATAAAGTTATGGAGGCGAAATCGCTTCAAGGGGATCCATATGTTTGACATAGGGAGGCTGTATAGTTATGCTGTATAGCAGGTGAGCGCAATGGCCGGTTTCGCAAAAGCACGAGTATTCATGAGCGGCAGGAGCCAGCATGTCACCATCCCTGCCGATTTTCGCTTTCACTCCTCTGCCGTCTCGATTCGCCGCGACCCTGCCACGGGCGACGTCATCCTCTCCGAGGTTCCGACATTGGACGAGGTCTTCGCAGCGCTCGATACCGTCAAGCTTCCCGACGAGTTTCTGAGCGAAGCCGACCGTGACCGGAGCCCGCCCACAAACCGCCCCGGGCTCGATCAGCTTTTCGGAGATGATGATCTCGAGAGCCAAGAGTAATGGCATCGAATTATCTGCTCGACACGAATATCTTCAGCTACATCGCCAAAGGCATTTCACCAGCCGCCCGCGCCGAATTTCAAAGACTCTCAAAATCCCGCGACACCCACCTTTTCATCTCGGCTGTTACAGAGGCAGAAGTGCGCTACAGCATGGCGAGGCATCCCCTCTTGCCCGCCCGCCGCGCTGCCATCGAAGGCCTGCTGGCAAATGTGCAAATTCTCGAATGGGGCTCGTCCGAAGCCGCAGTTTATGCGGATTTGAGAGCAAAACTTGTAGTCAGGGGAATCACGGTCTCAGCTATGGACTTGTTCATTGCCTCCCAGGCCATTGCAGCCAAAGCCGTGCTCGTCACTGGTGACAAGATATTCGAAAGAGTAGCCGAAGGAGCAGGCCTGGCCACCGTGAATTGGGCAACCGACATACTTGTGTAGCATAGAAGCAGGCCTACCGCTTCAGCATATCGATCGGCTCAGTGAAATCCGTCACCCGCACATGTCCGGCCAACGCCGGATGTTGCCGCTGCAAGGCTAGATACATCTCCCAGGCCACGCGCCGGTAGCTGAAGTGCCCCGCCGCACCGGACCGTAGCTCGCTTATATACACCGCTTCGGCAAAGTCCATCTTGAACAGGCATCGAACGCGCGTGGCCAGCGGCAATAAATAAAGCGCGGACTGGCCAGCCTCGGGAGCCACGCTGGCCGCAATCTGCGCGCTGGCTGCATGAGCCGCGTCAATTACCGAACGAAACTCACCGGCAATTCCGGCCTCTTCGAGAATGTCGATATCCCCACCGAGATCCGCCGCGCCGGGGTAGTCATACCCATGCTGCGATGTGAAGCCTTGCAGGATCTGCGTGCAGCGACGATGCCGGTGCATGTCGCGGAAGCCACCGATGTCCATCAAAATGTCGAACCTGAGCGCCGCACCGGCGTGAAAGGCCCGCAGCAGCTCATCATGCTTGTCGCGATGCTTTACGCCGAGTTCGATAATCTCCTTAACACGCGCCTCCGGAAGGCCGGCAACCAGATCCCGAATCTGACGGTACGAGTAATGACTCGCTGAGTAGATCAGCGTGGCGGCCAGTTCCACCTCAAGCGACTCGGTCCGCTCGACAAGATCAACAAGCGGCGCAGCGGCGCATTCGATTCCGCCCATCAGTTCCGCAGCCGCCGAGGCCAACTCCGCACGCGTGTCGATCTCATAGGGATTCGGCTTCGCATACTTCACGAGTGTTGGCGCAGTGCGCACCTCGCGCGTCAGCAGTTGTCCGGCCTCCGCCGCCAGCCCCGCACCTCGGTCATCAGGAATCGCATACAGCTTCTCCACAAATGTCGTAGATGCCTTGGCATTCACATTCCACGCCGGCCCGGTCGCCGCCTCGCGCAGCTTCACACCCAGGTCGCGCACCTCGGCCATGGGATCGGAGAGCAGCCGAGCCACCTGCGTCTCGAGCGTTCGCGCGCTCACAATCTGGCCGAGAGAAGTATTTGTCGCCAGCGGCAGCAGGTACCGAGCCACGTCAAATGCGCGAGCCTTCAGCGTGCGCTCGTACGCTTCCGCCTTCATCCCCTCCGCGCACGCTACCCGACGGCGTAGAACCTCCTGCACGACCGCGGTCGTCCGCTGGTAGGCGTCGAATAAATTTCCTATCGTTTGTGTATAAAGCTGAGCAACCCCGGCATCGGCGCCAAACTCGGGCAGATACCAGCCCGACGCAACAAAATTCTGGTACCGTGTTGATCGCTCCTGACCATCCCACCTTTGCTCGTCCACCAGCACAATAGCCGCCAGCAGGCTCAGCCGCTCTACGGCAAAGGCAATGTGCGCCAGGTCCGCAATCGACCTGTGCCCATACTGAAAATAGAAGGTGTTCAGGAATTGCTCTGCCCGCTGCGAGCTGATCTCCGCGAGAGACTCCCGCATCGACAGCGAAGAGCGCGAGTACTTGGCCATGGCAAAGGCCAGCACCTCCGGGTCCGCTCCATGAACGGCAAAGACGTCGGTTTGGTTTCGGGCGGCAGGGGAGTTGAAAGTTTTGCTGGACATTACACTGGTCTCGCGACCAGAATACGTCATAGGGCCGAACTTTCAGTGTTGCAAAACCGGTCGGCATCGGCGTGAACAACATTCGATGTTATCTGCGCGCCGAGCCCCGGAAGGCTGTTCTCAACAGGCTACTGCTACCCGCTTGAGACTCGAACAGCTTGAGACTCGAATGTCTTGAGACTCGATGATCCGGGCCGGAACCGCGCACCACGGCGACTTCCGGCATCGGAGTAGAGGTTGGTCCATGCAGGAATATCGATTTCGCTCTTCCTACCGCCCCCGTCCCCTGCCTGCCGGCCGATGGGCAATGAACCAGCGATGGAACGATCTGCTCCTAGCCCATTGGCCCATTCCAGCCCATTCCCTGGCTCCACTTCTACCGGAATGGCTGAGTATCGATACCTATGACGGTTCGGCCTGGCTCGGAGCTGTTCCGTTCTGGCTGGATCGCATCAAGATTCGAGGCATTCCCACGCTGCCCGGTGTTCGAGGCTTCCCGGACCTCAACCTCCGCACCTACGTTCGCGACCGGTTCACAGGCACTCCCGGCATTTATTCGTTTTCACTCGACTCGAGCAATCTTTTTGCCGTCGCGTTTGAGCGCGCCTTCTACCACCTGCCCTCGCATTGGGCAGAGATGCACCTCGAGCAGAGCTCCGAGCGAGAGTTCACGTTCTACAGTCGCAGGCGTTTTTCCTCCCAATCCGCTCTCTTCGTCGCCCGGTATCGCGGCCTCGGCCCCACTCATAAAACGGCACTGATTCACCCTGGCACTCTCGAGTCGTTTTTTACCGACCGCTCCTGCCTCTTCAGTTCCAACCGCGTCGGCCAGCCCATCCGCGCCGGCATGCATTTTCTTCCCATGCCCCTTGAACAGGCCGAAGCGGAGATCGAGCACAACGAACTTGCCGCTGCCATCGGAATCCAGCTTCCCGCGATCGACCCCATCCTCCACTACTCGCGCCGCCTAGGCGTGTACATCTGGCCATCGGAGCAGCTCCGTCCCGCCATGGCGACACGACCTATCGCCGTTGTCGCATCGCCCACGGGGTAAGGCAGCTTTTAGCTGTTAGCCTTTAGCTTTTTTTCTTGGCACTGCGAGCGGTGCCACAATGCTCCAAGCCCTTCTCCTGCATTTAGCGAATAGCTAAAAGCTGAGAGCTAGAAGCTAGAAGCTCGAAGCTGCTACTCTGTCCAACGGAAGGGCGCAAAGCAAAGCGCACAGGTCAGCATAGTCATGGCAGGTATAGAGGGACGCATTGCCCTGGTCACGGGAGCTTCGCAGGGCATCGGACGAGCGTGTGCCATTGAACTGGCGCGAGCCGGAGCAACGGTAGCGCTTGCCGCGCGCAACGAAGCCAAGCTCGCCGAGGCGGTAGGGGAGATTGAATCCGCCGGCGGCAAGGCAGCCGCCTTCGCCCTCGATGTGGCCAGCGAAGACTCCATCCAGTCCGGAGCCAAAGCCATCCTCGACCACTTCGGAAAAGTCGAAATCCTGGTCAACAACGCTGGCATCACCCGTGACGGCCTCATGCTGCGCATGAAGCGCGCCGCATGGGACGACGTGCTCTCGACCAACCTGACAGGCGCATTCCTTCTTACCCAGGCCTTGCTCAGCGCCATGCTCAAAAACCGCTGGGGGCGCATCATCAATATCTCGAGCGTCGTAGGCCGCACCGGCCAGGCCGGTCAGGTAAACTACTCCGCCTCCAAAGCCGGCCTCATCGGCTTCACGCGGTCGGTGGCCCGCGAGGTCGCGGCTAGAGCAATTACAGTGAACGCCGTCGCCCCCGGCTATATTGAAACCCCCATGACCGCGGTGCTCGACGACAAGCAGCGCGAGTCCATGATGGCGGAGATCCCCCTCGGCCGCGCCGGAACCGACCTTGAAATCGCCCAATGCGTGGCTTTCCTTGCCTCCGATGCCGCCGCGTACATCACCGGACACGTACTCGACGTCAACGGCGGTATGTTCATGGGCGGCTGATGTTGGATCCTCCGCTCCAACTGTCTTAACTACAATCACTTACTCAAGCCCTGGCCCGCTGCTCCGATATAGGAAAGGGAAAGGCATCCATGGGCCTCAAGCTGCACGACCCTGCTATCTGCACTGCCTCTTCGCCCGACTTCAGCGAAGCGATCCGTTATGTCGCCCGCCAGCCTATCCTCGACCTCCACGGCCGCGTCTATGGGTATGAGCTCCTCTTTCGCCAGGGGCCCGACAAAAAAGTTT
>Ga0302320_10012467_pt1 | contig 17858 bp, 14 predicted proteins | sample Bog_T0_3_FD_202130 | JGI IMG/M metagenome (GOLD analysis project Ga0302320, IMG submission 202130) | Peat permafrost microbial communities from Stordalen Mire near Abisko, Sweden - Bog_T0_3 | ecosystem: Environmental > Terrestrial > Soil > Wetlands > Peat | place: Sweden: Abisko, Stordalen Mire...
CGCCATCGCCAAGGCGCAACCGGTGATCGAAGCCCGATTCGGCAAGGCCGGCTTTCACAGCCTTATGTCACAACAACGTGCGCACTCCATTGAACAGCAGGCCGTGCGGTCGGGAAAATCGTCAAATTCCGGATGATGGGAAGGCGATTCTGCAGCCGCGCGAGCATCGCAACTCGCGATGGCCATTCTTTTTGCAGTGCATAGAATGCAGGTGCGCTCGTCGGCGGTTTGCGACAGGATAGACTTCTTAGGTGAGGTGAGGCACTTTCCTCGCATGAAGCAAACGCAACACCGACCCCTGTCCGAAGAAGAGATTTTGACCGGCACTCTCGATCGTCGGACCACCGAGGCCGCCCTCGCCTATGAGATCACGCTCATAGAAGAGGCTCGCAACGCGTTGCCCGACGATTCGCATTTACGAGCGCTGTGCAGCCTGGCGGCAGAACGGCTTAGCGATTTTGTGTCGCGGCCGCAAAATTCCGAAGCGACACAAGACTTGCCCTGCCTCAAGTCAGCCTGATTCGCAAAAAATCTAGGCCAGCGTCAACAGGCGCACTCGTCCGAAACTTTTCGCAAGACTCGTCGTCCCGACGTACGAGCAATGCATAGTCCCGCTTGCTTCGAGACTTAGCTGTGCCGCAAAGGGTTCGGTCACGAACACTCCGCCCGGCGGCGCGACCGGTACGATCCGTGCTGCAAACGATAGCTGCGGACCGAAGATGGACGGCGTCTCCTCGACCGGGTCGAAACCGCTATCGGCGGGACCATAATGCACGGCAATCCGGTAAGTGAGTCGGCGACCCGGCTCGAGTTCTTCGGCCAGCTGCGCCGTGGCCGTTTGAATTTCGAGCGCCGCGCAGGCGGCCGCCGTCGCCGTTTGGAACACCGCATGAACGGCGTCCCCCCAGGTTTTGCGCAGTACGATCGCATCCGCATGCCGTTTCAAAACGGCAGCGGCCGTGCGCGGCAGCAGGTTGGTCCAATAGCGCCGCGTATCGGCCACATTCAGCGACGAATAACTGACCGCGTCCGCAAACAGAAATCCGTATCGCGAGCGGTTCTCGTGCGCGCTGCTCTGGCCCGCAATGGCGGCTCGTATCGAATGACGATCCACGCCGCCAAGGCTAACCCAGCGGCCGTTGGCTCTGGTCAGAATCACCCACGGCGCCGACAGTGCATCCGCGTGGCCGAGCGATAATCCAAGAGCCGTCTCGGCACAGACGCGAGTGCGATCATCGATTTCGTCCAACAAAAGACTCGACCAGGTCTGCGAATCCTGATGGCCGGACGCGTCGCGCCGCGATCGAAACTCCGCTGACGTGGACGTCAACGCGTCGAGCGGCGTGTCCGGATAGATGGCATGCACCAAAATCCCGTGCGCGGCGAGCTCCTGTAGCTCACTCTCCCGGTCCCTGCCGATGCAGTAGGCGAGCGCCGGCATGTCGGAACCTAAGCTCTCGGCGCCAGAAAGCAGGCCCGCCGGGACACACTCGCTACTCAGCACGAGTCCCACCGGAGGCCGATACCAGCGTTCAATGAGGTCGACGAAGTCCGCACGCACCGTACTCAAGCGCCGCATCTGCAGCAAGGTCCTCGACCGAGCCCAGGAGTTCTGGCGGCACAATGGGTTCGCGCCCGCGACCGCGCCCTCGAATAGCGCGCGATCACCCAGCACGAGCGCCGCCTCGGCACGCGTGGCCCAATGAAAATACGCAGCCTGCTCCTCCGCGGGGACGTTGAACTCGGTGACACGTTGCATCACCAATCCCGCCAGCCGGATGGCCCCTTGAGGATCCCCGGCGAGCATCCATAACAGGGCCGCGTTCTGCAAACTGTAGGTTCCGTCCGTCCGCTCTGCGACGCGCTCATACGCCGCTGCCGCCTCCGCCAGCATCGCCTCCGTATTTGCGCGCCCTTTGAATGCCAAGTCCTTGAGCAGGCGTGCCTCGAGCGCCTGAAAATCCTCGCTGGTATTCGCACTTAAGGAACTCGCCCGGAAAGCATCGAGTGCCGCCTCGGTCGAACCGCACGAAGCCAGCGCCAGAATCGACAGGTGCTCAAGCGCCTGCGAATTCGGCTGCTGACGCAGTGCGTCTTGCGCGAGATCGAAAGCCGCCACGAAATTTCCGGTGCGTTGCAAGCGCCAGGCGGCGGATAACGCAACCGTCTCCTCGTCAGCTGATTCGGTATGCACTTCAGGCTCCTATGGGAACCCAGCGTACAACGCCGTTCAAGTTCTCGCACGTCTGCAATGGCGCTGCACTGGCCCATTGGTCAATGCAGCGCCGTTCCCGAGGCATCAACGTACCGAAGCCACTTTGATCGACTTCGCCACCCCAAAGTGCGCGTCGTACTCGAGCGTCAACTTCGGATTATTGACGGAGTGCACGCTCGTTGACATGGTCCGATCGACGCATGCCTTCGCCAGCGCCGCTTCATTGAGACGGCGCGAATCCACGTCGCCGCACACCTGTTCCGCCGCATCGCGGATGCGCTTGTACAAAATCGCGACACCCTCTTGGGAGTTGAGATTGAGATCCGAGTAGTGGACGGTGCGAACCTGCATGTCACTGGCCGTTTCGCCCGCATGGGCACCCACCGTGACCGAGGCCAGGCAGATCGCCGCCACCGCGGCTAACGTGAAGTGCTTGGTGTTTTTTAGTGTCATGTTCATAATTTGCTCCTTAGATAGTCTGTTTGTCTGTCTTCGGGAATCATAGTGAACGCATCGGCGCCCTTCTTCTGTCAACGCGTTGACACAAGCCGTACAATCTCCGCGCCTGTCCAAAGAAGGGCTTTTCTTGGCCATCAACGTGCGCGCCGTCCTCGAGCGAACCCTGCTGTTTCGCGGTTTGCCGAGCGCGGCGCTCGAACAGATCGCGCGCCTGAGCACGCGCCGAACCTATCCGCGCGACGCGGTCATCTTTTCGCAGTCGGATCCGGGCGACGCGCTGTTCGGGGTCATCACGGGACGAGTGCGCATCAGTGCCAGTTCAGCGGGTGGGCGAGAGGTATTTCTCAACATCATGGAGCCCGGCGATACGTTCGGTGAGATCGCATTGCTCGATGGACAGGCACGCACGGCGAGCGCCAGTGCGACGGCGACGTCGGAACTGCTGATCGTCACGCGCGAACAATTTCTCGGGTTGCTGGCGCGCGAACCGCAGCTGGTCGATCACCTGCTGCGGCTGTTATGCGCCCGGCTGCGATGGGTGAGCGAATTCGCCGAAGAGTCGGCCTTGCTGCCCGTGCCCGCGCGCCTCGCGCGACGGCTGTTGTCGCTCGGCAAGCTGCACGGACATGAGAGCCGCGCGGGACTCGAGCTCAAGGTATCGCAGGAAGAGATGGCCCGCTTCCTCGGTTTGTCGCGTCAGATCGTCAACCATCATTTGCAGGAATGGAAGGCACGGCACTGGGTTGACTTGGGACGCGGCAAAATCATGATCCTGAACAGCCGCGCGCTCGAGGCGGTCGTCGCCAGCGACGCCGGCATGGATGGATGAGCGCGGTCACGGCAGTCCGGGCATGGTCCCCCTTCCTCACTCAGTGTCGGGCCCCGCAATTTTGCTGACGGCGCCATTCGGCGAGATCTTGAGCAGCACCGCCTTGTGTGCATCGTTGTGGTCCATCACATAGATCGTCCCATCCGAGGCAGAGACCATGTCAGCAGGTTGGCGCAAAGCGACCCGATCTTTGGCGGCCGCCGATTCGGTGCCGGCAGCGACCGTGCTGACGATGCCTGATGGGGTGATCTTGCGGATGAGTTGGTTGCCGGTATCGGCGACGTACACATTGTCTGCCGCGTCCACGGCAATTCCCCGCGGCTGATTGAATCGAGCGTCCGCGCCCGGCCCATCGTCCCGACCGTTCTGCCCCGCCAGGCCCGCGAGCGTCGTGACCTCTCCCGCCGGCGTCACTTTGCGGATCACACTATCAAACTCGGCGATATACAGATTACCGTGACGGTCCATGGCCATGGCGGTTGGAGCGGAAAAACGTGCGGCAGCACCCACGCCATCCACCGGCTTGTCCCTTTCTTGCAGCGGACCTTCGGCAGCGCCATCGAGCGAGAATACGATGCTTCGAGTGAAGTGAGCGTCGGGAACGTAATTGGACACGATGCGGTTTTCGCTTGCCATCGCCCGCTCGGCGCTTGTCGATTCGACATCGAGCTGTACGTTCCCCATCGAAAATGGGCCGCCGACAATCGTCGAATAGTAGGGATCGCGCCACAGCGGCAGCGGCCACGGCGCATAGCTGGTCTGCCGGCACATGAACGCATTGAATGGCACTGTCGGAGCGCTGCGACTGGGATCTTCGGTTTTCATGCATGTTCCCACCGCTCGCGTCGATACACACTCGGTGACGCCGCCAAAGCGGCTGCGGCGCTCGCGACAGCGACTGAATTCGTCAAGCGTACCGTCGTGCAACGCGAGCATGGACTTCTTGGCAGAGAGCCGAAAGGTGGTCAAAAAGAGTGTCGCCTCGATAGCTAAATGACGATCGCGAGCCGACTCGAACAACCCGATGGGTACGCTCATCACGAGTCGGCCGGCCGACCCCGCGGGAGGCGATCCTTGCCGTCGTCCTGGATAAAGATAGGCGAATGAAGTGGCAGGCTGATCCTGATCCTGATCCTGATCCTGATCCAAGGCCCCGCCGACGGTGTGGAAGTGCACATGATCGATCTGCCAGATCTCGGTCTCGGCAGGCTTGGACAAGATGACGGGTACGGCCACCGTCGCAAACGTCGGATGTACACGAAGCGCCCCCGACATTAATGCCTGACCAAGGGAGAATGTGATTGGTTGCGAGGAATCGAGCTCCGGAGAAATTGTCGGCACGGCAGGGCGAGCCACCGTTTGCTGGATCCGGAACCCCGTGCCCACGGGTAACCACACGAGCGCCGGCGCAAGACAGCCGTAGGCAGTCAGGATCCACCGCACTCGATTGGTACTTCGCCAGCGCAACTGCAAAAACCACATCACCGTGAGTGCGATCAGATTCAGCACGATCAACATCAGGAGGGCTGTCCACGCGAACCCGGAATTTAACAGCGTCGGCTGTAGTGTCGAGGCGGCCAACACAATCGATTCGACGACCCACGCGACGACGATGACCAGTGCGAACAGCAGTGCGCCAGTCAAGGAGCGCGTCACCGCTCCCACGATGACCGCTGGAAGAGCGACGAGGCAGAACAATACCGCGCTTCGCGTCAGACTCGCCTCGACGACGTCGATCGCGCGCAAATGCTCGGCGCTTCCCATCAGCAGATCAGCGAAAAGTATCGGGCCGAGACCCACCAGCAAGACGAACAGCAGCTTCGCGCCAAGCAGCTGATTGCGGGGTACGGGTCGGGTCAGCCAGTCCTGGGTTGTGCCCGGCAGGGGCTCCTGCTGAATTACGGCAATCACGAGAATCGACAGTCCAAGCAGAGAAATGGCGGGCAGCACGCCATTGGAAACCCAGGCGTAATCGCTCATTGGGCCCATGAAGAAGCGCGGGAACTTGCTTCCAAAGGCGAGCAGGCTCGCATTCAGCAAGTGAACCGCCGCGACGATGGCCGCCATCGGCCAGAGCAGTCTCAGGTCTTTCTTGAATATATGCCAAATCATGTGGGCATCCCGCGGCTTTGACTCGAGCGTGCGAGGGCGGTGAAGATCGAGCGCAGCGCGACGGGTTGGATCTCGATTTCGCGAATTCCGGTGAACAGCGAACTCACCGTTGCCTGCAGCGCTTGCGGCGAATAGCCGACATCGACGAAGCTCAGTACGCTTCCGCTCACCGTTAGATTCAACCAATTCTCAGGTTTGGCCGAAGGCGGCCGGGCGTCATCCAGGAAAGTGATCCTGACCTCGCGAACCCGGGCCGCGAGGTCCGACTTCGACTCTTGGAAAAGCATCCGACCATGCTCCAAGTAGCCCACATGCGTCGTGCTGCCCTCGATCTCGTCGAGTTCGTGCGAGGACAAAAACACGGTCATGTCCTCGGCTTGTTGCAGCAGCCTTTCCATCAGCTCGTCGCGCACCAGCGGATCGAGCCCGCTGAATGGCTCGTCCAGCACCAGCAGTTTTGGCCGATAACACAATGCACAGGCCAGGCTCGCTTTCATCCGGGTGCCGTGGGACAGATCGCGGATTTTCGTGTCGACGGGCAGCTGAAATTCGGTTATGAGTTCGCGCTCGAGCGAGCTGTCCCACGTTGGATAGAACGGGCGCAAATATCCGAGATAGGCGCTCAGCGTGAGCCTTCGGGGCAGGACCTGGTTCTCGGAAACGTAGCCGATTTGCGCATACTCCGGCGGCGCCAGTCGACGCGAGTCGACCCCGAGCACCTCCGCTCGGCCACTCGTCGGAGTCAGAAGGTTCAGCAGCATCTTTATCGTCGTCGTCTTACCGGCTCCGTTCTCGCCGATCAGCGCATAAATGCTGCCCTCGGGGACGGCCAGCGATACGCCCCGCAGCGCGGCGTGCCACCGAAAAGACTTATTGAGACTCTCGCTCTGGATGATCACGTGGCTTCAGTCCTCCCTAACTCGCCTTAAACTCGCTCCATTTCGCCGTCAACTCGCCGAGAACATCGGCCAGCGAAAGCTCGTTGCTGCGCGCCTTGATCACCAGCCGATCCAGATCGTCGCGCAGCAGCTTGCGCCAATCGCCGCTTCGTGTCCGGGGAGCGGTGGCAACCAAAGTGCCAATTCCCACGCGAGTCTCCAACCATCCGTCCTCTATCAGAGACTGGATGACCTTGTGAGCCGTATTCGGATGAATTTTCAGGCCGGCGGCGATCGCTCGTACCGACGGGAAGGGTTGACCCGGTTGGTATTCGCCTCGCAGGATCGCCCGGATCGATGCGAACTGCACCTGCTCGATGAGCGGCGCGCCACGTTGCAGCCGGAAATTAAACAGTGTCACAAACTCAATGTGACACGCCTTCAAGGCAGCGTCAACGTCCCGCTATAACTGCAAGGTGGCCGTGATTCCGATCGTCGCCGGGCGCACGGTATAGGCCTGTTGCACCGAGTTGACCGACGGATATTGAATGGTGTGCTTCCAGTCGAGCAAATTCTTCGCGTACAACCCCACCGACCACTTATCGAGAGTGATGCCGACACTCATGTTGACGATCCCGTAGCCGGGTTGAAACACGTTCGGCAAGCCGCTGCTGTCGAAGTATCCGCGCGAGCGCCCCGTGTAGGCAAAATCGGTGCGCGCGAAAGCCCTGATGCGATCGCTGATCGGCGCGTCGTAGTCGACGCCCACGGTGCCCGTATACAACGGTACGTTGAGGACCCACTCGCCCGGAGAAACAATGCCGGCGCCTTCGGTGCTCACCGAAGTAATGTAAGCATGGGTCGAGCCTGCGTTCAGCGACAGCGTCAAGCTCGGCGTCACGAGTGCGCGCATCTCGAACTCGCTGCCGTAAACCTTGGCATCGCCCACATTCGTCGTGAAGTAGAACCCGCAGGTCGGCAGGTTGATCGTCTGCTGAATGTTGGTCCAATTGATCGCGTACACGGCGGCGTCGATGGACAATCGATTATCGAAGTAGCGGCCCTTGCTGCCGACCTCGTAGCTCCACAAGGAGTCCGATTGATATTGGCTTGGGGCGCCGGTGAGGTTGAAACTCTGGTAGTCCGTATCGCACGTCCCCGGCGTCGCCGGCGGCGGACCATTGGGCTGGAACGCGGGCACAGGCCCCGTCGGCCCGCCGAGACGAAACCCTTTTGCGATGGTGGTGTAGAGATTGCTCGACTCGTTGAGCGCGTACTGCAGCGAGAACTTGGGCGTCGTCGCGCTGAACTTTTCGTCGACGCTGTATTTCGCCGGCAATCCGTAGGAGTAGAAACCGCCGCTGTCGACCAACTCGGAGGACTTCGCGGACACATAGCGCAAGCCGAACGCCGCCTTGAGCGCCGGCGTGATCTGCAATCCCATTTCGCCGAAAGGCGCGATTTGTTGTTGCTTGGGGTAGATGTGCCCGTAGTAGATCAAGTTGTTGGCGAACGACTCGGCCGGATACGCGGCAGTGGCCGAATAGTAGGACGGGCCCACGATCGACGCGTTCGAATAAATGCCGTAGCCGTAAATGTTCTGAAAGGTCGTCTGCAGATTCGGAATGTATTCGTCGTCCAGGAAGCGCCGGCGCTGATTGGCGTAGTACACGCCGGCCGTCCACGTCGTTTCAATGCCGGCGATGGAAGTCGACTTGGAGCTCAAGCGCAGTTCCTGTGAGAACTGCTCGGTCCTCGCGTCGTAGTACGCCGGCGAGGGCAAGAATCCGAGCACGGTCTCGGTCGCATAAATCTGCGTCGCGGTGGGAACCGGCGTCGGCGGAGTGCTGTAGCCGCCGCCCGCCACATAGTCGTTGGCGAAGACGTTGGAGTTGTAATAGGTGCCGTCGGTGGTGCGTCGAAAATCACGTTTGAAATAGCTGGTGACGGAGGTCAAGTCCGCCCAGCCGAAGCTCTTGGCCACGGTCAGCGTCGGCAAATTGAGATCATCCGTGTACGGCTCCGCCAACCGCTTGTCTTGATCGTAAAGTCCGATGGCGGGATAGAAGATGCTGGTGTCCGAAGCCGCGGTGCGCTGCCACAGATAGGCCGGTGTGATGGTCCAGCCATCGGGAGCCGCGTACTTGCCGACGATGCGAAACACCTGGGTGCGCACGTCGTTGACGCCGCGCTCGCCGAGCACGCCCGTGCCGTCGTCGGTGCCGAGCGTGAGTATGGTGCCGCCGGCGCCCGCGCCCGTTGCGCTCGGCACGTAGTGATCGATGTAGCCGCTCTCGACGCCCAAGTCGACGCCGATTCGCAGCGCGAACACTCCCTCGATGACGGGGATGTTGAGAATTCCATACTCGTCGTTGTTGAAACCGCCGTGGCGGGTGCCGGACAAGTCGGTGCTGACCGATGCGCTGAATGCATTGAGGTCAGGTTGTTTGGTGATGAAGCGGATGGTGCCGCCCATGGAACTCGCGCCATACAAGGTACCCTGCGGACCGCGCAGCACCTCGACACGGTCCAAATCAAACAGCTTCGGCTGGACGGCACCGTCGTACTGGCTGTTGCTGACCGTCACCGAGACTTCGTCGATGTAAATGCCGACCGTGGCGGAGCCCGACGTCGAACTCACGCCGCGGATCTCGATGTTATCGAGCCCCGGCCCCGGACCTGCTTGAAAAGAAATGCCGGGTACGGTGCGTGTGATGTCATCGTAGTCGGCGACATGGTGCTCGAGCAATTGGGCGCCCGTGATCGCCGATACGCTGAACGGAATATCCTTGATGTCCTCGGTGCGTTTCTGCGCGGTCACCGTGATTTCTTGCAATTGCCCATAGGCGCCCGCGTCCTCTGCAGGCGCCGCAGCATCGCCCCTCGCCGCTTCAGCGGCGAGCGAGGCGATGGCGACGAGCACGCAGCGCGCGGCCGGCGGCCAAGGAATTTTTCTCATGCTCATCCCCGGATTATTGTGACGGGAGCGAATCGCGTCTTTAAGATACACGACAATTTCACGGGGAAAATGCCGCGATCCCGAAGCACCGCTATGGAGCAAGATCGATTGAAAATTCGCGGTCCGTGCCCCAACGCTGTGCGTTGACCGGCCTGTCCTGTCAGTGACCCGGCAAGAATGCCACGACGAGCACCGCGAATATTGCGATCGGACAAACGTATCGCAACAGCACACGACACGCCTTCCAGACGAACACGCGGCTGCCGATTTCGGCGGCGAACATCTTTTCATCGAGGCGCCAACCGATGAAGAGGCAGGTGAGCAGCGCGCCCACCGGCAACAACACGTTGCCCGAAATAAAGTCCACCAATTCGAACACGCCTTTCTCGGCAACCACCGGCACCTGCTTCAAGGGGTGCCAGTTCGAGAGCACGTTGAAAGACAGGATGGAGCCGACTCCTGCCAGCCACATCAGGGCCGCCATCGTCACCGCTGCCCGGCTCCGATGCACTCCCCGCGCAATCATCCAAGCGACCGTGGGTTCGAAGCAGGCAAGCGAGGGCGTCAGCGCCGCGAGAATCAGCAGCAAGAAAAACACCGTACCCACCAGACGCCCGCCCGGCATGGCTGCGAATGCGGCCGGCAGCACTTCGAACACGAGGGTCGGGCCGCCCGCCGGATCCAAGTGAAAACGGAATACCAGCGGAAACACCAATAGCGTGGCGAGCAAGGAAACCAACAGAATCGAGCCGCTCACCAACAACGCCGGACGCACCAGCGGCGCACCGCGCTCCATGTACGATCCGTAGGCGAGCATCATGGCGCAACCGACGCCGGTGGCGTAGAACGCCTGGCCGATGGCCGCGAGCACCAGTTCGCCGGAAATCGCGTTCCAGTGCCAAGCAAAGGCGAAGCGCAAGCCCTCTGCGACATTTCCGGTCGCGAGCGAATAGGCGTCGAGCAGCAGCAGCAGTGCGAGCAGCGCCGGCGCGCGGATTCGGCTGGCGATTTCGATGCCGCGGCCGAGCCCGCGCGCAGAAATGAAGGCCACCGCGCCGAGAAACAGCGCCTGCCAAGCCATCGACGCCCACGGATCGCTCAGAAACTGCCGCCACTCATCATGCAATTCGGGTCGCGAGAGACCGGCGAGAGCGCCGCGGCCGGATTTCCACGCATAGGCGACCACCCAACCCGCCACGATGGTATAGGTCGAGCCGATCAGAAACGCGGCGATCGTGCCCAACTCGCCAATGATGTTCCAGCGCGGCGATGCGCCGATGTCGAGCGCCAGCGCCGCGGTGACATCGGCCGGCGGGACACGGCCGTAACGCCCGATCATATATTCGGCGACCAGCAGGGGAGTCGCGATCAACAGGCACGCGATCACAAACACGCCGATGAACGTGCCGCCGCCGTGCGTACCCGCGAGATACGGAAAGCGCCAGATGCTGCCGAGACCCACCGCCGCACCGATCGTCCCCAGATAGACCGCGAGCTGCGAGGTCCACTTGGGCGCGATGTGGGGTTTCGAAATCAAGCGCCCTCAAGGCGAGGCGGAGAGTAGCCCCTGTTCAACCAGCGCCGGCGGATGCCGGTGATGAGTTGCCTGCTCGTAAGCATACGCGTAACCCAAAAGATCGCCGTCGCGCCACGGACGGGCGGAAATCTCGAGCCCGAACGGCAGCCCGCTCGGATAAAACCCGCCGACCACGACCACCGCCGGCACACCGAGCATGTTGACCCAACTCGTGTCGGAATGCGGCCCGCCGCTCACCTGACCATCCTGCGCCAGGGTCTCATCGACCGGCGGCATCTGTATGGCGGGATACACGTAACCGTCGAGATGCAGCCGCTCCATCGTTTGCAAATACAGGTCCATCAATCGTTGGCGCGGTCCGAAGAAATTGGCCTGTGCCTCGGGATCGGTCTCGACCTCTTTCTGTCTGATCGCCACGTCGCCAAATTGCGCATTGGCCGTCTCGGTGCCGATGATGCATTGCCCGAGCGGCTGACCGGTGACGGTCTCGTATTCCGCGGCCGAGTGATATTGCGCCGACCCGAATGTCTTCAAGAAAAGTTCGGTGCCCTCCTTCACGTACGGATACGTGGCGACGCGATTGGCGATTTTCGCGAAGCTGTCGGGCAGCACGTCCTCGTCCATGACGATGGTCGCGCCCGCGGCCTTGAGCTCCTCGAGCGCTTTCAAGAACGCGGTGCGCGTGGCGGGATCGAGTGGATTCGCTTGATCGGCGGCCTGCTTTTCGGCGCGCACTTCCGGCACGTTCGCCGGCACGCCGTGAAATGGCGGCCCGACGCCGTGCAGGATGAAGGCCGGCACACCGAAGCGCTTGCCCTGCAACGAATCGGATTTGAGGTACTGCGTATAGGGACCCGGTTGCGCCTTCGCCGTCGATTGCATCGTCGGCGGGTCGAGCGGGTCTGGCGCGGCCATGACGGTGAGTGCAATGGCGGCATCGGTGACGCTGCGCGCGATGGGACCCGTGTTGTCGAGCAGCCAATCGAGCGGCGCGATGCCCGCCAGGCTCACCAGTCCCCGCGTCGGGAAGACCCCGACGACGGCGCTGGTGGCGGATGGCATGCGGATCGAGTTGCCGGTATCCGTGCCACTGCCGAGCACCGCCATGTTCGAGGTCACGGCGGTCACCGTCCCTCCCGATGAGCCGCCCGGCGAAAAGCGCACGTCGTACGCGTTGCCGGTGCGGCCGAACGAACTGCTGCGGTTCGTGTCCGAGTTCGCGAAATCCGGCATGTTGGAGTGGCCGATCACGATGGCCCCCGCGGCACGCAGCCTCGCGACCAGGGTCGCATCGCGCGGCGCGATCAGTTCGTGTCCGGGGATGGTGTAGCCATCCCAACCGTCGGTGGTGATCTGACCTTCGATGCTGGTGTTGGCCTTGATCACGATCGGCACACCCCAGAGCGCGCCGCGCGTGCCATGCGCGCCTTCGGCGTCCTCGCGCGCTGCGGTCTCGAGCGCCTGCTTTTCCAAGACTTGCTCGACCGCCCGGTACACGCCGTTGTACTTGTGAATGCGCGCGAGATGCCACTGCACGACCTGCGTGACGGTGTATTTATGCGCGGCGTAAAAGCGTTCGAGTTGCGGAACCGTCACTTCGTAGAGGTCGCGATCCATCGCCCCGCCCGGCGCCTTTGCGGTGGCGAACGCAGACGTGCAAGCAGCGATTGAAAGGGTGGCGCTCAGCAAGGCGCGACGCGTGTCCATGGTGGAGTTCCGATTGTCGAATGCGGCAGCTGCGGTGCGGGCCGGTCAAGGCCCGCACCGCTTGAGACTCAGAGGTGAAACTTGTAGGCCAAATCGAGACCCACGGTGATCGGTCGATTGACGAGATAGCGCGCGAAGGCCGCCATCTGCAGGTCGATCTGCGGCTGAGGATCCAGCAATGCCTCCTTGTTGGTGAGGTTGTTCACAAACAAATTGGCCGACCACGCCTCGCCCGCCGCGCCGACGCGCACGTTGAGCAATGCATACGAGGGCAGATGCACCAGGTACTGATCGATGTTCGTGAGCGTGATGGTCTCGCCGTACGGTGCGTCGGTGCGCGTGCCGACATAGTCCGCCTCGAGCGCGCCGGTCAATGACACGCTGTTCGTCAGCGGATGCTTCCATCGCAGAGTTCCCGCCGCCGTGAACTTCGGGATGTCCGGAACCTGGGCGCCGTTGGGGTAGCCCGTGATGGCGCTCGCCTCCGTGAACTTCGCGTCGGTATAGCCGAAGTTCAGGTTGAGATTCCACTCGCGGGTGAGCAGCGCCTGAAACTCCGCCTCCAATCCCACGATACGCGCATCACCCCCGTTGGCGGTGATGCCGAACCCCGCGAGGTTGGTCGCGATTTGCGGATTGGTCCAGCGCTCGTAATAGGCCGAGACGTTGGCGACCAGCCGCCGGTCGAGGAAGGAGGACTTCTCGCCGATTTCATAGTTCCAAACCGAATCGGAGGAGAACGTCGCAGGGGCATGCAGCAGGAGGTTGCCGTTGCAAGCGGACACGGGTTGGCCCAAGACCTTCGCCTGCAGGCTGCACTCGTTGCCCACGACCACCGCGTTGCTGTTCGGTGGGTCGGCGACCGGAATCGGCTGGTTCACGCCGCCGAGACGAAAGCCCTTGGCGACCGTCGCATACAGCATGACGTCTTTGTCGATGTTGTAGCTCAAATCGAACTTCGGGTCGGTGCCGCTGGCGCTGATCGACGTCGCGGTGTTGTACGGCACCGTGTTTCCCTGGTCGGCAAACACGGTGAACACACCGTATTCTTCGTTCGTCTGGTTGAGGCTGTAGTGATAGTGGCGCGCGCCGACCGTGGCCTTGAGGTCCGGCGTAAATTGCCACGATACCTCGCCGAACTCCGAGTTCTGAATGATCACCTGGGGTTGATAGTCGACGTACAGATTGGGGCCGCCCAAGATCGGCGTCGCCTGCGGCGCGATGGCCCACTCGTCCCACTCAGAATACAGGTCTTGATAGAAGTAGCCGACAATCCACTGCAAAGGACCGGTACCGCTCGAGGTGAGACGGAGCTCCTCGGTGAACTGTCGCGTGAAATCCTTCTCGGTGACCGCCGGGCCGTTCGGCGCCGGACCCGACGGACCGATGCCGTTCGGCGCGTCGTACACCGGAATGCCGATCGCGGCGGCGTTCTCCTCGGTGGAGTCCTGCGACACCAGCGTGTTGCGGTTCCAATCGGCGGTTGCCGAGGTGAGCAGGAACTTATCGAACTGATATTCGATTTTTAAGCTGCCGAGCGTGAAGCGGTCGCGCTGCGGCTCCGGCGTATCGTAGATTTCCCAGTGGGCATTCGTCGAAGGCACCGTGGGATTGGTCGGATCGTTGTTCACGTCCACGGCGTCGGGCGCCGCCTGCTGAGTCAGCTGCCACATCAGCATCGGCGTGATCGAAAGATTTTCGGTCGGCTTCCACAGCAGCAAGGCGCGCACCGAATCCAGGGTGGTGCTGTTCGCGCCGTCAATTTCTTCCTGCAGCGGCGCCGTGTAGAAATTGCCCGGCCGCGACACGGCCGGAAAGGTTCCCGAGTCGACCGCCACCGCGCCGTCTTGAATGACCAGCCGCTTGATCCAGCCGCTGTCGGTGCTCTCGGTACCCACGAAGCGCAGCGCCGCGGTATCGCCGAGCGGCAGGTTGATCATGCCGTTGATCTTGTGATTGATGCCGCCGCCGGAACCCGTGTCGGAAATCACATTCTCACCGGAGCCCAAGAAGGCGCCGATCTCGGGAGGATTCGGCACCACTTTGACAGTGCCGCCCATGGAGCTCGAGCCGTACAACGTGCCCTGCGGACCCCGCAGCACTTCGACGCGGCTCAGATCGTAAAGACTCGGGTCGATTTCTTCCTTGCCGAGCTGAGCAGCCGCGGGCGCCGACAGCGGCACCTCGTCCAAGTAGAAACCCACCAACGACGTGTTGCCGCCCGCGGAATTCAGGCCGCGCATTTCGAATTCGGTCTGCCCGGGACCGGAGGTGCGCATGGCGATGCCGGGTACGGACTGCGCCAGAGAATTGAAGTCGACGATTCCGCGCTCGGCAATGTCCTCGGCCGATACGGCCGTGATGCTCGCGGCGGTTTCCTGCACGGTGGAGGAACGCTTGGTCGCCGTGACGACGATTTCCGGGATCTGGTCCGACTCATTCGCGGTTTCGGCCGAGACCTCGGCAACCAAGGCCAGCCCGGACAGGATCGCTACCGCGCATGTGATGCCACGCGCTGCTCTTCTTGAGATCATTGTTTGCTCCCTCAATTGATGTGCTTCTGGTACACCACTCGCGCCGCGGATCGATTTTTCCATAATCTGTGTACACTTGCGAGCACATCGCGGGCTTATTTTTGTTGCGACTTTGCCACACGAAGCGATCGCCGCGGTCCGCCGCCGGCCCCGCGCTGCTCATTGCGGCAGCGATCGTTCTATAAGACACTCCCTCACATGAGCGCCGGCGAACAGGTTGATTTGTTTCCCTGGATTTTAGGCACCCTCCTCATGGCGGCGGCGATCCCCGCGGTGATTGCGCTCAAGGGAAGCCCGCTCAAGAGTCCCGCGGTCGCGAATGCACCCGCAAGCCCGCGTCCGATCAGCGTTCCACCGCCCGTCCTCCAGCCGGCCCCGAGACCCGAGACCGTCGAGCCGGTGCGGCAGGCGCCGCAACCGCCGACGAGCCAAGTCTGGCAATGCGTGGTGAACGGTCAGAAGATCTTTTCCGATTCGCGCTGCGGCGCGGACGCCTCCGTGCGGCAATTGAGCGAAGTCAACCGTATGGCGGCGACGCCCGTCAGTCGCGCGCCCGCGTATCCGGCCTATCCGCTGTATCCGACGGCGTACCCCGAGGAGTACCCGGACTCCGATGCGCCGGCCGAGAATTCGGCAAGCAGCCCATTCATTGTCATCAATGAGCGGGGACGGCATGAGAATGGCCGGCGCACGCATCATCCCGAGCGTCGCTCGGGTGAATCGCATGGCGGATTGATCGCCCGCTAATGGCCGCTTGAATCTCTCCTTGACACTTCTTCACACGAACAACTATAAGTCGCCAAGTCCTCTCGGAGATGCCTCATGGTTCGGAAGACTGCCGCTCTTCTAGTCGTTCTCGCGCTGGCGTCGTCCTGGGCTCACGCCGTCACGGTAAGCCCGGGCAGCATCGTGGCTCTGCCGGGAACGACCGTCGCTGCCGAGCCGGATCTCAAGGGCACCGTCGTTCAAGACGATATTTTGCCGTTTACGATTTCGAGCCCCTCAACTTCCCTGACGGGCGAAGTGCAAGAGCGGGTGGTGCTGGCCGCGGATGGGTTTTACGACTTCTACTGGCGCGTGTTCGTGAACCCTTCATCGACCGATTCGGTCAGCGCTCTGCGCCTGATCAATTTCGGTCCTCTCGCGGCCAACTACAACATCGATTATCGGACCGACGGGTTGGGTTCGACCGCACCGAACTCCGTGCATCGTTTCCCTGGCGCTGCCGCCAACGACTACAATTTTCTTTTCACCACGGGCATCGCACCCGGGAGCAGCTCGTATTTCTTTTTCATGGACACCAATGCGACGGGCTATGCGAAAAACGCGGCTTTCGATTTCACCAATCTGTCCGACACCGGAATCTCGCGCCTGATCTCAACCTGGGGTCCGTCGGCGCCGGTGCCGCTGCCGGCCGCGATTTGGCTGCTCGGCTCGGCGGTCGCAGGTCTCGGTTTGTTCCGCCGCCGTTCTCTATAACCCAAGCGTCTGCATCACGGGCGGCGGTCGCTGGCGGCCGTGTCCAGCATCCCCAGGGTTTGCAACCACGCTTCCACCAACCGCGGCCACTGCGCGATCGGCAGCGTGCTCGGCCGCAGGCCGAATGCATGCCCGCCGTTCGCGTATAAATGCATTTCCACCGGGACCTTGGCCTTCTGCAGCGCGACGTAGTAGGCGAGCGACTGCTCGACGCCATCCACGTCGTCGTCCTCGGCCTGTAGCAGGAATGTCGGCGGCGCGTCGGCGCTCACGCGGATGTCCGGCCGCAGGTCGAGGTGCGTCTCGTCACGTTTGGCGGCGTCCTCGTCCTCATGCGCCCAGAGGTGTCCCGGATACACGGCGATGGCGAAGTCCGGACGACAGCTCTCCTGGTCGGCGGCATCCACCGGTGGATAGATCCGCTGGCCGAAATGCGTGCTGACCGCGGCCACCAAGTGCCCGCCGGCGGAAAAGCCGATCACGCCGACCTTGTGCGGATCGACCTGCCACTGCGCCGCCTGCAGGCGCACCAAGCCGAGCGTGCGCTGCGCATCCTCAAGCGCCGTCTGCACCTTCGGATAGAATCGGCGGCCGTTCTCCCAGGTCGGTCCCGAGTGGGGTACCCGGTACTTGAGCAGCACGCAGGTGATGCCGCGCGATGTCAGCCAGTCACAGATCTCCGTGCCCTCCAAATCCATGGCCAAGATCCGGTAACCGCCGCCGGGGAACACCACCACGGCCGCACCGCTGTTGCGGCCCTTGGGCGCGTACACCGTCATCGTCGGCCGGCTGACATCGTTGACCCTCGGCCACCACGCCTCACCTGCGCCCGGACCCAAGGATTCCGGTTTCGGGTGAGGCAGCGCATCGGGAATGGCGCCGGGCCAGATCGGCACCTGCACGTTGGGGGGCGCCGGCTGCCAGCCTTGCGCCAGCGCCACCGCGTCGGCGAGCAACAGCGTGAGCGTCAAACACCAGCGAAAAGCTTGGTGCATTCCTTAAGACTCGGAAGGTTTTGACGTCAGCTTGAATATGCGCCGGGCATTGGAGCGATAGATTTTGTCGATGACGGATCGGGGCAGAGCCAGCCCTTGCACATCGGCGTTGATGGCATCGATGTGCTGACGGCCTTCTGTTGCCAGATAAATC
>Ga0302320_10012468_pt1 | contig 17858 bp, 14 predicted proteins | sample Bog_T0_3_FD_202130 | JGI IMG/M metagenome (GOLD analysis project Ga0302320, IMG submission 202130) | Peat permafrost microbial communities from Stordalen Mire near Abisko, Sweden - Bog_T0_3 | ecosystem: Environmental > Terrestrial > Soil > Wetlands > Peat | place: Sweden: Abisko, Stordalen Mire...
CGACCTGACGGTAGAACGCCTACTCCACAAGACGCCGCTCGTGCTCATGGTCACCGGCGTCATGGGCCCGCAGACTCAGAACTATTACTATTCGGGGCAAATCGTGGGTCTGGCAATCGGTGTCAAAGGCGCCTATGACCTCGAGACCCTGATGGCCAAGGGACTGAACGTGCCGGGAGGGATTGTCTCCACCAAGATTCCCGCATCGGCGCCGCCGCTAAGCAACCAAACCGATGTCCAATCGATTGGCACTCTGTTCTATCCGCCACTCCAGTTCGCCCTGTGGCTCCTGATCATCATGGTCGTGATCGGTAACGTCGGCATGGCGCTTTCGAAAATGGGGGCTCAATCGAAATGAACCCAGGCATGCAGGATTTTCTCAACGCCTGGTACCCGCTCATCAAACTGAGCGCCGGCGTGTTCGGTACCGTGGGGCTTTACAGCGTTCTCTACAAGGAGAACAAGTTCTATCGATTCGTTGAGCACCTGTACCTCGGGCTGGCCGGTGGGTACAGCATGATCGCCCTGTGGACCGAGACCTTGGACGATACGTGGTACAGCAAAATGGTGGGGAAGGCCGCCACCCACGCGGATGCCGCTGTTCCTGGCATGTGGGCCTACGCGATTCTCCTGCCTATTGGGGCGATGGGCTACTTTGTCTTCAGCAAGAAGCACAACTGGATCGCCAAGATTCCCATCGGCATCATCCTCGGACTTTACGCTGGACAGCAGGTACAGGCGTGGTGGAACCACTACGGTCCCCAGATCAACAAGTGCATGCAACCGATTTTCCCAACCACGTTGGCCTCGTTCACCGTTCCCTCGAAGGTGGGCCTGAGCCCGGCGCAGGTTACGGCGATCAACCAAAACATCTATCCAAGCCAGGCCCTTTCCAATTTGATCTTTGTTGCCACCATTCTTTGCGTACTCAGCTATTTCCTCTTCAGCTTTGAGCTTAAGAGCAAGTTCTTCAAGGGGATGACGCGCACTGGTCGCCTGGCACTCATGATCGGCTTTGGCGCGATCTTTGGGTCCACGGTTCTTATGCGGTTCACGCTTCTCATCGATCGCATGTACTTCATCTGCATCGAGTGGTTCAAGCAGGGCATCCTGCACATGCGGTAGGCGCTGAACATTGGCTGAAGTCACCGTGGATGCGGTCGTACTGCGACGCCGCGACACTGGCGAGAGTGATCGGCGACTCACTCTCCTTTCGCGTCAGGAAGGGAAGTTGGACGTTTCTGCGAAGGGCGCCCGTAAGGGCGCTTCCCGGTTGGCCGCGTTTTCTGAGGCGCTGACCGTCGCGCGGTTCACTTTCGCAAGCGGCCGACAGCGCCGCTTTGTCACCCAGGTCGAACCATTGCCAGGATTCCGAGGCCTGAGGACCGATTTCGACCGCCTGCAGGCGGCGTTAGCCATGGTCGAACTTGTCGATTCGGTTTTGCCCTACGAGCAGCCGGATGAGGACTGCTTTGATCTCGTGCTAAGCGCCCTCGGTCACCTTGAGACCCACCCCAAGGTCTTGGTCGCCTATGTCTGGGTCCAGCTGAAACTGCTGACGGTCAGCGGGTTCTTGCCGCTCTTTATGGAGTGCGCAGTGAGCGGGGAACCGTTACGGGAGGCCGTCGCTTGGTACTCGCCCGATGCGGGAGGGTATGTCACCCCAGTTCATTCCCCGAGATTTGCCGATGCCCGTCAGGTGGCCGCCGAAGTCTTGATCGGTCTCGGGAAGATGGCCGAGCTAGACGCGCCACCGTCCAACCTTCGACGGTGTGAGGAGGCCGAAGCGGTGTTGCTCGCGACATGGCGTCACGTGCTCGCCACGCCGCTTCCTGCAAACGCCGCGGTGGCCGCGTCCGGGCGCCCGCTTGCCTAGGTTGTCTGGAAAACTCCAACCTGAATGTATGCTGAACTTCTGAAGAACGACCGATATTCAAAAGTTAGTCTAGGCTATATTTGATGCTATAATGCTGGGTGGACAGGCAGGAACTCAGGTCGACGACTGAGTGACCTTGGAGGTTAAGAATCAAAGAGGAAGCCCCCGTTCAAGCGCCGAACCCAGACTTTCAACTGCCCCCAGATGATCGTCCCCGTGGCGGTTGGCGAACGGAATTGCAGAGGCCAAGTCTGTCCGAGGTTTACCGCTCGATCGTGGTTCCCGAGAACGCGACGGGCTGGAAAAACCTCCTGGCTTTCCTGGGGCCGGGATACTTGGTCGCCGTCGGATATATGGACCCCGGCAATTGGGCGACCGACATCCAGGGAGGGGCTGCTTACAGCTACACCCTGCTCTCTGTGGTCGTCATTTCTAGCCTGCTTGCGGTCTTTTTGCAGGCGCTGGCGGCAAAGCTTGGCATCGTGACTGGTCGGGACTTGGCCCAGGCATGCCGAGATGCCTATAGCAAGCCGGTTTCGATCTGCCTATGGCTCTCGGCCGAAGTCGCCATCGTCGCCTGCGACATCGCCGAGGTGATTGGCGCCGCCATTGCCCTGAACCTCTTGTTTCACATTCCGATGATCCTGGGAGTGATCCTGACGGCTCTGGACGTGCTGCTGGTCCTCGCCCTCCAACACAAGGGCTTTCGCTACATCGAGTCCCTCGTGATTGCTCTCATCGCTGCGATGATGGCGATCTTTGCCTTGGAACTGATTTACGCCAAGCCGGATTGGTTCGGGGTACTCGCCGGGTGCATCCCGCGGCCCGAAGTCGTGAAGAACCCCGCTATGCTCTATATCTCCCTGGGGATCCTCGGCGCCACCGTGATGCCGCACAACCTGTATCTGCATTCCTCGATCGTGCAGACCCGTCGTCATGGGCTCAGTTTCAAGGAATTGAAGCAGGCGGTGCGGTCTTGTTATACGGACTCCACCGTGGCGCTAGTCCTTGCGATGTTCGTCAATATGGCCATCCTGATCCTCGCCGCAGCCGCATTTTTCAAATCTGGGCACAAGGACGTTGCCGACATTCAGGGTGCTTACAAGCTGCTTACGCCCCTGCTTGGCGTGGCCTTGGCAACTCCGCTCTTTGCGGTTGCCCTTCTTGCTTCGGGCCAGAACTCGACGCTGACCGGCACAATGGCCGGCCAGGTAATTTTGGAGGGCTTTACCCACTTCCACTTACCGATGTGGTTGCGCCGACTGATCTCGCGCTGTATCGCCATTGTGCCGGCAGTTCTGGCGGTGGCGCTATACGGTGAGAGGGGCTTGCAGACCCTCATCATTTTCAGCCAGGTCGTGCTGTCCGCTCAACTCTCATGCGCGGTGATCCCCCTTATTCAGTTCACCGGGGACAAAACAAAGATGGGACCCTTCGTCAACGGCTGGGCGACTAAGACCATTGGCTGGACGTCGGCGGTGGCCATTGCGGGTCTTAATGGCTACTTGATTTGGACGACGATTTTCCCCGCGAAATCAGGTTAAAAGCCTAAAGTGAGTTTGTCATTGCTGACGACCGAGTCAAATGCGAACGACTTGTTCGATTTGATGGTAGCATGATGAAAACATGAATCGCGCCCATTTGAACCTCACGATTCTGCTCGTACTCTCCCTCGGCGTCGCTGGTTGTGGTCCAGGCAACGTCTCCCAGCAAGAAAGCGCGGGACAAAAGAACGTTTTCCGATACCCGATTGTGACCAATCCCACGAGCCTGGACCCGGCAATCGTTGAGGATGGCGACACCATTGACTTGCTTCAGCAGGTCTACGAGGGGCTCTTCGGTTGGAGTACGGACAATAAGGTTGTGCCGATCCTCGTGGACAAATGGGAGCTTTCCAAAGACGGCAGGATCTATACGTTCCACATCAAGCAGGGCGTGAAATTCCAAAATGGACGTGAACTGGAGGCTTCCGACTTCAAGTATTCGATTGAGCGGTGCTGCGATCCGGCAACCAAGTCGAGTACCGCGAGCGAATACCTAGATGACATCGTGGGCACCGCCGAAGTGATTGCCGGTAAGTCGAAGGACGTCTCGGGCATCAAGGTGGTCGACAAGTACACGGTCCAGGTTCAAATTAAGGCTCCGCGCCGCTATTTCTTGGCCAAACTCACGTATCCCACGGCCTTTGTGGTGGCTAAAGAAGCGGTCGGATCGGGGCAGATCACGACCGTCCAGCAGATGGTCGGGACTGGACCGTTCAAGGTCACGTCGTTCGATCCTAACGAATTGGTCGTGTTAGCTGCCAATCCCGACTACCATGGGGGAAAAATCGCGATTGACGGCATTCAACGGCCCGTCGTAGTGGATCCCCAGACCCGCCTCGATATGTTCAAGGGTGGCAATGTCGATTTAACGCCAGTGGCCCCCGAGGATCTACCGGGTATCGAGGCCGATCCAACCCTCAAGTCGCAGCTCGTGTTCTATCCCCGGCCGGGCATCTACTACTTGGGCTTCAATGTGAAGACCTACAAGCCCTTTAGCGATAAGCGGGTACGTCAGGCGTTCGCCTTGGCCGTTGATCGCGACAAGATATGCACCCAGACGCTCGGTGGTGTCGACAAGGTTGCGAACACGATCCTTCCCCCCGAGGTCTTTGGACACCAGGACATTCCCTACGTGCTTCCGTTCAATCCGACCAAAGCCAAGGCGCTTTTGGCGGCCGCCGGCTATCCAGACGGGAAGGGATTGCCCCCGCTCGAATTTGACTACCGAGCTGGCCAAACCAACGTGAAACTGGTCGCTGAATCAGTGATCAGCCAGTTGCAGGCGAACCTTGGCGTGACCGTTCAGCCCAAGGAGGAGGAATGGGGCGCTTATCTGGCTGAGCATGACGAGTACAAGCATCCTTTTTTCCATATGCGCTGGATGGCTGACTACCTCGATCCCCAAGACTTTCTTAGCCTTATGCTCACCACCACGGGTGCGGAGAATAGGACCGAGTACAGCAACCCTCAGGTGGACGCCCTCTGTGCGAAGGCCGACCTGATCCAAGATCCGGCTAAGGCTGCCCTCATCTATGATCAGGCTGAGGATCTGATTCTCAACGACGCACCCTGGATTCCGGTTTATTACGAGACCGATGCCGAGTTAGTAAGTCCACGCATCAAAGGCTTGCGCAACTCCTGCTTCGGGCATTTACCGCATAGCACCGTTTCGCTTCAGTAAAGAGGACAACTTCCGATGGACACCATCCACCATTCCGATTTTCGGCCACGCAAACGAACGATCCGCGCGCTGACGAGGCAGGTTCTCATTGCCCGCACGGCGGATTTTCGTCGCCCCACCGAGGGGCCAGCTTGGGTCGGTGGCGAGCACGATGAGTTGCCTTATAGCGGGAAGACTGCGTGGCAGAGCAATGGGGGATCGGGCCGTCGGCATCCCGGCAGAACACTGCCCTACAGCTTCGAAGCGATGGTTCCAGATAGCGAGGGCGAGCTAAGGCGGCTTTCGATCGTGGGCGTGCTGGCCATGTACGCGGCCGAGTCAATCGAGGCCATTGGCGCCGTCGGCGCGACGCTTCAACTCATGAATGGCCAGGAGATCGCGTTTCGACAGGACCTCTTGAATGGGCGCCACTATCGCGACGCCCTCCTTGATGACGCCTTGCCGATTAATCCCGGCGACGGGACGTCGCTTGATGTCGTGGGGACAACTGAGATTGACGGGCGAACCTACCGAGTCGAACGGCTCACGGTTGATATCCCTGTCGGCATCGTGGGTGACCGCATTCGGTTTCGCGACCTTGGCAGCCCGAGTTCCTTTGTGATATTCGACGTGTTCTTCGAATTCGAGCCGGTCGGAGGTTGTCCCTTCCGCACAACCAGTGGAGGGGTGGCCCTGGCCGAACTTCCTCCCATCATCCGGGTTGGCGATCGCGTTCGGTTCAACAGAGCACTTGAGCAACTCATTTCGGCGATCGAAGACGGGCGAGACCTTGATGAGGCTCGCGGCCAAGCCCTCACTTTTGTGGCCATCGTGCTCGCGGGTTCTCTTGAACTCGGCGGTTCACGAGAGATGCACCGCGTTCAACTCGACACTGCTCGTGAGATCGATGGCTGCACCAACTTTAGGGAGATCGCCAGTCTCACGCGGATGGTGGTCGATAGCCTTGCCTCGCCCCTATTCGGTCCCAAAGCGGGGCCGTCGGCTCGGCTCGTGGACCGGGCGTTGACAATCGTCGAGCGCAACTATGCCAAGAACCTGACCGACACCACGGTTGCCGAGCAACTTGGGCTCAGCACGTCGCACTTTCGCTATCTGTTCAAGCAAGCGACCGGCCAGCCATTCCATAAGTATCTGATCTCGGTTCGGCTGGAAAAGGCGAAGCGCATGCTGCAGGATGAGAACATTCCGGTCTCGCAAGTTGCGGCGACCGTCGGCTTCAGCGGGCTCGCCCACTTTAGCAGGGCCTTCAGCCAACGCTTCGCCGTCAGTCCCAGTAACGTTCGAAGGGTCTCCGGGTAGAGTCACTGCTTAGTTAAGCAATCCGCATTCCTCGGGTTGATGGCACGCGCATGCCATCGCTTGCCCCAGCAGTCGCTTCATTTCGGTTGCCTGAGCGATGACGGTGTCGAGTTGAGCCATCTTCTGTTCGGCCAGGCTTTGCCAGTGGCCAAACAGGGCTTCGCCCTCAGGCACGGGTCCCAGAAGTTCGGTGACTTCGGAGAGGGTGAAGCCGGCCGCCCGGGCGAACCGCAATCGGCGGAGGCTGAGTTCCGCTTCGAGGGGATACCTTCTTTGGCCACCTTCCGTACGGCGCGGCCTGAGCAAACCGCGCGACTCGTAGAATCGAATAGCCGAAGTTGCGAGGCCCGAGCGTTTGGCGAGCTGTCCGATCGACAATTCTTGAAAATTCTCTGTGTCCACCTTGACTTCAAGTTTACTTGAACTTTATACACTGGGCGCATGTTGAGTTTCTTTCCCCACCTCCTCATCATTGCTGCCATCGGCCAAGCCGTAGGGTCTGAACCCGGGCTTTACTGCGCCATGAACGCCCTCACCCCAAAAGAGCGGAAGCAACTACCCAAGATATTGGAGCGATTGATCAAAGCCGAGCCCGCCGTAAAGGAACTTTCCAATGGCTACGAGCTATCGTTTCACGCCAGTAACGGGCTGTTCCCGCTCGCCACTGAGTGGCTATCGATGGAGTGCCGATGCTGCCCATTCTTCGACTTCCAACTGTCGGCCGAGCGCTACGGTGGCCCGATGGTCGTCCGAATCACCGGGCCCGACGGAGTCAAGGCGTTCATCGCGGACGATCTTCCCACCCTTCACCGCCTAACTGAGGTTGCTCGGTAGGCACGGCGTCCTCGGCGTCCTTAAGTGTTTTGAGCTACCTGAGTTCGTATCCGGCGCCAACTAGGAGCGTGGGCGTGAAGGCGAGCAGGGCCAAGGACTTTAGGACGCCGAGGCCGGCATCCCTACCGATTGGGCGCGGCGTCTTGGCCGGTCCCTTCAGCCAAAACGACCGGATATGTAGTCTTCGGTCTTCTTGACTGTGGGCTTGATGAAGATCTTCACGGTGTCGTCGTACTCAATCAGTTCACCCATGTGAAAGAAGGCGGTTCGATCGCTGGTGCGCTGGGCCTGGCCCATGTTGTGGGTGACGATCACTACGGTGTATTGGGCCTTTAACTCAAGAATCAGGTCCTCGATCTTGCCGGTGGCAATCGGATCGAGCGCCGAACAGGGCTCGTCCATCAGGATGACCTTGGGGTTCACTGCCATCGTGCGGGCGATGCAAAGCCTCTGTTGCTGGCCGCCGGAGAGGCCGAAAGCGCTCGCGGAGAGCTTGTCTTTCACCTCATCCCAAAGGGCAGCGCCCCGAAGGCATTGCTCAACCAGGTCTTCCAGGTCGCCTCGTCGTCGGACGCCGTGGACCCGAGGGCCGTACGCGACGTTTTCGAAGATTGACTTGGGGAAGGGGTTCGGCTTCTGGAATACCATGCCAACCTCCTTGCGCAGATCGACAGGGTCAATTTCCCGGCCATTGAGATCGATCCCATCGAGAGTGAGTTCACCCTCAACGCGAGTTCCGTCGATAAGATCGTTCATTCGGTTGAAGCATCGAAGAAACGTCGACTTGCCGCATCCTGAGGGCCCAATGAACGCAGTCACGCGGTTCTCGGGAATGTCCATTGTGATGCCCCTCAGCGCATGGAAGTCCCCATAGTAGAAATTGAGGTTCTTGGCCGATATCTTCGCCCTTGTTTGGGTGGCAGTATCCGACATGGAAATCATTGGCCTAAGGTTAAGGTTACCGCCCATAAGTTAAGAAAGGGTTTCCTGAAGCAAAGCGTGATCGGCAAGAACTAGCGCAACCATCGCCTCGACCATAGGCACGGCTCTGGGCAAAACGCACGGATCGTGTCGGCCGCGACCCTGGATGGTCGTACTCTCGTGGTGCACATCCACGGTTTCAAGGGACTTCATGATCGTTGCGGTTGGCTTGAATGCGGCCCTTAGCACGATCGGCTCACCGTTGGAGATGCCGCCTTGGACGCCGCCACTGAAGTTTGTGCGAGTATGCACTCGACGGTCAGCGTCGGGATAGAACGCATCGTGGTGTTCAAACCCGGTCATCTCGGTTCCTGCAAAACCACTGCCAATTTCGAATCCTTTGCAGGCCGGCAACGAGAGCAGCGCTTTGGCGAGATCGGCCTCAAGCTTGTCGAACACGGGCTCTCCCCACCCACTGGGCACGCCACGCGCCACGCAACCCACCACACCCCCAATCGAATCGCCTTCCTTGCGGACATCTTCGATGTGCTGCTCCATGACCTTGGCAACCACCGGATCGGGGCATCGAACTGGGTTCGCCTCGATTTCCGACATCGTTACGTTAAGGGGATTGACGGTCGCGACGATGCGGTGCACGCGCTCTACCCAGGCCAGTATCTCGACGCCGAAGCGTGAGGCCAAGAGCTGTTTTGCGACGGCGCCTGCCGCCACTCGTCCGATTGTCTCGCGCGCGGAGGCTCTGCCGCCCCCCGACCAGGCGCGGATGCCGTATTTTTCATCGTAGGCGAAGTCGGCATGGCTGGGCCGATACTTGTCCCGCATTTCGTCATAGTCTCGGGACCTTGAGTCTTGATTGCGGACAAGCATCATGATCGGCGTTCCTAGGGTGAGTCCGTCTTGGATGCCGCTGAGAATTTCGACGGTGTCCGACTCCTTGCGCTGAGTCACCAGGTGGCTTTGACCCGGACGGCGTCGATCTAATTCAAGCTGGACCTGTTCGAGGCCAATCGGGAGCCTCGGCGGGCAGCCATCAAGAATGACCCCGACGCCTGGTCCGTGGGATTCGCCAAAAGTGGTGATGCGGAAAACGCGCCCGAACGTGCTGCCCATCGCCACGAGGGTACCCGTATAATCGAGCCGTGCCCGCCCCTCTGTATTACCATCCCCGCATGCTGGCCTATGATTTTGGCCCCGGTCATCCCTTGCGGCCCGACCGAGTTTCCCGCTCTATGGCAATGCTGGAATACTACGGCATGGAACCGATCGACCCGGGCGTCGGTGTTCGCGCCGATGTGGAGCGGGTCCATGCAAGCGCCTATATTGACGCCGTGATGGCGGCCTCCAAGGGGCGGCCAGTGCCAGAGAAGTACGGACTGGCCCAAGACACCCCTGCCTTTCCCGGCATGTATGAGGCTAGCCTTAGTTATGTCGCCGGCTCAGTCCGGGCGGCCGAAGCCGTCCGCGATGGGGCTCCATTGGCGATAAGCCTGTCCGGCGGTCTCCACCATGCGCGTTATGCCGAAGGGAGTGGTTTCTGCGTTTTCAACGATGCCGCCGTGGCGGCTCGCATCTTGCGGGAACGCTTTGCACGAGTTGCCTATGTGGACATCGACGTGCACCACGGTGACGGGGTGCAATGGATCTTTTTCGAAGACGCGTCGGTGTTGACGTGCAGCATCCATGAAAGCGGCCGAACGATCTATCCTGGAACCGGCTTCCTTCAGGAGACCGGGGCCGACTTCACGAGTTGGAACCTGCCCATCGAGGCGCATACGTCCGGCGACATTTGGTGCTGGGCCTTCGATAGCGGTATCCTGCCTGCGCTTCGAGCCTTTAGCCCTGGGGCCATTGTGCTGCAGATGGGCGCAGACGCTCATTTTCTCGACCAACTTGGCCACCTAAGAGTCCGTGCCCAAGACTGGCTTCACGCCGTGGAAGGAGTTCTAGCCCTCGGTCTGCCGATCGTCGCCCTCGGCGGGGGCGGCTATAACCTCACCACGGTCCCGCGCATGTGGACGGCGGCCGTCCTCACCCTTAACGGTCAAGAAGTGCCAGAAGAGGTTCCTGCAACCTTCGCCGAATGGGGCATGCCGACGTTTCTTGATGGCCCTCCGATATCGAGCGGCGTGGGTGCCGAGTCCACCGAGCGCACGGTGGCCGTCCTTCAGCGCAGACTCTTTGAGTGCCGTGCACTCTGGGAATAGGGGGTTAGCACGTACAACATATGCCATAATTTCGCGCCATAACAAGTGCCGCACTCATGTTCAAGAGTCCCCTTCCACCCTCGTTCATAGCTATTCCCTTGACACTCCTGGTCGCCGGGCTGGGTTGCACTCCGGCGATACCGGTTGGCAATGGTGGCACGGTCTCCCAGAATGGAAATCAAACCACGGTTACGGGAGCTGACGGTTCCAAGGTCACCATCGACCAAGGCAGTCAGCAGATGCACATGCAGTCCGCCAATGGGGTGGTTGACATGAAGGGCGGAGTGGTGACGGAGACCGACAACAAGGGCAACTCCTCTCAATTTGGCGGCGACGTTACCGAAGCAGACTTGGGCTATCCGTTTTATCCGGGAAGCCTGGCGGGAACTGGCTCCATGAAGGCGAGCTCACCTCAGGGCAAGACGACGGTATCGGTGCGGACTACTACCGATTCGCCTGCTCAGGTGGTCGCCTTTTACAAGAGCAAGGCGGGCAACCCATCTACGGAGACGACGTTGCCGAACGGAGCCGCTGCGGTGTGGGACAAGGCGTCGCCCAAGCTAAATCTTATTATCAGCCAGTCCGATGGCAAAACCATGATTGACGTCACCACCACGACCTCTCCCAAGTAACCACTTCAAAGTAGAATAGGGCCACTATGAAGCTATTTGTGGACACCGGCGACGTTGAGGAAGTCCGAAAGGCCGTTGATTTCGGCGTATTGGATGGCGTGACGACCAACCCGACCCTGATCGCCAAGAGCGGAAAGGGATTCAAAGAAACGGTCTTAAAGATCTGTGAGCTTGTCCCAGGCGGAGCGATCAGCGCCGAAGTCGTGGCGACCGATTACGACACGATGCTGAAGGAAGCATTGGAGATACATAGCTGGCACGAGCAGATCGTCGTCAAAGTCCCGCTCATCGAGCCCGGAATCAAGCTAGTCAAGACCCTGACCGATAAAGGTGTGCGCACCAACGTCACGCTGGTCTTCAGTGTTCCTCAGGCTCTCTTGGCCGCCAAGGCTGGAGCCACGTTCATCAGCAATTTCGTGGGCCGAGTGGACGACCTCGGCGCAGACGGGATGGTCGCGGTTGCCGATACGGTTCAAATGGTGGAGACCTACGGCTACGATAGCGAAGTGTTGGTTGCAAGCGTGCGCCATCCACTGCATGTGAGCCAAGCCATCGAAGCGGGGGCCCACATCGCGACCATCCCTTACAAGATCTTCGAGATGCTCTTCAAGCATCCGCTTACCGATAACGGCCTCAAGCGATTCCTAGAAGACTGGAACAAGGCTGGTCTGAGCATTTTCGGCTAGTGGAAGGCGGAATGAATTTCCTGCTCCCTCCCTCGCTCTGGCGGGGGAGGGTTCCGGAGTTGAATACCCGGATGGGAGGGGGCAAGTCTGGAACGCTTCAGTTGCCCCGGGCGTCAAATCCACCCCCCTTTCCTCGCAGGGGCTGCGCTAAGGTGAGCATGAACTTCGCGCAAGTTACCGTCCGGTGATGGTCGCCCCCGCCGGAGCGGTGGAGGGAAATCGTGTCCGAACGCGCGAGCAGGTTTAGCTATGGGACACTACGTTAGCAGGCACATGCTGCCCATTCTCATGTCGATCTCACTCATCACCTCGGCCTTCGCTCAAACCCCCAACCCCTTGCGCCTCTGGTACGACAAGCCGGCAACCGATTGGATGGAAGCGATGCCCCTCGGCAACGGGCGGTTAGGGGCTATGGTCTTCGGTGGCGTTCCGTCTGAGCACCTTATGCTCAACGAGGGAAGCCTCTGGTCAGGTGGACCGCGGACCATGGACCGGCCGGAAGCGAACGGTGTCCTCAGGGATATCCGTGAAGCCCTTAAAGCGGGGCATTATGCCAAGGCGGCAACCCTTTGCCGGAAACTGCAAGGCCCCTACACTGAGGCCTATATGCCGCTCGGCGATCTGTATCTGGATTTCGAACCTTCGAAAAGTCTGGTGTCGCGCTATGCGCGCTCCCTCGATCTCAACACTGCGATTGCTACCACCCGCTACGAGCAAGACGGGGCGACATTCAAGAGGCAGGTCTTTGCGAGCGCGCCCGACCAGGTCGTTGTTTTGCGCCTGACGTGTGATAAGCCGGGAAAGCTGAACTTTCGAGTCCGGTTTGCTAGCCTTCTTAACCACGAGGTTGCGCACCGGGACGATCTTCTTGCACTGCTCGGCCGCGCTCCCATCCACACGGAGCCCAGCTATGTGGGAAGGGTGCAAAACGCGGTGATCTACGACGATCGTCCGGGCGGCGCTGGCACTCGATTCGAGGCGCTGCTCCGCGTGATTCCAGAAGGCGGCAGCTTGGCCGCAGCGGGAGGAATTCTCCATGTGGTGGGCGCCAACTCGGCCACCTTGCTTCTTTCGATGGCCACCAACTACAGCGGTTTCGATGTCGAACCAGGCGGGTCGGGCAGCAATGAGTCGGAGCTATGCGCCGCCGCCCTGAACGCCGCCTCCGCAAAGGCATTTGACGTGCTCAAACGAGACCATGTGACGAACTACCAAGCCCTGTTTCACCGCGTGTCCTTGAACTTAGGGCCGGCGACAAGCGATGACCTGCCTACCGACCGGCGTGTAGCCGCCTTTCAAGAGAGCCAAGACCCAGGATTGGCGGTCTTGCTGTTCCAGTACGGGCGATATCTGATGATCTCAAGTTCGCGCCCTGGCGGTCTCCCTGCCAATCTTCAGGGCATCTGGAATGACTCGGTGCGGCCGCCTTGGAGTTCCAACTACACGATCAACATCAACACGGAGATGAACTATTGGCCGGTCGAGTCCTGCAATTTGGCCGAGTGCTTCGATCCGGTGGTGGACTGGATGGACGGACTCGCGATCAGTGGCCACCGCACCGCCGCTGAGCTCTATGGCGCAGGCGGCTGGGTTGCCCATCATAACGCCGATATCTGGGGCACGACATGGCCGGTCGGAAATGGCTCTGGAGACCCGATGTGGGCCAATTTCCAGCTTGGGGGTGCGTGGCTCTGCCAGAACCTTTGGGAGCATTACGCATACAGTGGGGATAGGCAGTTTCTCGCCAATCGCGCATACCCCTTGATGAGGGGGGCCGCTGAGTTCTTACTGGATACCCTGATCGAAGATGGGGACGGCCATCTGATGACTGCCCCGTCAACCTCGCCCGAGAACGAATATGTTCTGCCCGATGGTTCCCATGGTTCGGTGAGCATGGGCAGCACCATCGACATGGCGATCACGCGCGAACTCTTTACCCACTGCATCGAGGCATGCCGGGTGCTTGACGTCGACGCCCCCTTTGCGGCCCGCCTGATGTCGGCGCGGGCAAGGCTGCTCCCTCCGAAGATCGGGGCGAACGGCGCTTTGCAGGAGTGGTTCAAGGACTGGCCCTCGGCCGATCCCCACCATCGCCATGTGTCCCATCTCTATGGGCTGTATCCGGGCAACGAGATCACGGCCCAGGGAACACCTGCTCTCTACGAGGCAGCTAAGCTGGCCCTCCTGAAGCGGGGAGACGATGCCACCGGCTGGTCGCTGGCCTGGAAGATCAACCTCTGGGCCCGACTTCGCGACGGGGATCACGCCTACCGGATCGCCGAGTTGTTGCTACGCCTCGTCAGCCCAGAGGGCGGACACGGGGGTGGTGGCGTTTATCCCAACCTGTTCGACGCCCATCCGCCGTTCCAGATCGACGGAAACTTCGGCTTTACTGCTGGCGTGTCCGAGATGCTCCTTCAGAGCCAGTCCGGCTTTCTCGATCTTCTGCCCGCCCTCCCTTCGCATTGGCCCGATGGCGAGGTGACGGGCCTCCGCGCACGAGGAGGTTACGAGGTTGACCTGAAGTGGCGTCACGGATGCCTCTTGGCGGCTGACATACTGCCGCACGTTGGCGGCGAGTGCCGCATCCGATCCGCGAAACCGCTGCGCCTGGATGGCAACAAGCTGAAGGAAGTTGACGGACTCTACGTATTTCAGGCAGTCTCCGGTAAGCGTTACCACGTGGCGCCCTAGGCGTCCCGCGACGCGTTCGGACCAGGCTGTAGCTGGCCTAGGGGCCGCAACTCGAACCGCTCGGACCACGGCAGTGGTCCTAGCTGGTAGCCGGGGGCCAAAGCCATAGGCGTCGCCCCCCGGTAGACCACAACCAAAAACCCGACCCCGGGAGGGGTCGCAGCGCTTGTTGGTGTAACTCCGGAGCAGCCTCTCCGCACGGCGGACGGCAGTTTGGTTGAGTCAAATTTGACCTATCCAGGGAACTCGCTCAGCAGAATCTCATCCAGCGCCCTGACCGGCCGGACGTCGTCAAACAACGCATCCGCATTTAGACCCGCCATCGCGGCCGCTTGGCGGTTCGCATCGCAAGCAAGTGCGACATAGTCTCTCTCGTCGGCCGCAATCAACCCCTCCACGCCTGCCAATCTGTGGAAGGCGAGACTGTGGCGACCTCGCATGAAGTCTCCGGGCAAGGTGACCACGGGTCGCCCCAGTGAAAGGGCCTCGATGGTCGAGTTGCCGCCGTTCCAATCCGGTGGATCCAAAATGGTATCGGCCAATGCGAGAGCACGTAGGTAATCGGGTTCAGGAAGACGGGCGATCACCTGGAGCATAGGACTAACGCGGCCCAGACGCCTTGCCAGCGACGCCGGCCCGACAAAGAGGACGGGCTTACCCAGGCGCTCGGCGATTTCTTGATAAAGATGATCCCGTGCCGGGAGCAGTTTACAATGAACCTGCGGACAGAACAGGTAGCCGTGATAAGGCAAACCCAGTTCCGCCCGGGAACGCCCATCTGGGGCGGACTCTCCGCCGCGCAAGTAGCATAGGCCGCTTCCTGGCAGGCGAAACAGTCGTTCTGTGTAGTGTTCGTCCCCGTTTGCGGGTTCCATCAGCGCGGACGAAAGGTAGCCATCGATCAGCGGGGCGCCGCTGGTTACCGGGTGGCCCCAGGCGGTGAACTGCTTGCGTGCGAGCCGAAGGGAGGCGAGTTGGAGGTTGATGCCATCCATCCCAACATCGGGGATGATCAGCGCGTCCAGATCCATCTGCCGGATGAAAGTGGCCGCTTGCGGGGCAGGTATGGGCAGGTGGTAGTAATGATTGGAGAAGCGCCGCCAGGCTTTGGTGATCATCGACTCCGATTCGTTCAGGTTGAAGGCGAAGGTTTCAATATCGGGCCCGTGGTTCCGAAGCCAGCCAATCGCCCAACGTGAGCCGTTGAAATCGGTCAATCGGTAGCCCGCGTAGCCAAGCCGAAATCGGCCCGGTTGACGAGTGGAAGGGAGGTGCGCTGTAAGTTGCGGAAACGCCCGCTCCGCGTACTGGTGGAAGATCGTTTCCGTGAGCCGCTTCATATATGGCCGCACGTCCTTGCCCGAATAAGCCATGAAGAAGGGGGAGAAATGTGTGAGAATGTCGAAGGTCTCGCGGGCGGGGAGTTTGGCCGCCGCCAGAGCTTCGATGCCTTCGCCCAGGTTTTGCCAAGTTTCCTCCAACTGCTCGGTCGACTCGTAGACCTCGGGCATGTCAAGAGCAGCGAGGAATCGAGCCGGATGGTCTCCAAGCGGACCCAAGACGGCCCGGGCCCCATCGGGATTCCCGACCCTCATGCGGTAGTAATCCGCGAAAGCGGAGTTTTGAGAAAGCTCAAGCGCCGCGGGACCAAGGGGCGTGCCTGGCCGGTCGAATTCTGAGGCCGTCTTGACCTTTTCAAGGGCTGACCTTGCCCCTCTCCAATCCATTGCTTCGGGCGAACCCCGCAGCAGGGTAAGGACCGCGCCGGCGAGGTCGTACCTACCGGAAGGGCGGCCCTCTTGGGCGAAAGACCTGAGGATCGCGCCTTCGCAAACTTCCGCGGGTTCCGCGAGCGCTGCCACCGTTGCTTCTTTGATCTCGGCCGATTGCTTGGCGCTTAGGGGACCGTGACGCCAACTGATACAAACATCCGCGTCGACCGAGTTCAATCCCCTGCAGGTAAAGGGCCTGGCCTCATAAATGGTGCAGAACTCTTCCTCAAGAAATGCGCACGGTGGCGAAGCGATCACGCTCTGGCCTTGAAAGAGCGGCGCAATAGCTTGCTCATAGGCCTCCAATTGCGACAGAACCTGCCTAACTCTTTCCGCACCCTGGGTGCGGAGCAGCTCGGCAATTCGCAAAGCCTCTGGCGCAGTGGCGGTAACTAAGCGGTAACAACAATGGGCGCAGCCCTTCTTGCAGGCAACGGGAGGGCCTTGCTGGGCCGCCTTGGCGGTGTCAGAATCGCAAAGCACCGACAACTTCTTAGCCAGACCGGAGAACCGTCCGGGATCAGAGGTACGGGCCGCATTCTGAGCAGCAAGGCAGGCAAATTGGCCGAGTCCCTCCATCTGTGCCCACTGCTAGGGTCGCGGGGGAGCAGATCGGTGGGACGGGTTTGACTCTCCGCTGGGCTGGTGCATCATGAATTGGAGCATCACTCCCTCCATAGACAGCGGGCGCGCCTCTGCATTACCGCGGATATGATTGTCCAAGAGCGCCGGCAATGCCGACTGAATCGCTTTGCGAAAATCCCTGAATGCCATCATTTTCGAACCTCCTGTTCTGGTCGGAGCCGCCTAAGGCGGCTGATTTGCGAGAGCGGACCATCCGTGGCCGCCTCTTCGTTCTAAAGCGGTCTTGGACAGTCCAACGGTTTTGTGCGTTTATGGTCGTCTGTCATAACAGGGTCCGTACAAGGCCCATATTCATTATAACGTGAATAGATTCGAAATGGAGCCCGCAAGTATGAAAAAGTCGATGAGAAACTGAATGCAGGGGACGAAATCGGGCGAAAAGCGGACTCTGAGCAGAGTTGTGGGCGGCCTAAAGGCCCACCAATGGTCTCCATGCTTACCATTGGGTTTCCACGGTGTACACGATGTCCTTCACTTCGCCCGGCTTCAGGTTCTCGTCGAACTCCATAGTGTTCGAATCGATCTTTGTCCAAGGATCGGTCGTGTTGGTGACCTTCCAATCTCCGAAGTGGCGCTCCAGAACCGACACGGTTTGTGAAACATCCTTCCTGTTTCGAATCTCATCCTTAAAAGTCTCCCGAGTGTAATTGGTCGCAACTTGAGTGAAATCAGTTCGGATGCGGTTGCCCACGATATCAAAGGACTTGCCAACGAGCAACGACACGTGCTCATCCTTGGGTGTGTGATCGATGGTGTCCTCTCCAAGCATCTGCACCGACCCCGTATTGTCCCGCTCATAGATGCGAAAGCGTCCCTTGGGGAGGGGGATACCAAGGTGGTTGGCCTCAGAGTTGACAAACTCGACCCGCACGGAAGGGTGCATATTTCCGAGACCAACACCGTTTACGTCGGGATAGTAAGTTGTGAGCCCGGAAAGGGGATCGAAGACGATCTTCTTGGTAACGACAAAGCCGGTTGCCGAGAGCAGCGAGAGCTGCTTGACTTCGTTGTTGGCAATCGTCGCCGGGCGTTGAAGCGTATAGAGGTGT
>Ga0302320_10012469_pt1 | contig 17857 bp, 16 predicted proteins | sample Bog_T0_3_FD_202130 | JGI IMG/M metagenome (GOLD analysis project Ga0302320, IMG submission 202130) | Peat permafrost microbial communities from Stordalen Mire near Abisko, Sweden - Bog_T0_3 | ecosystem: Environmental > Terrestrial > Soil > Wetlands > Peat | place: Sweden: Abisko, Stordalen Mire...
ACCAGCCGTGTCCATCCTTCCTCGTCCTTTGCGGAAGGGTGGGAAACCTCGAATCCCAACCAGCCGTGTCCATCCTTCCTCGTCCTTTGCGGAAGGGTGGAAAACCTCGAATCCCAACCAGCCGTGCCCCATCCTTCCTCGTCCTTTGCGGAAGGGTGGGAAACCTCGAATCCCAACCAGCCGTGTCCATCCTTCCTCGTCCTTTGCGGAAGGGTGGGAAGCCTCGAATCCCAACCAGCCGTGTTCATCGGCAGTGCTGTCGAAGGATCTTCGCCCTCCGCCCGCGCCCTGCAGAAACAAAGCGTTCGACTTCCTCGCTTCCGCGCGATTCCCTTCCGCGAAAAGGGAAGTGCTACGATGTTTCCATCTTTCTGGAGGCTCCTCCGCCCTTGAAAATCCCTTCGTCTCGCCTTGTTCTCCCCCTGCTCGTCGTTTCGTCCTTGCTCGCCCTCCAGACCCACGTCCAGGCCCAGGAGACCAAGCCTGCGCCGGCGGCCAATGCCGAGCACAAGGACTCCGATCATAAAGACGGCGACAAGGACGCAACCCCCATCCCCGCGGAAAAAACATCCGTCACCCATCACGAGCTGTCTCTTGGCGGCAAGACGCTCAAGTACACCGCCACCGCCGGAACCCTGCTCATCCGCGACGAAGAGGACAAGCCCTATGGCAGCATCTTCTACGTCGCCTACACGCTGGATGGCGCCGAGCCACAGTCCCGCCCGGTGAGTTTCCTCTACAACGGGGGGCCCGGCTCGGCCACGCTCTGGCTGCATATGGGGTCCTTTTCGCCCGTCCGCATCACGACCGATAGTCCCAATGCCACGCCCGGGCCGCCGTTCAAGCTCGTTCCCAACGAATACTCCCTCCTCGACAAGACCGACCTGGTCTTCATCGACGCCCCGCTCACCGGCTACTCGCGCGCCGTGGGCAAAGCAACCGCCAAGGACTTCGCCGGAGTCGACCAGGATCTGCACGCCTTCGACCGCTTCATCGAACGCTACCTCACCGCCAACCAGCGCTGGAACTCGCCTAAATTCCTCATCGGCGAGTCCTACGGCACCACCCGCTCAGCCGCGCTGGCTGACATGCTGGGCAACAACGGCGTGCAGTTGAACGGCGTCGTCCTGATCTCGTCCATCCTGAACTACAACATCCGCGCTGGCGGCTATGACACCATCTACATCGCCAACCTGCCCAGCTACGCGGCAGCGGCCTGGTACTTCAACAAGATCCCCAACAAACCGGCCAACCTTGCCGACTGGGTGCAGCAAGCGCGCGAGTTCGCCTCCGGCCCCTACGCCCAGGCGCTCTTCGCCGGCCACAACCTGCCTGCCGCTCAACTCGAAACGGTGGCTAAAGAGGTTAGCCGGTTCACCGGCCTCAACGTGGACTATGTGAAGGAAGCCAACCTGCGCGTCTCTCCCACTCGCTTCCGCAAAGAAGTCCTGCGCGAAGACCGCCGCACCCTGGGCCGTTACGACATGCGCTTCGAAGGGGTGGACCTGGATGCCGCCGGTGAGTCCCCCAGCTACGACGCCTCCGACACCGGCATCAGCGGCGCATTCGTCGCCGCCCTGCACGACTACCTGCAGCGCGAGTTGAAGTTCGAGAGCACAGACACGTATCGCCCCAGCGCGGAGACGATTGGCCAATGGGATTGGAAGCACAAGCCCACCAGCGGTGGCCCCGGCATGGGCGGCGAACAGTCCCAGCCCTACGTGGCCGCCGACCTGGGCAGCGCCATCCGCAAGAATCCACACCTCAAGGTCTTCTCCGCCAACGGGTACTTCGACCTGGCCACGCCCTTTTTTGCCACCGAGTATGACCTATCCCACATGGATTTGGACCTTAGCCTGCGCGGCAATGTGCAGTTCGGCTACTACCCGTCGGGGCACATGATTTATCTGAATGTGGACGCGCTGCACCAGCTCAAGGACGACCTGGCAGCCTTCATCTCCAAGGCCGAAAAGTAGACGAGTTGTTCGGGCGGCAGGCCAGGGACCCATGCTGTGGCCCAGCGATTGCGGTAGGCCGGGATTACGGTAGGCCAGGGATTCATCCCTGGCAAAAGCCGGCCCAATCAACGGGGCTTTAGCCCCTGAGGTTCGCTCTTTAATTGGTTTCACCACCCCCAAAATAAGGAGGCGGACTGAAACCCTGAGGAGTGGAAGGACTTCCTCAGGAACTCCAGCCCGCGGGACCCTGAACCGGGTCTAGGTGGTATCTTTAGTTTAGGCCCGTTGGCCCCAATTGCAAGATGTTTTTCGAAAAATCTCACCGCCCGTGACAGCAGTCACAGGACCCCGACGAATTCGGGTCAACTGCATTGACTTGGGCGTTGTCCCCTGATACAAAAAGGTGTTCCACCCGCGAAAAGCCAGGCCTCCTTGTTCGGCTTGAGCACCACGAGCGAACCGATACCAGCATGCAGGAAATCATTCAACAAGTCGGGAGCTTTATGCTCGGCGCCATCCCCACGATGGTGTTGTTCATCGTGCTCGTCATCGCCTACCAGACTTTGGTCCAGGGCCCCCTTACGGCGGTTTTGAAAGAACGGCGCGCCCGCACCGTGGGCGCCGTGGAAGACGCGCAGAAGGCCATCGCCCGCGCGGAAGAACGGGCTGCCGAATACGCCACCCGCTTGCGCCAGGCACGGGCGGAAGTCTTCAAGGCACGCGAACAGCGGGTGAAGCAGTGGACTGCGGAGCGCGACCTCGCCCTGGAGGCTTCGCGTAAAACAGCGGCACAAAAAGTCGCCCAGGCGCGCGCCGAACTTGAGGCCGAGGCTGATCGAGCGCGGGAATCAATCGCCTCCAGTGCCGGGGACTTGGCCGCGCAGGTGGTTCGTGCGGTCCTGCCCGCCGCCGCCGGGAGTTCCCGTTGAAGATCCTGAAAGCCAGATTGCATCTCCCCGTTCCGGTCTCCTGCTTCTTTGCCGTAATCTTGGTGGCCGCAGCGATAGCCCTGCAGCCGTCCCGCTCTCTGGGACAGGATGCGAACTCCGCGGTCAAGCCGGACGCTGTATCCATGCAGGCTGCCTCCCCATCCGATTCCAAGCCCGAATCCGGCCTCTCCGAGCAGGAAAAACAGAACGAGGCTTTTTTGCACGAAGGCCCGGTCGTCAAGTGGACCGCCAAAACGCTCAACCTCTCCATCGACTCGACAGCCGTGATCTTTGAAGTCATCAACTTCCTGATCATCGTGCTGGCCATCTTCGTGCCCCTTTTTAAATTCCTGCCCCGCTACCTGAAACAGCGCAAGCAGAAGCTCAGCGACGACATCGAGTCCGCCCGCAAGGTCACCCTCGATGCCAACGCCCGCCTCAACGCGGTCGAAGCCAAGCTCGCCAAAATCGACGGGGAGATTCAGAAGTTCCGTACCGAGGTCGAAGCCGAGAGCAAGAACGACGAAGCCCGCATCAAGGCCTCCCTGACCGAAGAGAGCGCCCGCATCGTCGAAGCCGCGGAGCAGGAGATTGGCCAGGCAGCTGCCCAGGCTCGACGCGGCCTGCGCAACTTTGCCGCCGACCTGGCCATCGACCAGGCCGCCCGCCAGCTCAATCTGACGCCGGAAGTCGATCGCGCCCTGATCGCCGAATTTGTGACCAGTGCCGGCAACGGCAATTCCAGCAAAGGAGGCATCAACTAAATGGCCGCCTTTGTTGCTCGTTACGCCCAGGCATTTCTCGACGTCGTTACGTCCGCCAAGCTGGACTCCGGTGCCATCGACGGGCAGTTGAAAGACTTTCTCGCCACTTGGAAGGGCAGCCCGGAGCTACGCGAGTTTTTCGTGAATCCCGCGGTTCCCGCATCGCAGAAGATTGAGTTCCTCGACACGCTGAACAAGCAGCTTGGCCTGGCCAAGGAACTGCGCAACCTGCTCGCCGTGCTCATCCACAACGACCGCATCGGCCAGGTGGACGAGGTTGCCGATGCCTATCGCAAACTTCTGCAACTGCAGCTCGGAATTCGCCAGGCGGAGATTGTCACCGCGCGCGAGTTGAGCGCGTCCGAAAGGGAATCGCTGGTAGCCGAAGTGGGCAAGCTGGCCGGCTCCAAAGTTGAAGCAACATTCAAGCTCGATCAGGCAATTCTAGGTGGGACGGTCGTGCGCATCGGCTCCACGGTTTACGACGGCTCCGTGCGCGGACGCCTCGACAGGTTAAAGGAAGCTCTAACCGCCGGCTGAGACCGGCATACTACCGATTTCAGCATGCAGCAAGACGCGGCTCGATTGAAGTAACTGGATCAAGAAGTCTTGCAAGGGATTAAACGAGAATTGGAACAGAGGGAAAAGGAGTAAGGCGGTCAAGGGTTCGGGATTAAACGTGGACTTCTTCGCAACGATTTCGAAGAACTGACCCCTGACCCCTGATCCCTGATCCCTGAGGAACGAAATGGCTCAGATCAAAGCAGACGAGATTACACAGCTTCTTCGCGACCAGATTGCGAACTACGACTCCAAGGTCCAGGTAGACGAAGTCGGCACCATCACATCGCTGGGTGACGGCATCGCGCGCCTGCACGGCCTGGACAAGGTCATGGCCGGCGAACTGTTGAGCTTCCCTCACGGCATCGCGGGCCTCGCCCTGAGCCTGGAAGAGGATTCGGTGGGCGCCGTCATCCTGGGCGACTACACGGAACTCAGTGAAGGCAACGAGGTCAAGCGTACCGGAACCATTCTCAGCGTGCCCGTCGGCGCTGCCATGATTGGCCGCGTGGTCAACGCGCTCGGACAGCCCATTGACGACAAGGGCCCCATCGCCACCACCGAGACCCTCCCCGTGGAGCGCTTGGCCCCCGGCATCATCGACCGTCAGGGCGTGCGCGAGCCCATGGCCACCGGACTCAAGGCCATTGACGCCATGATTCCCATCGGCCGCGGCCAGCGCGAACTCATCATCGGCGACCGCCAGACCGGCAAAACCGCCGTCCTGCTTGACACCATCATCAACAACGCCAAGAACGACCTGATCTGCATCTACTGCGCCATCGGTCAGAAGCGTTCTTCGATCGCCCAGGTGGTGCAGACCCTCACCGAAGCCGGCGCCATGGGACACACCATCATCGTGGCTGCCTCGGCCTCAGAGCCCGCGCCCATGCTCTACCTCGCGCCCTATGCCGCCACCGCCATCGGCGAGTATTTCCGCGACAACGGCAAGCACGCCTTGGTGATGTACGACGATCTCTCCAAGCACGCCATGGCCTATCGCGAAATCTCGCTGCTGCTCCGTCGCCCGCCGGGCCGCGAAGCCTATCCCGGCGATGTGTTCTATCTCCACTCGCGTCTGCTCGAGCGCTCGTCCAAGATGAGCAAAGCGCGCGGCGGCGGCTCGCTCACCGCTCTGCCGGTCATCGAAACTCAAGCAGGCGACGTTTCGGCGTACATCCCCACCAACGTCATCTCCATCACCGACGGCCAGATCTTTTTGGAAACCGACTTGTTCAACTCCGGCATTCGCCCGGCCGTGAACGTCGGTCTCTCGGTCTCGCGCGTCGGCTTCTCGGCAGCCATCAAGGCCGTCAAGCAGGTGGGTTCGACCTTGAAGCTCGATCTCGCCCAGTATCGCGAACTGGCCGCCTTCGCGCAGTTCGGCTCCGACCTCGATCCGCTCACCCAGAAGCAGCTAAACCGCGGCCAGCGCCTCACCGAACTCCTGAAGCAGCCGCAGTTCCAGCCGCTCACCTGGCAGCAGCAGGTCATCATCCTCTTTGCCGGTACGCAAGGCTATCTGGACGAATTCCAGGTCACCGAGATCCGCGCCTTCGAGGTTGGCCTCTACAAGTATTTCGAGTCCGCGCAGAGCGCGCTGCTTGAAGACCTCACCAAGAAGAAGCAAATCGACGACGACGTGCGCAGCAAACTGCACGCCGCCATGAAGGAATACTCCGCCAATTTCAAAGCGGAACTGGAAGCAGCCGTAAAGGCGTAGTGCAGTTCGCAGTTCTTGGTTCACAGTTCACAGTGATCTGGGCAACTGCTGGCTGGCAAAAGCAATGAACTACGAACTGTGAACTGAGAACTGGCAAATGGCAAACGTCCTCGACTTACGACGCCGCATCCGCAGTGTGAAAAACACGCGCCAGATCACCAAGGCCATGAAGATGGTCTCGGCGGCCAAGCTGCGCCGCGCTCAGGAACGCGCCATGTCCGCCCGGCCCTACGCGCGCATGATCTCCAGCGTACTTGAATCGCTCATGCGCCGCGTCGACATCGTCGATCCCGAGACCGGCAACCTGCGCCATCCTCTCTTTGCCGTGCGTCCCGAGAAGCGTGTCCTGTTGATCATCGTCAGCGGCGACAAGGGATTCGCCGGGGCCTTCAACTCCAACGTCTTGAAGATGGCGTATCAATTCATCGAAGGCAATGCGCATCGCGAGATCGACATCGAAGCCGTAGGCCGCAAAGGCCGCGACCTGATGCGCAAGCGTTACCCCGAGGCCCGCTACTCCGAGCAGACCGACGATCAGGGCCGCACCCGCCAGGTTCGCGATGCACGCAAAGGCTCAATCGAGGTGACCGGCGACCATCCCGGCATGTTGCTCAAGCTGGAAACCACGCGCGTATTCGATCTGGCCCAGAGCGTCATCGCCCGCTACGTGCATGAAGAGATCGACGCCGCCTACATCGTCTACAACGAATTCAAATCGGTCATCCAGCAGCGGCTCGTCGTTGAAAAGCTGCTGCCCTTGAAGAAGATCGGCACGCCCGAGATTACCGGCGCCACGGAGCCCACCCAGGCAGAGCGCGAGAGCGCCGCCGAAGCCGCGGCCAGCGCAGGTATCGCCCTCGAACCAGCCGATACCAAAGAAGCCGAAGAGGAATCCAAGCGCTTCGGCACCGCCGAGGTGGACTACATCTACGAGCAGCCCTCCGAGGAACTCCTCAACGGTCTGCTCCCGCAATACGTTTTCTCCATGCTCTATCACGCGATGACGGAATCGGTAGCCGCCGAACACGCCGCCCGCATGACGGCCATGGACTCGGCTTCCAACAACGCCTCCGACATGATCGACAGCTACACGCTGCTGATGAACCGGGCGCGCCAGGCAGCCATCACCAAGGAAATCATTGAAATCGTCAGCGGCGCCGCCGCTGTGTAGCAGAAGTCGCAGGCCGTAGACCGTGGGGCAACTCCGGAGGGAGCAGGGGCTTTCCGGCCACTGACCAAAGGCCAAAAAAAGTGGGGCTTTAGCCCCGGGAATCTTGAACAACGGCCCGACAAGCTTCGCGCAAGTCGTGCCGCACCGAACCAAAGCTTTGTAACAGGGCACGACTTCAGTCGTGCCGCACTTCGAGTTAGAAATTTTGCGGGGCTTTAGCCCCCGAGGCACAAAATGGCAGAAAACATCGGCAAAGTAATTCAGGTTTCCGGCCCGGCGGTCGACGTGCAGTTCGAAGAAGCGACCATGCCGGCCATCTACCAGGCGCTGAAGGTCACCAGCGATGGCTTCAACGTCCCCACGCCCATCAGCGTCATTCTGGAAGTGCAGCAGCACCTCGGCGAAGGCCGTGTCCGCACCGTGGCCATGGAAGCTACGGACGGGATGGTGCGCGGCATGAAGGTCATCGACCTCGGCGGCCCTATCCGCGTTCCCGTGGGCAAGGAGACGCTGGGCCGCATCATCAACGTCATCGGCGAACCGGTCGACGAACTCGGCCCCATCGGCGAAAAATCGCGCATGCCCATTCACCGGCCCGCGCCGCTGTTTGACGAGCAGACCACCCACGAAGAGATGTTCGAGACCGGCATCAAGGTCATCGACCTCATCCAGCCCTTCTTGAAGGGCGGCAAGATCGGCCTCTTCGGCGGCGCCGGCGTCGGCAAAACCGTGGTCATCATGGAACTCATCAACAACGTCGCCAAGAACCACGGCGGCTTCTCGGTATTCGCCGGCGTGGGCGAGCGCACTCGCGAAGGCAACGATCTCTGGGTTGAAATGACCGAGTCCGGCGTCATCAAGCCCGGCGACTTCGCCAACTCCAAATGCGCCCTGGTCTACGGCCAGATGACCGAGCCGCCAGGAGCCCGCCTCCGCGTGGCCTTGAGCGCTCTGACCGTCGCCGAGTACTTCCGCGACGTCGAAGGCTCTGACACGCTGCTGTTTATCGACAACATCTTCCGCTTCACCCAGGCCGGTTCCGAGGTCTCCACGCTGCTCGGCCGTATGCCCTCCGCCGTCGGCTATCAACCCAACCTGGCTACGGAAATGGGCGAACTCCAGGAGCGCATCACCTCCACCAAGAAGGGCTCCGTCACCTCCGTGCAGGCCGTCTACGTGCCCGCCGACGACTTGACCGATCCCGCCCCGGCCACCACCTTCGCCCACCTCGACGCAACCACCGTGTTGAGCCGTCCGCTCTCAGAGTTGGGCATCTACCCGGCCGTCGATCCGCTCGCCTCTTCGTCGCGCATTCTTTCCGCTCGCATCGTCGGCCAGGACCACTACGACGTGGCCCAGGGCGTCAAGAAGATCCTCCAGCGCTACAAGGATCTCCAGGACATCATCGCCATCCTCGGCATCGATGAATTGTCGGAAGAAGACAAGCTTACCGTCGCCCGCGCCCGCAAGGTGCAGAAGTTCCTGTCCCAGCCCTTCCACGTGGCCGAGCAGTTCACTGGCATCCCCGGCGCCTACGTGAAGGTGGCCGACACCGTGCGCAGCTTCAAGGAGATCATCGCCGGCAAGTACGACGACATCCCCGAGCAGGCCTTCTACATGAAGGGCGCCATCGAAGAAGTGCTGGAAACCGCCGAGAAGATGAAGGCAACGGCGTAGGAAGCAGGGAACAGGGGTCAGGTTTCAGGGATCAGAAAAGCGCTCGGCGCGGGAAGGTTTTTGACTGACCCCTGATCTCTGATCCCTAAAATCCTGAAGGGATTTTCATGGCAGACGAAACCAATCAACTTCGTGTACGGCTGGTGACGCCGGAGCGGGTGCTCTTTGAAGCCTCTGCGGCTGCCGTCGAGCTGCCTTCGAAGTCCGGCTACATGGAAGTGCTCTTCGGCCACGCGCCTCTCATGGCGGAGCTGGGCGCCGGCGACGTCGTGGTGCATGGCGGCCCAGATGCACACGGCGAGACCCGCTACAACGTCAGCTGGGGCTTCGTGGAAGTGCTTCCCGACCGCGTCACCATTCTCGCCTCCGACGCCCTCAAACCCGAAGAGATCGACGTCAAGCGCGCCCAGGAGCAACTGGATCGCGGCCACAAGGAATGGAACGAAGCCGGCGACAGCGAAGAGGCCTACGACAAGGCTCTCACGGTCATCGCCGAAGCCGAAGCCAAACTTGCCACCGCAGCCGAGAAGCACTGACCTTCCGCTCAACTTCTTTCGGATACAAGTGCCCCGTGCCCCATCCTTCCGCGCCTTTTGCGGAAGGGTGGGAAACCTCGGCCCACAACCAGCCGTGTTGATCCTCAGGGGGAGCTTTGCGCGTCTTTCTTGCCAAATGGAGGCGAAAGGTCCGCAGTCGTTCTTTAGGCTCAGCCCAGAGACCGTTCCGCTTCCAAATTTACCAAACCGTCCGCGGATAATTCTGCCCAATTGCTTCATCCGCCGAGATCAGCCAGGCAAATCCCCGTGCCTTGGCATTGGCCACGATCAACCGGTCAAATGGATCTCGCGTCCACTTCTCATCCAGCGCCGCCTCGGCCAAGTTTGAAAAGGGCAGATCGCAGATTCGAATGTTCGTTTCATGGCTAGCCTTCTTGAGCAGGTCGCGCGCGGCGAACTTTGTCTTGCCAAGCTCGTACAAGTACTCGAGTTCGAGGAACGCCATCGCGGACAAGAGTAAATCTGTTCTTTCCAGGAGCGCACTTGCCTTCGAACTTAGCCTGTTGACCCTGCCTGCGGCTAACCAGAGAATGATGTGCGTGTCCACGTAAGCAATCAAAGCTCCGACCAGTCTTTTTCCCATTCCTTTTCCATTTCGGCCAGCCACTCGGCCTTGAAGGCGGGATCGTCCATATTGAAATTTGGATCGACAAATACATCCAACGGCGTAATCCGGCTCAACCGGCTCACCGGCGGACCCTCCGGCACAATCTTCACCCTGCGCCCCTTGTGGACCACCCACACCTCGCCGCCCTCCAGCGCCTGATCGACCAGGGCAAAGAGATTGCGCCGAAACTGCGTGATCGGGACTTCCATTCCAGAAGAATATCATATACGTACATTCTAAGACGTACATATATGTACGCTCCGCATTTCCGCCGCCCCGTGCAATCCCTGGTCGTGCGGCTTACAATTCACCTTGAAATGGCGAAGACGAAAGAAAGAATCCTGGAAGTAGCCTGTCCCGACTGTGGGGCCATGCTCCGCATCGACGCAATCACCGGCGTGCTGATCAGCCACACCTCCGCTCCCCGCAAGCGCACCTTTGAGGATCTGGAAACCGCAGCCAAAGCCATGCGCGATCATGACGAACGCAAGGAATCCATCTTCCGCCAGAGTATCGAAGCGGAAAAGAACAAGGAAGATCTCTTCGAGAAGAAGTTCGCCGAAGCCCTGCGCAAAGCCAAGGACGCGCCCGAAGGCAAGCCATTGCGGGAGTTCGACCTGGACTGAGGGATCGTTGCGCCAAACGACCGGTATTCCCAAAGGCAACACCTCTTTCTCTCCGTGCATCCCAAAGCAAGCCGCATGGGGCGATACTTGAAGAGCGGTTGTCCATGCATTGTTGTTGGACAAAGGAGAAAACATGGTGGTTGTCCCCCTAGCTCAACCGGAGTATGAATTGAAGATTCCACGCCAGGTCGCTGAAACTGAAGGCACGAACTGGGCGCGCATGGCGGCCGGCGCCAGTCTGTTTGCGGGTGGCCTGCTGCTGTTGACGGGCCATCGGCGCGCCGGTTTGGTCACAGCTGCCGCGGGCACGGCTTTGGCTGCCCTCGATCAGCAGGAAGTGGTGAAAAGCTTGTGGCACGCCATGCCTGGCTACATTGAGCAAGTCCAGAATTTACTCGGCAAAGTTGAAGAGACAGTGATTGAGGTCGCCTCGCAACGCGACCGTCTGCACCAAATTCTCAACCGCTAAGGCATTTTCGCTTTTGCTGTAGACTTCCGTGCCCCATCCTTTCCGCTTTTTCTTGCGGAAAGGGTGGGAAACCCATGAATTCCAGGTCTACACCATTTCGGAAACTGCCATAGCCTGAGTGGATGCCGGCGGTCTGCTGTGCTGGTTTGTAAGCTGCCTTGTAACAGGGCACGACTTCATTCGTGCCGAAAAACGCCTGCAAAATGATTCGGGCTTTAGCCCCTGCCGCATCTCAAGCCGATCCAAATCGCAGTTCTCTTGGGTCGATCCGTAAATCCCAGACTCAAATCCCCAATTGCTTCCGCCCCGCGTCACTGATCCGATGCGGGGTCCATTTCGGCTCCCACACGATGTCGACATCCACCTTGCTGATATCGGGAATCCCCGCCAACCGGTTGTGCACCTGCTCGAAGATCAAGCCGCTGGCCGGGCATTGCGGCGTGGTCAGGGTCATGGTGACTTTCACCCATTGGCGCGGCCATGCTGGCGTGGACTCCGTGTCGGGCCCGGTGGCAACGCCGTAGATCAGTCCGAGATCCACAAGGTTTAGCTTGACCTCGGGGTCATAGCAGTCGCGCAGCGCAGCCAGCAAGTCATCTTCGGTGAGCATCGGCTAGCTCTTGCGCTCGACAAGATACCGCGCCACGGCCTTCAGCCCATCCGCGCGCGCCCCGTAGGGTTCCAGCGCGTCGAAGGCTTCTTCAACCAGCCGCGCCGCGTCGCGCTGGCTCCGCTCAATGCCGAACACCGCCGGCCACGTGACCTTTTCCGAAACCAGATCCTTCCCCGCTGTCTTGCCCAGGTGAGCCGAGTCCTCGGTCACATCCAGAACATCGTCCGCAATCTGAAACGCCAGCCCCGCCTTGCGGCCAAACACATCCAGCCGGGCAATGTCGTCGTCGTTGGCCCCGGCATAGATCCCGCCTGCCACCACGCTCACCCGGATCAAGGCGCCCGTCTTGGCGCGATGGATCGCATCCACAAGTTCCGCGGTCGGCTTGCTATGTTCGCTTTCAATGTCCAGCACCTGCCCGCCGATCATGCCTTCCACCGTTCCAATGGCCTGCGCCACCAGAGCCAGAATCTTCACCGATGCGGCGGGTGGCACGTCCAGCCCAGACAACACTTGAAACGCGTGGGTTTGCAGTGCGTCCCCGGCAAGAATCGCAATCGCCTCCCCAAAGACCACATGGCAGGTCGGCTGGCCCCGCCGCAGGTCGTCGTTGTCCAGGGCGGGCAGATCGTCATGAATGAGGGAATAGGTGTGCAGCATCTCAATCGCCGCGCCCAGCTTTTCAATTCCTGCGGGAAGAGTGCCGGCGATGGTCACTGCGGCTTGATAGGCAAGCAACGGCCGAAGGCGTTTACCTCCGGCGAAAGTGGAATGCCGCATGGCCCCGTGAATCGAGAAGGGAACCGTAGAAGAGCTGGGGAGCAGTTCTTCAAGAGCGCGGTCCGTGCGTTCGGCGGCCTCTTTGGTAAGTACCTTTACATCGACTGGCATTGCTTTCATGATAAACCGGCGCGACTCCTTGCAACGGTTAGCCTTCCCAACCAGCCAACCCCACCCAGCAAACACAAGGCTATCCCGCTGAGCCACCTGCCGGCGAGGACATCCGGCGTCGTGGTCCAGTCGGCGCTCACGCGCAGCGGCCCTTTCTGCACAGGAATCTCAATCAGCCCGTCATCGCGGTGAATCAGCGCTCCGGCGGGTTTGCTGTTCAAGGTCAGTCTCCAGGCAGGGAAGGTGCGCAGGCGAAGGATTAGATAGCCGTCTTCAGGCACCTCTTCGCTGAATTGCAGATGCTCCGGCGCTGATTTCGCAGGTTGGACGGTTGCGGTGTACGTGCGATTGCAACTGTTCTGCTCCACCCACCAGTCCGGATTCGCCCCCGCCGTGTCAACCATGCCGAGAGTAGCGTCCGGGTCAGACACCAGGCACGCATCGGGAAGCCCCGTGGCCACCAGCGTGTCGTCAGCGCCCACCGGTTCATACTCATCGGTGCCTTGAAAGCCGGCGCCGGAGTGGAAGACCTGCACCATGGGCGCCACTGCGTCTTCATCGTCACACGGCTGAAAGAAAAGGACGTCGGCGGTCCATATAGCCGCTAGAGCCAGCCCACAGCACGCGACGGGAACACCGATCCGGCGCAACCTTCCCGCCGACACGCGCGGCCACACCGCGGCGGCAAAGAACAACCCCATGGGCGCCTCCAGCACCACCAGCCAGCGCCACGGGAATTGCAGGAACCGGAGCTTCGGCAGCAGATTCCAGAGCGGCAGGGAGGTCGGCAGCTGCAGGACCAGAACAGCAATCGGTAGAGCCAGCAGCGGCACCCAGCGGCGTGTGTCCGCAGGCAACGTCCGGCGTCGCCACGCCACGAAGGCGCCTATTAAGGCGACCACAATCATGGAGACGGCGATGAGGGACACGCGACGAAGCTCAATGTCATGCAGAGCGAGCAGTGGGTCGGCGTGCTTGCCGAATAAAAAGCTGTTCTCGATCTTTTCTCCGGGATCGTCGGTGGCCTGGCCAATATCCACCCAGCGCTGCTCATACGCCGCAGGCGCCAGATAAAAACCGGCCAAGCCAATCCCCAACGCGGCGGCTATTGCTGCGCGCGCAATCGGTACCCACGACCGGTACAAAACGCCGACCGTGGCCGCAACGGCCGCAAGCAGATAACTGGCCATGACGCCCAGCGGTGCATTGGAAAGCCACGCGCCAGCCAGCACCAGCGCCATGGCGACGGCCGTGCCGTCGAATCCCTGCCGGAATCCACGGCCAGATCCAGGTCGCACACGCAGGAGCAGCGCAAGCAGCAGCGGAATCCAAAAACCTCCGGCGAGTTCTCCCATCGCTGATCGCTCATAGGCGGTGAAGAGCGCGTATCCGGAGAAAATGGCCGCACAGCCAGCCACCGTGGCGGGTGCCGGCGAGATCAGCTCACGGGCCAAAGCGCGCGTGGCGAGTCCCGTCGCTGCGAATAAGAGGAAAGTGAGGGCGATGGGAACCAGCGTCCAGGGCAAGACCAGTCCCAGCAGCGCGCCCGCCATCCAGGTAAGCGGCGGATAAAAAAGAAAGCGTGCCTCGCCCGCGCCGTAGTTAGGACTGGGTGCCCAATGCGGATAAACAATCCCATGCCGCCATGCGCTCAGAGCGTCGAACCACGAGACCAGGTGGAAGTCGAAGTCATGGCCGCACGAGTTGCCGCGCAGCAGTTGTGGCACAGTCGCGAGCGCCGCGGCCAGCAGGACCAGCCCCGGCCCGGCAAGCCGCCGCCAGCGAAAGCGTTTGCTGTTCAGCCCAAGCGTGGGTTGCTGATTTGGACGGGATGGGTAGGAAGTAGGGGCCATGAAGCGCGTCTCTATGAATATGCCACGCCGAGTCGGGATCGCCATAAAGACCCCGTGCCCATCCATGCGCTTTCTTTTCGGCGCATGGGTGGGAAACCTCGGACCTCAACCAGCCGTGTTCATCAGGAGCGCAGCCGAAGGATCGGCGGTTGTCCTTCAGCGAACTTCGGGTTCACCACTCGAAGCCCCGATCGGCCTCGCCGCGCGCCGCTCCAGCCAACCTAAACCCAACAACAAGATCGCTGCCATGCAGCTCAACCCGCGTCCCACCAGCACATCGCTGGTGCGAATCCAATGCACCGAGAGGTCAACAGGCCCACGCTGCACCGGCACAGCCATCAGTCCATCGCCGCGCGCCGGCAACTTGTCGACGACCCGTCCGTTGACCTGGATTCGCCATGCGGGATAGCTCCGTAGCCGCAGAATCAGGAATCCGTTGCGGGCTGACGTCAAATTGAGCCGCAGGGTTTGCGGCTGGCGAACTGTTGCCGCTGCCGTGGCGTAGCAACTGCCCTGGACCGCACTCCACCTTGGGTTTGTCTCTGGATCCTGTGCCTTCCCCAATTCGTCGTCGAAGTGATCCACCAGGCACGCATCCGGCAATCCCATCGCGACTGTCGAATTATCGGCGCCGGGCGGCGCGTACTCATCGGTTCCCACCAACCCAGCTCCAGACTGCGCGGCGGCAATTAGGCTCGGCAATTGATCCTCGGGTGGACCCACCCGGAAGAACGTGCTCGCGGAAAACAGAGCGGTGGCCGCGAAAGTCAGGGCACAAAAAGCGGCCACGGCCCGGCTTTGCCAGGGTCCAGATCGCCAGGAAGACCACACCGCCCGCGCCAGCAGGCAGGCCATCGGCGCCTCCACCACCACCAGCCAGCGCCATGGAAACTGCAGGAAGCGGAGCTTGGGGAGATGGTCCCAGACAGGGAATGAGAGGGGAAGCAGCAAGATCAGAACGGCTGCCGCGATCGCAACAAACGGAATCCACGCCAGTTGAAAGACACGCCGTTCCTGCGTGTGGTGCTCGCCAAATCCCGTATTTCCGGACTTTAAATGAAGAGAGCTCTCCTCCTGACCGGCGATTGGCGCGTTCTGTGCGCCGATCGCAGTCGATGAATCCGCGGATGTATCTCCGGGTGTTTGCCGTGATCTTTCACGACGCCTAAAGAGCTGCCCGGAATCGGCCCGACCCCGGGCTTTTGATGGCACCCCGCGCTGCCAAATCACCAGGAAACTCAACAGGGCCACGGCAATCATCGAAACGGCGAGCAGCGACACAACCTGCAGCTCGGCCTCGTGCACCGTCAACTTCCCCCCGGAATGGCGCGCAAAAATCCAGTTGTTCTCGATCCTCAATCCCGGATCGCCATCCACGCCGATGGTCTGCAGGATATCGACCCAGCGCTGTTCCCACGCCGCCGGAAGCACATAGAAGGCGCAAAGTCCCATGCCAATGGGGAAGGCCAGGAGAGCTCGGACAATGGGAAACCAGGAACGCGCCAGTCCAGCCGCCAACAACGCCACGCCGGCAAGCAGGTAAGCGGCCATCACCCCGGCGGGCGCGTCGCAAAGCCACACACCCGCCACGGCCAAGGCAAGCGGCAGCGCAGAGCCATCCAGCACCCGCTGCCCCAGCGGAGCCGCCGGCAACCGGTCTCGCAGGACAAACAGCATGAGCAGGGGAATCCAAATGCCGGCACAGAGCTCGCCATACGCAGCGCGTTCGTAGCAGGTAAACAGCGCGTACCCCGAGAACAAGGCGACGCAGCCTGCCAGCGTGGCCGCTGGTGCGGGTAGAGTCTGCCGTGCCAAGGCGCGTGTTGTCAGTCCCACCCCCGCCAGCAACAGGAAGCTGAGGATCGTCGGCACCATGGTCCAAGGAACCACCAAGCCAAGCGCCGCGCCCACCATCCAGGTGAGCGGAGGGTAAAACACAAACCGCGCTTCGCCCGCTCCAAAGTTCGGGCTCGGCGCCCAATGGGGATAGAGAATCCCGTGCCGCCAACTCTGTTGCGCGTCCATCCAGGAGATGAGGTGAAACTGCAGATCGTCGCCAATCAGCGAGCGATGCAATGCGACCGGGGTGGCAGCCATGGCGGCGGCTATCAGGATCCAAATCGCACCGGCGAATCGAGCGTGGCGCGCAGGGCGAATCTCTTGCCTGATGGTTGGCCGGACCGTCGCCATCCGGCTCGTATCGGGAATGAGGTCGGTAAGAGCCATGTGCAGCTTTCTTGAAGACTTGCGCAGATGAGACGTGTGCAAATGAAGAGAGCCGCCCCTCGTGCCGCGGGTGATCGTTCTCGCAGAGGGATCCTTTTATCGTACGCGAAGCCGTGCCCGCTTCCACACCGTAAATCCGATGCCGAAAAGCAAAACCAGGCCGGCTGCGCTCATGGTCCGCCCGGCTATCACATCGGGCGTGGTGCTCCAATCAGCGGTCACCTGCACCGGGCCCTGCGGGACGGCAACAGCCATCAGTCCGTCATCGCGCGCATCGGACGGTTCCACCGTGCGGTCATTCACGCGCATGCGCCACGCGGGAAAGCTGAGCAGCTTCAGAATCAGAAACCCCGCATGGGGCGCGACCAGGTCGATGCGCAGATGTTCGGGCTGACGAAGCGCACTGCTTGCCACCATCTCGCAGCTTCCCTGGTCGCGCCGCCAAACCGGGATGGCATCTGTCGTCGCCGCGACTCCCAGCACCGTGTCGGCGGCCGCGGAGAAGCAGCCATCCGGCAACCCCTTGGCGATCTTCCAATGATCGGCATCGAGCGGCTCGTACTCGTCCGCTCCTTCGAGCCCTCTCCCGGAAAGGAACTGTTCGCGCAGTTCAGCGGTTGTCTCGCCGTCTTTGCATGTGCGCAGGAAGGATCTGGAGGCATACGCAATGGAGGCGAAGAAAACCAGCGCACACACGGCTGCGACGCCGCGGCGCAGCGGGCGCCTCGTGGAGGGCCCTGGCCAAACCACCGCCGCGCAAAAAATGGCCATCGGCGCCTCCACCAGCAAATCCCAGCGCCACGGATACTGCAGGAAACGAAGCTTCGGAAAGACATTCCAAACCGGCAGCGAGATAGGAAGCTGCAGAAACAGAACAACGACGGGAATCCAAGCCAGCAGCACCCACCAGGGGGTGGAAAAAGGAGGGTTCACAGGCTCTTCCGGACACGAGGAGGAACCCCATGGGGTCAGCAATCGATGCCGCGCAAAGAGGAGCAGCGCGCAAAGCAGCGCGGCCGCAATCATGGCGACACCGATCACTGAAGCGCGATGGAGAAATGCATCGAACGGAGCCCAGAAGCTGCCCGCATGCCGCTCGAAGAGCCAGTTGTTCTCAATCTTGAAGACGGGATAGTCGGCAGCCGCCGTCAAGTCCACCCAACTTTGCTCGCGCGCCACGGGGACTAGGTAAAGAGCCGCCAACCCGACCCCTAGCGCCCCGGAGATCAGGC
>Ga0302320_10012470_pt1 | contig 17855 bp, 15 predicted proteins | sample Bog_T0_3_FD_202130 | JGI IMG/M metagenome (GOLD analysis project Ga0302320, IMG submission 202130) | Peat permafrost microbial communities from Stordalen Mire near Abisko, Sweden - Bog_T0_3 | ecosystem: Environmental > Terrestrial > Soil > Wetlands > Peat | place: Sweden: Abisko, Stordalen Mire...
CCACCGTCGAACGCCCGGCGAGCAACTCGTCGATCAGTTTCCCATCAATCCCCATACAATCTCCTCTCTCTGTTTACCAGAGTCGAAAAGATCGTTTACACAAAATGTTTTACACCCTCAAGCCACAAGAAAATCAACGCGAGAAGGGTGTTCGAGAGTCTTTTCACAGGCCTCCGGGAAGCACACGACATGTTTCAGAACCTAATTTGTTTAACACGCTTGCGATTGAAAGTTGCGCTCTGCAGAAACTCTTTCCAATTATTCGGGTTCACGAGATTACTGACCGAGTTCTTTCCGCGGAGAAAATCAGATTCGTTCGCTTTCGGAGCCTTTTTTCGCGCTTGTTCTCTCCTCACTTTCGTTGTTGCCTCCAGGCCTTAGCCACGCGCAACACGCGGTGGCACAAAACCAGGTCATCGATCACGAGTGTCTAACCGAACGACAAGGAGACCATGAGCATGCTTTTTAGAATGATAGTTCGCGCAGCAGTTTTGATATTCGTTGGCCACGGAGCCTGCAATCTGTGGGCGCAGGGGAGCGCTTCTGTTCCGGCTGTCCTGCACATTCAGCAAACGAAGACGATCTCACAAGGTTCGCAGAATGGCTTTCCGACCTATTTGGCCATGTATCACGTACTCGATGGCGCAAAAGAATTATGACCCGACTTTCAGCGAAGTCCTGTTGCAGATTGTTTATTGGCAGGGAACATGCCCGACCGATGATATCAATTTGACCCAGGCCGCTGGCACTATTTGGACTGACATTGTGAAGAACCCGTCACAATCGGATTCTACATTCAATGTGAATCTCAATTTCCCGAACCCACTGCCGATGACTGGCTGCGTAGGACTTTACTACGGCGGAGGGCCGCTGCTTCAAGGCAAGACCACGATATCCGCCAATTTGGATCTGAATTACAGGAAGGCAAGCTCGAACCCGAACACGGTGGTCAATGTCGGCGGGGGGGAATACTGCTTCGGCCAGGATTGGGGCTGCCAGAATGCCACAGCGATCGACGGAGAGGCCTTTGCGGTTCCGGTCACGCTGCTGGCTGGGCATTTGCTCGAGATCTACGGCAATATCAGCGATAGCTCGTTTGATGGGACATCGAACTACGGGCCTGTTCCGACAGGCAAATCATGGGGCGCAGTGAATGACTTCTATCTGCTCCCCCGAGGGTGCGGGATATTCACAGAGAACCTCAATAGCCAAGGGTTCCCGAATCCGGCACCGCTTTCGACGCTACACAGCTGGCTTCCCCAGGATGCACTGCACCTTGCGAGCGTGCCGCTGGCAGATAGGATTACCGCTGGAGGGACGGGCAAGGTAGCACTTCAAGGCCAAGTCCAGAACATTTTCTCCGTGCCGGTGAAGGTGAACGCCGGAGATTGCATGCTGACTATCTTTGGAAGGACAGGCAATGGGGCAACCGACAACGAAACGCAGGTGTTGGGTCTGATGGCACCGTGAGTGGCTCTTGGAACGAATGGTAAGCATCTTTACGAGAGGGGACATTCGTAAAGGACATCTCAAATGATCCGATCCCGTCTTTGTTTTAGCCTGCTCCCGTACCGGGTGCGAAACCTCTGTCTGTCCGAGCGCGAGCAATTTGCTTGACAGCGCCACGCATGGGTCATGCGGTTCTTCATCATGGTCCTCGCTGTAAATCAAACCCGATGTCTTCGTCGAATCGACGCATCACTCGAAGCGTCGGGTACATCCGTTATTGAAGAGCATAAATGCGAAGCGACTTGACAACCATGTCGTAACCCTCGGGATGGTCGGGTACGCCGGGATAGATGAGCGCGCTGGAGAACATGACATTCGCAGGGGCGACGACGGTGTCGTTGGTGACAGCGGATGCCACAGGCTCTCCGTCGATCTCGAAGATCAACTCTTTGGGAGTCCAAAGCACGCCGTAATCGTGGAAGCCCGCCGAGAGTTCGTCGGTGAAGTTGGCTCCCCACCCCATGCCGGTATGCTTCACAAGGGAATGAGCGTTGGCAGCATACTCCTGCAGGCCGATGTGGTCGTAGCTCGAATACTGAACCCCGGAGACGTCGATCTCAAAATAGTCCTCGATGGCAGGTCGGGTTGCAGTGTTCATCCGGAACGCATTGTTCATTCCCTTGATGTCGGCAATCTTCATCGCAGCCGCATAGAAGCCGTAACCGTAGTTTGTCTTGCTCTGGATGGATTCGGTGGACCATTTGAGGCTTTTGTTGCGGCAATCGGCTTGAGCGGCAAGGGTCTTCAATCTCAGGCCGTCACTCGTCGCTTCCACATTAGCGGGCCGTCTGCAAACGTTGGCGTCATCGGACATCAATTTCCAATCCGCCTGCAATTCGGCCGGATCGGTAAAACTCGTCGAAAAGACCGGTGCATTTTTCCGCGCACGATAGCTCTGAATGGCCGCGCGGTCGGCAGCGGTGACCGCCCGCCTTTTGCCGTATGGCTGATCCGGCGATCCCCAACTCACGGGCTGAGCAAGCCTTGCCACGTCGCTCGCGCCGCCGGCAGAGAATGAAACCAGAGCCAAGCCGAGAAGAGCAACAAAGGTGTGAACTCAAAGTACCATTTCAAGTCTCCCAAACCAGGCAACGTTGCAACGTCAGATTCTCTTTCTCAGTACTACATCTATCGCGGCGAACAGAGAGCCTATTCATCGGTTTTGTTTCTTCATCAACCAGTCCAACTTGATCTTTTGCCGAAACAAGACGCGCTGGTAGGGACCGTGGTTCTGGTCCGAACGTACATAGTAGAGATAGGGAGTATCTGTAATCGTCATAAAATTCGAATCCGTCGATCTCGAATCGATCAGGGAAAAATACGCGTAAGACCAACTACCTTCAGGCTCGCGCCGAAGTATTTCATTCACCGTTAACGCCAAGGCAGGCTTGCTCCAGTGCACAAAGTCCGGCGATGTCGTGAAGTACACGCCTGCGGGGCCATATGCGGTTTCCTCTGAAGTAAATTGCGTTCCGATAAATAAATGCGATGGCTCGTAGTAGTTGAACCCGGTCAGGAACTCGATATTCGGCGCCTGAGGACAGAGATGGGGCCACAGGATTGGTTATCGGTCCGTGATAGGGATCCGCAAACACAACATTGAATCCCTTTCCGTCCCAGCCGTGCCAGGACGATGCATCCAGGATATTCGCGGTGCGAATCGGGCACGTGCATCCGGGATTCAGGCAAGGCTTCATTCCCTTGCCGTCGCCGCAACTGGGCGGCCATGGCCATCCGCTCATCGCGGTGTAATACCAGTCGCCAACCTTGACGATGTTGGTGTCGACGCTGACACCTTCCGGACCTTGATTTACCTGATACTTGTAGGGAAGACTCAAAAAATAGTTCGCAGGTGGCGTCGGACGAGCGAAATGATAGCCGCCATCTTTCGACAGGTTGTATGTCTGCACGTTGTACCAGCAGGTAAAGTTCGGCGTTCACATAGATCGTGATCAGATCAACACCTTCCCGCAAGCTCAATTGAATGGAAGTTTCCAGTTCTATGGAACGGAGACAGGAAGCGACTTTGCCGACTTTCTGCTCGGAGTTGCCAGCCAGTATAACCAGAATGCTTTGCGCCCATTCTATGAGCGGAACAACTACTTGGGAGCCTATGGCGAGGACAGTTGGAATGTCCGCTCCGGCTTGACCCTCAATGTGGGCGTCAGGTGGGATCGCATTGAACCGTGGTGGGAAAAATACAACAACGCGATGACACTCGTCCCCGGCGAGAAGTCGCAGGTCTTTCCCGATGCTCCGGAGGGACTGGTGTTTCCCGGCGATCCAGGCATCCCGCATACACTCGCGCCAGCACGGAATTTGGAGTTTGGCCCACGCTTGGGCATGTCCTGGACACCGCGCTTCGAGGATCGAAGCCTGCCTGGACGCTTGCTGGGAACTTCGAGCGTAATCCATGCAGGGCTTGGCATCTACTACACCGCAATTCCTGGCGAGACCTTGAGCCTCCTAAGCGATAACGCGCCCTATGGATTCACCTATTCCAGTCCGGCTCCGCCACTCTTCGACACGCCATTTGTCGATGCCGCGACGGGAAACTCCGAAGGTCAGCGTTTCCCTGCGAAACTCGCGCCACTCAATGTTAGCCGCCAGAATCCCGACAGCAATGTGGACTGGTCGCAATTTGAGCCGATCGCCGCCGTTCCTGGATATTCGCCCGCCAACAAGACGCCCTATGCCGAGGAATACAGGCTATCCATTGAACGGAGAATCGGAAAAGTGGCGCTGCTCGAAGTTGGCTATGCCGGCAATCAGGCTCATCGTCTGTTGGTGCTGAAGGCCGCAAATCCTGGCGATCCAGCTCTGTGCCTGAGCCTGAGTGGAGCCTCTGACGTTTCGGCTGACAGTTCCACCTGCGGGCCTTTCGGCGAAAGTACCACGTATATAAGTGCCGCGGGTGTCTCCGTCAATGGTACCCGCGGGCCGTTTGGCCCGGCATTCGGTAGTGTGAGCACACAAGCGACGATCGGCAACTCCTCTTACAATGCGCTTCAGGCAAATCTTCGCGTAGTGGACAAGTGGGGTCAACTGCTGGCCGGATACACCTATGCCAAATCGATCGATATGGGCTCGAATTTTGGCGACCACGTGAACCCCTTCGATCCGCGCTTGAGCCGCGCGCTTTCCGCTTTCGACCTTCGTCAGAATCTCGTCGTAAGTTTCGTTCTCTCGGAAGGACTTTCAAAGCACGTCTGCGCATGGCTTGGGAAGGGGTGGGAACTGAGCAGCATTGCACGTGCCAGTACTGGCTTTCCGGTCACGCTGATCAACAATGGCGATACTTCGCTTTGGGGGACGCAATCCAACGGCGTAAACACTCTTCCGGTGGACCTTCCGAACTACAAATACTCCGGCGGCGCATTGAGTTTTCACCGAAACCCTCGCACCAGCAGCACCTATTTCGATACTGCTCGCTTCTCGCTGCCGAGTATTGGCGACCCAGGCAATGCGCGCCGCCGCTTCTTCTCAGGCCCCGGGATGGACAACATCGACATGAGCATGCAGAAGGCTGTTTCTATCGGAGAGTCCTTGGGCATCACAGTTCGTCTCGAAGCCTTTAACGTCCTCAATCACACGCAGTTCTTCGGACCCGAAGCGGTCAACGGCAATGTGACCGACGCAGCAGAGTTCGGCCATGTCGTCAGTGCCCAGTCGCCGCGCCTCATGCAGTTGTCGCTCAAACTTGCCTTCTGACCAAACGAATTCGTCGACCAAAGGTAATAACGCCGAGGAAGTCCTCTATACCTCGACGCGTTAGACATCTTCGTCTGAACTGGAAGTCGAAATCATCTAGGCGCTCGCCGCCATCGCTGATCTGCGCTTGCTTGCGACGCTCGCACATTCATCGCCAATGGTTTCGTAGAGGAGGGATCGGAAACGGGAGACGATCATGGCGACTGTAATATCGGCTCAAATGGTCTCATAGCACTTCAGTCGCAAAAGGCGGTTTGGAGGAGCGATCATTGTGATCGTTCCTACCAGCAAGACCCAAGATCCTGCTCTGGTCGTACATCGCGGGACCGTGGCTTCGCCGCGGTGCTGGTCCCCGCGACTCGCTGGCAACTCCACCCCTCTATACCTTCTCCAGCGTAATATGAGCCGCGTATTCCGAAGCATTGCGATTGGTTACGGAAAAGCCAAGCGCACTCAGATTCAGCCCCTCAAATAGAAGCTCCCCTTGACCGAGCAAAACAGGAACCGACGCAAGATGCAAGGAGTCGATGAGTTCGTCCTTGAGGTACTGGCGCACTGTCGAAACGTCTCCTCCAATCTTATCGTCTTTATGGCCAGCAGCTTGCTTAGCGCGCTGGAGCGCCAGGGCCGACACATATAAATGGACCAGCGTTGCTATATGCAAAACGGAGTGCGGATGTGAAAAGGGGATATGGACAATCCCCTGAAGTATTTTTCTGAGTTGACCGACCTCGGGTGGAACGGAATGGGACGTCGCCGCGGTCAAGACAAGCGGGCTATTGATTGCCAGCCGCAAACACCTCCTCTTCATGATTCATCTGGCCGACATTCACATCATATGAAAACAAAATTACCCGGTAGCGGAACGTTGCTGTTTGATCTTTTTCGATGGTGAAGTTCATTGGGGGTTGCGCCGAATCGAAGATGCTTCGCCCCAGCGGATTTGCGGCAAATAGCCCGTACCCGCGTGCATGCCAATAGGTTGGATAGCCTGGATTTCCGGGGTGATCGAGGATGGCGACGGTCACCGATTTGTCGCCAGTTTTGCCTTTCAGAATGCACCACGCGCCGCGCGTTCCCCAAGCGGCGGAGCCACGAGCGCCCTTGCTCGTGAGGTATTCGCCGGACGCGACGGAACCGACTGCCCCAGGAGGAGCGGCGTCAACCTTGGTGGGGTTTCCCGTTGCGTCGAGATAGATGCCTCCTTTTTCCGCGGGTGATTCCAGCCAGCTAGCGACGCGCATGCCCAGCATCCCTTCCTTGTCGTCGTTGAAGACTGCGCGGTCGAGGGCTTTGAGAGTTATCACTTCATCGATAACCCGCGCATGACCGCGGCGTTGAAAGGTGTAACGAGTGGTTTGCGAGAGCAAGTGCTTGTCTTCTCCTGTAACCCAGACAGACTCAACGACAAGTTCGCCGCGATCGGGTCCGCTCTTTGTGGAGACGACTCGGGTTTGAAGAATTGTCCCCATCTTGGATCGGTTTTCCGGCTTGACGGCGTCGGAGTTGTTCCAGAAATCGAATCCATTGACGTTGCCATAATTGAACCAGAGACCGGCGTGATGGGGATGGTCTACTCGCTCGCCCGGGCGCGGCTCCAGCGGATAACCGCGCGTGACAGTGACTCCCTCATCGGTGATGAGTGGATACAGAACTGGCTTCTTCAACGAAGCCGGCCAGATGTAGGAAGTGAAGGGCTCGGTATCGATGGTGACGTCAACGCGGCGATTGGCTTCATTCGCGATTACCTGCACGCCTTTCTCGTGCGAGGCGGCAAAAGCACTTCCGGTCGACGCGAGGAACGCGGCAAGCAGGATCCACTTAGGCATAGACCTTGCCTCCCGCCATCACCTGCTGGGTCTTGTCGTCGAAGGTGACTTTTTGCCCGGTCTGAATGGCTGCAACGTTCATGCAAAGTGCGATGGAGTGGCTATACCCGGCTTCAATGGAAGCGTTGGGAGTCTTGCGGGAACGGACACACTCCATCCAGTTGCGCATGTTGGCCGAGGTCTGCGGATCGCTCCCTGTATCGGCTGCCGTGGACGCAGCCTGCGCATGGTCGACAAGCGAAAAGCTGGGCAGAAGGTTTTCTTTGAGTCCCATGGCTGCAGCTTCGCGAGCGCGCAGTCCGCCAGTGGGCGTGACGATTTGCTTGTCCATGTCGATCATGCCACCGTTGGAGTAGTACATCTCCTTGACGCCACCGGCAGAGTTGGTAAAGCGGGATGAGTATTGCACCTGAAAGCCCTTGGTCATGTCATCGAGCGGGCCGTAGTCGAAGACGGCAGTCATCGTGTCCCAGTTCTGGCGACCATCCTTCCATAAATAAATGCCGCCGTTTGCAACCACACTGCGCGGATGGGATAGGCCGGAAAACCAGTGAACGGTGTCGATCTGGTGGACGAGCCATTGATCGGGAATGCCGGAGGAATAAGGCCAGAAGAGACGGAACTCAAGGTACTTGCGCGCGTCGAAGGGCTCATAAGGACAATTGAGCAGATAGCGCTTCCAATCGGTGTCTTGCTCTTTTAGGAGTGGAACGACATCGGGACGGCGCCAACGGCCGGGTTGGTTAACATTCCACGTCATCTCGACCATAACGATATCGCCAAATGCGCCGGACTTGATGTACTCAGCCGCCTTTTGATAGCTGGGCGTGCTGCGCCGTTGGGTTCCGACCTGCACAATCTTGCCGGTCATTTTGACAGCAGCGAGGAAGTCGCGCGCGTCTGCCATCGTATGCGCTGTGGGCTTTTCCACGTAGGCATCGCGGCCGGCATGGACGGCTTCAATACCGTGCTGCGCATGTTGAAAATCGGCAGTAGCGATGAGAACGGCATCGATATCTTTGCGGGCGTAAAGCTCGTCGTTATTTCGGACAGTCGTAACGGGATTCCCACTGAGCTTTTGAATGTATGCCGCGCCCTCATCGCGCCTGCGGTTCCATATGTCGGATACGGCGATGAATTCGAAATTCAATTCTTTGTTGTGTTCGAGAAAGGCGGGAATCAAGGCTCCTTTCATGCGGTCACCGCAGCCAACGACACCCACCTTGACGCGATCATTCGCGCCAAGAACTGCGGCATAGCTGGATGCGCTCCACGAAACTGCCGACGCAGCCAACGCGACACCGCCAGCCTTTAAGAAGTCCCTGCGAGTATTGTCCTTGAATACCATGTTTCTCCTCGGTTCATTGGTTTCCCACCGCTCGAGTCCCGCTCGACTCCCCGGCTCTGATGGATGCTAAACGCAAACTGAGATGAAGGGGGGAGGCGATCTGCCTCCCCCCTCATCCTTCATTATGCTCTTGCTTGGTAGGCCTCGCCCTACCATGCGCCGAGTGAGCGAGGCTAACTGGTTAGAAGGTGATTTTAAGTGCCCCCTGGAAGAGTCTGGCGTTATAGCCGGCTGCGATAGCGGTGACTTGGCCAAAAGTGGAAGAAGCCATCGACGTGTTGGAAGCCAGGTAGCCGGCGGTGCTTCCTGGTGCCGCAAAATCAGGATGGTTCAGCAGATTGAACGACTCGAACCGAAGATTCATCGTCCATGTATCGTGCAGCGCGAAAGAGCGTGTCAAAGCACTATCCACTTGCAAGAACTTGGGTCCTCGGTAGGCAAACCGTCCGGAACTCCCGAATGTGCCCAGCGCATTGGCCGTAAAAGCCGTCTTGTTGATGTATTGCGCGTTCGTCGACTTTCCGCTCAGGATCTTCGCATGGGTATACAAAGCGCTCGGACTGGTCAGGTTGGGACGGTCGTTGTTGACATCGATCAGAGAGTTGTCCACGCCGGTGGCCACGGTGAATGGATTGCCGTCTGTCACGTGTACCAAGGGAGAAATCTCCCAATGATTGACGAGCGCAGCCGGTACGCCGTGCAGGAAGTTGAAGTGGCTTGATGCCACAACGGTGCTATTGAAGATGTGTCTGAAGTCGAATCCGCAATTCGATTTGTCTCCATTGATGTTTGCGGGATTCTGTACGGTGACGGTGCTGACGTCCGCCGCATTGTCAGAAATGTCGATGCAGTGCGACCAGGAATAGTTCGCCAACAACACGAAGTTTGAAGACATGCGGTGTTGAATGGAGGCCACCATGCCGTTGTAACTGGCATTCGCTCCAGCCAGGATGTACTCCGATCCGGTGCCACTGCCCGCATACATGGGGCCTTGAGTTGGATTGGCAAGCGTCAATGCGAAGCGCGCAGGATAGTTACCGGTTGTCGAGCAAAGTGACGTGCCTGTTCCATGTACCGGCGTCGTGCCGCAATCCGATCCGGGAATGTAGGTTGCCGGGTTCATCGGCAATCCATAGGGGCCAAAGGCCGTATGGTTCCCCACATAGTCGACCTCGGCTTGCCACCCACGACCGAATTCCCGCTGCACACTCGCGGTCCACTGAATCATGTAGGGCGAGTGGAACTTGGTCGGAAGCGCAAAGTATTGTGTTCCCTTCTGGAACGCTACCGAAGATGATGGCACGATCGGCAGCGGGAAGGGGTTCGTTGTTGTCGATCCGTTCGACCAGGGGCTGGTGAAGTTCAAGGGGCCATTCGCCGCTATCGGGGTAGTCGAAACTGCCTGAGCAAAGGGGGCATTCTGCTGCACGCGTTGTCCAGTGAACAGATTTGGTTCGTCATACACCAAAGCCGCACCAGCACGAAAGACCATCTTGCCATTTCCCTTGGGATCGAAAGTGCCGCCGACGCGCGGTGAGAATTGCCAGGGGGAGTTCTGCGTGAAGGGCTTCGGGACTCCTTTATCTCCATAAAAGAATGTTCCTGCCGGCGCATTCGGATAGACCGAACTGTGGACGTTGCCCACGAAATCTCCGTAATTGAAGATCGATCCGCGATTGAAATAGTCTGTCGCAACGAACTCCGGATCCCAGCGCACGCCCCCAGACAAAACAACCCTGCTCGTCATGTGATAGGTGTCTTGAATGTACAGACTCGGGATCGGCTCGCGAAGCGCATTCTGCTGAGCCTTGCTCTGTTCGAATCCGCTCATTGCCCCAGTCAAAAAATCCAGGTTCCCGTCCTGCCCGCCGCCGCCGGTGCTTGTCCCGGCTGGGCCCTTTTGGCCGTAGACGCCAGAGAAGGTGAATTTTCCATTTCCCTCATAGACATTGTTGACGTTGAGCTCGGTTTGGACCCACTCCCCACCGAACGAAAGTTGATGCTTGCCATGCACCCAGTTGACATCGTCGGAAAGCGCAAGCGTGTTCACGTTGAAGTGAGCCGCTGAACATGTACCGCAATACATGTTCCATTTGTTGGTCACAGACAACTGCATGCCGATCGTCGTCATGTCGTACATGCTGATGCCCAGCGTGCCCGAATTGATGCCGCTTGCCGCAGGACCGCGATTGTCGCGCCGCCGCGTAACAGTGGCGTGAGCAGAATTCACAAGGTTTTTGCTGACGAGGTAGGTCTCCCCAAGCGTAAATCCTTGCGCGCGCTCTTCGTTGCCGGGCGTGTAGGTGATCAGGATGTTAGTCGGAGAATAGAATGCGAGACTGCTATAGCCGTCCAGGAAATATCGGCCATACAAGCTGTTGTTCGGAGTGAGTGTCGCATCGACGCGCGTGACGAACTGGTTCTCCTTGACATTCGAGGGAATCGCATAATGCACAACGCCGGTGGCATCGGCCGCGGCTGGAAGGTATTTTGCAAGGGCAAGCGCGGTCGAGTTGAAATAGGTTGTGCTGATCTGATTGCCGGGTAAAATTGCGCCGGTTTGAGGATTCAGCAGTTGAAAACTGTCCGCCGAAAAATCGCCCGCCAGATTCGCTGGTGTGGGCACATAGGCGGTTTGGTTGGGCTGCATCTGATTTTGTATCTCGTGCTGGAATCCAGCAAAACCAAAGACCTTGTTGCGAATGATTCTTCCGCCGAAGGTGCCGCCAAACTGATTCTGGTGTAGTGAGTCTTTCGCCGTAGAGAAGAAACTGGTCGCATTGATGTAGTTATTGCGGATGAACTCAAAAGCGGAACCGTGCCACTGATTCGAGCCCGAGCGGGTCACCACGTTAACGAGGCCGCCCGGATGCAATCCGCTTTGTGCGCCCAGAGCCGCCGTCTCCACACTGAACTCGGCAACTGCATCAGGGAATGGGAACGGCAAATTCACATTGGTCATGTAGTCGTTCTGATCGCCGCCATCCAAACGATAGTCGATAGCATTGCCCTGTCCACCGCCGATTGATATTACAGCGGAGCTGTAAAACGTCTTGCTGCCGGATTCGTCGTTGTTCTCATTGGCGTTGACCGCCCCGCCGGTAAGGGTGATGAGGGAAGTCATCTGCCGACCGTTGAGTGGCATCTCGGTCAGGGTAGCTTGATCGACCGTCTGCTTGAGCGAACTATCTTCGGTTTGCAACGCAAGGCCGGATGCTTGCACCTCAACGGTCTGACTCGCTCCACCCGCCTTCAGGGTCGGGTTAATGGCAATGCTGCTGCCTACATCGAGAACGACATTCGATTGCCGGTAGCGCGCAAATGTAGGAGCCGTAACTTCCAATGTATAGGTGCCGATAGGAAGATTTGGAAAGCTGTAACGTCCGCTGCTGTCAGTGACTGCCTTATGTTTCACTTCAGTCGCCATGTTGGTCGCCGTCACCGATGCGTTTTGAATCACGGCCTCTGACGTATCCGTTACCAATCCTTGGATATTCCCTGTTCCGGCCGTCTGCGAGTACCCATGGGCGGCAGCCAGTAGAAAGGCGATGGCCATGCTGGCTGTTACACAGCATCTGACACGCCCAAGTGATTTGAAGCGGTTGGTTCCCATTCAAGCCTCCGAAACAATCACAAAAGTCAACTTCCCCGGTTCAACTAAAGGCCCAGTGGTCGTACCACATTGTGAGCGCCAAGATACTCTCAGAGAACCAAAAGAGTTGTCAAGTAATTATTGGTAATGGCCTTAAAGAATGGAGAATAAGTTGGTTGCGAAGCTCGAAGAGAGGAAAATGTCTTTGAGTGGTACGACCATTCGAAATCGAAACTGCGCCGCGCGACAAGGCAGGCGACACAATCAAGTCCGCTTCTCCGAGGTTGCAGATGCTCGGCCTGGGCCGCCTACGCACGCTTACGACCGGGAACACCCCGCCGCCGTCCAGCAATTCATCGTAGCCACGATCGTTATGGCGCTTTCGCGAACGACGCAGCTGCCGCTCGCAGATGACGATTATCTCTGCTGCCTGTCACCAAAGAATCTTCCCCGCGGTAACGCGCAACAACACCTCTTCCAACTTTATCGCCGGCCCCACGGCGGCTCCCGAATAGTTTTCCACGCGCATTCGAATGGATCCATCCTCGCCGCGTGCTAAGCGTACATCTCACTGGCTACGATCACCGGAAAAATTCTGTGCCAACGACAACCGGCCACTTATAAGTTATGTAGTAGTAAATAGTCAAAAGATCATGGACGAACTTATCATTTCTCGTTGCCATTCAAACGCCAACCAGATTCCCGTGCCTGCGGAGCTTTTTCAGGACGAATCCAATTTGATTACCGGGGCGCGTACGATTATCTGTATGAGAAGCTTCGGACTAGCTGCCTTGCTTTCGCTCTCATTCGTGCATCAGGTTCCGGCTCAGACCCGAGCCGTTGAGACTTTGCCGAACCTCTACACCGCATCATTCCACACCTTCAGCGTTCTCCGCAGCGGTATAGAGATTGACGATCCCGCCACTGGCGTCCATCACCCGGCCTCGCACACCCAGGACGCCACGCTCGCGGGAACCAGAGACCGCCGCGACCTTGCGGGCGGCTGGTACAACGCAGGCGACTACGGAAAATGGCCCATGATGGCGGCCATTACGGTCAGCTACCTGCTTGACCTCTACGAACTCCAGCAGAGCACAGCCCGGTCTCGTACCGAGTTCGGACATCAGCCCGACCCTCTGCTTCTAGAAGAAGCACGATGGGGTCTAACCTAGATGCTCAAGATGCAGGATCCCGACGGAGGCGTTCGGCAGAAGGTCGACGGAGCCACACAGGCTTCGCTATCCGCCGCTTGGGGCAAACCGCCAGAGCTTGACCCCAACCTTCGCATCGCCGCACCCGCCTCTACGGGAAGCACCGCCGATTTCACGGCCGTGATGTACCAGGCCGCCCGCTTTTTCGAGTCCGAGGATCGCGATCAGTCGCGCCGATTTCGCACTGCAGCTGACCGCGCATGAGACTGGCTTACCAAGCACCCAAACGTCCCGGCTCACGACCTCTTCTACGTCGACCACGATCCCGCTGGCGAGCTCCTCTGGGCCCAATCGGAGCACGCCCTCGCGCACCATCAGGACTCACCAGCGCTCGCCCAGACAATCGCCGCGCGCTCGGTGTCTGAGGTCAGTTGGATTGACCCCTCACTCCTTGGGTTCTATAGCCTCGCGTCCTCGCCTGCGCCACTACCCCACCTGCGCGAAGCCGCACACACCGCAATTCTTCGACAGGCAAACGCTCTTGCCGAAGCGGCTACCGTTCGCCGCTTTCGCGTCGCGCTCGGCGACCACGACTACTCGTGGGGAAGCGCCGAACGCGTCCTTCATCGTGCCGCCCTCTTTCTCATGGCCGACTCTCTGCAGCCCTCTCCGCGTCTTCGTCAGTCCGCCTTGGATCAACTCGCCTGGATTCTCGGCAACAACGCCGCCGATCATTCTTTCGTCACCACCTTTGGCACGAATCCTGTCCTTCGCCCTTGGCATTGGAAGTACCGAGACTATGGTGTCGTATTGCCCGGCTGGGCAGTCGGCGGTCCAGACAGCTTTCCTGAGGGCGTCGACCCCGCACTCAAAGCCCTTCAACAGCAAGGAACTGCGCCCGCACGCTGCTACGTCGATCTCTGCAGCCGCAACGGCTCATGGGCTTCGAACGAGGGCCAGATCTCCGAGGAAGCCGCGCTCGTCTTCGTAACAGGAGTGCTTCGCGTGTCGGCGGGACGCTGAAGGCACGAATGCCGATTCGTCACGGCGAGTCGCCAAGTATCCACGGAATTTCCTGCGAAGACAATCCCGACCAGTGGAGCTCTCCTATCGAGTGGGGATGCAGGACAGACTTTTCCTCGTGCCAAGAAAGCTCAAGGCGCCGAGCCCCTTCTCAAGGATCTCGATTTTCCATGGAAATAATTGCCGCCACAGGGGGGGCAGCGAGGGCCATTTCGGGGTACTATGTTGCGGAGCGGATAACGTGTTCGTTAGTGTTGCTACGATTCAACTCCTGCGGTCGCGCTCAATATGGTTATTCGACAGTTACCGACTTGGCCAGGTTTCTGGGCTGATCCACATCGCAGCCGCGACGCACGGCGATGTAGTACGCCAGCAATTGCAGAGGGACAATCTCGATCAGCGGGCTGAGCAACTCTGCGGAATGTGGAATGAAAATGACGTGCTCCACCAACGTGCCAATGGTGGTGTCGCCCTCGGTTGCAATCGCAATCACACGTCCGGAGCGGGCAGTCACTTCCTGGATATTGGAGAGAGTCTTCTCGTAACGGAGCTTGGAAGCCGGGTCCGACTCGTCGCGTGTGGCGATCACCACCACCGGCAGCGTCTCGTCGATCAATGCGTTCGGTCCATGTTTCATCTCGCCCGCAGGGTAGCCCTCGGCGTGAATGTAAGAGATCTCCTTGAGTTTGAGAGCGCCTTCCAGGGCGATGGGGAAGTGAATGCCCCGGCCCAGGTAAAGGAAGTCGCGAACGGTCGAGAACTCCTTGGCTAGCTGTTCGCACTGCGCCGACCGGGATTTCAGCACTTCCTCAATCTTGCCGGGGATGCGGCTGAGTTCTTCAATCAGGGCGACGGACTGTGCCTGGTCGAGCCTGCCGCGCAATTGGCCGAGCTTGAGCGCCAGCAAGAAGAGGGCTGTGAGTTGGGCGGTGAAGGCCTTAGTAGAGGCCACGCCGATCTCTGGTCCGGCATGAGTATAAATCGAGCCGTGCGCTTCGCGTGCAACCATGGCGTCCACAACGTTGCAAATCGCAACGGTCTTGGAGCCGAGGCTGATCATCTCTCGCTGCGCCGCCAGGGTGTCGGCGGTTTCGCCCGACTGGGTAATCAGCAGGCCAAGGGCATTGCGATCGGGAATGGGATTGCGATAGCGATACTCGCTGGCATAGTCCACATCGACCGGCAAACGGGCCAGCCGCTCGATCATGTACTTGCCGGCCAGCGCAGAGTGCCAACTGGTGCCGCAGGCCGCAATGTTGATGCTGGAGGCGGAGGCAAGCTCGTCGTCGGCGATCTTCATTTCCTCAAGGAAGACCTTGCCCGAGTCCAGGGAAACGCGGCCCATCGTGGTGTCGCGAATGGCTTGCGGCTGCTCCCAGATTTCCTTCAGCATGAAGTGCTTGTAACCGCCCTTTTCGGCCTGGATGGGGTCCCACTGAATGCGTGTGAGGCCGCGCTGGATGGGGTTGCCGTCGAAATCGGTCAGTTCAACGCCCGCCAGGGTGAGGATGGCCATGTCGCCATCGGCGAGGAAGTAGATATTGCGGGTATGGTGCAGGATTCCGGGCACGTCGGAAGCGACAAAACACTCCCCTTCTCCGACGCCGATCACAACCGGTGGACCGGAGCGGGCAACGACGATCTTGTCGGGCTCAGCCGCGGAGAGTACTCCCAGCGCGAAGGCCCCGGTCAGGCGCTTCACGGCGCGGCGCAGAGCGACCTCGAGCAAAACCGGCTGACCGGTCGCATCCGCATCGGACTGAATCTGCTCCAGCAGGTGCGCGATGACCTCGGTATCGGTCTCGGTGACGAACTTGTGACCCTGAGCGGTAAGCTCGCGCTTCAGGTCCAGATAATTCTCGACGATCCCATTGTGCACAACGACAATCCGCCCGGTACAGTCGCGGTGGGGATGGGCATTTTCTTCGGTTGGACGTCCATGAGTAGCCCAGCGGGTGTGGCCGATGCCAAAGGTTCCATCGAGCGGGTGTTCGCGAAGCACCTCTTCCAAATGAATCAGCTTGCCCGGAGCACGGCGAATCTCAAGCTTCGCGCTGTTGGGACTGCCCACGGCGATACCCGCCGAGTCGTAGCCGCGGTATTCCAGACGCCGCAGCCCCTCGATGATCACGGGAACTACCTTTTTGGGACCTACATATCCGACGATTCCGCACATGCCCCGATTCTATCCCAAGGCAAGCCGTTGAATTCCCTCAAACTTCAGAGGAATGTTCCTCTTGCCTCCTGCGGGAATCAAGTCCCACCGTTCAGGCTATCGTTCCCAATTTGCAACGAGGCCTCCATCGAAACGGTCGTCGTGGACATATAGTCACAGGCCATTGGTAACGTTCCGGCCTATTCTGCCGATGACTCTACTGAATCTATTCCGGCCCCCCGAGGTGTAATTGTGACCCGTACGTTTCGATCCGTGTCGATCACCACAAAGATCCTGTCAACCTGTGTTGTGTTGCTGGTATTCAATTTTGTCTGTGGAATTGTTGCCCTGATATCCATGGCTCATACCGACCACTCCATCAAAGGGATCGTCAATCAGGAGGTACCAGGCCTGATTTGGTCGGCCAAACTGAAAGCCGTTGCCAAGGACCAGAGGACCGCCATCCTGATTCACATGGCGCTCCAGGATCCGGCCATTCTCGATAAGCAGGAGAAACTTGTCGATTCTACCGACCAGGCCCTGGCCGATGCCCGCGACAAGTATCCCAAGCAGGATCCAGCCGACGTCGAGGCTCTTGAGAAGATGGCTGTCGCCCAGGCCAATTTCATTGACGCCTGGCGCAAGCTCAAAGTCCAAAGCCGCACCGGCGATAAAGTAGCCGCGTGGGCGATTTATAACGGCGAATTGACGACCGCAACCGTGGCCCGGCGCAAAATTGAAGATGAGTTGACCGCCCGCGCTTTGGAGCGCAGTGAGCAAAACATGGCCCAAACCCTCTCCTCCTCAGCGAAATCCAGAAATACCGTCTACGTCGTGTTGGGGATTGCTCTCCTCTGCGGCTTTGGTTTGTCGCTGAGCATGGTCAGAACGATCCGGCTTTCCGTGGCACCGCTGCAACGGACGATTGAGGCCCTCGGAGAAGGTGATCTGCGGGTAAGGGCGGAGATTGTCAGCGGTGATGAACTGGGTACCATGGCCGAAGCGCTGAATGGCTCGCTGGATCGCCTGGAAAGCACCATGAGGAACGTTCTGCAAACGGCGGCTGAACTGCGAGATCAAGCTCTTGGTTTGGACGATCTGGGTGGCCGCAATGCACAACAGAACCAGGAAAACTCCGAAGACGTAATGCAAACCGCAACCGCCATTCGCCAGATGGCCGAGACGGTGCTCGAAATCAGCGTGAACGCCGAGACTGCCTCAAAGAGTGCGATGCATGCGGAAGCATCGGCGCAATCCGGGACGGACGTGGTCAGGCAGGTCTCCACCAGTGTGACCGAGGTCTCCGACGGCACGCTGCACACCGCCAAGGCAATTGCAGAGTTGGCCACGCGTTCATCCGAGGTCGGCAGCATTGTGGCAATCATCAACGACATCGCCGGACAAACCAACCTTTTAGCTTCTGCCACCGGGTCTAAGCCCTCCGCCTTTCAGGCGGAGAGCTTCCAGCATCTGTGCTGGATAATGGTTAGATGGTCGAGTACAGGGAGAATTCACACTCGGTTTGGGATGTAAAGTA
>Ga0302320_10012471_pt1 | contig 17855 bp, 14 predicted proteins | sample Bog_T0_3_FD_202130 | JGI IMG/M metagenome (GOLD analysis project Ga0302320, IMG submission 202130) | Peat permafrost microbial communities from Stordalen Mire near Abisko, Sweden - Bog_T0_3 | ecosystem: Environmental > Terrestrial > Soil > Wetlands > Peat | place: Sweden: Abisko, Stordalen Mire...
CGCTCCGAGCCGTCCGCCGCCGGATCGGTGACGACCCGGGCTGGCGGATCGTGGTCCGCACCGACAGCCTGGGCGCGGTCAACTGGCTGACCCGGCGCTGGAAGCGCCACGCCAATCTGGACCTCTTCCCGGGGATCGATCCGCTGGTCGACGCCCGAGTCGCCTTTGAGCACGTGCGCGGCCACGCCGGCAACCCGGGCAACGAGCGGGTCGACCGGCTCGCGGTCAACGCCGTCCGGGAGCTCACCGGCGGCTGACGCCAGTCACCGATCCAGGTCAACTACCACAAGGGTGTGTTGCATCACCCACCGAACTTCTGCTACGTTCTCGGCTCTCCCGTTGGGCACGATGCCTCCAGCCGCAGCAGGTCACCCAGGGCGACCTGCTGGGGACCCGGCTCCAGCGTTCCATGGTCGGGGCGCCCGTGCCGCTGCGCGGCCTGGCCGTCCACCAGGGCGTCGCCACCGTGGTCCAGGTTCCCCTGCCGGTCTGACACCGGCCGCAGGGAGCCCGGGAGGGTCAGCGGGTCGGCAGGCTTGCCAATCCCACCACGCCGAGGAATAGCCCGGCACCGATGGCGGCACCGAGGAGCTCCACCCAGAGGGCGGCGCGCCCGATCGGAGCCCGGCAACTGCGGCAGCGGCCGGACTGCACCGCGTAGCTGGCGACCGGCACCAGCTCATACCAGCGCAGCTCCCGGTGGCATCCCTCGCAGCAGGAGCGGCCTCGGGCCGCCCCGCGCCAGCCCCGTGCCCTCACTACCCCCGCGAAGGACCCGGCCACGGCGCCCGCCAGCGTCCCGAAGACGACCAGGATCACGTCGAGGCCGGCGGTCATCTCGGGTTCGCGGTGGTTGCCCTGAACCTGGCGTTGCAGGGCGGAATGGGAGCGGTTTGACGATTGATCACGGTTTGTGCACAGCCCGGTGCGGACCTGTGGATAAGTGCCTGGGCGCCTATACTGCCAGGGAATGCTGGAAGCGCTCGACCTGCGCATCGAGCCACTGCTTGACGCGCTCTTCGACCAGGGGGCCTCGGACCTGATTCTCAGTGCCGGTGCCCCACCCTCGCTGCGCCTTGACGGCCAGCTGGTGGCGGCGGCCTCGCGCGCCCTGACCGACGATCAGGCCCGCAAGCTCATCGACCAGCTGCTCGGCGCCGACCACCGGCACACCCTCAAGGAGGCAGGCTCGGTCGACTTCTCCTTCCAGTGGACCGACCGGGGCCGGGTCCGGGGCAACGCCTTCCACCAGCGCGGATCGGTCGCCGTGGCGCTGCGCGCCATCCCCAGCCAGATTCCCGGTTTTGGCGAGCTGCGGCTTCCCGCCGTCGCGGAGAAGCTCGTCGAGCTGCCCCGCGGGCTGATCCTCATCACCGGACCGACCGGCGCGGGCAAGTCGACCACCCAGGCCTCGATGCTCGATTGGATCAACAGGTCGCGCGCCCAGCACATCATCACGATCGAAGACCCGATCGAGTACGTCCACTTCAACCGCCGCTGCGTCGTCGAGCAGCGCGAGCTGGGGCTGGACACCCCGAGCTTCGCCGACGCCCTCCGAGCCTGCCTGCGCCAGGACCCCGACGTCCTGCTGATCGGTGAGATGCGCGACCTGGAGTCCATCCGGATCGCGCTGGCCATCGCCGAGACCGGCCACCTCGTCTTCGCCACCCTCCACACCAACGACACCACCCAGGCGCTCAACCGGATCGTCGACGTCTTTCCGGGCGAGCAGCAGCAGCAGATCCGGGTCCAGCTCGCGGCCTCCCTCCAGGCTGTGATCTACCAGCAGCTGCTGCCCATGCGGGAGGGCGGCCGGGTCGCCGCCTTCGAGGTCCTCATCGCCAACGCGGCGGTCAAGAACCTCACTCGGGAGAACAAGTCGGCCCAGCTCCGCAACATCATCGCCACCAGCCGGGACGAGGGCATGCAGACGCTGGAGCACTCGCTCAACGAGCTCATCGACGAGGGCATCGTCGAGTGGGAGGACGCCGTGGCGGTGTCCCTCTACCCTAAGGAGATCCACCGCCCGGACGTGTCGGAGCCTCACGCTCTCCCGCTGCCCTCGTTGGCGGGGCGGTAGCGGCTGCTCGCTCGCCTGGCTTGGTCCCGGCATCGGCTCATCCCGGCGCGAGTTGATCAAGCGGCGCGTCGCGGTGGAAGGCGGGGGGCAGTTCCGCCCCCCGCCTTCCGTTCGCAAGACGGACTACGAGTACGAGCCCGATACCACGACGTCGCCGCCGCTGTTGACCGTCACGTCAATGTTGCCCCACTGAGTCGCAGCGGAGCTGCACGACGTCGGCGCTGAGTTCAGGTAGGTCGGAACCAGAGCGGCCCCTTGGGTGGTGGGGTCGATCTGCGCTCCGCTAGCGCCGGTGAAGACGCCCAAGCCACCGTTGACCTGTGCGGCGATGTACTCGTCGACCGCAGTCTGCACCGTCGCGACATCGGTCACGCACGCTGCCGAGTTGCCCTTGTTCTTGACGCCCGTCACGTTGATGACCACGATTGCGGCCAGCACCGATAGGATCGCGATGACCACCAGCAGCTCGATGAGCGTGAACCCACCTTCGCTCCCGCGTCGATGGCGTCCCACGCGGTTGTGCAGCTTGTTCATGGTTTCTTCTCCCTTGGCGCAGTTGTCTGTCTCTTCTCCGGACCGGCGAGAGCACGACCCTGATCGTCGCTGTTACGAGCCGTAGTTGATGCTGATGATTCCGACACTCGCCTCCCTCGAACAGTCACTCTCGACCGCCACTTGGCCGGCGACGGTTCCCGCGCCGGTCGTGACAGTCACGTTGTCCTGGTAAACCCAGCAGTAGCCAGGGTTTGGTGGCGCAGCGGTCACGGTGACAGTCCCGAACTGTCCGACGGTCAAGCTGCCGACGATCAGCCGCCCGGAGTCGGGATCGAGTGCGGCGGGTCCGATCTCGAGGGTGCCACGTGGTGCCGTATCGGAGCCACCGAATACATTCACACTTGCGGCCGGGGCGTCCACCGTCCCCGAGACGGAGAGCGAGCCGCCCGCGACCCTCAGGGCATCCAACGGCCCGAAGGTGTCCGACGGATCCACGTAGAGCGCCACATCATCCTCGCCAGAGAGGGGACCGCCGTCGAGGTTGAGGCTGCCGTCACTGCGTATCAGCAGGCTGCCGGCGTTCCCCTGGTATTCGACGAATGCGAGCAGCACAGAATTCGGGGCTGCCACGCTGACGCTCGTGTCACCGCCGCTCGCGCTCCCTATGCTGAAGGGGCCCTCGAGAACAAACGTCCCTTGCCCCATGGCGTAGCTGCACACCCCGTTGGGCGCCGTGGAGCAGTCGACGGTGATGGATGAGTAGCATCCGGGCGGAATTGAGCCGCCGGCGGTGCCCGTGTAAGTGTTGGGGCAGTTGGCGGGGGCGGTCACCCCGGGGAAATCGACGTCGTCAGGCGATGCAGGAGCCGTGAGGCCGCTGGTGGCAGGGGTGAAGTCGGTCGCCGGACTTGGATTTTGCCCGCAGTTCGGGCTACAGCCAATGAAGCCCGGAGGGCCGCTGGAGCTGAGTACCGTTGAGGTGATGGTCCCACCGTTGGGAGTCACAGAGCCGTCGACCGCGATCGGTCCCTGGGCTGTCAGAGAACCGTTGACGGTGAGTGGCTGGGTGTTGCCCGCCTGACCGAGGATGCACACGGCACACTGATCGGCGAGCAGATTGGCGGTCGAGCCGGGGTTGCAGGCGGTGGTGGCATACGCGGCGGTATCTGTGTTGGTCATGGTGACGGTGGCCGCCGAACCCACGGCACAGCTGCCCCGAGCTTGGGCGGCCCGTGCGGCCAGGAGCATGCCTCCCTCGGCATTGGCATGCAAGGTGGTTGTCGCTTGACTCTGAGCCTGCTGCAGCTCGACCGTGTCCGCAAATTGGAGCACCGCGGTTGTCATCAGGCCGAAGAATGCGATGAACGCCAGGGCCATGATCAGCACCTGACCCCGCTCGCCGCGCCGTCTGATCCGGGGGGTCAGCATGGACCGGTACCGGCGTCGGTCACGGGATCGGTCGGCCATGGTTCAGTTGCCAGAGGATGGAGGTCGAACGAGAGCGTTGGGGGGTTGGCCAAGTGGCTGTTGGTGCTGGTCACCTCGAAGCCCAGACCGATCGGCCAGGACCCCGCTGTGGCCGAGGTCAGGTTCACGATCGCTGTCTCCAGGTAGGTCGTCGTCCCGCCCTCGGTGCCGCCGAACCAAGTCGAGCGGGAAACCGGTGACAGCGCATACAGCGCCATGTCGCACTGGTTGGGTGTCGCCAGGTCGGGCCACTCGACGCACAGCTCCGACAGGCTCGTGCACTGTCCATCGAACTGCGCGCTCGGGCTCTCCTTGGCGCAGCTCCCGTAAACGCCGGACGATGGGACCTGTATGCAGGTGGCGCGATCGAGATCCTGGGCGAGAAGCTGCTGGATGGCGATGGCGTCCGAGGCGGAGACGAGCCGGTCGCGCGACGCGCCAGGGGCGAGGATGGCGCTCATTCCCACGCTGAAGACGACCCCCATCACGGTTCCGATGATGCTGAGCAATGCCAGGGAGACCAGGACCTCCACGAGCGTGAACCCGTCTTGCCCGGGGCGCGACCTGGTTGGCCGATTCATGAGGAGTCACCCTTCCAGACGGCGCGAATCACCGAGTCGGACCCGTCCGAAACCGTGATCGTGATTTCCTGCACGCCGTAGTCAGCGACCTGACCTCCGCACCCGCTGCCCGTGTATCCCGGGTTGGAGGCAGAGTTCGACTCGCTCACCTGCGTCACCGACGAGGTGATCTCGGGCGGCGGTGCCGGCAGGGCATATGTGGTGGTGGTGGCGCAGGGCTGATAGCTGTCAATGGTCTGCACGTAGCCGGCCGCACTCTGAGCCGCCGCGTCGAGCTCAGCCTGCACCTGCGCGTAGCCGGCACTGCGGACGGCGGCGGAGAAGCCGTAGGCGATCCCGACCACGCCGATGGAGATGATGGCGAGCGTGACCACCATCTCGATGAGGGTGAGGCCGGCCTGACCGGATCTCCGGCGCCGGATGGAGCGGGCCGAGTCTCGTCGTCCGGTCGGGGTGATCATTTCCGTCACCCCTTGAACGCCGACGCGAAGCCGTAGATGGCCTGGATCAGCGAGACCGCCACCAGGCCGACGATCGTCCCCACGCTGATAATCAGGACGGGCTCGACGATTGAGGTCAGCCGCTTGAGGCGGTTGTCGAGCTCGCTGTCGTACATCCGAGCGGTCTCGGCGAGATGCTGGTCGAGGGTGCCGGTGTCCTCGCCGACCTTGACCATCTGGACCACGAGCGGGGGGAACAGCGAGGTCTTGCGCAGCGATCGGGAGAAGCTCTCGCCGATGGCGACCTGCTCGCCGACGTCGCGCAGCGCCCGGCGGTAGACGGGGTTGCGTGTGCTCTCCACCACCACCGAGAAGCTGGTGCCGACGGGGACGCCCGCCGAGAGGGTGTCGCTGAGGGCGCGGCAGAATCGTTCGATGCTGGCCGCTCGCATCATCTCTCCGACTGCGGGCACCCGGAGCAGGACCTGATTGAATCGGTACTTGCCTCCCTCGCTGCGCACGTAGTAGCCGATTCCGAGGACGGCCACCAGCAGGCCGATGAGGATCCACATGGCATTGCCGGAGATGAAGGAGGAGAGGTTGAGCAGCGCGCTCGCGATGGGGGGGAGCTTGGCCCCGTACTGGTCAAAGAGCACCTTGAATTGAGGGAGGACGAATACGACCAACCCGGTCGCGACCGCCAGCGCCATGCACAGGACGATCGCCGGGTACATGAGCGCGCCCCGGATCCGGGTCCTGGTCTGCAGCTCGCGCTCGAAGTGGTCCGCGCATCGGACCAGGGTGTCGTCGATGTGGCCGGTGGTCTCGGAGGCCTTGATCAGGTCGGCGAGCACCGGTGGGAAGACCTGGGGGTGGCGAGCGAGGGCGGTGCTGAGCAGCCCGCCACGCTCGAGGTCGGCGACCATGGAGGCGCAGGCCTGGCGCATCCGCTTGTTGCCCGCCCCCTCCGCGATCGTCTCCAGCCCGGTGGTGAGGGGGATGCCGACCCGGACGAAGGTGGAGAGCTGCCGGCAGAAGACCACCACCTCCTGGAGCTTCACCTTGGTCAGCTGATCCACGAAGCCGCCGAACCGGCCGTGGGAATGAGCCCGGACCCCCGTGGGCCGGAGCCCGCGCACCGAGATGGCGTGCCAGACGGCCTCGGGGTCGGAGGCCTCCATCATCCCCTTGAGCACGCTCCCGTCGGGGTTGACCGCCGTGTAGTCGTACAGCTGTAACCGGCGGGGCTCGGTGGATGCGGCCTGGATCATCGTCGCCGGCCTCAGATGATGTACACGGTCCGCATCACCTCGGTGAGGGTGGTGCGGCCGCTGGCGGCGATGTCGCAGCCGGCCTGCTGAAGGGTGTGCATGCCGTTCTGAACGGCAGCCTCGACCATCTCGGTGTGGTGGGACCTGGCGACGATGCGCTCCCGGATGGGGTCGTCGACCTGCAGGCACTCGAAGACGCCCACCCGGCTCCGGAACCCGGTCCCGGCGCAACGTGGGCAGCCCACCGCCTGGGGCAGGCGCGCCGGTGGGGCGCTGCCGACGACGGCCTCGTAGAAGGCGGCCTCCGCCGGCGTTGCCGGTGCGCTGCTCGCGCAGCGCTCACAGACGAGCCGCACCAGGCGCTGGGCAACCACCCCGATCAACGCGGAGGCGACCAGGTAGGGCTCGATGCCCATGTCCATGAAACGGTGGATGGCCCCCACCGAGTCGGCGGCGTGCATCGAGCAGAGCACGAGGTGGCCGGTGAGCGCCGATTGGATCGCGATCTGCGCGGTTTCGACGTCCCGGACCTCGCCCACCAGGATGATGTCGGGGTCCTGGCGCAGGATCGCCTTGAGGCCGTTGGCGAAGGTGGTCCCGGCCAGCCGGTTGATCTGGACCTGATTGATGTTCTCGAATCGGTACTCGACCGGGTCCTCGATGGTCGTGATGTTCCGCGTCGCACTGTCCAGCTCGCTGAGAGCGGCGTACAGGGTCGTGGTCTTGCCGGCCCCCGTGGGGCCGGCCACCACCAGCATCCCGTAGGGGGAGTCGATGAGGCGGTGCATCCGCTCCCGGTCTCCGCTCTGCAGCCCGAGCTCGGGCAAGGTGACCAGAGAGCGGGTGCGATCAAGCAGCCGGAGCACCACCTTCTCGCCCCAGATGGTCTCCATCGTCGACACGCGGATGTCGACGGGGCGCCCGTCGATGGTCATCTCCAGCTGACCGTCCTGGCTGCGATGGCGGTCCACGATGTCCATCTCGGCGAGGATCTTGAGTCGCGACGCGATCGGTCCCACCAGTGAGGTTGGCAGCGAGTTGACGTCGTGAAGGGCGCCGTCGATCCGGAAGCGGATGCGGAGACGGTCCGCCTGGGGCTCGATGTGGACGTCGGAGGCGCGGTCGCGCAGGGCCTGGGTGAGCAGAAGGTCGACGATCTGAACCACCGGGGCGTCGGCCCGCAGCGGGATCGAGAGCGTGGCGGTGGGGGCCTCCTGCCGGTCGACGACAGCGCGCTGGACCGCGCGGTCGACCCGGTGAAGGACGGTGTAGTAGCGGTCCAGCGCCCGCTCCAGGGATCGGCGGCCGGCCAGGCGGGGAAACACCGGTTGATCGATCGCCCGCCCCAGGGCCGCCACCTGCTCAGCGTCTCCCGGGTTGGCGATGGCGCAGTGCACCATGCCCAGATCGTCGATGAGGAAGGGGAGGGCCCCCAGCGTGCGAGCCGTCGTCGCGTCCAGCAGGTAGAGGGCGTCATCCTCGGGGACGATCTGGTCGAGATCCACCGAGCTGTAGCCGAGCTGCTCGGCCAGGGCACCGACGATCTCCACCTCCGGCATGCCCTCGTCGACGAGGAGCTCGCCGAGTGGCCGCTTGTCGCGGCGCTGGCGGCGCAGCGCCGACCGGACGCTGCCTTCGCTGGTGGCGCCACGGCGGACGAGCAGCTCGCCGAGTGGACGGGCCGAGGCGACTGGGGCCGGGTCGGACTGCTCTCGTCCGTCCCACCGACCGGTGGTCAGCGGCATGCCCATCCGCGGAGCTGTTCCACGCGTCCTCGCCTCCACCGACTTCTGTGCTGGCGACGCTGGGACCGAGCCGTCGCCAGACCAAGGGCCCCGTGCTTCCCCCCCTCCCGGGACGCCCTGGCGCCGTGGTCCTGTTTGGCCCCCCCGAACCAGGTCGCCCCCCCCTCGTGACCACGGCGCTTGCCAGGGCACCCTTCCCGTCCCCTCTCGCTGAAGGTCGGCGGATTTGGGCCGCCGGTATAAGGCTATGTGGCCGGTACACCCTGCACCAGACCCCACCTGAGGCGTTGACCTTCCCCAATATGGGTGGTAGGCGCATCCCGCCTGGGGCCGCACAATGATTGAGCAGGATGGTGGAGGGGTCCGCTCCCGAGGAGCTCGAAGCGCGGCTTGCGGAGCTCGAGCAGCAACGAGCCGATGGCTCGATCTCCGAGATCGGATTCAACCTGCGCAGGAATCTTCTGATCACGCGATCGGAGCAGCTGGCCCGTCGCCGCGCGGTTGCGAGCCACTCCGCGCCGCCTCCGCCCCAGGCCCCGCCCGCCCGCCGGCGAGCCCGGAAGGGATGGCTCCTCAGCGCGGATCAGCCCCTGGCTGTTGAGAGATCCGTGTCATCGCCCACGGCCGCCACCTCGCCGCCGCAAGAGCTCCTTGCGTCCAGCTTGGTTCCGCAACCGCCCGAGCCCGCCGGCCCGCCTTTGCAGCAGCCCGAGCCCGCCAGCCCGGCTGCGCAGCAGCCCGAGCCCGCCAGGCCGCCTTTGCAGCAGCCCGTGCCTCCAAGCCCGGCTACGCAACCGCCATCGACCACGAGCCCGCCGTCACAGCAGCCGGTGCCCGCCGGCCGGCCGCGGCGGCCGCGCGTATGGGCAGCCGTTCCCTGGGTGGCGGCGGTTGCCGCTGCCGCGGGCGTGGTGCTCGTCGCATATCACCTGGGCACCGCCCATGCCCCCGATCCGTCGACCCCGGCAGGGGCGCCCGTCAAGACCGCCCCACCCTCCGGGGTTGCCACCAGCTCAGCGTCGCCGGTCGCGGGCGGTGGGATCGGCCTGGGGCAGACCAAGACCACCTCCGACGGCGGCAGGATCACCCTGGTCGCTTATGTCGGCGATCTGCCGTCGATCACCGGCGCGGCTCGGCCCACGGCGGCGGGAGCGTCCTTCTCTGCCGTCGAGCTGCGCGTCTGCGCCGGCAGTACGGCCCCGACCTCCGTCACTCCATACGACTTTGTCCTCGTCGAACCGGGCGGCACCGCTGTGGACACCCTCGAGCTGATCGGCGAGGGACAGCAGCCGGAGCTGCAGATGGCCGAGGTCCCGCCCGGGCAGTGCGTCACCGGCTGGCTCAGCTTCGCGGTCATCGCGGCACCGGCGTCGTTCACCGATACTGCAGCCGGCCTGACCTGGGCTCTCGGCTAGCCTCGGGCTCTCCGCTCCGGGGGCGCTCTCGTCGAAGGCCGCAACCGAGGTCATCCCGGAAGGGGGCCCTCAGGTCATGCGGCCGTCAGCCCGGGGGCGCAGCAATGGGGGCGTAGAGGGTGCGACGCTCCTCCAGCGCCTCGACCACCAGAGCGAGGAGATCGCGCGCCGGGATCGGCTTGAGCCCGAACCGATCGCAGCCCACCGCCATGGCCCGTTCCGCCGTGTTCCCGATGCGGTCGGCGGAAAGCGCGACGATCGCCACCGGCCGATCCACCGCCGACCGCATCGACCCGACGATCTCCAGCCCATTGCCATCTGACAGCTGCACGTCGAGGACGACGACATCGGCGGGTTTCTTCGCCATCGCTTCGAGTGCCGCGGCCCGGGTGCCGACGGATCGCACGCGATACCCCACCGCGGTGAGCACGTCACCAATGGACTGGCGGTTCACCGGGTCGTCCTCGACCAGCAGGACCGCCGCCGGGCGGCCGTCGGCGCCGGCCACCACCGTCGCTCCGCCTGGAGCGCGCAGCAGCCGTGGGGGAAGCGGCTCCCGCGACCGGCGGAGGGTGAAGGAGAAGCGACTGCCGACCCCCAGCTCGCTGCTGACCTCCAAGCGGCCGCCGTGCAGCTCCACGATGTGCTTGCAGATGGCCAGCCCGAGGCCGACGCCGGGCACCTCCGAATCCCCGCCCCGGGCAAAGGGGGTGAAGATCCGCTCCGTCTCCGCCGGCGGGATGCCCCGTCCCGTGTCGCACACCAAGAAGCGGACCGACTTCTCGGTGGGCTCGAGCTCCAGCCATGCGCGCCCGCCTGCCGGGGTGAATTTCACCGCGTTGGTGAAGAGGTTGACGAGGACCTGGCGGAGCCGGATCGGGTCGGCGAGGACCCGCGGCACGCGGGCGATGTTCGGCCATTCGACGGTCACCTGGGCCGTCTCCGCCAGTGGCGAGATCACCCCGGTGACCTCGTCGATGACCGTGGAGAGATCGACGGGCTGGAGGCGCACGTCGAGCCGGCCTGCCTCCAGGCGCCCCAGGTCGAGAAGGTTGTCGACCAGGACGAGGAGATTCCCCGCCACCGCGTGGATGCGCCCTCCCAGGGCGCGGAGCTGCGGCTCCTCGAGAGCCCCGAGCGAACGGTCGGCGAGCAACTCAGACGAGACCATGATCCCGCTGATGGACCCCCTCAGCTCGTGGGAGAGGCTGCTGAGGAAGAACCGGGTCGCCTCCATCTCGCGGCGGAGGGCACCGGTGGCAGCGGCGATGCGATCCACCAGCTCGGGCGCCGGTGCATCGATGGTGAGCATCCCGGGCGAGCGTCCGAGTTCGGCGGCCACCCTGTCCACGAACCGCTCGTCCAGTTCCGTGAAGGCGGGGCTTCTCCGTTTGTTGGCCGCGTAGACCAGGCCGATCTCCTGACGCTGGCGGAGGATCGGGGCGGACACGAAGGACGTGAGCACGGGATGGCCCGGGGGGAAGCCCCGGTGGGAGGGGTGCTGGCGGAGGTCGTCCAGGCGCATCGGCCGGCGAGCGTGCATCGCGAAGCCGAGAATGCCGGTGGCCTCGCATTGCACTGCCTCGATCCCGCTCCGGTGTCCCACGGTGAGGCCGGAATAGACGAAGCTCCCCACCTCGCCGCCCGGTTTGTCGAGCAGGAAGATCGCCGCCACCTGGGCGTCGGCCACGGTGCGCAGGTCGTTCACGAGCCACTGCAGGACGCCCGTGGGGCGGAGCTGACGCACCAGCGCCAGGTTGGCGCGTACCAACCGCTGGTTCTGCGACCGGAGCAGCACGCTCTGCTCCTCGGCGCGCTGACGGCGCGCTGCCAGCGCGACCACGCGAGCCAGCTCGCCTGCGAGCGCCGCATCTGCCTTGGAGAAGCTCTCCGGCCGCTCGCGGGCCAGCAGCAGGTGACCAAACAGCTCTGCCCCGACCTTGACGGGGGTCGCAAGGAAGGCTGCTGCCTGCGCGCGACCCGGCGGGAAAGCGTCCAAAGCGGAGCTCAGGCGCGGATCGCCGGTCCCGATCGCGCGCCTCTCGGAGCGGAGCACCTCCAGGACGGAGATCTGAGTAAGGTCCTCTGATGGAAGGCGGGTGACCGCGCCGGTGAGGTCGGTCTCGTGGTACTCGCCGTAGCCCGGGGATTCGGGCCGGAGGAGGGCGAGGGCGGCGTAGTCGGCGCGGGCAAGCTTGGCTGCGCTCTCCACGGCCTGTGGGATCAGGCGCTGGAGATTCTCGACCAGAGCCAGATGCTGGAGCGAGGCGAGAGTGGCGCCCTCCGAAGTTGGGGAGGTCCCGGCCTCTGCCTGGAGGAAGCCGGCTGACGGCGAGCCGGGCGCCTCTGCGCCGGACCCCGCCTCGCCCGCGGCGCTCCGGGAATCGGCCATGGGCGCTGCTGGCCCCCGTCTCCACCGGGGCGGGATCAAGGGGGGCCCTCTCGCACCAGCCCGAGACGCATCGCCTTGACCACGGCCTCCAGCTGGCTGTGAGCCTGGAGCTTGGCCAGGATGCTCTTGACGTGGCCTCTGCAGGTGTGGACGCTGATTCCCAGCCGGCGTGAGATCGTCTGCGGGTCCAGCCCCTGACTGAGCCAGCGGAGCACCTCCGCCTCTCGATCGGTGAGGCTGACCGTCGGCGGCGACACGGCGCGCTGGTCGGGGTGCACGCGGTTGAGCAGGGCGCTCAGCACGCTGCCCTCCACCGTCATCTCGCCCTCGCCCGCCCGGCGGAGCGCGGTGAGGACGGTGCTGATGCTGCTCTCCTTGGGAAGGATGCCGCAGGCCCCGATCGCCGCGGCCCGGGCCATGACGTCCACATCCGGGTAGGCGGTGAGCACCAGGATCTTGAGCTCCGGGTTGAGCTCCAAGAGCCGCCGGGCGGCCTCGACGCCGTCGCCGTCCGGGAGGCGGACGTCGGTGAGGAGGACGTCCGGAGCGCCGGTGAGGAAGACGGCGCGAGCTTCGGCGATGGTGGAGGCGATGCCGACACAGCGCATGTCCGAGCGGAGGTCGATGGCCATGGCAATGGCCTCCGCCACGGCCCGGTGATCGTCGACGACCAGGATGCGCAGGCGCTCTCGGGCGGCCTCAGTCATCGGGACCCCACTCTGAGCTCCATCGGGGCGGCGTCAGATGGAAGGTGGCCACAACGGGCCATACGGTACGCCAACGGAAAGCTCCGCGGGGGGCACGGCGGTGGTCCCCGCGGAGCTTTTCCTGGAGGGCGATGAGCTCAGGCCACCTTCTCGGTGGCATCTCGCAGCAGGGCTGCCACCTCGGGCCGGGAGAACTCAGCCGGCAGGGGCTGACCCAGGGTGAGCAGCTCGCGCACCCGGGTGCCACTCAGCACCGCGTGGTCCGCGGTCGGGTGCGGGCATGTCCGGGTCGACGCCATGCCGCCACAGGCGCGGCAGTAGAAAGCGTGCTCGAAGCGCAGGATCTCGATGCCTAGCTCGTCACGCCCGTACTGCTCGAAGATGCGGTGGGCGGCGTAGGTGTCGTAATAGCTGCCCACCCCGGCGTGGTCGCGACCGACGATGAAGTGGGTGCAGCCGTAGTTGCGCCGGATCAGAGCGTGGAACACCGCCTCCTTGGGGCCGGCGTACCGCATCCAAGCAGGGTTGGTGGCGAGAAGGACCCTTTGCTTGGGGTAGTACCCGTCCAGCAGGGCCTCGTAGCACGCCATCCGCACGTCGGCGGGGATGTCATCGTTCTTGGTCTCACCGACGAGGGGGTGGAGGAGGAGACCGTCGAGGTTCTCCAGAGCCACCTTCTGCAGGTACTCGTGGGCGCGGTGCACCGGGTTCCGCGTCTGGAAGCCGACCGTCGTCTGCCAGCCGCGCTCCGCGATCAGGCTCCGGACCTCGAGCGGAGTGAGGTCGTAGCCGGGAAAACCGGTGGAGGGGCGCGCGAGCGCCGTCACCGGTCCGGCGACGGCCCACTCGCCCGAGTTCTTGAGCAGCTGCACGCCGGGGTGGGCGCTGTCGTCCGTCCCGTAGACGTTCCAGGCCTCGCTGGCGGGGTCTGTGCGGTACACGTCGGTGATGTCGAGAATCGCCACCGGCGCGCCGCCCGCGCGCAGCGCCACCCGGGACACGCTGCGCAGCCGTTCGGCGCCTTCGTCCTGAAGACGCAGCACCACTGGGATCGTGAACGGTTGCCCGCCCACCAACCGGCCACTCTCGATCACTGTTGCGTAGTCGGCGGGTCCCATGAACCCGTGGAGCGGGGCGAGGGCGCCGATTCCCAGCATCCCCGCGTCGGCGGCCTGTCGGGGGTCCAGCTCGAGGCTGGGCAGCGTGCGCGCCTCCTCCAAAAGTCGACCCAGCTCAGCGCCGGTGGCGAGGTGCTCGCGCACCCCGCGGGCGATGTAGCCGAGCACCTCAAGGCGATCGAGAATGCGCTCCGTGGACTCCTCAACCGTCTCGCGACCGCTGTCGACCACGATCTCCGGGTTCAGCGGCTCCTCGTAAGGGTCGCTGATCCCGGTGAAATGTGCGATCTCGCCGGCCAGCGCCTTGGCGTACAGCCCCTTGACGTCGCGGCGGGTGAGCTCCTCTATGGAGCAGCGGACGTATACCTCGACGAAGTTGGGCGTCTTGGCCCGGACCTCGTCGCGGATCTCCCGGTACGGCGAGATCGCCGCAGTGATCGCGACCCCTCCACTCCGCGCGACGAGCCCGGCAACGAAGCCGATCCGTCGAATGTTGGTGTCGCGATCCTCCTTCGAGAAGCCCAGGCCCTTGGAGAGGTGCGTGCGCACCTCGTCGCCGTCCAGCACCTCGACGTGCCGCCCGAGCACTCCCAACTCCTGGACGAGGCGGCCCGCGATGGTCGACTTGCCGGCGCCGGAAAGCCCGGTCAGCCAGATCACGAAACCCTTGGCCATCGTGTCCCCCCTCCGGCGGTCAACCGCCGAGTCGTCTATCGGATGCTGGTCGGATTTCACCGCCATCGGACGCCCTCACCCCGGCGGTGAGATGTCGGCTCGAAGTGCTGCTTGGCGTCGCTTCCAGACCTCCCCTGTCGATCATCCCGTCACGCCGACGAAGGGCGTGATCATCGGGCAGGCGCGACGACACTCAGAAGCGTAGGGTTGCGATTGCCTCAAATCCATACCCAGATTGGGGGATCACCCCGCCCCACCTGGGTTGTGAGGCTCTTCGGATCGCGTGACTTTCTCGGTCTGTGAGAGAATCGTAGACCCGTGAGCGTCAATCCACCATCGACCGCGTTCATCATCGGCGCGGCTCGCTCCGGCACGAGCCTTCTCTACAAGGCCCTCTGCCTGCATCCCGAGAGCGCGTACTTCAACAACTGGATGCGGCGGGTACCGGGGGCACCCCAGCTCACCCTCACCAATCGACTGGCGCGGCACACTCCGCGCACCCGCCGGCGTGTCTGGTTCGGGTCTGACTCCAACGCCTACGTGTACGCACGCACCCGCGACATCCGGGAGCGGCTCTACCCGATGCCCGTGGAGGGCGAGCCGGTCTTCGCGCACTGCGGCGTGGGCGATGGCTCGACCATTCCCGAATCGACGCAGGTGCGCGCCCTCCGGCGAGCGGTCACGGGAGCTGTGAGCTGGGGCGGTGGGACGCACTTCATCAACAAGAGGATCGCCAACAACCGGCGCATCGGGCTGCTGGCCAAGGCGTTCCCGGACACGCGCTTCATCGACTTAACCCGGGACGGTCGCGCGGTCGCCCTCTCCCTCTCGCGCGTGGACTGGTGGGAGGGGAGCACGGTGTGGTGGTACGGGGATACCCCGGAAGCCTGGGAGCGTGGCGGCGGCGACCCCTGGGCGCTGTGTGCGCGCAACTGGGTGGAGGAGGTGCAGGTCATCGACGCGGGGCTGAGCGGGGTGCCGGCCGGTCAGGTGCTGCGGCTCACCTACGAGGGGTTCGTGGCCGAGCCGCGAGAGGTGCTGCGCCGCATCGCTGCCTTCATCGGGTTGAGCGAGGACCGCTCGTGGCTGGCGGCCGTGGACACCATCCGATTCCCCAACCGCAACGCGGCCTGGAGCACCCACCTGAGTGCGGAGGCTCTGGCCACCATCCAATCCTTCCAGGGGCCCGAGCTGGCGCGGCGGGGTTATAGCTGAGCCGCCGCTCGGGGCGACCCAGGCGCGCCGCTCCGGCGGTCAGTAGGAGCCGCGGGCGCTGAGCAGCGCCGGTAGGGTCTTGGCGAGGATGTAGAGATCCATGGTGAGCGACCAGTTGGTCACGTAGAAGAGGTCGTAGCGCACGTAGTCGTCGAAGCTCAGGTCGTGCCTGCCGTTGACCTGCCAGAGGCCGGTCAGGCCCGGCTTGACTCGCAGTCGGTCGCGCCAGCGCTCGTCGTAGCGAGCCGTCTCCTCGGGAAGGGCGGGGCGTGGACCCACCATGCTCATATCCCCCTTGAGCACGTTGATCAGTTGGGGAAGCTCGTCGCCGGCGGAGCGTCGCAGGAACTGCCCGACCGAGGTCACGCGCGGGTCCCGGCGCATCTTGAAAAGGACGCCGTCCGCCTCGTTGAGACCCTGCAGCGTGCTCTGCTGATGCTCGGCGCCCACCACCATGGTGCGGAACTTGTAGATCACGAAGGTCCGTCCTCCGGCGCCGACGCGACGCTGGCGGAAGAGGACCGGGCCTGGAGAGGTGGCCTTGATCAGGACGGCTATCACTGCCATCGCCGGCATCGAGACGATCAGCAGCCCCGAGGCGACCGTGATGTCGAGGGTCCGCTTCAGGAAACGCTGCCGGCGTGAGAAGCGATGCCGGCGCAGCGAAAAAAGGGCCATGCCGTCGACCGGCTCCACGATGACGCGCGCCGCCCCGAGATTCGCCAGCCCCGGCGACACCCGAACCGTGACGTCCGTGTCGGCGAGCGCCGTGTCGAGCGCCTGCAGAGTGCCGGCTCCCACCGCGCTGCCGGCCACCACCACGCTGCCGATGCTGTGCTCCCGGACGATGGCCTGGACGTCATCGATGGCACCCATGACCGGAAGACCGTCGATTGACGTCTGGCCCGTATTGCCGACGTCGACGAATCCGGCGATGTTGAAACCCATCCAGGGACGGCGCCGGAAGGTCCTCGCCAGGGTGCGGGCCTCCTCGTTGCAGCCGGCGATGAGGGTGGGCTGGGCGGTGACGCCGCGAGCGTTCAGCGCGTGGGCCATGCGGCGGACCAGCAGGCGACCGCTCACGGTGGTCACCAGGCAAAAGACGAAGAGGGAGACGATGTAGCTTCGGGAGACATCGATGCGCGCGGCGAAGGCGATCAGAGCAACCAGCAGGACGCTCGTGATCACGGCTTGGAAGAGGCGCTGCATCTCGGCGGTGATGTGGGTGGGGCGCCTCAGGTCGTACAGGCCGTAGAGCGCGAAAATGACCGGCCAGACCAGGGCGGTGACGAAGATGGCGGTGTCCACCTTCCGCAGCAGAGCCGGCCCGATGTCCAGGTCGCCGTCGCGAAACACCTTGGCGAGGAAGTAGCCGAGTCCGATGGCTGCGACGTCCGCGCCCACCGTGAGCAGGGCGGTGGCGATAAGCCAGCGGCGGCGAAGCCCGATGCTGGTCGCGCCCTCCCGAATCGGCGTGGTGAGAACGCCTGCCGCAACGAAGGCGTTGCGCTGGCCGACCAGGTTCACCTCTTCCTGCCGCGCCTCGGTGACGTCATCGCTCGGCGAGCTGGTTCCGGCGCGGGTCACCTCCTGCACGTCATCCCCCTCACTGGAACGAACCCGTTCACGCCGCGTTGGGTCGAACCCGCACCTTCGCGTCGGAAGTTCAGTCTAGGTGGGGGTCTCGAACATCGACAGCCCTCATTTTGATGGCGCTTTGAGGCCCTCCTCCCGCAGATTGGGTGTGCGTCCCACCAGTGCTGGGCGATGGCCATGCTCCGACACCCCCAAAGCGTGTGGTGCAAACGTGCGCCTGCGCTTGGCGCGCGCCTCCAATTCGGGGTATCGCGTCGACTAGCACGTTTGACACCTTGGTATGCCTCATGCATGCTTGGTGCCGGTACGGCGATGGAGAGTGCCGAAGCAAGAGACGGTCGCGCAACTCCGTCCGTGGTCGACATGCGTGGCCCGACCGAGGGGGATTGATGGCTCGTTCTGCGTCCGGTACCGCGATCCTGGCGGCTGCCTCTGTCGCCGTCACGCTGCTGCTTGCCGCGTGCAGCGGGGTCGAGAACGGCCCGGTGATCGGGGCTCCGGCGCAGGCCAGCGTGCCCATCGCCGACGTGGGATCCAAGCTTTCGCTCACCGGGCTGGAGCAGCAGCTGGCAAGTCAGCTCAACGAGATTCAGCAGACCGAGAGCGGTTCCGGTGGCGCCGCCTTCGCGGCCGAGGTCGACGCGCTGGTCAAAGATCA
>Ga0302320_10012473_pt1 | contig 17854 bp, 17 predicted proteins | sample Bog_T0_3_FD_202130 | JGI IMG/M metagenome (GOLD analysis project Ga0302320, IMG submission 202130) | Peat permafrost microbial communities from Stordalen Mire near Abisko, Sweden - Bog_T0_3 | ecosystem: Environmental > Terrestrial > Soil > Wetlands > Peat | place: Sweden: Abisko, Stordalen Mire...
ATTCGGCTCTTTGGTCTTCAGGAAAATGCTGGTTGTCGGCATGGATAGCATGACCTCTGCAAGGTGGCCGTAAATCACTTCCAACTGAGCCTTCCCCTGAAAACCCATGATGATGGGATTGTTGCTTTTGCGGTTTTCGGTGAGGGCAGTGTGAAACTGGGGAAGACGCTGCAAGCTGGCCAGCTCGTCGAGCACAAACCAGACCCGTTTCTGGTGGGCTTTCGGTTCGTTCAGGAGGCGCAGCACGAGCATGTCGATCCATACACTTTGCAGCGGACGAAGCGCTTCGCGCTCGGCGGGAAGCGAGGTGATGAAGATCCATCCCTGGCGTGTTTCCGACCACTCGGTTGCGGTCCACCCGCCGTTGCCAGCACCCTTGTGCGGCAAAAGCCGAAGACTCTTTGCCACCTTGCTGAGAGAGGCCAACACGCCAACTCTTTGTGGGGGAGCTGAGGCGTCGATGAAGTTGGCGACTTCTGTGCGAGCGACTCGGTTGTCGATCTCTTTTGGATTGCTCATCCATTCGATAAGCTCCTCCGGGGTCGGTCCATAGCGCAGCAGATACGCGAATATCTGCTGCGGAATCTCGAAAAAGAACTCGCCCTTCTTGTCTTGCGGCGGCTGGAATAGCGACACCGCGATTGCGTCCGCTTCTGAGCTTGTCCGCAACTCTTCGGCTGGTCCCCAGTACGGGCATCGCCGGTCAAGCGGATTGAGAATGATGTCATGTTTCGGATCGTAAAAGCGGCGCGTGTACTCCAGCGCCGGGTCGTAAACGATAGCGGAATCGCCGCGGCTTCGAATCTGCCGGAGCATCTGCATAATCATGGTGGTCTTGCCTCCACCGGTGTCCGCGATGATCTGTAGATGTTGGGCCTCTGCCTTGGCCGGGATGCGAAGCATCTCCTTCAGCCCGTCGATTTTGATCCCAAGTCCCTCGCCCTGCACCTTGCGGTTGAACTCTTTGGGCGTGAGCCGTTCCGTCCCTTTCAGACGTCGCCCGTACCTCATTTGTTTTCGGCGTTTGATGTCCTTGTGGATCGAAAACGGAAGCTGGATGAGCAACGATAAGAAACCGAAAAGTAGTGGCAGCTGATAAATCTCGAAGAGGCTGTCGCCACCGTAGACCGCCCTCTTGAGGTAGGCACTCAAGGGCGCATCGATGTAGATACGTTCCGGCTCCCGGTAGAGCAGAACATAGCCAGCCTGCAAGGCGGACTGCGAGATGGCAAGCGGGAGCGGACTCGTTCCCGGTTCCGGCGTGTTGCCGTCTGTCACGTCGGTGTCGGTGGCTGGTCGCGGTCGGATTCCGCGCGCGCCGATCATCACCAGGCGGTACTCGCCTTTGCGGCTGGCGGAGACGCCGCCCGCAAAGCTGGACCGGATATAGATCGGCGTGTAGAAGCGCTGCAACGGAGTATTGCCAAAGGTAAAACGCAGGTAGACAAAGAATCCGGTGAGGATCACGGCAACAAACACCGCGCCATAGGTGTAGAGGGGGCTATGAGGCGGGAAAATGATCGTTTCTTTTCGTCCCCAGTGCATGGTTGCCATTACGCTTTCTCCAAGTCTGTCCGTGTCTTGATCGCCAAGCCTCGCTTGTGTTTTTTGACCTCGGCGATAATCCCGTCGAAGACTTCCGGTGTTATCTTCTGTCCTGTCGTGAGCGGTTTGAGAAGGTTCGTCAGCATGAGCCGAAGCCCGATAATTTCGACTAACTCCGGACTCACGGGCGGATCGCCCGAGTCCCGCGCCAGCTCGTCAAGAATGAGCTGCCGGATGAATTCGCCGGGTGTCGTTTCTCGGTCCCGGCAATACTGTTCGAGCGTCGCTAGCTCGTCAGGACTGAGCTTCGTTCCGGCCGTTTTGACGCGGCACTTTGCAGTCTTTGCCGCGCTTTCCGCTGGGCTGTCATCACCGAGAAGCGACATGTTTCCTCCCTGAAAAATCCGGAGCGCTCTAAACCGCCTTGGAGCGCGTCAGAGCGCCTTGCAGCGCGTATCTTCTTTACTTTCTGCACGTCGGTTGGAGCGCCCCAGAGCGCTCTAGCACGACCCTTGGAGGGATGGAGTGTCGAAAATCCTCCGGTGCGAAGCACCGTTCTTGCTCCATCCCGAAGTTGAAGTCAAAATCACGCCTTCACAGCACGCACATTGGCCGTGGACTCTGCCCCGGATGCAGGCTTCTTGACAGGCTGCTTCGGGGCGCCATTGCTCGGGACTTTGCGGACACGCAGTGTGGATGCGACCTGTGTGGCCTGCGGGGTCTTCAGGAACTCCTGAAAGTCGCGGTCTTTCGAGAAAACATAGTTGAGCGCTTTATCGATGACATCGTCGGCGGAGGCGTGGATAAAAGCGGCGTACTGATCGACCTGGGCTGCGGTTACTTCATCCAGGCGAATCGATGCACTGACATGGCGGATTTGATCGACCTCGATTAACGGCATATTGATTCTCCTTATTGTCGTTTTTGAATCACGCAATTCGTTTTTGCAAAAGTAAGTCGAAATTCGGCGGCAAAAGCCGGGATGTATTCAATTCCTAGGGTTTCGCATGTTGCCCCTCGAATACAGGCTCAATTAGGAAGCGTTTCGCCTCGCGGTCGTATCCGCGAAGCGCCAGCACTTCGCGGATGACACGACGCCCTGGTTGGCGTTCGACGTGCACGACGAAATCAACAGCTTCTCCGATCTCGGCTTCGGTGTCTGAGAAAGTGGTTTGCGCGTGGTTACGCACGACCAGATTGGCGAAACGGCGGAGTGCCTTCTCCGCCGAATTAGAGTGAATCGTGGCCAGCGATCCAGCGTGCCCAGTGTTGAAGGAATCGAGCAACGTCCGCGCTTCAATTCCGCGTACTTCCCCCAAGATGATCCGGTCCGGTCTCCAGCGGAGGGCGGACTTCAAAAGATCGTCGAAAGAGATGTTGGCCTTGAACGTATCGGTCTGGCATTCGACCGCCAGAATGTTCGGTTTCTGGATATGAAGCTCTGACGTGTCTTCGATAACAACGATGCGATCCTGTTCTGGAATGAAATCAGCTAATATCCGCAAGAGTGTGGTCTTGCCGGTGCCGGTTCCGCCGCTGATAAGCAGCGTCTTTCCGCCACGGATCTGCTCCGCCAAAGAGTCCGCGAGAGGCCGCGTTAGCGTGCCGCGAGCGATGAGGTCATCAACCGTGTAATGGCGGCTGGTGAACTTCCTGATTGTCAGCGCCGGCGAAGGGCGCACTACTGGTGGAATGACCGCGGCAAGGCGGCTGCCATCGGGAAGCTGGGCGTTCAAGACTGGGTTGTCCTCGTCGAGTTTCTTGCCGAGTTGATTGGCAATCACTTCGAGGCCGGTGCGGAGCTTGCCAGCGTCGAAGGAAATGGTCTCTTCCCTGCGCATGATTCCGTCCCGTTCGTACCACCACGAGGCATCCGGATTGCCCATGATTTCGCTGATGCTGTCGTCCAGCAGTAGCGGTTCAATCGGCCTAAGGAATGGCAGGATCAAGTCAAAGCTCATAGTGGGAACCTCACAAAATGGAAGCCCAGCGGTTGGCCAGGCTTCCGCGAATGAAGAACACTGGCCTATGCCGCCGCTTCCTCCTGGGGCGACGTCTCGTGCTGCGGATCTTCCGGCTGGTCTTCCGGGCCCGCTTTTTCAGCGCGGTCGAGCTTCAAGATCGAAGCGACCCGAATCTCCCAGACGCGCCGCTTCGTGTCCGTCTTCTTGCTGTCATATTGCCGACTGCGCAGCTCGCCTTCCACCTGCACATGTGCGCCCTTGGTGAGCGTCCTGGCGAACTCCGAGAGCTTGCCGAAGACGACGCAACGGTGCCATTCGGTGTGCGAGATATACCGGCCGTCTTTCTTGCGAGAGGACTTGGTTGCGAGCGAAAGATTAGTGACGCTGAAGTTTGCGCTGTTGGTGCGGGCTTCTGGATTGCTGCCGAGGAAGCCGATGAGGGTTACTTTGTTCTGATACATGAGTGTCTCCGTTTGTGGAATCTCCCGATCTTGGTCGGGGCACCAACAGGCGGAGTGGGCCATGCTCCCAAGTGCCGAAGCTCTGCATTTGCGGAGGGTCCGGAGAAATCTTTTCTGCGTCCTTTGCGAACAAGATTTGGAGGGAAACCGTAACCCGCAGGGCGGCGTAGCCGAAGCAGAAGAGCGAGCTGCCGCAGGGCGCATGAATAGCCCCGAAGCGGTGCCCGAACAAAGGCGGGATACATGACGGCAGACACGATCCAGAGCAAAGTCTTCATCTGCGTCTTGGCAAAGGAAGTCCGCCACAATGGCAGCGACACTAACGTCACGAAGGACTCCCCAAGAAGATGGAATCTCGCGACCGCCGTTGCATGTCTGGAAGCTGTTACCGGCCTGCCCCACGAGGCGCCGGGACAGGTGGGGAATGCGAGCCGGATTGACAGTATAAAAGGACACGAATAAGCCTCTGGTACGGTCGATGAATTTCTAGCTGAATGCCTGGTCGGCCCGGAAGCGCACGATGGTCAGACCGAGGGGATTTACGGCGAGTTCATTGTTCTTCACATTCTCGCGGAAGACGTAGGTAACGCTGGCAGTCCATCGCTCCCGCTTGAGCTCGGTATGATCCGCCGGGTTGGTGTACACCTTCTCGAACTCGATGCGCGCCGAATACGGAGACTGCCGCAGGTCATCAAGGATCACGTTCTTGATCTCCACATCGACATAGGGCAGGCTGCTGTCCTTGACATAGTTTTGAATGCTGTTGTCCTTGCGCTCCTGGTCGATCACGGCGCGCTGGACATCGCTGTTGAGAAAGTAAAGCGAATTCGTTTGGTCTCGCTCGATGGTGAAGCGATTGCGGCTGAAATACAGTTCCGCCCAGCGGGTGAGGTAATACTTGTTCTCCGCTTCCTGCGGACGGTACTGAAAGTTTCGGTAGTCGATTGCTTCTGCGTGCCCAACGTCGTTGATCCGCACGATCATCGGGTGCATGTTGGCGAGCGCCTGCTGGCTCTTGAAGGTGAGAATCGTCAGCACGAGACAGACCAAAGCGAGCACAAGGATACTCACTTTGAGATAGGTATTCATGACCAATGGATCGCCGTATTGCTCAAGGTAGCGTTCCGCGGCGCGAGTGATTTGCGGACTGGGTTTCGTTTCGATAGTCATCGGCTTTGTGTTCATCGTTTCAGTGTTCACTCTTAGCCTCGTCTCCTGTGCCTTCCGGCGCCACTACATCGCGGCGCGTATCATCATCATGGCCGCGCCCAAGCCACCGCCGTGCCCGCCTGTGCCGCCAGTGAATAGGCTGTGTGTCATGGTCGGAATTTTGAAAAGAATGTAGATGTTCACCAGCACCAGAAGCACGAGCAACGGCAATGTCTGCACCATCAATGAGGGGTCTGAGAGGCTCTGGCCGAGTTGAAGATAATAGTTGGTCAGAACGTGCGAAAGAACGTTCATCGTGGCTGCGGCGACGACCTTGTAAAAACTGAATCCGAGATAAGCCTTGAGCCAGCTCCAGAACAGCCAATCGAGTTTGTCAAAGACGAGAAATGGGATGAAGATCGGCCCGAGCAATCCGATGATCGTCGCCGCAATTGCGCCATACGCCAGGATGGCGGAAACGATGGCCGCAAGAAGGGCCAACATGAATTGCACGGCGAAGAACACGAGGGAATAATAAGGAGACATCATGCTGGTCAGCATTGATGGCCCGGTCTTTGACGATGCGGTGTGGATCTCGTTCAGCATCGTGGTAGAACCATCCGCCCCGATCAGGGCAACGAGATTTGTCGTGCCGCCGTCTATGAAGCTCTTGATGGAGAAGCCGAGTCCGGGAATCGAACTGTCGTAGTAATTCACCATCGCATAGGCGAAGGTCATCAGCATGAAGAGATTGAGGAACTTCGCCATGCTGAACCCCGGTCCACCATGCGCCGATGCCAGTGCTTCCTGGACCCCGAACCAAACCAGCATGATCGTTGCCAGTGCGATGACAATGTGAATGCCCATCGCCGTAATTGAGGGTGCTGCCGTTGCGGCAAGCGACTGGCAGGCTTGAGCGATGTAGTTGAAGAAACCGGTTCCCATTTGCGTGGCCTCTTGTGTTCTTTCTTACGTCGTAGTCAGAACGATTGAGTGAGCAAGGTCGAGGCTCCCCCGCTGGTGGAAGCGATGTTGGCGTTATAGAAGCTTTCGTATCCGGCGGAGTCGCGGAATGCCGACTTCATTGCATCCTGTTGCTGCTTCTGAAAGACGATCTGCTGCAGGGCAAGATTGGCATTAATCTGGTTTGCATCCTGCTGGGTACGCAGCTCTAAAAGCAGGGCTTGATTGATGCGCTGTAGTTCGGCCATGACCGTTTGCTGCGACGCGTCCTGGCTTTGTGTTGCGGCCTCAAGGTTGGTGATGTCGGTTTGCCTGACCGTCTGATTGGCGCGGATGGTGCCAAGCACTTGCAGGTTGTTGCTCATTACTGAATCGCCGATGTCAACCGTGGCTCCCTGCGCGGCAATCTGTTGCTGCCCGGCGAAGCTTGCGGTTGCGTAACCGGGAACTACACTCGCAGTATGGGGCACACTCACCTGCTGATAAGCGGCTGTGGCACCCTTTCCGGTATTCGCCGAATTCAGCCAGCCCATCGAATTGCCATAGGTGTTCGAGATTTGTTGCAACATCATTAGGTCTGAGGTGGGAGACAGGAACCGCGCATAGAGCATCCTCGGCGCGAGGATCATCTGGTGTGCGAGTTCGTATTGCTGCTTGGCGACGTTGTAGGCTTGCAGGGCCGTCGTCGCGATTTTAACGGTGTTGGTGAAGATTTGAGTTCCGTTCTCGATCTGTTTTGCCTGATTTTCAATCGATTTGCTTTCATTAAGAATTTGCGTGTAGGCGTGGGCGGATTGAGTCGGGTCGTAGACGATGCCGGAACCGAATTGGGCGTGCGCCGCGGTCGGTAACGCGATGGCAAGTCCAAGGGCGAGGGCGGCAATAATTAATTTCTTCACTGAATCCTCCTTTAGAAACTCTGTGGAATGGTGTGGTTGGAATATGCGGGAAGAAGCATGTCCTGTGTGAAATAAACTTTCACGCGGTGTCCCTCCCGAATCGTGATAGTGGGCGGAATCTGAATGAATCGGTCAAGGATCGTTGCGGCGGACTGCGACACACTGCTCGATGCCCCGTTGGTGAACGCCTGGGAGCCACTCGTTGTAATGGTCCCGCCTCCCTGCGTGATCTGACTGGCTCCGGCGACCGCACCCAAAGCAATGGAGGTTCCGAAGATCTGAAGGTAGTGGTTGTTGACTTTATCCTTCAGCCCTTCCTCTCCGATCTGATCGAGCCCGTGGAACTGGTCGAGATCAACGGAATAGCCGTCCGGCATAATCAGACGATGAAACACAACCGCCATCCGGCGCTGCTGGCCGAAACCTACGGCTCCAATCTTCTTTGCTTCACCCAAAACAACGGTTCCCTCGGGGATGATCACGTGTTGATGATCGTGCGAATACATCGGGTTTGAGACCAGGACTTTGACCGGCCCGACAGCATCTCCATCCAGGCGATTCATAAGAACCGTGTCGAGAACCGATCCTTCGTAGAGAAGGTAGGGCTGTCCACTTGCAGAATCGATATTCGCCTCTACCGGACGCTTATAACCTCCGGGCACTTCCTCTAGTTTTCGGTCAGCTTCGGGCGCGACGAGATTACTGTTTGCCTGCCGGTCGGCAAGCCCAAACTGTGTCGGTGCCGTCTGTCCCGGTTGCTGCGCTTGCTCAGGAGGACGGGCGAACACAAGGTTGGAGGCGAAGCGGGAGTTGTCTAGCCGTTCGCGTTCTTTTGCCGCAATCATCTGTGCCTGCTGTTGGTCAGGCGTGAGTTGCGTCTGCATGTTGCCTTGCTGCATTTGTGGGCAGGGCCGGCCTGGAACGCATGGAACGTTCGGAACGGCAGCCCCGGTCGAACCGTAGGCCGCGGCAGCGGCCTGCTGCGCGGGCGTCGCCGACGTAAGCGCGGGGTCTCCGATGGCGGCTGCGGCCGCTGTCGCTTGCTGCTCCTTCTGACGTTCGGCCTGAAGTTGGTTTTTTAAATCCTGCACGTTGTTGTCTGTGTTGTCCTGCAAGGATGGTTGCGGTGGCTGCCCTTTGGCGGCAGCCTGTTGCGCGGGCGTCTTTTTGCCGGACGAACTGAACAGCGCCGCTACAATGACGAGCGACACTGCGCCGAGATAAACCAGCGTTTTGAGGTTCTTCTGCAAGACGCCTTGAGGCAACGTTAGATTGCGCCGCAAGGTTGGTTCAGCTTGCGGTTCGGCCTGCGCGTTCGGAGCAAAGACGTTTTCGGTCATGGCCGTTATCCCTTCCGCGCGAATTCCATCTTCTTTTTGCCCAACTCCACATATCCGTTGTCCATGACTTTCGGAATGATGTACGTTCCTTCCCTGAGGTCGTAAGTGATGAGGCTGGGCTTGCCGTCTTTCATTTCGTACACGCTGAACTTCTCGGGCGCGTTGGTCTTGATGTAAGTGAACTTGTCGTCGTGGTAGATCGACTGAATATCAAACGGAGACTCGTTCGCCTTGTAGACATAGTCGAACTTAAGCTGCGTCGGGTAAGCGCTCTTGTATTCATCGACCGCTTGCTCAACGTGGGACTGAAGCGCAGCGATCTGCTGCCGGGACTGTTCGAGTTGTGCGGCTGACACAAACTGCGCGGGCCCACTGGCGGCAACAATCGCAGACCGGTCCGCGGGCTGGACAATCACCTTCAAATCAGGCGTCTTCGACGATCCAGAGATATCCTCCAGCGTGAAGGTGTAGATATTTCCCTTGTCGGTAATCAGGTTCAGGTTCGAGGCAATCCCTTGCTTGGCTGGATGCACGAAGCAAAAATTGCCAACGACATCAACGATCCAGAATTCCTTATCTCCCGTGGCGGCTTCCATGATCTTCTCGGTCGTCGGCAGTTCGATGAGGGTTGTGTATTTCACCTTGGCCCGGATCGGAATGATGTCCTGCGAGTGATACTGCACGGTACGCGCGGATTCCTGCGCAAGAGCACCTAACGAAGAAAGAATCAGAACAAGACTGACGATAAGTTGTCGCGATCGCATATGTCTCCCCTTACGAGTTAGTGTTTGGAGCCTGCTACTGCCAGCCCACGCGGCTGGAATGGATGATCTTCGGCGAGTCGGCGAAGGCCCTCGGGAATGCCAAAGCGCTCGAAATAATCGCGCTTCTTCAAGTTGTCGCGGGCATTGTTGGTTGCCATCCAGTGCGAGACTGAATCGACGTTCAATTGAACTTTCTTTGAGCTTTGTGCCTTGCGGATAAGCATCTGACCGGGCGGAACGAGGCCGGCGATCAGGTCGAGCTCCGTGTCGTTCAGATGGAATGCCTCGCGGTAGACTTCACGGTTCATCTCGGGGTTGGCCAGGAAGATTTTCGTGGGGCAACTCTCGGCCACAATCGCCAGCATGCCCGACTCTTCAAGCTCTTTAATCGATTGCGTGGCAAGAATCATCGCGGCGTTGTGCTTGCGCCACGTTTTCTGGGCCTGGACGACGTAATTGCGGATGGTTTCGTTCTTGATGAAGAGCCACGCCTCGTCGAGTAGGAATGCCTTAAACGTGGCCAGTCTTTTCGGGTCGGCAATCTCATTCGACGCACGGTGCAAAACGTAAAACAACAGTGGTTCCAAAACCTCGGGGGCATCATTCCATCCGTGGAAATTGAAGGTCTGAAAGCGCGAGAACGAAAGCGTATCCTCAGCATTGTCGAACAAGAAACCGTATTGTCCGCCACGGGTCCAGCGGTGCAAGCGTTCTTTCAGCTCGCCGATGATGTTTCCGAAGTTCGATATGGTGCGCTGATTCGGTTCCAGTACATACATGCGCTCGATGGCGTCCCATAGGCGGCGTTCTTCTTTGAAGTCGATTCGGTTGCGCTGTTCGGTGCCTTCAATTAGCACGCGGAAGAAGCTAAAGAGAAATTGCATGTTCTCTTTTGTTCGGGGCAGGGAGAACGGATTGATGGTGAAATCGCGTGCCTCCTGGCCGACATTGAGGTACGATCCGCCGAAGATCGTGGTGAGCGACTGGAAGCTGCCGCCGATGTCGAAGATGAACGTTAACGGATCGTACTTCTGGGCGTTCTGCAACACAAAATTACAAAAATAGGATTTGCCACTCCCCGTCATCCCGAGAATCAGGGTGTGGGCGACTTCGCCGTTATGCAGGTTGAGGAAGTATGGCGTCTGGTTGTCGGTTTCGAGTGCCGCCAGATACTCCGTGCCGAGATGCGCGTTTGTCTTTTCGCCCGGAAGGATCGTAAACAGAAAAGATAAGTCCGCGTAGTTCGTGTTCAGCAGATACAGCTTACGCAGGTTCAAGGCATAGTTGCCCGGCACGGTAGCAAAGTATGCGTTGAGTTGGTTGTAGGTTTCCGCGAACAGATTGCCGTCCGCGTTGGTGAAGACGCCGGTGAACTCGGCAACGAGTGAATCGAGTTCCGTTCGCGACTGGCCATAGAGGACGATTGTCACCGAGAAGTCGCCCAGCGATTGACCGTCACCCAGGGCGCGAAGGCAGTCGCCGAGATTCTCAATGTCGGCCTGTTTCGATTCGTCCATCAGCACGTCGCGTGGGTTTGTCTTTGCGGGGTCGTTACCCATCTGAGAAACGAATCCCGTTTTCGACATATTGAAGTGGCGGCGTCTCTTGTTCACCTCTTTACGTGCCTTGTCCGTGGGCAGCGGTGTCCACTCCGTCACGATATAGAAGTTGGCGGGAATCTTTAGCAGCGCATCGAGCACGAGCGGTCGCGTCTCGGTGATCGCCTCCTTCATGGTCAGCACACGAACAAAGTGATCTCCGACTCGTAAGTGATCGCGTTCGGCTTCGATATCGGAGTTGACGACCTGATAGTCGAGAAACTGTGTGGACTGTGGCTTGCCGGCAACACGCCAGTCGTCATAATTCAACAGGCGGCGGAAAAACGAGAACTGCCCTTGTTGGTCCAGAATCTCGATTTGCATGAAATCCGCAAGTTGGCGGGCAAACGCTTGGACCTGCTGTTCGAGTCGGCGAACGTCGTGCTCGATATGTGAGCGCAATAGCGTCTTCATGCTATTGCTGGTGAACTGCGTTCTGAACTCTTCCATCGCACCAGCGGGGTCGCGAAAGAGACGAGTGAGCGCCGCACCGACGCCGGTCTTTGACCGGCTGCCTTCGAGCACAATGCAGTGGAAGATTTCAACCTGATAGAGGCGGTCACGCTTCGCGTCAAAAAACTTCCTGCGCTGATCGATTGCCGCTGCCACGACGGGGTCGTCGTACTCGGCAAACGGAATGTTGGGGCAGTTGGATTTGAAGAGGTATTGGTAGACATGGAAGCCGGGTCCGAACGCCTTGAGCGAGGCTTCCAATCGCTTAACCGCGTATTCCTGCTCCGAGCGATCAAGACTCTCGTAATCCACTCCGGGAACGCTTAAAACCATGCCCACATCGCCGCTCTTGGTCAGGAACGTCGTCTCGTTCCAAAAGCCGTAGAGGTTGATGTAATCATTTAGAGCTGCGCTCTCCTTCCATGGCTTGATGACCTTATCGAGCCGCAACATCAGACCACCTCCACACGGGGCACTTGCTGCTTGGCAGCGTCGTAGCGCAGCTTGTACCGTTCGGACTTGGCGAGGATGCGAAGGAAAGCCGGGTCGCTGTTGGTTACCCAATGGCCGAAGGCAAACCCGCCGACGAAGACAGCGATGCCGGCCAGGATGGAATTGAAAAGATTGAACGCCCCGACCGCGCCCACGCACACGAAGTAGAAAAGCGTGCGCTCTACGCCCAGATAAGTGAGCGGCTTGTGCAGGCTTTTGAACACTCGATTTGTGCGCTGCTTCTGCTGAGGTTTGTCCGACATAGTTCCTCGTCTAGGAGATGACAGGCTAGAGGGTCAAAGTGTGGCTGAGGCTCTGCTATACGCCCCACAGCCAACTGAGGACATTCGCCGCCATGACGGCGATACCAGTTCCCGCTGCGACTCCGGCGAGTGCCTTCTTCGCGCCTGGTTCACCATGCGCGAAGCCGTAGCCGCCGATCACGATGGCAATCAGGCTCGCGACCTTGGCGACAGTGCCGGTGAACAGTGTTTGAAGGGACGTGAAGCCGGTGTCGAAGGGACTGCCTTGGGCATGAGCTGCAAGGGGCACGATCAGGACAAGTCCAAGGATTGAGAGCTTCGGGAATGGGATGCGAATCGGTCGATCAGTCTGTTTGGTCGACCGAGCCGAATGAGGAACCGAATGCGACATGCGAACCTCCGGGAGTGCCTGAAATTGGGCTGATGTGTTGGTCACCCTAGCGGGTCGCAGGTGGTGTCGTCCAATGACTCTGCGGTTGAACGTTATGCCTGCGGCTCATAACCAGAGAGGCAGACCATATGCGTCGCTCGGGAGCTTCTCCGGGCAGCTTCCGAAAGTCTCACGATCACTCTCAGCGCAAATCGCTCTTTCGCGGGTTATTGCCGCGTTTTCCTCTTTCTTTCCGACACCCTATGAAGTACTCTTTCTCGCAAATAGAGATCACCAATAGAGGCGGTCTAACTCACTGTGACGAACGGGAGACTCGCATGGCAACTGAAGCGGGTAAAGGCGAACACCATGTCTATCGCATCCTTCCCCAAAACCCTACAGACACAAGCTTCATCAAGAAGGACGTGAATTATGTCGGCATTGACGCTGCAGCATGGTTCATTAATAAAGACGACTCATGGCTAAGCAAGTTCATGGCATCGGGTACTCTTGAGATCGGATTGGCCAGCGGGCTTGAGAAGTACCAGGTTGCCTTAGGCACATTTGAGCTAAAGGGAGGAGCCAAGACAGCACCGGTATTCAACAAGCCCGTCCTGCCGGACCGCAACTACCGAGGTGACCCAGTTACCCTAACTGCTTCTCTTACTGCGATCAAGGCGGATACCGTAGTCGCGGGAATGCTCAAGAGCGCGGGCAACGCGAGCCTCGGGGTAGTGGCCGGAATGGTGCAAACCGCCACCCTAGCGGGGCCGACCAAAATCCTTGGAGCCGCTGGAGACGAGCTGATCGCTGGTGTCAAAGCCGTTTTGTCGGACAACAAGAAGGGGCAGCGCACACCGTTGTTTGATTTCTCGGGCATCGAATACGCATTGCAGCCGATAGACATTGTTGGCTCCGAAATGTTCGTCCTTTTTCATCGCGGTGCCAAACTAGCGGAGGACCACCTTACCGTCAAGAAATCCGGGCAGACTCTCATTCCTTTTCTCGACGAGAGTCCTCTTGACGATGGTGCGTGGCTTCTACTCAGGATCCGGCGTGCCACAGAGTACTCCGGGTTTCGTGAGTGGTTTGATGCCCACAGTAAACTGCGTGCCAGCATCGATTCTGTGGTGGAGGATTTCCAGAACGGTGTGACCATGAAAGAAGATGCCCTGAAGCGGCTCAAGCCCAGCAGCGGAGGGAATGAGACTGTCTATGACGAGTTCGCGAGACTGAGAAGCATCATCCGAAACGACGGCGTCCTCACTATGGCCGAGGCTACAGCCTATGTCACGGGGCTGAATGTCAAACTAAACCAAGCGAAAAAGTCCATTTCCGGAGGGGAACCAGGCGGAGACCGACCAGGAAGCGGTCCACCCTTCGAAGGCCCCCCAGGAGGCGGTCCACCTACGCGTGGTCCTTCCGGGCAAGGGCCACGCGCAGCAGAACCGCCGACCGGCGGGCCAAAAGACACTTATGTCACGGCGCTTAAGGATCTGCAGCAGTCTTTGATTTCAGGAGATCCGAAGCCCTCGTTTGTTCAGTTCTTCAATAAAGAATTCGACTTGCTTGCTTCGTATCGTGGCGCGCGGACGCCAAGAGTGCTTAGAGCGAAAACCGTCACTTCAGCGAGGGAGATGCTCAAGGGTGAATCGAGTTTGCTAAAACGAGGACAGAGCTTCACGCGCGCTTTCAAGACGCTGGTGTAGGCCACATGTGGGAGCGCTTCCAAGCGAATCGAGAGGCGGATCGGACGGACGGTCTATATGGTGGAAAGCGGGTTGGTCCCCTCGCTCACCATGTTGACGTAGCGGGTATAGGCGAAGAGCCGATCGCGGTGTTTTCCCGAGACCTCTTTGACGATGCCCAGGCGTACAAGATGGTTCAGCGAACTGGTAACGGTTGGGACGGTAAGCTTCAGGGCTTTAGCTGCCGTTCGAATGCGAACGTAGGGATTGGTTTGGATGAATTCATGAAGCCGCAAAGCGGAGGAAGCGGCCCTCCCCAATTTCTCTATCTTGTCTTTGTCTTTCGCAAACAACTTCAACGTTCGCTCCGCGGTGTCCGCTGCCTCCTGTGCTGCAACCGCAATGCCCTCGACAAAGAATGCCAGCCAATCTTCCCAGGCACCTGCGGTCCGAACTCGCTGCAATAAATCGTAGTACTGATCTCGATTGCTCTTCAGATAAAGGCTGGGATAAAGAAGAGGCTCTGTCAAAGCGCCTTTTGCACACAAAAGAAGTGTGATCAGCAATCTCCCGAGACGGCCGTTGCCATCAAGAAACGGGTGAATTGACTCGAACTGAACGTGCACCAAACCACCCTCCCCGAGCACCGGGAGCCTTTGCTTGTCGTCGCGGAGAAACCGCTCAAAACTGTCGAGGCATTCCATCAACCGCTCCGGCGGCGGTGGAACAAACGAGGCGTTTCCCGGCCGACTTCCGCCGATCCAATTCTGGGTCCGGCGAAATTCGCCGGGCATTTTGTTTGCGCCTCGCCCGCCTCTCAGAAGGATTGCGTGAATCTCACGAATCAACCGCAGTGAGAGCGGGAAACCTCCGGCCATTCGTTTTAGGCCATGTTGCATGGCGGCCACGTAGTTTGAGACTTCTTCAACATCCTCGACCGGGACGCGAGGAACCTCATCGTTCTCAAACAAGAGCAGGTCGGCAAATGAGGACTGGGTTCCTTCGATTTGGGATGAGACCAGGGCTTCCTTGCGAGTGTATAAATAAAGCAGGAATCGGATGTCGGGCAGAAGTTTGGTCATTCCGTTCAGGCGACCGAGTTCCTGATTTGCACGGTCTAGATGCTGATGCAATTCGTTCAGCTGCAATTCGGGTACTGGTGGCAGCGGAGGCGGGATGAATGCTCGGACAGTCTCCCCGGCAACGGAACTGGAGATGTAAGTTCCAAGCCGCTGCTTTAGTTTCGACGGTGCCATGCTCATCCTTTAATAACGAATCTCGCTATTAAAGGATATAGGCTTATCCTTTAATAAGCAACCAGAGGCAAAAACCTCATCCCTTGAGGCCACACTCTGGCGTTCATCGAGCTAGAGTAGACTGCTCTGCATGGCGACAATTTATAGCGATCAACACCGGGCACTCAAAGACTTGCTCGCGACGGCAGGAAAAAGCGAGGACGCCACTCTCCTCATACCAGACCTACAACGATCATATATCTGGGAACCAACTCCAGTGGTTGTGCTAGTCGATTCGCTTATACGGGGCTGGCCGTTCGGAACTCTGCTGACGTGGAAGGTAAAGCCTGACGATCCGGCAAGAGGGCTAGCGCGATCCTTCAGGACGGTTGTCGACCGAACCGGAGACGATGATGGGCAGCTAATCAGTATGAAGCACCCGCCTGCCACCTTTCATATGGTATTAGACGGTCAACAGCGCGTGCAGAGTCTGTTGCTTGCGTTCGGAGGAGATGGGTGGGGATTCAAGCTTCTCGACCGCAAGTGGCATGAACATCTCAGCGGCACAAAGGCGCGCGGACCTCGTGGGCGGGCCCACTGGTCGCTCGGCTGCCTGTGTGTTGATATACCTGCCCTCGGCGAGGCCTATGTCAAATCGAAGCGGGCGACGGCGATCGACTACACCTCGGTTCTTCGTTGGGTTGTGACAGACGATGCGAAAGGTCAGTCAACCCTACGCAAGCCTCCCAATTACATCGAGCCCTTGCAGAAAGCATCTGCAAGCGCTGGGCGATTTGTGCGGCTATCGAGACTTTGGGAGGTCGCGCCAGAGCAGGCAGGCATCGACTCGTACGAAGCCGAGGAGCTTGCAAGGACCATTCTGGAAGAACATGGTGTCTCGGAGGAAATGCGACAAACACACAAAAGAGCAGCCGGCGCGCTACTAATGGCGCTGAAAGATGTTAAACAAACGCGCGTTACTTACCTTGAGTTAGCAGAACATGAAGAGGCGCTCGGAACCCGCGAGTCTTACAACGATGCTATTGTCAACATTTTCACTCGCCTGAACACAGCAGGGCGAACGTTAACGCGCGAGGACATCACTTTCGCCTGGCTCAAAGTTGGGTGGAATACATCCTCGACGCAGAACCAAAGCGCCAAGGCGTGTATCGAACAACTGGCCCAAGACCTCGACGAGTTATCCGTACCAGTCACAGTGGAAGATGTCGTCTCAGCCGTCAGTTTTGTCTGGTCAGTTTCGTTCAATTCAGGCAAGCTGCTGAACAATGACGATCTGATGCGAGGCGAGGCCATTCGACCAATGGCGGCCAACGTTTCTGAAAACTGGCTCCTGGTCAAAGAAGCGGCGACCAAAATATGCGAACACGCGAAGGATCGGAGATTGCGGTTTCGCGAGCATTACCAGTCAGTGAATGCGTTAGCTTATTTATGGGCCTGGTATTTCGCGGCTCTTCGTTGGCGGCAGGAGGTTGGGCTCAAAGAGTTAGAAAAGGACTCGATGGACAAGAGCCTTGCTGGGATACTGGATCTACTGATGGATCGATGGCTGATCTGCTCCCAATGGGCGGGGGTGTGGGCAAGCGGACAGAGCCTTGATGGCTACGCGACGCGACTGGCTACGTGTGTGCAGGGTCTTGCGAAGAAACCCGATCTGTCGAGCGCTATGGCTGAGCTGAAGCAGGGCCTCGAATTGGAGGTCAAAGCCATCGAGCAGGCGGCGGTGAACGGACTTATGACCATCAGCGCTGATGACCGAAGCGAGGTTCGGTCCTACTACACGGCGCTCTGGATATGGAATCGACTGGAGCACGAGCGTTGGGAAAAGGCGAGGGTGGCATTGCGGGAAGAGAGCAGACGTTCAAACCGTCTTGATGTGGATCACATAGTGGCTTGCGATCTATACCAATCAAAGCTCGATGCGCTCAAAGCAGATGTGCAGACAGGCGAGGCCAACGCCGGAAACATCGACGATTCGGCTCCCATGGTCAACGAACTCGGGAATTGCATGCTACTCGAAAAAAACTTTAACATCTCAAAGAGCAACAAACCCCTCAAGCAGTTCCTCGATGGGGTCCACGAGATCAAGGCACACAAGTTTACCGTCGAGGAGTGGGCGACAGCCCTCGACCTTAAAATGCCACAAGTGGACTCCGCAAATACACCGGTCGCCGAGCTCCACACACTTTTCGCTGACCGCACGCAGAAGATTCGTGGCGACCTAGAACAGTTTATTCGCGGGGCAAAAGTCCGAGTTGACCTGCAAGCCTAGTCCCCAGCATTCCCGCGGTAAATGGCGGCGGCGGCGGCCACTCGGGGGTGGGGCGGGTTCAGAAATATCTAGGTTTTGAATGTCTGGATCTTAAAGAATTCGCCTTATGTTCGCTTCAGCCCTGTACGATAGGTGTACGATGAACCCGGCTGTGTGGCACTTTTGGCATTTTTGGCACTAATAAAATCAGCAACTTACACATTCTAAAGGCTGTGGAAAAGAACGACTCCCGCCGCCTCCACCACACTTAAGTTATTTAGTATCATGCACATAAAAAGTATAGCTCCTCCGAGATAGCCGCACGATAGCGCACTCTGAAGACCGGCAGCTGGGAGCGTGCAACCGATCTTGCAGCGACAAGACTTCAATCTCAGGACGGA
>Ga0302320_10012474_pt1 | contig 17853 bp, 10 predicted proteins | sample Bog_T0_3_FD_202130 | JGI IMG/M metagenome (GOLD analysis project Ga0302320, IMG submission 202130) | Peat permafrost microbial communities from Stordalen Mire near Abisko, Sweden - Bog_T0_3 | ecosystem: Environmental > Terrestrial > Soil > Wetlands > Peat | place: Sweden: Abisko, Stordalen Mire...
ATCTTTTGCGGGTATTGCGTGGAGGCTTGCCCGACGGATGCGATTACGCATGGGCATGGGTTTGAGCTGGCGACGTTTAATGCGAGCAATCTGGTGTACCGCAAAGAGCAGATGCTGGCGCCGCGGCCGGCGCATATGGGAGAGAACGTGGTGTTTAATCAGGCGGATGTGGACGGCGGGGCTCCGGCGCAGATGGTGGCGGGGAGTTAGGGTCTGGGCCAGAAGCCGGGCTGCGCCCGGCGGACAGCCGAGGGCGGCTGTCCCCACATGAATCCCTGCTGTCCCCACATAAACATCAACTCCTAGAAGGTGGTGACCAGGCGGAAGGTGTATTGGCGGGAGGGGCCGAGAGCGTTGCCGGAGAATAGGCCTCCGAAGTCGATTACTTCGAGCGTGTTGCTCAGGTTCTGGGCGTCGGCCTGCAAGCGCAGCGAGCGTTTTTCGTGCTGGTAGAGATCGGCGCCCAGCGAGAAATTCTCGGTGAGGTAAGGACTGATGCGGCCGAGATTAAAGTTGAGATGGTTAATCACCGCCTGGCCGTATTCCGTGGCATATTGCTCAGGGGTTAAATCAGGTTGAAAGGGTAGTCCGCTGTTGTAATCGCTTCCCACAGCGATCCACAGACGGGGTGCGACCTGATAGCGGAGGCGGGCGCGAATGGTTTGCCGCTGGTCCTGGGAATCGGGAAAATGTCCGGTTAACTGGGTGGTGGCGCCGGTGGCGTCATCCCCAAGAAACAGGCCGCCGGTTACGGGGTTCCAGACATTGCCTACGATGTAGGAGTAGCTGGCGAAGCCGGAAAAGCGCCCCCAGCGCGGAACTTCGAGCTTGGCCTCCGCGCCGTAGAGAATGCCTTTCCGAAACGCGATGGGGAAGCTGATGCCGGTACTCAGCACTTGCGAGTCGTCGGCATAATTGTTCACGTCACGGCGGAACATGTTCGTGTCGAGCCGCAGTTTCCCGAAAAATTCTTTCGTCGCTCCCAATTCATAATAGTTGCCGTGAGATGGCTGGACCGGGAGTTGCACAGCGGGCACGCTGGTATCCAGAGCCTCCGCGGCGGGAGAACTGGCGAGGAGAATGTTTTCGAAGGACGGAGTCTGGAAGATGCGGTCGTAGGAGGCGTGAAGATTCAGGCCGATGGAGTGGAAGTAGCGGGAGATGGCGACACGCGGGCTCACCGCGTTCTGGTTCAACAGCAATTGGTAGTGGTCCCAGCGGAGGCCGGCGTTGACGGTCCAGTTGCCGAGACGAATTAAATCCTGAACATAGGCCGATTGCTCGAGATCGGGACGGCTGCCGGTGAAGGCGAAGGTTGTGGCGCCAGCGTCTAAGATCCCCAAATTGATCGGGCATTGAGGGTCGGAAGGGTCGGCGCAGTCGGGCATGAGGTAGCTGAAGTTTTCGTGCAGGAAGGTCGCGTCGGACTCGACGCCCGTCTTAAATTCCTGCCGGCCATGATGAACGGAGAGGCTGCCGTTGAAATAAATTTCCTTGAAGTCGTTGTGCTGGGTGGCGATGAGGGGCCAGGAGGCCGGGTTGGAATAAAAATCGTTGGAGTTATCGCGAGACATTCCCCGCAGCACGCCGATCGCATCGGAGGAAAAAGTGTGCTGATAGGAGATGCTGCCTATGGTTTCAAAGTTGTCGCCGGTCTGTAGCTGGCCGCCGGGAATGAAGACGCAATCGCTGGGCTCATCGTCGGGGGGAACGGGTGGACAGCCGACGGTGTTGTCGGCGTTCGGCACAAAGGCTCCGTTTTGCTGCACGAGTTCGTTGGGGATTTCATAACGAGCAAGTTCATGGCGAACGATTAGAGTGAGACGGTCTTTCGGCGTGAGGTCGCGCTCATAGCTCAGGGAAAAGCTACCGGTAGTGCCACTGTTGGTGTAATTCTGCGGGACCACCGGGTTGAGATAGTGGCTCGTCATGTTGCCGGAGGCGCTCAGGCCAAAGGTGTTCTTATTCCATGTGTATTGGTCCTGGGTATTGATGCCGGCCGTGTCGTAGGTGCCGCCGAAAAGAGTGAGTTGCCCGTGAAAGCCGGGATCTGCGCTTTTGAGAGTATTGACCTCGATGACTCCGCCCATCTTCCGGCCGAATTCCGCGGGAATGCCGGCGGTATAAATCTTGAGGGATTCGACGTCATCGGCTTCGACTTCGGGGCCAAAGCTTGGGGAACGATTGTCGGTGAGCGGGATACCGTCGACGACGAATTGAGTTTGATATTCGGAGCCGCGGGGATGAAGAACCGCATTGCCTTCGTAGAGCCAGCCGGGTTCGGAGTTCACCAGGTCCTGCATGGAGCGGCCGGGGAGGGCGGTCAATCGATTCTCAATGGTCTCCAAACCCAGCTCATTGACCGAACCGGCACGATAGGGATCGACTAATGTGGCGGACGCGGTGACCTTGACCGATTCGGAAACGGAAGCCACTTTCAGGCGAATGGTGCGATCCAAGGGAAGGGCGGAACGTATTTCAAGCTGCTCGGAAACCGGAGTAAAACCTTGCGCCTGGATCTGGACCTGGTAGATGCCGTAGGGCAGGCGCTTGGCATTGAGGTCGCCTTGATCGTCGGTAGTGAAGGTGTGGCGATACTGGTTGCCCTGGCTGACGAGTTCGACCGTGGTTTTGAGCGGGAGGCCGTCGGGGTCGGTGACTTTGAGGCGGAGTTCTCCGGAGTTGCTCTGCGCGAGGAGCGGAAGAGCAAGGAAGAGGATTCCGAGGTGGAGCAAGGAGCGCACAGTGTTGGGTGGAGGAAGCCTTATGCTATCAGTTTCAGGATGGGGGATTGGAAGTTACGAAGGGAATGGATCGATCCCTTTTGACAAACTCTTTACATCGGGCTGACAAATGAGGGCTGGGGGTGGGGCAGGATGAAGGTCGAGATCAGGAACAACAGATTCTGATCGGAGATCTTCACGCCCTCCGTCACCATGAGGGAATGGGGAGCCGGCGTTCCCGCCGCAGGGGGTGGGGACGCCGGTTTTGTTGTGGGCGATGATCGAATCGCAGCGCCTTAAGGCGCAATTGATAATGGGACGCTTTCGGTATGCCTGAAGGAATACCCCGATACGAATCCTTAATACGAATCTTTTGATACGAATCTTTTTGCAGGGTGCCTCGCTTCGCCTGGCTGACGGGCGAAGGCGCCCGTCCCCACGTGGGCCGAAAAGGCGCTGGACAACAAGGTGCGACCACGGGGGCTAAAGCCCGCATTGATTGTGGACGCTTTACGCGGCGCTGAAGCGCCGCTCTTCCACGTTACCGCCCGCATTCCGGATTTTCCCGAGGCCTCGCTGCGCTCGGTGGACGGGCGAATGCGCCCGTCCCCACACGGGCCGTGCTCGTCCCCACACGAGCCGAAAAGACGAAATCAAGATCAAAGTCAAAAGGCAAAATCAAGATCAGAGTCAACGGCGTCGGACAGGAGTGTCCGACCCACACGGGCTTTCTACGGTGCCTCGCTTCGCTTCGGTGGACAGCCGAGGCGGCTGTCCCTACGTGATTCGTTGCGGTTCTTGGTTCTACTTTCGCAATAGCAGGTCGGCGGCGACGAAGAGGGCGAAGACTACGCTGATTACGCCGTTCATGGTGAAGAAGGCGGCGTTGAGGTTGGAGAGATTGCCGGGCTTGACGAGGGAATGTTCGTAGAGCAGGAGCAGGGTGACGGCGATGACGCCGGCGATGGCGAGTTTGCCGAGAGCGAAGGCGGGGATGAGGGCGATCAGCAGGAGGAGCATGATCCCGTGAAAGGCGCGGGCGATCCAGAGAGCGCGGGGGATGCCGACGTAGCGAGGGATGGAGTGTAGGCCGGAGTCGCGATCGAATTGGAAATCCTGGCAGGCGTAGAGGACGTCGAAACCGGCGACCCAGAAAGTCACGGCGGCGGTGAGAAGAAGGATGCGAGGATCGAGGGAGCCGCGAACGGCGATCCAGGCGGCGGAAGGGGCGATGCCGAGGGCGAAACCGAGCACGAGATGCGACCACCGGGTGAAGCGTTTGGTGTAGGAGTAGAGGAGCAGCACGGCAAGTGCGACCGGGGAAAGCCAGAGGGTGAGGCGATTCAGTTGGGCGGCGGCGAGAATGAAGATGGCGGAGGAAACGACGACAAAGGTGGTGACGAATGCGGGCGAAAGATGGCCGGCGGGAAGAGCGCGGGTGCGAGTGCGGGGATTGGCGGCGTCGATGGCGGCGTCGGCGAGGCGATTGAAGGCCATGGCGGCGGAGCGGGCGGCGACCATGGCGATGACGATCCAGAGAAGTTGATGGGCGGTGGGAAGGCCGGAGGCGGCGAGCATGGCTCCGCAGAGAGCGAAAGGGAGAGCGAAGATGGAGTGCTCCCACTTGATCATTTCGAGGGTAATGCGAAGGTTGTGAAGGACGGGCACGGGAAGATTGTAAAGCAGAACAGTTGCCGGTGGCCGGTTGCCAGTTGCCAGTTTCCTGGTAAAGTCAGCGCGGTAGTTGTCCTTCATCCAATGGGCCGAGTTGGTCCGCGCGCGCCGTTAGATCGCTTTGCTAACATTCATGGCGTTCAACTGCCGCTTACGTTCCCATAGAACGCTGAGATCGTCGATAACAGCATCGGGCGTAGAGACCGGCGACAGCAGGAAATCGGTGGAACTGACGCGAGCGAAATCGAAGTTTGAAACGCGGATGTGCCCCATCGGTGTGATCCAATAAGGCTGGTAGTTCAAGGCTTCGACAATGGCCTGGGTTCGCCGGTTCCGGTGAGTGCGTGGAAGAATTTCGCAGACTATGAAGGGTTGATCCCGGGAGATCGTTGCTTGCATGCCCTCGAGAACATTGGCCTCAAAATCCTCGACATCTATCTTCACGAGGTCTACACGCATCGGGTGGCGCGTTATGTAGTCGTCGAAGCGAACGGTTTGAACGTCAAGCCGGGCGGAGTTTTTTCTGGCCTGCCAACTCTCGGTGACCATGGTGCCAGTGCTCTCCAGATCCCGGCTGTCCGGGACTGGCAGGAAGAGAGTCGCGCTGCCGGATTGGCTCGAAAGAGCAGCGTTTTCGCAATGCACGCAGTTTTCCAGTTGATTGAGTCGAATGTTGCGCTTGAGTCCTTCAAATATTGCCGGAACCGGCTCGAATGCGACGACCTGGAGGTTGGGATTCCAAAGCGGGCCCAAGACGGAATAAACGCCGCAGTTGGCGCCGACGTCAATGAAGGTCGCGGCCCGCTCGAAGAAGAATCGCAGGGTGCGCGAAGTCGCGGCCTCGTACCCATCGAGTCCGTGCCAAAAAAGAAGAGAGGCCATTCCGATTCCGGTGTCCCTCCCGATAGTCATTTTCTTGCCGTTGGGGAGCGGAATCGTGACACCGTTCTTGCGGATTCTTCGCTGAACCTGAAGCGCAATAGATTGGGAAACGGAGTACACCGGCTTCGCAGAATTTGCCAGCAACGTGCTCAAATAGTAATTGTCGCGGCAACTCTTCAGGAAGGCCTTAAAACGACTGGCCATCGAGGCTGATCTCCCTACACATATATTTCCCACTAAAGTTCCCGCAAAATGCTCGCGGAGGGCTGTTCCGCAGCCAAGAGTAACAGAACCCAGGTTCACGGTGCTCGATGGAGACGACAGCGGCGGAACGGGTTAGGGGTCCATGGCAAAGAGGATGGAGGATGGCCGCGAATTCGTCAAGGCGTCGGACAGGTCTCAGTTTTTCAGTTTTCAGTTTTCAGTTTTCAGTTTTCAGAATGACGGGCGTCGGGGGGGCAGCGATTGTTCGTTTACGGGTCAGGCATTGGCTTTGTTTGTGAGAGACTAGGCAGCACTCCGAGAATTGAGGGATGGATGCACGCTGCTCAAGATTCGACAATTTTCAGTTCGAAGCCTGGGCCACTGTTCGTCTGGGGACGTGGACGTAAGGGCGCGAAGATTGGGATTTTCTTGTTGTACATCTTCATGATGGGAGGGGCGGCGATTCATCTTTATCGCACGCCGGTGTACAGCATGGACTCGATCCAGTACATGGGCAATGCGCTGCTCATGGAGGAGAGCGATCCGGTTGAGATCCATCGACGGGTGTATTCCGAGGTGGCGCGAGCGGTGCCGCCGAGGGAACGCGCGGGACTGCTGGGGCATGAGGCGGGCGCACCGGAAGACCAGAACAAGTCGCGGCAGGAGCGGGCGGCGAATGCATACCGGTTCGCGGAGTTTCTGCCGCTGTTCGCAATTCGTCCGCTCTACAATCAGACGCTGTGGGTGGTCAGCAGAAGCGGGTTGGGACTGGTGCGGTCAGGGGTTTTGATTTCGGTGGCTTCGTATTTTGGGCTGGGTCTTCTGGTTTTTGTGTGGCTGGGCAGGTACTTGAATGCCGGGTTCAGTTTCGCGGTTGCAATGCTGTTGATGGTCAGCCCTCCGCTGACGGAGTTGGGACGGGACACTACCGCCGACGCACTGGCCACGCTGGTGGCATTTGCGGCGCTGTACCTGATTTTTGCGGCGAATCGATTTACGGCTGGGATGGTTCTGCTATTGGCGTCCATCTATTTTCGAACGGACTTTGTGGTGCTGGCGGGGCCGGTGATTCTGGCGTGCTGGTGGGAGCGGCGGCTGGATCTGTGGAAAGCCGGCGTGCTGGCGCTGGTTGCGGTCGGGTCCGTGCTTTGCATTAATCACTTCGCCGGGGACTACGGAATCCGAATGCTTTACTACCGAAACTTTGTTGGGGTTCCGATCGCGCCGGGAGAGATGACGGCGCAATTTTCCGGGAGGGACTATCTTGCCGCGTTGCGGTCTGGCGTAACCCTGGCGGCAAACAGCTTTCTGCTGCCTTTCGTGTTGCTGGGGACCATGGGGGTGATTGCGGGGCGGATGCGAGCGTTGTATGCGGTGACGATGGGGTACGTGTGCCTGCATTTCATGGTGCTGCCAAACTGGCAAGAAAGATGGTTTGGAGTGTTCTACCTGGCCATGGGGGTGTGTGCGGCGAGCGCAGTTGGAGCGGCGCGGGAATGAGAGAAGAAAAAGTTGCCACGGATCGCTGGTTCCTCGTTCTTTGCGCTGTGCTGGGTATTGTACAGGTCTGGATTAGCCGGTACGCGATGAATCCGGATGGGGTGTCGTACCTGGACATTGGGGACGCATACTTCCGGGGCGATTGGACTGGGGCGGTTAACGGCTATTGGAGCCCGATGTACTCCTGGTGGTTGGGGCTGGCGATGTATGTCATTCGGCCTTCGATCTGGTGGGAGTTCGTGACGGTCCACGCGGTGAATCTGATCATTTACTTTGGGGCTTTGTTCTCTTTTCGTTTCCTGATGCATTCGGTATTGCGTGCGATCAAGGAGGGTGGGGATGCCGGCGCGGACGATTCGCTTCCCTTGCCCGAGCCGGTGCTGTTGGGATTAGGGTATGGCGTCTTTCTGTGGGCCGCGCTGGTGCTGATCGATGCGGGCAATGTTACGCCGGATCTTCTGGTTGCAGCCATCGTATTCCTGATCGGCGGCTACCTGGTGGATTTGCGTAGTAACGAATCCTACGGGAAGTTCGCGATGTTTGGAGTGCTCAATGGGGCGGCATATTTGGGCAAGGCGATCATGTTTCCGCTGGGGATTGGTTTCCTCGGCATCTTACTATTGTCTGGACGAAGATCGAGACGCCGGGTGAGGGGGGTTTTACTGGCGGCTTTGTTGTTCGCCATTGTGTGCTTGCCTTTTATTGGGGCGCTCTCGAAACAAAAAGGACGATTCACTTTTGGCGACAGTGGAAAACTGAACTATGCCAGCATGGTGAGCCCGGGCGGCGAGCAGGTCCATTGGCAGGGCGAGCCCGCTGGGAGCGGGAATCCGCGACATACAACCAGAGAGCTTCTGGAAGAGCCTCCGGTTTTTGAGTTCGCGGAACCGGTGGGAGGAACGTACCCCCCCTGGTACGACCCATCGTACTGGAACGAAGGGATGCGGGGACAGTTCCGGTTGCGGCCACAGATCCGGGTGCTGGTGCAGAGTGCGCGGAATTACGCGAAGATGATCGGCGACGAGTTGGGATTGTTTGCCGGTGTGCTCATTTTTCTTCTTCTGGGAGGAGCGCCCGCGCGGAGAGCGATCCTCGCCAACTGGCCCTTGATGGCAGCGGCATGCCTCAGCTTCGGAGCTTATTCCCTGGTACTGGTGAGAACGCGGTATGTTGGCGCTTCCGTGGCACTGCTGATGGTCGCGGTGCTGGCCGGGATTCGTTTGCCGAAGAATGAGCAATCTGGACTTCTCGCCAAGTATGTGGCTGCGGGAGTGCTGGCGACCATTCTTTTCTCCGTGGTGGCGCATCTGGGGGAGACCGCCTACACAAGCTTCGCCGTGGGCCCCTACCCCTCGCAAAAAGAACAAATGGAGGCGGCAACGGGGTTGCAAGGGATGGGGTTGCGAGCGGGTGACAGGGTGGCTGTGATCGGCGACGGAATGACCAACCTCTGGGCGAGGTTGGGGAGATTCAAGATTGTCTCGGAAGTGTTCTCTCCGGAAGCCGGAAGCCGAGTGTTTTGGGCTGAGGCCTGGGAGCGCCGGAGCCTGGCCTATGAGTGCCTGGGCCGTACCGGGGCAAAGGTGGTGGTGGTCTGGAATCCACCGGCGAGCGGCGTGGATCCGGGATGGAAACAAATTTCGAAGACTCGCTACTACGCTCATTTCCTGGCGAAGTAGAGGGGGAAGCCTTTGGTGTTCCTGCTATTATTCCGGTACTTCTATTCCGGTACTTCGGAAGCGCGCAAGAATTCATTTCCGACGGAAAGGGTAGCGCGATGGCGGTAGCCCTCAAAACAGAATCGGAGCAGCCGTTTGAGATGCCGGGGAAAGAACCGGAGACGATCGAAGTCTCGGTGGTGATGCCTTGCCTGAACGAAGCGGAGACGCTGGCGACTTGTATCGTGAAGGCGCAGCGGGCGCTGCGGGAGGCAAACATTGCCGGAGAGATTGTGATCGCGGATAACGGCAGCAGCGACGGGTCGGTGGAGATTGCGGAACAGTTGGGGGCGCGGGTGGTGAAGGTGCGCGCGAAGGGATATGGAAATGCGCTGATGGGTGGAATCGCGGCGGCAGCGGGCAAATACATTGTGATGGGAGATGCGGACGACAGCTACGATTTTGGACACATCCCGCGGTTCGTTGAGCAGTTGCGGAACGGCGCCGAGGTGGTGATGGGAAACCGATTTCGAGGAGGAATTCAGAAGGATGCAATGCCGCCTTTGCATCGCTACTTCGGGAATCCGCTGCTGACGCGGCTTGGCCGATTGTTTTTTCACAGTCCGGTGGGAGATTTCTATTGCGGTCTTCGGGGATTTCGCAGAGACGCTTACGAGCGCATGGGGCTGCGGACCACGGGGATGGAATTTGCGACAGAGATGGTGGTGAAGGCCACACTGCTGCGGTTGCGAATCGCCGAAGTTCCGACGACGCTTTCACCGGACGGGCGAAGTCGACCGCCTCACCTGCGGACGTGGCGGGACGGTTGGCGCACGTTGCGGTTCTTCCTGCTGTACAGCCCGCGCTGGTTGTTTCTGTATCCGGGGATGGCGCTGATGCTAATGGGAACGCTGTTGGGTGTGTGGTTGTTGCCGGCACCGAGGGTGGTGGGGAACGTCAGGTTCGACGTTCATACGCTGGTCTATGCGGCGGCCTTCGTGCTGCTGGGATTTCAGGCCGTGGGGTTCGCGGTGTTCACGAAGGTGTTTGCGATCTCGGAAGGATTGTTGCCTGCCGATCCGGGCTTAGACAGGCTGTTTCGCTATATCACGCTAGAGGTGGGTCTGGGCATTGGGGCGCTTCTGACGATCATGGGATTTGCCGCTTCGGTTTACGCGGTAAGCAATTGGGGAGCGCAGAACTTCGGCGCGCTGGATTATTCTCACACCATGCGCATCGTGATTCCGGCGGCATTGTGCCTGACGCTGGGAGCGCAAACCATTTTCGCCAGCTTCTTCATGAGCGTGCTGGGACTGCGGCGGAGATAACGCTGGACATTGCGTAGACGTTGATTCCATCGACTTGGGCTCATTCCTGAGGCGGGTTGGATTCCGGTGCGCATTTCGTAAGGGAAGCAACGAAGTGGAGCTTTGCTTCGAAGATGCAGTTGGCCGGGAAGGGATATAAGCCGAGGCTGGTGATGAGCCGGTCGGGGTGAAGTCCGATTTCGCGCCAAGCGGTGCGCCACTGGCGATCGCTCCAATAGTTGTAGGGGAGTGCGACGCCGAATCTGGCATTTCCAACCCAATCCATGAAGCGCAAGCGGGAGCCGGCGGCGAGTCCGTTTCGGTTGTGATCTTTCATGAGCACGCTGTGCGCAGCGACTCTGCGCGCCTCGCGTAATAAAACCGAGGGATCGGGGGTGTGGTGCAATACATCGGAAAAAAGAACAACATCGAAAGACTCGGGCCCGAACGGGATGCGGGAGCCGTCGAACATGTCGACGGGAATGTGGGTATGGGTGCGAGGCAGGACGTCAATGCCCCTGACGCTGAGATCGGGACGTTTGGATTGCAGAATCGCGGAGATCAGACCGTCACCGCAACCAACGTCGAGCACACGGGCTCCGGGGGGAAGAAGTTGCGCGAACCAGGCCGCCAGAGTTTCAACTCTGCGGGTGAATACCAGCTTCTGGTGCAAAACACCGATAGCGCTCATGAATGCTGAGCCACCAGCAGAATTCCTTCCGTCAAAATCCGTTCCCACGGGATCATTTCGAGAGTGACGCGGAGATCGCGGGGAACGGGCACGGAAGGATTGTAGAACATCAGTTCTCAGTTGATAGGCGACTCAGTTGGTTGGGGGTGCTGTTTCCTGAGGAATTCTGATCGTGTGCACCACGGTTTGGAGTGGTTTTTCGATCTGCGTTCTTTTGTCTGACTTGGGTTAGAATCGCGTTTCGACGACCTTGCTTCCTGATATCATTCTGCGACCCCAACATTTTGTCCGGGAGAAGAATTGCCATGGGCTCGCAAGACCGCGCTGTCGATCTGTGGCACAGGGGGGCGGCGGTGGTTTGGATATGGTTATGGACGATCGTTGAAGAGGGACCCAGGAATCGTGGAACGGGCGCCGGCTAAGACTAGAAATAGATCGTGAGCACAGGATGAAACCTCAACTTCGATTCGTTCTTATCCCGCTGGGAGTGATTGGGCTCCTGGTTCTGTTGCGCGAACTGGAGTGGCGTCCGGGGTACTTCGCGAACTCGACGTACCTGGCGGCGATTCTGACGCTCGAAGTTGTGGTTGCCTGCCTGTGGCGGTTCGAGAAAATCTTCTTTCCGGTGACGATGGGGATCTTTTTGCTGGCGGGATCGGCGCTGCCATTTTCGGGAGAAAGCCTTACCCTTCGCTGGCCTTTTCTGGCGGTGGGCGCAGTGGCCGGCTTCAGTCTCTGGATGAGAGCAAACAGGGAAAAGCATTTTGGGCTTTTCCATCTGATTGCCTTGTTTTGCGTGTTTTCCGCACTGGCCTCGGCGAGCGCGTCCAACGTACCCAGGACGGCCTTGCTGAAAGTCGCAAGCCTTTTCTTGCTTTTTTTGTACACTTCAAGCGGTGCCCGGCTGGCTCTGGCAGGGCGGGAGATGTCATTCGTTCGAGGTCTGATTTTGGCTTGCGAGATTCTAGTCTTCGCTGCGTCTTTTGCTTATTTTGGTGGTTACAATGTGTTCGGAAACCAGAACAATTTGGGAGCTGTTATTGGGGTTGGAGCAGTACCAGTTCTGGTTTGGGCGGCTTTGACAGCGGAGAGCCGGGGGCAACGCCAACGCCGATACACGGCCCTGGGACTCTGTGGTGTTTTGCTTTACGCCACCGTCTGCCGGGCTGCGATTGTGGCCGATGCCGTCGTTATCATTGTGGTCACCCTCGCGCTGCGTCGTCCGCAGTTGTTGTTGAAAGCGGCCTTTGCCGGAGCTTTGCTGCTTGAGATCATGGCGGTTGCCAACCCCGCGCACATGGGCGAGTTGATGGATTCCCTGAGCGGGCGATTCGTTTTCAAAATCGACGCGCACCGCACCAAAACGGGCATCTTCGGCTCGCGCGAGACCCCCTGGGATGACACCATTGCCGCCGTGAAGCAGCATCCATTTTTCGGAACCGGATTCGGAACCAGCGACATAGGAAATGAACCCGCCGCCGCGAGGTCCTCGTCGATCTACACCATTGAAGGGTCGAACCGTGAACATGGCAGCAGCTATCTGGCGATGGCAGAGTACATGGGGTTGCTGGGCATTCTGCCTTTCCTGTTTCTGCTGGTTCTGGTGGTTCGGGCCGCGGGCCGGGCCTATGGCTGGGTGCGAGGAGCGGGCAGCCTGTCGCACTACGCGGTGCCGTTTGCCATGATCGTTCTGGCAGGTCTGGTGCATGCGGGCTTTGAAGACTGGCTCTTTGCGGCAGGCTCTTATCTTTGCCTGTTCTTTTGGGTATCGGCCTTTGTGCTGGTTGACCTGACTTCAGGGATTAAGCCCAATCCGCAAGTATTGGCCTCCAAATCCTTTTCCGCCTTCGCCGGGCAACAGTTCCGGCAACCAACCAGATGACGAGGCGAGCGTCTTGTGGCAGCGGCTGTCCTGGCCAGGAAGGCTGAGCAGCAGCCCTGGCGGAAAGGTCGCTAAGGATGCGGGAACAGCCAGAGGAAGTCGGAGTGCCGGTATTCTTCAAATGCATCTACCGATTTGCGAGTGATCGCCGACTGGCATTGATATCCCAGATCCCGAAGCAGGTGCCAGGCGATTTGGCGGCCCGCTTCCGAGCACTCGAGGAATAGGACCGGGTGGGCGGCGGCGAGGGTGCGGCGCATTCCCTGCAACACGGAGCCTTCCGCGCCTTCAACATCGATTTTGACAAACTTCGGGTGGGCGAGTTCGCCGGCCGTAACGAGTTCGTCGATGGACACCGTCCGAATGCGAAATTCGGTGGCGGAGGGATCGTTTTGATGCCAGACCAAACTGGCGGTGGACGGGTTTTCTGCCACCCGCATGGCTGCCTCGCCCGTTCTGTCGGAGGCGGCGAACTCCAATAACCGAATGTTGGCGAGGCGGTTGAGCTCGATGTTTTGGCGAAAGGCATCAATATTTCGCGGAACCGGCTCGAAGGCGATGACCTTCCCTGCGGGTCCAACTTGCTTGGCGAGTGACAGGGAGACATAGCCAACGTTTGCGCCAATGTCATACACGGTGTCGCCAGGCGCAACGTAGTCCCGGATTGCCTTCTGCAGGTGGGGTTCGTCGGTTCCCAAGAGATAGCCTAGTTGCTGAGCGGGCGAGACAGAAATGCGATAGCCCGATGCGAGGCCTCTGAGGATGGTCCGGGGCTTGGATTCGGATCCCCACAGAAGGACGATGCACGACTTGGCAAAACTTCGAATGGCGGACATGACTTTGATTGCCTTGTATTATGCCTGACGGAAGGCCGCAACTCGTGGCCACGGGCACGCAGCAGATCAATCGTTGTTGGATGACTCCGGGTTTGCAATCAACGGAACGAAGCGGACGGGCTCGCGAAGAGAGACCACGGGGTGTCCGTGGCAGATGCGGATGAATTGCAGTTGCTGAGAGTCGGAGGAACCAACGGGGATGATCATGCGGCCGCCCTCGCGAAGTTGAGAGAGCAGAGCGGGAGGCACGTGGAGAGTGGCCGCGGATACGAGGATGGCGTCGAAGGGAGCGTTGGCAGGGAGACCGAGGGTGCCGTCGCCGGTGAAGATGCGGACGTTGGTGTAGCCGAGCGCGGCGAGAGTCCGGCGGGCGTTGTCCGCGAGAGCGGGGTGGCGTTCGATGGAGAAAACCTGGGCGGCAAGTTCGGCGAGCAGGGCGGCGACGTATCCGGAGCCGGTGCCGACTTCGAGAACCGTGTCCTGGGGGGTGAGTTGGAGAGATTCGAGCATGAGGGCGACGACGTAGGGTTGAGAGATGGTCTGATTGTCGGCGATGGGAAGAGGATGGTCGTCGTAGGCTTCAGCACGGTAGGGTGCGGGAACGAATTCGTGACGCGGGACGCGGAGCATGGCGTCGAGGACGCGCGGGTCGGAGATGCCGCGGGCGCGGAGTTGGGAGTCGACCATTTGGCAGCGGGCTGTGGCGGGGTCGGGCATGGAGAATCGGCTTCCGGCTTCGGCTTTCGGGCTTCCGGCTTCCGGGTTTCGGGCTTCAGCGTTCGGGGCTTCGGCTCGCGGCGCGGCTGAAGCCGCGCCCTTGCAAAGCATAATCGCGCAGCCATTTATTTTTTGCGGCGGCGGACTTGGATGTCGAAGCTGACTACGCCGTTCTGGTCGCGCGTGCCGACGACGGAAACGCTGCGATTGATATAGTACTCGCCCTGGATGATCTGCTCCGAACTTTGAGAGACGTTGGTGGAGTAGGTCAGCGAAATATTGTTGGCGAATTGCTGCTCGATGGTGACCTGCGGACTGCGGGCGGTGGGATTGGTTTCGGTAGTGAGGCCCTGAGGATCGATTTTGATATTGGAGGCGCCAAACAGGCGTTGGAAGCGGCTGCTGGCAGTGTCATTGATGGCCTGGTTAAGGATGAGATCGGTGGCCTGATCGGAAAAAACGCTTTGGCCGGACTGCCCCTGGAGTTGCGAGGATTCATCGCCGGTGCGGCCGAGAGCGAGCAGGGCGATGATGTCGGACTTAGGCAGCGGCGGCTCGGAACGGTAGTTGATGTTCAGACCGTGATCGGGCGTGCCGGTGACGGTGATGTTGAGGTCGTAATTGCGGACGTGAGTGGACGCCTGGAGATCGAACTGGGGTTCGATGGCCACTGGATTCGCGAAGGTGATATCGCCGCGCTCGAGGTTGAAGTGAATGCCATGGACGGTGGCCCGGCCTTCGAGAATATCGACCCGGCCGAGGACGGCGGGACGGGCAACGGAGCCGCGGAGGCGCAGATCGGCGTCGCCGGAGAGGCGGGCGATGGCGGTACGCATCTGAAGCGCGGGCGAAGTCTGGACGTGGATATCGAGTTTGATGTTGTAGAGGGGCGAGTTCGAGGCGGTGAGGGTGGAAACCTGGCGATTGTGTTCGAGATAGGAACCGAAGTCGAAGCCGGGAGTGACAGCCATTTTGTTGATGGTGATTTCGCCGGAGATGGAAGAAGCGGAGCGCGCGCCCACCCAGTGCAATTCGACATCGGCAGTTGAACTGACGCCGGGAGGATAACGCAGGCGAACATCCTTGCCGGTGGCCGTGAGGTTGAAGTTAAGTTGCTGGTTGAAGTAAGTGGCGTCGCCTTTGAAATCAAGGGTGCCACCGCCGGTGCGGGCGGTGAGCGTCTCGACGTGGACGCGGTCACGACTAAAAACCAGAGAGCCGTTGAGTTCGCTCAAGCCACTGGGCAGGCTGGCGTAGGAGAGTGATCCGTTGGCCACTTGAAGATGGCCCTGGGGCAAAGGATCGGCAATGGTGCCGCCGACAGTCATATTCATAGTGACGAGACCGGATGAGGTGAAGTCGGGAGCGAAGCTGGAGAGCAGCTTGAGGTCGAGGCGGCCATCGGCGGAGAGATCGAGGGCGTGGGCCCCGGAAATCTGCACGGAGCCGTGAGCGGTAAGGTCAGTTCCCTCCCCTAGCAAATGGAATTGCTGAATGTTGAGAACCTGATTCGCGAGAGTGAAGCGAATGGGGTCCTGGCTGTGCACTTTGACGTTTTCGACATCGAGAGCGAGGGCAGTCAGTGAGCCGTCGAGGGTCCACTGTGAGGGCTGGCGGAGCGGACCGCGGACGATGAGCGAACCATCGACGGAGGAGTGTCCTGTGACCTGGCCGCGGGCATAGGCGCGCCAGAGAGCGTCGAGATCAAGCTGATCCATGCGGAAAGAGAGATCGACGGGATAGTGATCGCGCAACTGGATGTTGCCATTAATCAGTAACGAGCCGTGCTGCAGATGGGAGTTGCCGGTGAGATGAAGCTCGCTGCCGTGGGTGACGGCTTGCAGGTCGAGATCGCCGGCAAGTTCGTGATCGAGCGTGAGGTTGAGGAGGTGAAGGTTTCCGTTGAAGGAAGGCGCGTCGGGAGTGCCGGAGCCTTGCAGAGTGAAGCTGGCCCGGCCTTCCACGGAGAGGCGCTTGGAATGAATCCAGGAAATGCGGGTGAGATCGAAATTATTCCCAGCGAGGTCGAGGCGGAAGGCGCGAGTGGAGGGATTGTAGGCGGCGCTTCCGGTGATGATGGAGTCGTCGTGGAAGAGGTGGACGTTATCGACTGAGATTTCGCCGCGGGCAACCTGGAAGTTGGAATCGAATTGTTGAACGGATTCTCCGTAGGCGTACGCGTGGTTGAGGTGAATCTGTCCCTGGCCGTGAGGATCGGACAGGATGCCGGAGGCTTCCACAAAAAGATCGGTGTTGCCGGTGAGGGGATAGTTGTAACCGCCGAGGTTGAGGAGGGCGGAGAGTTCGGTGTTGTGCAGGTTGGCGCGGAGGGTGAAAGAGCTGTCGCCGGTGAAATGGCCGTGTTGGAGGGTGGCGGAGGCGTCGAATTCGGCAGAGGTGTCGTCCCGGCGCAGGTTCGCGTTGTGAAAAGCGACCGCATGAAAGGAAAGCTGAAGCGAGGAGGAAAGAGAATCCCAGTGGGTTTGGAGCATCGCCGTGTTGGTTGTGGCGGGGAGGGTTATGTCGAAATCCTCGGCGACCAGAGCGCCGGCAAGTTGAGGAGAAGAGAGTGAGCCGCTCATGTTGCCATTGAATGTGGCGCTGCCGTTCAGCACGATAGGAAATAGTGCGGGACCGCGAACGACAGAAATGAAGGGGAGCCAATCCGCAAGACTGGAAGTGGAAATGGAGAGGTGGACTGCGGAGGCAGACGACAAGGTGCCGGAGGCCTGGATGTGGGACGTTGGAGTGGCGAGGGTGAACTGAGGAAGATCCAGCGTGTCGGTGGCGACGTGGTAGAGGCCGCTGGTGTGGGCGGTGATGGGTAGTTGCCTGGGCGCGGGATGAGCGGGTGGAGTGACATCGAGGGCGAATTGGACTTCGGCGTCGCGGCGAGTTCCTTTCCAACGAGTTTCAAGAGTACCGGATGCCGAACCGGCGGGATGGAGCAGCGACAGCGGATGCTCGGGAGCATTGAGGGCCACGGAAAGATCCGCGGCGGAAAGATCGCGCAGATGGAGGACGATCTGCGCGGTCTGGATGGGAGGCGGCTTCGGTGCGACCGCCGGTTTGGCGGTTTTCTGGCCGGATTTGTTGAGGGGTGGGGCGGCGGAGATGGTGGCAGTCTCCAGATTTTTCCTAGCCGCGGGCGAGAGGTGCTGCTCGGGTGCGAGCCAGTGATTCCATTCCGCATCGCCGGTGAAGCTGCCCCCGAAAATCCTGCCTTGCAACTTGGACAGTTTGAGTTCCTGATCGCTGACGGAATAGTCGGTGGTGAGAGACGCTCGGGAGAAAGAAACGCGGTCATCCTGCCAAGCAAGATCGCGAAGAGTGAGCAGTCCATTGGAAGTGAACTGGTCGAGCGACCAGCCGCCGCTGCCCTTGAGTTCAAGGAAACCGGAGCGGAGATCGGGGTAGCGCGCGATGGAGGCAGCTTCGGTGAGATCGAGTTGGGCATCATAGGCGCCCTGGAGATGGGGATGGCGAAAGTCCGTGAACTGGCCGCTGGCCGAGAGATGAGAGTGTCCGGAGTTCCACTGGAGAGAGGTAAAGACGGCAGAGCTGGAGGTGAGGCTGAATTCGGCGGAAGTCATCCAGGCGAAGGGTCGGCAATGCAGGAGCTTGCTTTCGACCATGCCGAGCAAGAGGCGGGCATTGTATTGGCCGTGGAGAAAGGAATAGTCCATGTCGAGCGAAATGTCGCGGGCGGCGAGGTCGAGGGGAACGGTTTGATCGTCCCAATAGACACGACCCTGGCGGAGTTCGAGGCGATTGATGGA
>Ga0302320_10012475_pt1 | contig 17852 bp, 15 predicted proteins | sample Bog_T0_3_FD_202130 | JGI IMG/M metagenome (GOLD analysis project Ga0302320, IMG submission 202130) | Peat permafrost microbial communities from Stordalen Mire near Abisko, Sweden - Bog_T0_3 | ecosystem: Environmental > Terrestrial > Soil > Wetlands > Peat | place: Sweden: Abisko, Stordalen Mire...
AGACGTATGAATTTTACGTTGAAGACAACGGGATCGGCATCGACCCGGCGCATCATCAGGAGATCTTTGGTATCTTTAAACGACTGCATCAGGCTGATGAATACACCGGGTCAGGAGTGGGATTGGCCATCGTCAAAGCTGCGGTAGAAGACCAGGGCGGAGAGGTGCGACTGGAGTCTCAAAAGGGCCGGGGCACCAAATTTATCTTTACCATTCCCAAAGGGCTTAATGCCTATCGTCCCTTATTTTAGGCACTGTTTTTTGTGCCTGCAGGGAGCGGGCGACAACAGATTGATTTAAAACAGGTATTGAAGGCCCGCTTTTTTTAGTATAAAATGAAAAATATTAATAAAATTTATATATTATAAGGGAGTTGGAGTAATGAAGAAGTATGTCGTTGGCGTGGATGTAGGCGGCACCAATATTAAATTAGGTGTAGTGGACCCGTCAGGAAGGGTCATTGTCAGGAACAGTTTTGCCACCAAGCCTTTTGCGTCAAGCCGGATCAAATTGATCGGGGCGATAGCCCGTGAAATTGACGCAAGTATCAAGGCCGCCGGGTTGAATAAAAAACAAGTCGCCGGAGTGGGGATAGGTTTGCCAGGGCTCATCGATCATGAAAAGGGGATCGTCCGTTTTCTGCCGAATATTCCCGGCTGGGAAGGTGTCCATTTAAAAAGCATCCTCCAGAAAAAGGTCGGGCTTGCGGTTTTTGTCGATAATGACGTAAAAATAATCACTTTAGCAGAGTCTAAATTCGGCGCAGGCCGGGGGGTGGACAATCTTATCTGTTTGACCCTGGGCACCGGTGTCGGAGCAGGCCTGATCCTCAACGGCCGGCTTTATCGCGGCGATGACAATGCCGCCGGAGAGCTTGGGCATATGCCGCTCAATGAACAGGGGCCAAAATGTAATTGCGGCGGCTGGGGCTGTTTTGAAACCTATGTGGGCAATCGGCCGTTATTTGCCTTGGCCAGCAAGATGATGGGCCAAAGCGGGATGACCACTCAAAAGATGTTTGCCCTGGCGCAAAAGGGGAATAAGAAAGCGTTAGTCTACTGGCGCCTTGTGGCTCAACGTATCGGGAACGGATTAGTCGGGATCGTCAATTTATTAAATCCGCGGTTGATCATTATTGGCGGGGGTGTGTCGAACAATGAAAAATTTTTGTTCAAGGCGATCGCGGCTACGATCCGTGCCAGAGCGATGAGTTTGCAGGGATCCTCGTTTAAAATTAAGCGGGCCAAATTCAAAGATGATGCCGGCATTATTGGTGCGTATGCATTGGTAACGGGCCAGCATGAGAGGGCGAATGCGCAATAGCCGGTTTCTTATTTTTCTCGTTACCGTAAGCCTTGGAGCCGGGATCATTACTTTATTGTTGATGCAGGACGGCCTGGCTGAAAAATTCCCGTTGCCGGATATCAAGGGTCAGGTCAAGAAGGAGGACGTCAAGACGTCCGGTCCGATGGAGTTACAGGCCGATCAGGTCAGTTTTAATTCAACGGATAATAAAGCTACTGCTCAGGGCAATGTGGTACTCGTCAGCCAGGGCCAGGAGCTGAATTGCGATTCCTTGCAGCTCGACCGCGCCATCCAACAGGCCGTAGCTCAGGGCCACGTGTATCTGGACACTCCCCAAGAGCAGGTTATCACCCAACAGCTTATTTATAATTTTAATGCACACACGGGTGAATTTCGCGATGCACGGGTCTATGCGGACCCCTATCAGCTCGGCGGTAAAACGATCGATAAGGTGTCCGAAACGCATACGATCATGAACGACGGCTTTATGACGACCTGTGATCTCGACGAGCCGCACTACCGGATGGCGGCCCGGCGTATCGACGTTTATCAGAAGGATAAGGCCATTGCCCGGGGTGTGAAGATCTACTTAGGCAAGGTGCCGGTCATGTACCTGCCTTATTATGCCCAAGACCTTAGGAATCGTCCGATATTGACGTTTGTTCCCGGCGAGAAAAAAGATTTCGGCCTTTTCTTGTTGAGCACCCTGCGCATCCCTGTCGGATCGCATGTGAAATTGGCCCTACATTTGGATGCCCGCGAACGCGTTGGTTTTGGCGAAGGCGTGGACGTCAAATACGATACGCCTAATTTCGGCAGTGGTATCCTGAGCGTGTATTACACCAATGAGAACAGGATCGCCAGCAATCATTTATGGGACATGTACCGCAACGGGATCAAGAAAGGACCGACGGATCATCATACGCGTTATCGCGTTCGCTGGCGCCATCGATGGGAAATTGATAAAAATACCGATGCGGTCATGCAGGTGTATAAGATCCACGATTACGATATTGTCAATAGCGGGTTCTTAAAACAATACTTCACCCGGGAATATAACGAAGATGCCGACGTGAACACCTACTTTGTATTGACGCATGTCATGCCCCACGGCACGTTGACCTTTGATGTTAACTACAGCCGCATCAATCCCCGGATACAAACGGTGGACCGCTATCCTGAGATCAACTATACGTTGAACAATCAACAGATCGGTAATACCGGGTTCTATGTCAAGAGTTCCGACACCTATTCAAACCTGACCTATCAGGACCATGATCCGCAGACATTCAATGAGAAGACGCAGCGTTTTGATTCGAACAATGATATTTCACATCCCTTCAAGATCGGGTTTGTGGAATTTAATCCTCATGCCGGCGGAGAGGAAACCTACTATAGCCGTACTGCTTATTTGGAACAGCGAAATATTGTCCGCGGCCTTTTTAGAACCAGCCTGGATGTGGGCACCAAGTTTTACCGGATCTGGAATGATTATAAAACGAATTTCTTAGGGATGGATATTAACGGCCTGCGCCACTCGATCACTCCGACCATTACTTATTTATACCAGGCCCGTCCTACCGTGCCGGCATCCAATTTGAACCAGTTTGATCCTATTGATAATCTTTACCGGATCAATCAGCTGGAATACGGACTGGAAAATAAATTACAGACCAAACGCGACGGGAAGCTAGTGGACCTGTTGAGGGTCCTGATCACGGCTAATTACGGCCTGAAGACCACCACCGGACATCGGGGCTTAGATCCGGTGGATCTGCTGACGGATTTCAATCCCAACAGCTGGCTGACCTTTCACGAGGAAACTGTTTACGATCTGCATGCCGGGCATTTTAATTCCGAAGATCTCAGTGCGACGGTCCATAGCGGGAACTGGTCTTTCGGGCTCGGCAATGATTTTACCCGGGGCGGCGGCGATCAGCTCACCACCGAATTTAAATACACGATCAATCCTAAATGGAAGTTCCGGATCTATAATAGTTTCCCGCTCAGCACCACCGGCGGAGAAGGTTTTTACGATGTTACCGGGACTAACGGTATTTCCAGTTTAACCGGTGCACTACCCAACAGCGCTAGATTGAATGAATATGTACTGACGCGCGATATGCATGAATGGGAAATGGACTTAGGTATAGATCAACAAGAGGGCCAGGGCTCTACATTTTATGTTCTTTTCCGCTTGAAAGCATTCCCGGATATGAAGCTGGATATGTTGCAATCCAATTTTGCGCCTTCAAGGCCGGGCGCACAATAATTATAGGGGCGGGTTTTACCCTGCCCTAACTAATTTTTACAAGGAGCGAAGTAATGAAAATTGCTATTGTCGGTTCAGGTTATGTGGGTTTGGTGTCCGGAGTTTGTTTGGCGCATATCGGGCATCAAGTGATCTGTGTGGACAATAATCTGGATAAGATCAAGACCTTAAAAAAGGGGCAGCTGCCGATCTATGAACCGGGCCTGCTTGAACTGATGCATGAAGGGGTGAGGAAAAAACGCCTAACTTTCAGCAGTTCCATCGGTGAGGCCACCAGAAAGTCCCAGGTGATCTTCCTGGCTGTCCCCACACCTCCTAAGCCTAACGGTGATGCTGATCTGACCTATGTGGAAAATGTGGCCCGTCAAATTGCCCAACACATGGATGCGTATAAACTTATCGTCGAGAAATCCACCGTTCCGGCAGAAACAGGCAAGAAGATCCGTCGCACCATCCATTTGAACCTGGCCAAGAAATTCAAGAACGGCAGCAAGTTATTATTGGATTTTGATGTCGCCTCCAATCCGGAGTTCCTCAAAGAAGGAACGGCAGTCCATGATTTTATGAATCCCGACCGCATTGTGATCGGGGTGGAATCAAAACAAGCTGAGCAGCTTTTAAAAGAGATCTATAAGCCCCTCAAGCCCAAGATCCTGGTGACTAATATTGCCTCGGCGGAAATGATCAAGCATGCCTCAAATTCTTTCTTGGCCACCAAGATCTCCTTTATTAATGCCACGGCACAGATCTGCGATCGTGTCGGGGCAGATGTCCTTAAAGTGGCTGAAGGCATGGGACTGGACAAACGCATCGGCCGGCAGTTCTTGGATGCGGGGGTCGGTTACGGCGGCAGTTGTTTCCCTAAGGATGTGGATGCTTTTATCCGGGTCAGCGAGAAAAGCGGCTATGATTTTTCGTTATTGAAAGAAGTGCGGCGGGTCAACGAGAACCAGCGTCACTGGTTTGTGCGCCTGGTGGAAGAGAAGATATGGAATATCAAGGACAAGACCATTGGCGTACTGGGCCTGGCCTTCAAGCCTAATACCGACGATATACGCAATGCTTCGGCGCTCGAGATCATTCATCTCCTGCAGGCTGAGGAGGCCAAGATCAGGGTGTTCGACCCCCAAGCCATGGGTAATGCCCGCAAGATATTGAAGGATGTGGTTTTTTGCGAGAATGCTTATGCGGTCGCGGAAGGCTGTGACTGCCTTTTGCTTTTGACCGAATGGCCGGAATTCAAAGAACTGGATTTTGGACAGATCAGGGACGTCATGCAGCAGACGGTGATCTTCGACGGCCGTAATTTCCTGGACGGCGGCCATTTGCGGAACATTGGTTTTGACTATTATGGGGCCGGACGAGGAAAATCACTATGAGCAAAAAACTGGAATTAAAGATCAGGGAGTGTAAGGCTAGAATCGCCGTGATCGGGTTGGGCTATGTCGGATTGCCCTTGGCTGTGGCTTTCGCCCAAAAAGGATTTCGCGTGCTGGGGATCGATACCAGTGTCCAACGCATTGAGCGGATCAAAAAACGAGAAAGTTATATTGCGGATGTCACGAATGCCGAGATCTCACGATTGATGCATAGCGGGCATTTAGCAGTTGACACTCAGTTTGATCTGATGGCTGATGCGGATGTGGTCATTATCTGTGTCCCGACCCCGATCAAGCGTAAATACACGCCGGATATTTCGTATATCGTCAAAGCGGTGCGCAGTATTGCCCAGCATATCAGGCCGCACACCCTGGTGGTCTTGGAAAGCACGACCTATCCGGGAACGACAGATGAGCTGATCAAGCCCGAGCTGGAAAGATCCGGAATGGTGGCGGGGAAAGATTTCCATTTGGCTTTCTCACCGGAGCGCATTGATCCGGGCAATCCTGATTTTAAAGTGACCCAGATCCCTAAAGTGGTGGGCGGAATGACCGAGCGCTGTACGCTGTTGACCAAACTGCTTTACGGACAGATCATCAAGAACGTGCACGCGGTCTCTTCGCCTAAGGTCGCCGAGATGACCAAGCTGCTGGAAAATTCATTTCGTATCGTGAATATCGGCTGGATCAACGAAATTGCCCAAATGTGTCATAAACTTGGGATCGACGTCTGGGAGGTCATTGAAGCGGCCAAAACCAAGCCTTTTGGGTTTATGCCTTTTTATCCGGGATTGGGGGTGGGGGGGCATTGTATCCCCGAGGATCCTCTTTATCTGTACTGGAAAGCCAAACGTTACGGATTTAATTCTAAATTTATTAAATTGTCGGCTGATATTAATGCGCACATGCCCAATTATTGTCTGCACCGGCTCTGTGAGATCCTGCCTAAGCCGCTGGCGCAGGCAAGAATTTTGGTGCTGGGAGCGACTTATAAGAAAGATGTGACGGACCTGCGCAAAGCACCGGCGTTGAAATTGATCGAATTGCTCAAGGCCCAAAGTCAGGTGGATTATTTTGACCCGATGGTGCCTTATCTTAAATTAAACGGTATTGATCTGGTTGCGGTGAAATTGACACCAATCACACTTAAGAAATATGATGCGGTGGTTGTTGCGGTCGATCACACCAAGGTCGACTATGCTCTGGTGCTCAAACACTCCAAACTTATCTTTGATACCAAGAATATTTATAAGGATGCGCGCAGTAAGAAAGTTGTAAAATTATAATTTTTTCAGATACGCATGGACGGTTGATATCGATATCTTGTTCCGGCTAAAATTTGTCGTTCACGCTGGCTGCGTGGTTTCCCAATGATTTGGTCACGCGAAAAGTTTAAATCGAAATCGGACGGTACAAATTTTTATATGCCAGAACAACATGTCGACATCAGCCGGTGCATGGCTTATTTTACTATGCGTCAAACAGACGTTGGGATAATTTTTTCAGACAAAATGCGTGTTTTGGCTCCTGACTTATCCAGGAATCAGAAAGAAGCCATTAGCATTTTGTCTGAAAAAATTCATCCCAAGGGCTGTTTAGTGCGCATCTTGTAATGACAAGTAAATTTAGTAGGGGTGGGATGGCTAAGGATAGGCCCCGCTTCGATAACACTAGAAAGGATTTATGATGGCTAAAAAAGTTGTTTTGATATCCGGCGGGGCTGGGTTCTTGGGCAGCCATTTGTGTGATTGGTTTATCCAGCGTAACTATAAGGTCATTGCCGTAGATAATCTGCTCACGGGGTCTTTGCGCAATATTGCGCATTTGAGGAAGAACAAAGATTTCAAATTCGTCAAGCATGATGTCTATAAGCCCTTCAAAGTGGCCGGCAGTGTTGATTATGTGATGCATTTTGCTTCCCCGGCCTCACCCGTTGATTATGCGAACCATCCTATCGCCACCATGCTCGTGGGAAGCTACGGCACCCATAATTTGCTGGAAATCGCCCGTCTGAAGAAAGCGGTTTTCTTTATGGCATCGACATCGGAAGTTTACGGGGACCCGTTAGTCCATCCTCAAAAGGAAAGTTATTGGGGCAATGTTAATCCTAATGGGCCGCGCAGCATCTATGACGAAGCTAAACGCTACGCGGAAGCCGCCACCTTTGCCTATAAGCGCGTTTATAAGATGGATGTCAAGGTCGTGAGGATCTTTAATACCTATGGCCCCCGGATGCAGATCAAGGACGGAAGGGTGGTGCCTAATTTTATTGATCAGATCCTGCATCATCAGCCGTTGACCGTTTATGGCAACGGCAAACAGACGCGCTCTTTTTGTTATGTGGATGATCTTGTCGACGGCATTACCAGATTATTGCTATCTAAGATTTCGGGCCCGGTGAATATCGGCAATCCCCGTGAGTTTACCATTTTAGAATTTGCTCAATTGATCCGTGAGAAATACGATCCTAAAGCTAAGATCGTTTTTAAACCATTGCCCACGGACGACCCTAAACAACGCAAGCCGGATATTTCTCTGGCGCGCAAAGAACTGGGCTGGGAGCCGAAGGTTAGTTTGGAAGAGGGTATTGGCAGAACCATGGAGTATTTCGCGAACACTAAATAGCCATTGGGATAGTAGATGGTATCTAAAGACGAAATCATCGCTTTTGAAAAAGAGATCGCAGATGTATTTGCGACTGGTGTTATCCGTGCCCCTGTGCATTTACGCGCAGGCCGCGAAGACGCGCTGATCAAGGTGTTTAATGATCATCAGATCGGTGATGATGATTATGTGTTTGGTTTTTGGGATTCGCATGAACTGGCCCTTTTAAAAGGAGTGCCCCGTCAAGCGCTGAAACAGGCGATCATTGAGGGAAGAAGCATATCGCTGTGTTTCCCGGAGCATAAATTGTTTTGTTCCGGTATTGTGGGAAGTTTGATGGGTGCCGCCGCCGGGTTGGCATGGGCGCTGAAGCATCAGGGTAAAAAAGGCCGGGCGTATCTTTTTTGCGGGGACATGTCCGCCGAAACGGGCATTTTTCATGAAGCGGTCAAATACGTTTATAATTTTGATCTCCCGGCCACCTTTATCGTCGCTGATAATGGGGTCAGTGTGATGACTAATACCCGGGCCACCTGGGGAGACCCGCAGCCTTGGTTTAAAGACACTAAATACGAAAAGAAAATAATTTATTTTAAATACACCAACGGCTATCCGCATTCGGGCCTTGGCAAATTGATCAAATTTTAATATGACCGATACTCCTCCATTAAAATATTTCGACGAATTAAAAAGGACCATGGAATGGCTTGCCCAGCAGCCCAAGGTCATGTTCGTCGGCCAAACGGTGGCAGGTCCAGGGACGTTCATGTTTCAAACCCTGCGCGACTGCCCTAAAGAGCGCTGCCTGGAAATGCCCATCAATGAAAGTTTTCAAATGCAGTTTACCATTGGTCTGGGGATGGCGGGTTATGTGCCGGTCTCGGTCTATCCGCGGCAGAATTTTCTGCTGCTGGCGACGGCCGATATGGTCAATATGCTCGACAAGATCCCTTTGATATCCGGCGGGAAATGGCCCATGAAGGTGATCATCAGGGTCGCCACCGGACCGGATGCTCCCGTGCATCCCGGTCATCAGCATATCGGTAATTATGCGAAAGCTTTCCGTGAATTATTTGAATTCATTGAGGTCATCGAACTTAATGCTGCCGAAGAGATATTCGAAGCCTATAGTCATGCATTGAGGCGTACTGACGGGAAATCTTCCTTGATCATCGAGCACGGCAATTTTTACAATGAAGAGTACTACGCTAAACGGATGATCACAAGCTAATCTAGGGACGGCACCAGCCTGCTAAAAGTTTATGCACCGCAATTCTCGGATATTTATAGTCGGCCATAATGACAGCATTGAGAATTCCCTTAAAGGGTGTTTTCAGGAGCAGGGTTTCAATCAGGTTATGACGAACACCCAAGACCGGATCAATGTTCTTGATCCTTTGAGTGTGGGGAATTTCTTCAAGAAATTCAAACCGGAGTATGTTTTCTTAGGTTCTATTCGTTCCGGCGGGATAGCGGCTAATCAACAGTATCCGGCGGAGTTTATTTACGAGAATCTCCAAGCGCAGAATTTGGTGATCGAGGCGGCCCGTCATCATAAGGTCAAAAAGCTGTTATATTTTTCCAGCTCCTGTGCTTACCCTAAAGATGTTTCACAGCCGATCAAGGAGGCTTCGTTATTGACCGGCGCCCTTGAGCCGACCAGTGAAGCCTATGCGGTGGCCAAGATCGCGGGAGTAAGGATGTGCCAGGCGTATAGGACCCAATATGGTTTGGACGCCATCGTGGCCGTACCCGCAACCCTGTACGGCCCGGGCAGTGATACCGATATGCAAAATGCCCATGTATTAGGTGCTTTGATTGCCAAATTTCATAAAGCACGGCATGAGAACGCCAAAGAAGTCGTCGTGTGGGGCTCCGGCCGTCCGAGACGCGAATTTTTATACGTCGATGATTTTGTCAGCGCCTGTTTGTTTTTGATGGAACATTATGAAGGGGCGGACGTGATCAATATCGGCAGCGGCGAAGAATTGACCATCAAGCAATTAGCCATGACGCTTAAAGAGATCAGCGGGTTCAAAGGTAAGATCACTTTTGATGTTACCAAACCAGATGGGGCTATGCGAAAGCTATTGGACAACACGCGTATTCGTAAGTTAGGTTGGAAGCCGAAGGTTGGTTTAGCAGAAGGCATTGCAAAGTCGTATCAGGAGTATAAGGCTAAGGTCACTAACGTATAAATTTATTGCTTCTTGCTCCGTCGTCATTTTTTTAACGTCAAAAGTTTCTCTGTTGTTCCGGTGGTGGCCTCCGTACCGGCCACTATCGTTGGTCGTTGAACAACTCGCTTAAAAATAGAAGAAGTAGGGGTGGAGCTTGTCTCCGCTCGTATAAATGAGTAGGATTGTAATTGATTAACGGGCGATCACAAGGATCGCCCCTACAAAATGACAAGTCGCTGCGAAGCAATAAATTTATCCGTTAGCTACGACCAACAATAGAGGTCGGCATGAGACCAGACAGGCCCCGCTGGGGGAGACCAGTCTGGATCCCCGACTTAAGCATTCGGGGATGACAAAGGGTATAAACAATAGAAAGGGTTTGTATGAAAATCTTAGTTACTGGTGCGGCTGGGTATATTGGATCGGTTTTGGTGCCTCGGCTTTTGGCGGAGGGGCATGCGGTGGTGGCTTTGGATAATTTTATGTATAACCAGTCGTCCTTACTGGATGTCTGCTATCATGACAAACTGACCATTGTCCGCGGAGATACGCGCGACAAGAATGTGATGGCCAAATTAATGAAAGATGCGGATGCCATTTTTCCATTGGCTTGCCTGACCGGCGCTCCATTGTGCGCCAAAGAGCCTTTGGCGGCACAGACTACCTTGCTCGACGCGGTTAAACTGATCCTAGAGCTGCGCAGCAAACAGCAAATGGTCATTTTCCCGACCACCAACAGCGGTTATGGGGTGGGGGAAAAGGGCAAGCATTGTACGGAAGAAACCCCGCTTCGCCCCATCTCTTTGTACGGCAAGCTGAAAGTCGATGCGGAGAATGCTATTCTGGATGCGGGCAATGGGATCACCTTGCGTTTGGCCACGGCCTTCGGCATATCCCCGCGCATGCGTTTGGATCTTTTGGTCAATGATTTTACCTATCGCGCGGTGTATGACCGTTTCGTGATCCTTTTTGAAGCGCATTTTAATCGCAATTATATTCACGTCAGGGATATCTCCAAGGCTTTTATCCATGCCTTGAATAATTTTGACAAGATGAAAGACCAACCCTATAATGTGGGCCTTAGCGACGCCAATCTCACCAAGCTGCAATTGTGTCAGGAGATCAAAAAGCTGGTTCCCGATTTTTATTTTGTGGAGGCTACCATCGGGGAGGATCCTGACAAGCGTGATTATATCGTCAGCAATGCCAAAATCGAGAAAACCGGGTTTACGCCGGATGTTTCGCTGCAAAAGGGCCTGCAGGAGCTGATCAAAGGTTATCAGGTCATTAAGCGCAATCAGTTTGCTAATATTTAGTAAGGGATAATGAAACAACTTGATGTCTTGTTCGTTCATGCGAATGCCTCTAAAAAGATCTATCAGGACCTAGCTAAAGAATTCTCCGCGATCGAGCCCCCGATCTGGGCGGGGATGCTGGCCAACCATTGCCGGCACAAAGGGTTTTCGGCGGATATTCTGGATTGCGAAGCTCTGCGCTTGGAAGAAGAACGCAGCGTGCAACAGATCTTGCAAGCCAAGGCCCGCTTAGTGTGTTTTGTGGTTTATGGTCAGCAGCCGTCGGCCAGCTCGCACAACATGGAAGGGGCCGTGGCGCTGGCGGACGCGGTGAAAAAGATCGATCCTGAAGGCAAGATCATTTTTGTGGGCGGACATATTGCGGCGTTGTCGCGGGAGGTCCTGGAGAAACATCCGGCGATTGATTTTGTGTGTCAGAACGAGGGCGTGTATACCATTTCTAATTTATTAAAAACGGACCTCAAAGAGCATTTGGACAAGGTGGAGGGTTTAGGCTTTCGCCGGGATGGCGGTATTGTGCTCAACAGGCCTTCACCCATCGTGAAGCGCGAGGACCTTTCGCGTGAACTGCCGGGCATTGCCTGGGACCTGCTGCCGGTCAAGAATTACCGGACCGCGTTGTGGCATTCGTATTCTAATAACTCCGATCGCCAGCCGTTTGCGGCTTTGTACACCTCCTTAGGCTGTCCGATGAAATGTTCGTTTTGCATGATCAATATCATTAACCGTCAGGACAACGAATATTCCGACGGATCTGCCGTTTTCCGCTATTGGGACCCCGAGCACATTATCAAAGAGTTCGATTACTTTGCATCGGCGGGTATTACGAATATCAAGATCGCCGATGAGCTTTTCGTGCTTAATCCCAACCATTTTTTAAAACTGTGTGAATTGATCATCCGGCGCGGCTATAAATTCAATATTTGGTGTTATTCCCGGGTAGACACCGTGCGCGATCAATATTTGTCCACTTTAAAAAAAGCCGGGGTTAACTGGCTGGCATTAGGCATTGAAAGCGGCAACACACGGGTGCGTCGTGATGTGACCAAGGGGCGCTTTGACGATGTGGACATCCGTGCGGTGGTCGATCAGATCCGCGCTCACGGGATCAATGTCATCGGGAATTATATTTTTGGCTTACCCGAGGATGACCAGGAAAGCATGCAGATGACCCTGGACCTGGCGCTGGAAATGAATACCGAAGAGGCGAATTTTTATTCAGCCATGGCGTATCCCGGCAGCCCTTTGTATGGTTTGGCCAAAAAAGAAGGGTGGCTTCTTCCCTCGACATATTCCGGATACTCCCAGCACTCTTATGAAGCCTGTCCTTTGCCCACCAAATATTTAACGTCCGGGCAGGTGCTGGCTTTCAGGGATGAGGCGTGGATGAAATATCATACCCATCCGAAGTTCCTGGAGCTGCTTTTACAAAAATTCGGCCAGGCGGCAGTGGACGAGACGGTCAAGTCCACCCAGATCAAGCTGAAACGTAAAATCTTAGAAAAAGGGAGAGTCACGTTATGATCATATCCCGTACGCCTTTTCGCATGTCTTTTTTCGGTGGAGGCACCGATTATTCCGGCTGGTTCAAAGACCATAACGGGGCGGTGCTGGCGACCACCATTGATAAATACTGTTACATCACCTGCCGGTATTTGCCGCCGTTCTTTGAGCACAAATCGCGCATCATTTATTCCAAGATGGAACACGTGCGCCAGTCCATTAATGAAATCGACCATCCCTCCGTACGGGAAGTGTTGCGGTTTTTAAAGGTCCATGAAGGCATTGAGATCCATCACGATGGGGATCTGCCGGCGCGTACCGGTTTGGGCTCAAGCTCTTCGTTCACGGTGGGTTTGCTCAATTGCTTGTATGCCCTAAAAGGAGAGATGGTCACTAAAGAGCGGTTGGCCCGTGAAGCTATTTTTGTGGAGCAGGACATGATCAAGGAAAATGTCGGCTGTCAGGACCAGACCCTGGCGGCCTACGGCGGGTTTAATTTGATCGAATTCGGCGGTACGCATCATTTGAGGGTCGTGCCCGTGACCGTACCGGCGGAGCGGTTAAATCAGCTGCAGGATCATTTGATGCTTTTCTTTACGGGGTTCTCCCGCACGGCTTCGTCTATTGCCGAGACTCAGATCAAGAATATCCCCCAGAAAAAAGTTGAGTTAAGCCGGATGCATGAAATGGTCAAAGAGGCCATTGAAGCCCTCAACGGCAAGGACCTGATGAAATTCGGCCGACTGCTTCATGAAAGCTGGAAGCTCAAGCGCTCCTTGTCGGATAAAATATCTAGTACCTATATTGATGATCTGTATGCTACGGCGCTTCGGTCCGGAGCGGTAGGCGGGAAATTATTAGGAGCCGGCGGCGGCGGATTTGTGCTGCTTTTTGTAGAGCCGTCCAAGAAAGACAAGGTGCGCAAAGCACTTAAAGATCTATTGGAAGTCCCGATCAAATTCGAAAATTTAGGCAGCCAGATCATTTTTTATCAACCTGAAAGCGGAATAATTAAATGAGTACTCCTTTTCCTGATGTGGTTATCTTGGCCGGTGGTTTGGGCAAACGTCTTCAATCTGTCACCGGCGGGGGGCAGAAAGTATTGGCCAAAATAGGGGGGCAGCCTTTTTTAGAAATATTGATCGACTATATAGCATCCCAGGGCGGCAAGAGGTTCATCCTGTGTATCGGCCATGGCAGTGATGAGGTAGAAGCGTATTTTAAGAATAAATACCGTGACCGCGAGATCATTTTTTCCAGGGAAGAGTCTGCGTTAGGAACAGGCGGAGCTATCAAGCAGGGTGCCGGTCATGTGAAGACAACACAGTTCATCGCGATGAACGGGGATTGTTTTTGCGTGATCGATTATAATCGCCTGTTTTCTTTTCATCAGGAACATGGCGCCCAGGCAACACTGGCGGTGACGCTGATGCCTGATGCCCGCGATTATGGCACCATCGAGATCGCCTTCGACAGCACCATTGCGGCCTTCAAAGAAAAACAGCCTCAAACGGCCCAAGCTTTTATCAATACCGGGACGTATTGCTTTAAGCGCGATGTTTTTTCTTTGGTGGAAACTCCGGTAAAGTTCTCGATCGAGTACGATTTCTTCCCGCATTTGGTGGGAAGGGGATTTTATGCTTTTAAAGTAGAGAATCGTTTCATAGATATAGGAACGCCAGAAAGGTACTCCTGGGCACAAGAACATTTGAAAAGATTAAAAGGATAAAATAATGGATTTTAACAAAACAACGGCTATTCGCGATGGACAGGAAGCCAAGAAGGCCGGCTATAAGGTCCCGTTCGGCACGGTATCTATTACTCCCAAGGCCCAGCAGCTTATTAATGAAGCAATTGCCAGCCGCTGGTTGACCAAGGGTAAATACGTCAAAGAATTCGAAGAAAAATTTGCTCAACTTTTCGGGGTCAAACACGGCATCGCGGTTTCCAGCGGCACGGACGCGGATGCCATTGCCTGTGCGGTACTATATGATTTTGGTGCCCAGCGCGGCGATGAAGTCATTGTTCCGGCGTTGACCTTTGTGGCTACCGGCAATGCGGTGCTGCAGGCAGGCCTGGTTCCGGTATTCGTGGATATCGAGCGTGAGACTCTGAATATTGATCCAAAGAAAATTGAGAAAGCCATCACCCCGCGTACGCGCGCCATCATGCCGGTGCATTTGATGGGCAAACCCGCGGCCATGGATGAGATCATGAGTTTGGCTAAGAAATATAAACTGCATGTTATTGAGGATGCGGCTGAAGCACACGGTGCCGAGTACAGGGCCAAGAAGATCGGGGCCATTGGAGATATGGCCTGCTTTTCCCTGTACGCGGCGCATATCATCACCACCATCGAAGGCGGGATGATCATCACCGACAATGACCAGATGGCTGAGGCGGCGCGGAGTTTGCGCAATCACGGCATCGACGGCAAGTTTCGGTTTAAGCGGATCGGGTTTTCCGCCAAGATGAACGAGATCGAGGCGGCGGTGGGTTTGGGCAATATGGAGATATTCCATGAGATCCTGGAAAAACGCCGTCTTAATGTGCGCTATTTGATCAAAGCTTTTGCCCGCTTTGAGAAATATTTTTGGTTCCTGAAAGAGGACGCCCACGAAATTCTCGGGCCCCATGCGTTTTCGATCATCGTCAAGCCCGGTCTTAATTTTACCAAGGACGAATTCGTGACCTATCTGGAGAAACAAGGCGTCGATTCGCGTAATTTGTTTTACTCGATCCCGACCCAGACAGATAGTTATGGGTTTATGGGGCATAAGCTGGGGGATTTTCCTGAAGCTGAATATTGTTCGGATCATGGAACGCATATCGGCTGCCATCAGGATGTGGCGATAGTTCAAATGGAGTATATCGTCGAAGTAGTGGCCGCATTCCTTAAATCCAAAGGGTACGCTGTTTAAATCACATGCGCATTGCTATCAATTGCCGCTCTATTCTTTTGCCTCAGCGCACCGGTATTGGGCGCTACACCTATCAGCTGTTAGACAGCTTAGGAGAGCTCGATCGTGCGGATGAATATATCCTTCATGCCCCCAAGCGCTTGTTCGATCTCAAAAGGCGTTTACCGGATTTTTCCCGGTACAAGAATTTCAAAGATCGTCCTGACTACTTTAACCGGGGCCCCGGACGAAATGATATTTATCACCTGCCTTCTCCTGACGATCACAGCTGGCGTGAGAGTAAGCTGGTGGTGACCATTCATGATCTTATTTATAAAACGCATCCGCAAAGTCACACCCCGCAAACCATTGAGCTGACAGAAAAATATATGCGGGCCATTGCTGCCCGGGCCGATCAAATTATTTGTGTTTCAGAAAATACCCGCCGTGACCTGCACACTTTCTTTAGTATCCTTCCCGCCAAGACTTGCGTGATCTATAACGGAGTGGATCACCGGACGTTTTTTACTTTATCAGAGGAGCAGCGTCGTGAGCCGTTAAGCCAGCTGGCGGGCCTGGGGATCAATAGGCCGTATGTGCTGTCTGTCGGCACCATTGAGCCTAGAAAGAATTTAACCGGCTTGCTGCAAAGTTTTGCACAGCTTAAGGCCAGAAAAGCTTTTCACGGACAGTTGGTCGTTGTGGGCATGAAAGGATGGATGCAGGATAATATCGAAAGCGTCATTGGTCCTCTAGGCCTCAAAGGAGATGTGATCTTTACCGGCTTTATCACGGACACCCAATTGCGTTCACTTTATAATCTGGCAGAGCTTTTTGTGTTCCCGTCTTTTTATGAGGGTTTTGGCTTTCCTATTTTAGAAGCATTTTGCTGCGGCGTTGCGGTGGTGACTTCAAAGACTTCCTCTTGTGGTGAAATTGCCGGGCAAGCTGCATTGACGGTCGATCCGCAAGATCCAGCGCAGATAGCCGGGGCTATGACGCAAATCTTACAAGATAAGACGCTCAAAAGGTCCTTGCAGCAGGCAGGATTAAAACGCGCCCGGGAGTTTTCTTTTGCGGCCATGGCCAGAGGGACGCTGGCTGTTTATCAACAGGTGATCAAATGAAAATCAGCGGGTTTACCATTGTACGCAATGCAGTCAAATTAAATTATCCGGTACTGGCGGCTATACGCTCGATCTTGCCTATTTGCGATGAGTTTATTGTTAATGTCGGGGAAAGCGAGGACGGCACCCTGGAGTTGATCCGTGCTTTGAATAGTCCCAAAATTCGGATTATTCATACCCACTGGGATATGACCCAGGGGCCGGAGGTGTTGTCTTTGCAGACTAACGTCGCTTTAAAAGAGTGTAAGGGCGACTGGGCTTTTTATTTGCAGAGCGACGAGGTGATCCATGAAGCGGATCTTTATCAATTGAAATTCTGGATGCGGTACTATCTTAACCAAAAGGATGTTGATGCCTTGCGTTTTGGTTGGCTGCATTTTTACGGATCTTTTTGGCGCTACCGTATTGATTTAGGCTGGTATCAAAAGCAGGACCGTATTATCCGCAATAATGGCCAGGTAGAATCTTATGGTGATGCCTTTGCCTTCAGGCGTATCGATGGCAAGCCTTTGAGGACGCGCCGGTTATTTTGTTGTATTTATCACTATGGCTGGGTCAACTCCAACGAAGCGATGCAAAATCGTTACCGCAATGCGTCAGCTATAGGGTATATGAATAAAGATATGAATATTTCTTCCACAGGGGATTATGGGGACCTTAATCGTTTTCCGGCGTATTTTGGCACTCACCCGAAAGTGATGGAGGAGATCGTGCGGCAGCATCATTTAAGCCGGGAAGATTTTGGGATGATCCGGCGGAAATCATGGTGGAATCCGTTCTTCTGGATGCGCCTGCGGTATAAAACCGGGCGGCGGATAAAAATGAGGATCGCTTAAAGAGTTATGCATATTCTAATAGTTAATGATACTCTTATACCGGCCAAGGATTATGGAGGCACCGAGCGGGTAATCTGGTGCTTAGGCAAAGAATTAGTCGGATTAGGCCATCAGGTGAGTTATTTGGTCGCAGAGGGATCGGTCTGTCCGTTCGCTAAAAGGGTGTTATCTTATGATCCCGGGCGTTCTATACACGATCAGGTCCCTGATGATGTGGATTTTGTGCATTTGTTCTTTCAAATTCCAGAGCCTTTAAAGAAATCCTATTTGATCACACATGAAGGAAATTATCACCAAGGCGCTTTTGATGCCAATACCGTATTCGTGTCCGCGAATCATGCGAAGCGCAACGGGTCAAATGTGTTCGTCTTTAACGGCATTGATCCTGATGAATATGGTCGGGTTGATTTTGACAAAAAACGTCAGCATT
>Ga0302320_10012476_pt1 | contig 17851 bp, 17 predicted proteins | sample Bog_T0_3_FD_202130 | JGI IMG/M metagenome (GOLD analysis project Ga0302320, IMG submission 202130) | Peat permafrost microbial communities from Stordalen Mire near Abisko, Sweden - Bog_T0_3 | ecosystem: Environmental > Terrestrial > Soil > Wetlands > Peat | place: Sweden: Abisko, Stordalen Mire...
TAAAAAGAGCGTTGAGAAAAGGCTTCGCCGCACGCATTGGACGGGCGGCTTGGTTGTCCTTGAAGCCGAGTTCCGCGTCTGTCTATGGGGAAGGAAAATAATCGGTTGGCATTGGCAGCCTGACATTCCTTCGCCCAAACCCACACCGTCAGCCATCGAGGAGAAACGCTTGAAACTTGAGGAGCGTCTTATAGTCGCAATCGAAAAGGCAGCGCGCGAAGGTGACGAATGGAAGGAAATATGAGCGCACGAATGAAAGGACTCTCGGGGTACATCCCCGTCCGCAACGGAATCTCGCTCGACTACTGCTTTGAGCTGGCGGGAACGTCGCTCCTGCCGCTCGTGGACGAATTGATCTTCTGCGACTCGGATTCGACGGACGGCACCCGCGAGGAACTGGACGCATGGGCGCGGCGCGACTCAAAGGTGCGCGTGATAAACTACCCGTGGCCGAGGCTGCCCACGCCGGATGAAGTTGAGCGCGACGATCCGACAAGGCCCAAAGGGAACCCGCTTATGCTCATAGCGTGGCTTGAGTACGCACGGGCAGCCTGCGCCTACGACATGCAGATCACGCTCGATGCGGACGAAGTGCTTGCGCCCTGCGCGTATCCCGAGGTGCGCCGTGCGGTAGCCGACCGGGAGCCACGCTGGTTTAACCGCGTGAACCTCTGGGGTGATCCCTACCACGAGGCGCCGCACGGAACTGTCTGCGGTGAGCGGGTTGCCCGCATGGGACCAACCTCGATGGAGATGTGCAGCGACGAGCCGCGCCCGGATGGCGAGCCGCAGATACGGCGGGAGGCAATTGACGGCCCTGAACTTCGGATATGGCACCTTGGTTTTCTGCGCCGTCAGGAGGCGTTCCTGAAAAAGTCCCGCGTGATGCAGGGAGCGCTTCACAATTGCTATGACCCGAGGCTGCGCGAGGCCGAGAAAACCGGAGAGTCCTGGGTGAAGCTATCGCCGTTTCCGCCAGGTTGGGCGATGCTTGAGTACCACGGGCAGGATTACACCCCGCGCGTCAAGGACTGGCTGCGGGCGAGGGGATACACCTTACGATGAAAACATGGCTCAAGACTGACCGCGCCGCGGCTGGCGACGAGTTCAAGCGAATCCTGACCGCGCTGTACGAACTGTCAGGCGGGGGCGCCGCGGTGGACCTTGGCTGCGGCGAGGCGCATATAACGCAGCATTGGCCGATGTGCGCTCTGATCGACCTGGTGAAGCGCGACGCCGTTGGCAGGCCGATTGACCAAGTGGACATTCGGGCGGTGCCGACCTGGTTCTCAAGCGAGAACCGAAAGGTGAATCTGGCGATGATGCTGGACGCTCTGGAGCACCTGACGAAAGAGGACGGGCAGAAGCTGCTGGCCGGACTAGAGCCGATCGCCAAAGCGATCCTCGTGTTTGCCCCGGTCGGAGACTACTGTGTGAACACGGAGGCGAAAGACCCCGACACGCACAAGTCGGGATGGACGCCTGCGGAGATGGCCGCGAAGGGATGGACGGTGTGGGAGTGGCCTAAGTTTCACCCGTTCGTCGGCGCGTTCTGGGCGTGGAAGTGGACGCGGGGCGATGCGCCGAGCGCGGAGGAAGTTGCCGCGAAAGCGGGGGTGATACGGTGAACATCGCCGTCCTGATGGGATATTCTCCCGAGAATAAGGCGTTGAAGGAACTTACGGCGCCGGGGTGGGAATCCTACTGCAAATCCCATCGGTACAATTTCTGCGAGTACCCGCGAAAATTGGACGGATACCTGCTGTCCGACCTTTGGATGCTGCAGTTTCTGGTGGGCAGGTTTGACCAAGTGCTGATGATAGACGCCGACGTTCTACAGACAAATACGGATACTAAACTCCCTTATGCCTGCGCAGGCGCGGTTCTTATGTCGCGCGAAGGAGACGGGCGCTCTCCGATCAACGCCGGGGTGTCGCTATGGAACCGAGGGGTATTCGCCGAGAGGCTGATAGAATGGCTTATAGGCGAGTACGCGAAATGGGCATACGGGCGCGAGCCGGACATCTACTGGCAGTCGTGGCTGGCAGGAAACCCGGAATGGATAGATGGCGTGACTGTGCTTCCCACGGAAATTCTCTGTTCTAGCGACCAATGGGAGGATCGCCCATGGAGAAAGGGCGACTTCCTGTGCCATTTCCTCGGTGGCACCGTTGAGAGCAAGATCGAGCGAATCAAGGAGATGTTCCCATGAACTCGTTCGACGATTCCCCTCACCTAAACGATTTCTTCGTCAGCACGGACAAGACCCTGCTGGACGTGCCGTTCATCACGGATGAGCTGACGCGCACGTACTGGGGCGGCTGGCTGACGCTGAACGTCGTGATGCGCTCGATCGACAATTCGCTGTGCTTCGGTCTGTACTACCGGCCGGGGTGGGCTGGAAATCCGCACCCGTTGCCGCACACGAAGCAGGTCGGGTTCGCAAGGGTGGTGACGGATTACGCGACCTTCGCTTGGATCTGCGACGTGATAATTGCGAAGCCCTACCAGAAGCGCGGGCTGGCGACTTTCCTGATGAACATTGTGATGGGGCACTCGGACGTGCGCCCGAGGAACTGCCTCCTAACCACGCGGGACGCGCACAAGCTGTACGCCAAGTTCGGGTTCGTCGAGACGGCCGCGATGAAACGAATGGGAGTGAAGGGCTGATTTCATGCACATCCTGACCGTACCAGAACCCCTAGACCCGACGTTTCCCGGCCCGTTCAAGCCGGGAGAGTACCTCGTCGAGGACAGGAACGGCGCGGAGATCATGCTGATGACGCCAGGGGCGACGATGAAGGAGTCGGTGTTGTGGTGCCCTGAAAGAAACATCCATAACCTCGAACAGCCGCCGATAACTCGCATCCTCATCATCGCCCCCCTCGGCTTCGGCGACTCAATCCTTCTCACACCATGCCTTCGAGCGATCAAACAACTCCATCCGTCAGCCACTCTCGCTCTCGCGGTCTTGCACGAACGCCGTCAGCCCTTCTTGGGGCTTCCCTACGTGGACGGCTTCGAGGACTACCCGCTGCGGACGGAGCACTTGTCGAAGTACGATTGCGTATTATCCCTGGAACGCTCGGTGGAGAACAACCCAAAGGCGAGGGTCCAGCACATGACGGACAGGTTCGCCGAACATCTCGGACTGGCCGAATTAAAGGATAGGACTGTCGATTACATTGTTTCGCAGGCCGAGCTTGACTGGGTGAAGGCGAGTTTCCCAAGGGGCAAGAAACGGCGGATCGGGGTGCAGGTTCAGGCGGCGGCGCGGTGCAGGAGCTACCCGAAGATGACGCTGCTGATCGAGGCGCTGCGGCGCGAGGGATGGGAGGTCGGGCTTCTCGGGCGCCCGGGCGAGTTCCGCACCGATGGTCCGCAGAACCCGGACGTGATCGACCTGTCGCGGCGCGGCCTGACGTGGAGGCAGTCGGCGGCGTTCCTGCTGACATGCGACGTGTTCCTTGGACCCGACTCATCGCTCCTGCACGCGGCTGGGGCGCTCAACGTGCCCGCTGTCGGGCTGTTTGGGCCGTTCCCGTGGAAGCTGCGGACAGCGTACTACAAGAGCGTCCACGCGATTCAGGGCCACGAGGGATGCGACATCGCGCCGTGCTTTCACTCGCAGCACCTCGGGATGCCGCCCTTCCCGCTGAACGGCCCGTGCATCCAGACCGGAAAATGCCACGTCCTAGACTCCATCCTGCCGAAGCGGATCATCGCAAAGATCGAGCAGGTTGCCGCGAAGCCGATATGAGAACCGCTCTGTTTTTCGTGGTGTTCCTCGGCTGCGTATTGGCCGGTTTCTTCATCTTGGCCGACCTCGCCTCCGTCGTCAGCCACATGCACTAGCGCAGGGGCGCGAGGGCTGGCGGCTGCGGAATCGGCTGCATCCGATACGGAGCCGCATGAACCTCTGAACGCTGCCAGGGATTTGCCATCTTCCACTCGTCTGTGAAGGACTGCGGTTTGCGCTGCACGGAATCCATCAGGTCCAGCGTGCGGGTAAGGGTGGTCGGGATCACGGCGTCCCGGGTGAACTGGCCCGCGATCTGGCCCCCGCTATTGGTTGTCCCGAACAGCCGAAGGACTTCATCCGCGTAGGGAAGCTCGCGCACCGGGCAGAGCATCGAGAACGCAGCGGCGTCGATCAGGGCGTTCGCGGTGCCCTTGCCTGCTGCAAGGTTCTTCCTGTAAATCCTGTTTGCGCTGGCGCACATGCTGGCGAACATGGCGACAGGATGCGCGTTCAGCCAAGCCGGAGAGACATCGCCGCCGATGACAGGAACCCAGTCCGGAACCCGTATCTGTCCCGGCTTCATCCGGTTCTCGTGCTCCGGTCCCTCGCCATAGATGCCGCCAAAGTCCTTTGAGTGCGTCCATGCGTAGGCGCCAATGAACAGGCCGGCGAGACCGAGTTTCCAAGCGACTGAGATTTTGCGGGCATCCTCCGGGTCTAGGCCGGCGCAGTTGTCGCCGAGTTCGCCGTTCTTCGCCGCCTGCGCGAGACGCATCAGGGCTTCCGAAATGCCGATGAATGGAACAAGGCGAGCATTGGCGATGGCCAAGTTTGTCGGGATATTGATGATCGGCAGGATCATCCTGATCGTCGCAGACAGGGCTTTACCTGCGTCGCCCTGACTGTTCATGTACGCCATCGCAACCCGGAAGGACTGTGAGCCAAGGTTCTTCCCCGAGAAGATTTCTCTGTCGGCGTCCTGGGCGGCAGCCGTGACTATTGCAGTTTGCACGATCGGGTCATGCACCTCCTGCTCCATACGCGCAGCTAGGGCGTTCCGGTACGCCATCGACCGGGCAAACGCACCCTGCCTGACGGGTTCCTTGAGTGCCTTGTGGACCCATCCGACGTAATTCATAAACTCAGGGTCTCTCCCGAGGTTCCCAAGGATCGCGTCGATGCTGGTGCTGCCAGTCGTCAGGGCGCTTTTCATGGCCTGCGCGGATGTCAGGATGCCCACGAGATTTGCCACCTCTCCGCGCACGCTCCATCCGAGTTCGTAGGGTGCCTTGGCTGCGAAACCCGGTATAACCCTGAGCAGTTGACCGCCGGGCTTTGTCAGCGGATTCACAATCACCTCGCCCAACCCGGACATGAGCAGCTTCGGAATCACCGTCACGGACGCCAGTTTCACCATCCGGGAATAGTTCACAGCCGAGTCCATCGCCTTTTGCGGCAGAGAACGGTTCGCCATCTGGTTCTTCACCCGCTCCTTCATCCACGCCTGCTTCACGGCGTTGATCTTGTTCTGTAGGTGCACGGACTTCATATCAACCGACGTGGCCACAGGGCGCGAGCGAGGCGTGAAATCCTTCGTGTCCAGCTTGCGCTGCCAGTAAGCTAGGGTGTCGGCCAGAATCCGCTGACGTGCGGCGTCCTGATCCTTCGGGTTGATGCTCTCGCGCATGGCTGCGCGACGGGCTTTCAGTTCCTCAATCTGCGCCCGCATCGCCTCGATCTTCGGGCTTGTGGCGGGTGTTTTCTTCTCGGGATCGAAAACGGTCTCATTCCTGATCTGCTTCTCAAGGTCGTCGATCTGCGCCTGCAGCCGCGTCTCTGTCTGGTCGCGTACCTCCTTCGGGGCCACCAGGTCCAGTTCCTTCTGCAGCGCGTTGCGGCGGTCGATGAGGGTTTGCGTTCCGGCGTCAACGGCCAGCGTCGTGCTCGTCGGCACGTCGCGCTTGCGGGCCGCGATCTGACGCTCAAGGTCTGAAATTTGGTTTGTCAGCCGGGTGGTGCGTGCCTGCTGCGCCGTCCTGAGCTGCCGCGCTGGATCAGTGACGGTGTACCCACCCCGCTTCTTCGCCTCATTGACCTGCTTAATCAGGGCGCGTTCGGCGTCTGTCGGCACGCGCCGCTCCACGCCTGTTTTCTTCGGGGCTTCACCCGCCTCCATGCTGGCGAGTTTCCCCTTCTGCTGCATCTGGCCCTTTAGGTCGCGCAGGATCACGCTCACGTCATCCTGTTTCAGCGGCTTGAATCGGCCGTACCCGGAAATGGCGTCCATCGTCTCGCCGCGCTCAAGGTCGGGCACGATCTGCGAAAGAACGCCATGCACGGCGTCAATCAGGGGATCAACGCCGCGCACACCCTGGGCCACGAATTGACGGGCGAGCTTCTGGGCGAGCGTTGAAATATCGAGGTCGCCCGCCTCAACCTTTTCCGAGATGGCCTTGATCGTGGCCTCGCGGTTCAGTCCAGGGTCGCCCGGTTCGGGCTGCACGGGTGCCTTCGCAAGCGACTGAATCATCTGCTGTCCCGCCTGCTGTGCGTCGCCCTTGGCAAGTTGGTTCTGCCTGTCCTGCTGGTCGGCCAGCGCCTGCATCACGGCATCGGAGGTCTGCTGGACCTGCTGAATCTCAGGCGGCGTAAGCTGCCTGCCTCCCAAGTCGGCCCGCATCTGGGTCGTCAGGTTTTCAACCGAGAAGTCATCGGCGATCATCGCCTTTCGGAAGGCCAGGGATCGGCCTGTCTCTGAACCCGCTGTGTGCCCGATCTCGTCAATCTCCTGCATGGCGTCGCTCGCCTGCGCGTAGGCCGTCATCGCGGTTGGGTCGCCGGGATTGGCGTTCACGTTCGCAGCAGCCTCACGAAACGCCAGCCCGCGGGCAACGCGCGTGTAATCCAGAAGCGCCCCCTCAACGGCAGTCACGGCGCGGGGCTTCGTGGAAAGATCGTCCAGAAGGTTCGAGGGTGCCATCGGGTTCTGGTCGATCTGTGCCATCGCCTGATCCCATGTGTCCGGCCACGCCTGCGCCGCAGGCGCGTAGAGAGGCTGCAATCCGCGTGCCTCGCGCTCGGCATCGACCTGCGCGTTCTTGATGCTCGTGAAGTAGCCACCCCTGCCGGGTGCCGGAAGTTCGCCGGCAGCGGGCGGCGGTCCCTCCGGGATGGCTGGCGGAGGCGGTACAGGACCGGAGTTCTCGGGGGCGGGTTCTCCCGTGATGGATTCCTCGGGTTCAGTCGCCATCGCCATTGATCGGGATGGAACAGGGGTGAGGTCTGCCGGAGCTGGTTCCGCGACGGGCGGTGCTTCGGTCAGCGCGCCGCCAGGAGCCTCCTGTCCCGGTGCCCCAGGCGTGACGTTCTTCTCGGGCACAACGGATTCGGCCTGCAACTTTGTCCGCACGGCATCCACGAGTTCAGCGTCAGTACCCTTGAAATCCTTGAAAGCATCCGTGGCCCGTATGCCCTTGATGGCTAAGTTTCTGGCGACAAGCGACTCTGCAGTTCCAAGTCCACCTCCGAATATCGCCCCGACGCCTGCGCTTTCGGCAAGCTGCCCCCAGTCCATCGTTCCGGTGTCGATGAGCTGCTGCGCCGTATTTGCGCCGCCTCCGATTGCAGCTCCTTGAATCATCCGGGCGCCGATCATCTCAATGGGCTTGCCGAGTGCCGCAGCCGGTACGGGTGCGCCGCCAAGTGCAGCCGACGTTCCAAGCTGACCCCAGCTAACCGTGTCGCGCTCGCCTCGCAGGTACTGCCGAAGCTGCGCCAAGGCGTCTCCTCCGGCGCCGCCCGCGCTGCCCATCGTGTACGTGCCGTAGGCGGGTGCCCCGATGGTGCCAGCGATTGCCCCGACGATTGGCGGGATTACCTGCGCCGCCGTGTCGCCGATCTTTCCGCCGCCGGCCAGGATTTCCCTCGTGATCGGAGCGAGCACGTTTTCGGCTGGCTTGATCGCTGGTTCCAGAACCTGCGTCTCTTTCGGGAACAGGGTGGCGCCGATCAGTGTGCCGACGTTGTGGGCAAGGAAATCAGTCAGCGGCTCGCGTGCTGCCCGCTTCTGTTCGATCGCCGCTGCCTGATCTGCCGCGCTCGGCTTCGCCGGGGCTGGTGCCAGATCGCTTGGGACAGGCGTTAAATCGGCCGGTACGGGCGTCAGGTCAGCCGGAACAGGCGTGAGGTCGTTTGGTATGCCGGCCATCTCATTGCTGCTCCTGCGTCGCGCCTACTTGTACGGGGCCATCCTCGGTCTGCGCCCAGTACGATTTCGTGGAGGCGCTGTAAAGGACTGGGTAGGTCTTTCCGTCGATGACGGCGGTTTGACCGCTGGCTGGGGCTGCAGCGGGTTTGGCTGCCGCCGATGCAGGCTTGCCTTGCGTGGGTTTGCTTGGCGCGCCGCCCTGTCCTGCCGCCGTGATTGGCCGGAAGCTGTAGCCGCCGTTGATGGCCTGATCCACGTCCGTGCCGCCGCTGGCGGGTGCGGCTGCGCCGCCCTGTTGCTGACCCTGCTGATTCGCCGCCGCCCATTGGGTGCGGTACTGGTCGGCAAGCTGCTGGTATTGGGCTTTTTCTTCCGGGGGCAAACCGGGCTGCATCGCCATCCGGTCGTAGGTCATGGCTGCCTGTGAAAGTTGCCTGACATTCGCTGCGCCTGTCGCTGCACCCGCGCGCTCACCCGCTGCGGCAACGGTCGCCCCGGCACGGGTCTGCGCGACGTTCTCCTGACCGGCAACTTGGGCCTGCGTGCGCTGTAGGTTCACACCGCCCGTGTAAACCGTGCGCTGTGTCATTGCCTCCTGAACGGCCTGGGCCTTTGCCAGCGCCGACTCAGCAATGGAGTGCTTCATCGCCATTTCATAAGCCTGTTTCTTGGCTTCCTCGATCTGGTCCATCATCGGCTTGTACTCGGGCAGGAGCGACAGCGAACTGTACTTCGCCTGAATCTGCGAAAGGTTGTCATACTGGCCCTGATAGTCGGGACCGCCGGGTACTGTTTCGCCCGTCGTCGGGTCGGTCGTGTCGGCGAGGTTGGCCACGTTGGAGTTGTCCAGAAACTCGCCGAGTGCCGCGGGTGCATCGGTTGCCGCCTGCTGCCGGAGTTTCTGCGTCAGCATCGCCTGCTTGATCTGCGACTGCGCCGCCATCTGGTCGGCCTGCGATTTCATCACGAGCGCCGGCAGCATCGCCTGCATCTGCTGGGTCTGCGCACCGATCTGCTGCGTCCGCGCCTGCGTCTCCTGCCTTGTTGCCGCCTGGTCCATCCAAGACTGCGCAACCTGAAACCCCTTGTCCGACTCGTTTGTTATCGTATCGGGAGCCTGCGCTGGAACAAATGTGGGAATGACGGCCATGTTACTGAGCGGGCGTTGCGGAACCCTGACCGACTGCGGCCATCGAGGTTGGATTATTGGCAAGATATGAGGCGTAGGAAGTCTGACCGCCGGTGACTCCTCCTCCGAATATCGCCTGCAGGAGAGGTCCTGACATGCTGCCGGTGCCGGACGAGATCGAATCCCAAAGGGTGGCCGTGTTTGCGTTTCCTGCGGCGGTAGCCGAGTTCGCCGCCCCCTGATTGATCGCCTGACCCTGCGTGTTCGTGTAAAGCTGGTTCTGCGCCTGCTGCGCGGGCGTCACCATGAACGATGCGGGCGACATCGGGGAAATCTTTGGAGCCGTATTCGACAGGACTGACAGGGCGTTTGTCGCCGATGCCATGTTCGCCTGCCCGTACTGCAGCGCGTTCACGCCGAGGGACCGGAGCAGGTTTGATGACGAGAAACCGGATGCCGCGCCCGTACCCTCGCTGATATTGTTCTCGGCTGCGTACTGCGACAACTGGCTGACGACCGATTGCGGCACCGCATACGGGTCCGCCGCGAGGTTGCTCGCCGTGTTCGTCAGATTCGACGCGAATCCCGAGTACCCCGGAAGCGCCTGATTCATCAGGCTAGTCGCCTGCTGCTGCTGGAATTGGTTCGACTGGGATAGAAGCTGGTCGAGTTGCGGGGCCGTTGCCTGATTGCCACCGATGGCTTGCTGCTGAGTCTGCTGCAGGTCAACGGGCGTGTACTGGACTGCGGGCGATCCAGACTGCTTATTTTGGCTTGCCGAATATATCGAGGTTCCGGCTTTAAGCGCGAGTGCGCCAACGGTGATCCAGCTCATTTCGCGCCCTCCATGAGCCGGCGCTGCTCCCGCCAATCAAGGAATGCTGGCGTGTGCGTTATCAGGGCGTTCTCGATCTTGTCCATGTCCCTTTCGTCAGCCGGATTCGCGTGGAACGTGATGAAGTAGGAGTCCTCAAGGGCAAACGTGACCTTGCGCCCCGGCATGGAAAGGAACGGCTTCGACGGCCCGACAATCTCGCAGACCTCGCCGCCCGACAGCACCCGCAGCCGACCGAACAGCAGAATTGAAAGGTGCGCGTCCTTGTGCTCCGCTCCGACGATCATTGCGCCCGCCGGCCGAAACAGCCCGCGCGCGTACACGCCGTCTCCGAAATAGTTGTCCTCCGGCAGATCGTCGCTCGTCAGCGTGCGCATACCTGGAACGCCCTGGATAAGCATTTTCTCCGCGGCGTCCGCAGGCGAAAGGGTTGAAAGTTCGGCGACCATTTCAGAAGGATTTCACGAGCCTCCAGTAGTACACCGTTGGCTGCAGGTTGTTGTGCGACGCGCTGCCGCCCGTCGATCCGGTGGCTGTTGCAGAGTGGTCCGCAAGGATGCCCGAGGGATTCCCCACGTTTCCGCTCGCCGCGGCGTTGTTCTGGTTCGCGGAGACTGGGTGCGTGTGCGCCGGGATTTCGTTGATCGAAAGGGTGTGCGTCTCCTCGCCGAGTATCGTCCCGTAGCCGTACCCCGAGCTGATCGAAGTCGCGGGACCGGCCGCAGCCACAACGCACCCGATTGATCCCGTATCCTGCACCCACCCGGGATTGCTGTTGAGCGCCGTCGTGATGTCCGTCGCCTGCACTTCCTTTACGTCGCCGACCGTGCCCGCCAGCGTTGTCCATCCGCTCGTCGAATAGATGATCGTGCATCCTATGTCGGTAGCATAGTACACGGAGCCGACGGCGGGATTTGACGGCGCATTGGCGAATGTGCCGCTGGAAAGCTGCGTCGGCGTAGCCGCCCAGGTGGTGCCGTTCCACGAGAACAGCCCTATCGGGTTCCCGAACGTGTCCGTCTTGAACCACGGCAGCTCGCGGTTGGCAGGGGCCGGGGTCGTCGATCCGTAGTTGATCCCGTTGAAATTTCCGCCCCCGGCAATCATCACGTAGGCCGCGATGAAGTTCACGAGCGCCTGGCAGTTCCCGGGCAGCTGCGCCCCGTATGGGGTGGTCCCGGCTTGGAGTGTGAGATTCAGTCCGCTCATGGGGGATTCCTTCCGCCACCCGTAGGCTCGGGATAGAAGGTCTGCGAGGTCGTTGACGAACCGGCGAAATTGGAGACCGTGAGCTGCATCGTCAGCGGGGTCTGGTTGTTGATGTACAGCCCTGACGGATTTTGGTTATTGGAAAACAGATCACCGTTCAGGGTCCAGGTCCACGAGGTCGGAGCGTTTGTGGAGGTGTCGAAGAAGTCCATCGTGTCGCCGACCTGCGGATTCGCGTCGTCCGTGGTGAACGAGGCGACGGGAGCGAACGACCCCGGGCTTTGCCCCTGTAGCGTCTCGCAGATTATCGGTGCGCAACTCATGGTAGACTGGCCTGCGCCCGCATCGAGAAGCGAAGGTTCGCGCAGTTCCCCGTCGTGCCGGCGAGAGTAACACTGACGGACGAGCCGGAGATCAGATTGCAGCTCGCATCCTGTGATGTGGCGTGGGTGTTGGACGTGCCCACTCCAAGGACCGGGACATTGTTCCAGCCGTTGACAGGGGTGCCGTTGATGGAAACGGTGAGATTCGTGCTGCCGGCCGATACCGCGCCGTACGCCAGGTCAAACAGCCAGTTAGCCGCCAGAAGGTGCGTGTAAATGACTTGCGTGCCGTTCGACGGTGCGCCGACGAAGAAAGGGAACGACACCTCAAGGAGTTCCTGCAGCTGCGCCGGGGATGGAAGCCCGGCCAGTTTGTCGCCCTGAGCCCCCGCGATAAGCCCCTGCGTGCTGCCGGTGGCAATCGTCATGTTCGCCTGAGCGAACTGGGTGATCGTCAGGGGTGTGAAACCTACGTCATCGTTCGTCGATGGGTCTGTCAGCGAGCCGCCTTCTGTGCCGGCGAGAGGCGACTTGATCGGATTTGCGTTGAGTCTGGCCATTGTCAGTCAGTGTAATCCACGGTGCCCGTGTAGGGTATGCCATACTGGTCCACGTACACGTCACCGTTCTGGTCGGTGTAGGCGCCGCCAAGTCCGCCGACGGGGATGGAGTACGAGATATTGTTGTTTGTCACGACATTTTGAAGGCACGTGCCGTCCAGGTCGTCCTCCTCAGAGTAGGAAGTCTCGGGAATATCGCACTTTGCCCAGACCTTGATCCGGTCGAGAAGCATGGCCCCGGTCCAAGCTATCCGAAGCTGGAAGCCGTACCCCATGTCGGCGCGCTGGTTGTCGATGATGTCGATGGTGTCGGGCGCCGTGAGGGTTTTCATGCGCCCCCTCTCCTGAACGGCGAGGTTCAGCCACTGGTTGTCGAGGTTCGTCATCCGGGCGCAGACCGATACCGTGCCCCATGTCTGCCACTGGGTCCGGTTGTCGGCGCGCCAGTAAACCGTGATTGTCACCTCATCCTGAATCTCGGTCGGCCACAGGTCCACCCGCACGACCTGTTTCTTTTGCCCTGGCAGCCCGAAGTCGTACCGGCGCGTCTCCACGTAGGAGGTGACGGGTTGCTGCTGCAGGGAGGCCAATGCTGTGTAGGCGTTGGTCGATCCAGCCGACAGGTAATAGGCGTCAGTCTCGGCTCCGGGTACGATCTCCCAAAGCCGGTTCTCGCCGTCCGTGTCGCTGGAAATGGCAAACGCCCGGTCCTGCCCGTTGATCGCCCCTTCCATGAGGCCGACGAAGGAAAGCCCGTTCGCCACGCCGTCATAGGCCGGTGGCGACTTCCCGCGCATCGTGGCGAGCGCCGCAGCGTCCAGCGAGATTATGTCCAGGAAACTCGGGTTCCCGTAGCTGTTCATGTACGGGCTGGCGAGGAACATCAGGCGGTTGTCGAAGAAGATGGCCGACGAGTATTTCACGAGGGGCGAAGTCTCGTAGTCCACGATCCGGGCGACCTCGCGTGAAACCGGGGCGTTACCGGGGGAGAGCGCGTCCCATTGCGCCGAGCGCAGCGACCAGATATTACCGTTGATGTCGCGCCAGTAGAGGTCCTGGTTCACCTCGACGATGGTGTTCTGGTTGCAGGCGCCAATGCGCGGCAGCACGACCTGCTCGAAGCCGGGTATCTGGTCCCAGAGTTCGCGGGCCGTAATGTTCAACTGCAAACTGTTTGCGAAATGGTCGCCAAACACGATCAGGCTCCCGAGTCCGGTATCGGTGTTGTTGACTGGCAGGAAGGCGAGACCGTTGACGGGCTGCGGGAAGAAGAACGATCCGCCGCCCGACAGATACCCCGTCTCGGTGAACTGCAGTTCGGACTGGAACGTGTTCGTCGTGATGTCGCCGACCTTGATGTTGTTCCCGTCCACGACGACCGCCAGCCGTCCGTTTCCGTAGGCCATCGCGGATCCGATCGGCACTTCGTTGTTGAAGATGTCCGAGCGGCGGGTAACGGAGCCGTCGTATATGATCGGCGCGGATTGGTCGTCCTGAACGATGAATGATCCGGAGGTCTCGCACATCCAGACCTGCCGGATGGTGTCGGAGTTTCGCCACGCGAGCGGAATCGGGTCCACCTCGAAACGATTTCCGCTGATGATGACACGCCAGAGCTGCCCCCAGATCGACAGGATGAAGGTGCCCCCCTGGATGCTGAAATATCCCTGTCCCTGCACGAGCCCCTTGGGGAGCGTGGCCCGCTGGATCAGCTTGTAGGCGCGTGTCTGAGGCTTGCCGTCGCGGATCGTGACGTTCGCCGCCCACGCCGCCTGATTCTGCCCAATCTGGTCCGGCCTGAAAGCGGAGTTGATTCCGTCATTCAGAACGACCTGATCCTGCGGTTTCCAAGAGGCGTCCATTAGGGCTGGTTGTTTGCGATGATCGTTGACGTTCCCGAATCCGAGATCGTGGCACCGTTCAGGAAGTTTCCGATAATGGTGTTCAGGTAGCACCCGGTGTCTATCGTGATCGCGGTGTACCCGGCACCGTCGAAGATACACCCCTCGAACTTCACGTTCTTACAAACGTCTGTCAGGTGGATCAGGGGCGTCGGCAATCCGCCGTTCCAGAAAAACTCGCAGTTGCTGAACATCACCCGCCATGCGTACTTGAGAATCATCAACGGGCTTGTCGTGCCACTCGGGTTGTTCGCCTGGCAAAAGTACCCATTCGTGACCATTATATCGACCTCATGGGAAGTTGTGGCAGAGGCGTCCACGTTAAGCATCTGCTGGTTTGTTCCGCTGCCATCGTGCGGGCTCGTGAAGTCGCAGCATGACCACTCAAAATCGCTCATCCGAAGCGTGCCGAATCCGCTGCCAGAAGGCACGATGATGTTCATGCATTGAACGCAGTCAGTCACGTTGCACCCAACCATTGTGATCCCCTGTGATGCCTGTGTGACGGAGCCGAGGGGACCGCTCACCGAGAACTTGTACGCTGTCGTCCTCCAGAACTCCTGATATATGGCGTACCAGTCATGCTCGACGCCTCCGACTGCGTTCAGCCCTATGCCGTTACCGGCCACTCCGCTCGTGTCGTATTCGTATGTGTACTGATTCCCAAGAATCCACACGTTGCGCAGGTACGTGTTCCAGCAGTTCATCAGCAGGATTCCGTTCGTCCATCCGAAGTACTGGTTCACGGCGTTGCTGTTGACCGGATGGCGAACGAGCACGTCCTGAATGTCCACGCAAACTGCGTCCGGCTGCGGGCCTTCCGTGGTTCCGAACGTGATGATGATTCCGGTCGCTGACGCATAGGGCGTTGTCGTGTTCTGCGCCAGAATAGCAATGTCTCGAATCGTGATGTTGTTGTGCCGGTAACACGCAGGGGTGGGAGGCGCAGGATTAGCCGAGCAATCCACGTACAGACCGTTGCCCGCGTGGTTGCAGATTATCTGGCTCGCCAACATTCCATCTCCCACCAACGCGCAGTTGACGCCGTTCGTACTGATAGGGTAAGTGAGCGTGAGCGCCGAGGAGACTAGGTATTTTCCCGCCGGAAAATAGACGCAGGAGTAGAGCTTTCCCATTGCCGCAGTCAGGGCGTTCTGTATCGCCGTTGTGCTGTCTGTCGCGCCCGTCTTGTCGGCGCCGTAGTCGGTCACGTTGATGACATCAGGCCCGTACCAGCCCGTGTCGTAGTTCGTCGCGCTGTTCTTGGCGAGCCGCTGGAAAGTCGCGCCGCCTGACGGCAGACCTGCGCCTGCGGAGCCATTCGTCGCACCTGTGATTCGCCCGGTAGAATCGACAGTGAGGTTTGTATTCGTGTAGTTTCCCGGAGTTACTGCGGTGTTCGGCAGGCGTGCGGCGTTGAGCGTGCCGCTGGACTGATTCGACGAGTTGGCGGCGTATGCCTCTGCGTTCGTCTGAGCCGTCGCTGCCGCGCCCGCTGCGTCGAAGTCCGTCGCCGCGTGCGTCGCAGCCGTGCCGAGCCCAAGATTCGTCCGCGAGGTCGCAGCACTCGCCACGTCTGAAAGATTTGACGCCTTCGCCAGCTTGTAGGTGTCGGCGTAGTTCTCCGCGTTGGTCTGCGCAGTCGCCGCGCTTCCAACCGGGTCGCTCGCGGCCTGAGCCGCAGCAGCTGCACCGGCCACATCGAACGATGCCGCAGAGATTCCGGTATCCGTCAGTAGTTTCCCCGTAGTGTCGGCGTAAACCGCAATGTCGCCGGCGTGGGACGATCCTGGTCCCGTTACGTTTCCTCCGCCAGAGCCTCCGCCGTTCGCCGCCGCCGTAATCCGGCCTGTCGCATCTACAGTCAGGTTTGTCGCCGTGTACGAGCCGGGGGTGACTGCGGTATTAGGAAGTCTCGCCGCATTGAGCGTTCCGCTGGAAATGTTCGAGGCGTTCGAGGCATAGGTCTCCGCGTTCGCTTGGGCGGTCGCGGCAGCGCCGGCCGCATCAAACGATGACGCCGACTTGCCGCTATCCGAAAGAAGTTTCCCGGTCGTGTCCGCGAAATCAGGGAAGTTCCCGGATACCGCCGATGCCGGTCCCGTCACGTCGCCCGTTCCTGCGCCTCCCGTGGGCGCCGTGAACTCACCCTCGCCGTTTAGAAACTGCTTTGTGTCCCCAGGCAGCGCAGGAACCCACCCTGGCGCCTTTGTGCTCACCAGCGGGCCTGTCGATGCGTAGTCGGCAATCTTCACGGTTCACAGGATGTACATTCCGTCGCGGCGGACTCCGGTTCCCTCTCCGAACGTGATGGCGGGTTTTGTGCGCTGCTGGCCGATGTAGGCCGTCATTTCCTTCCGCAGAATGTCTTTGGCGATTTCCTTGTACGCCGCGTAGTTCTGCGGGTCTTTCGACTCGCGGTAGTACACCGCCTGCAGCATCGAGGTCAGGGCTGGCAGGTTCGTGATGAGCAGGAAATCGTTCGGGCTGACGATGGGAAAGTACCGCCTGCGGCAGCGGGCAATGACGTGGTACTGCTGGCCCACGTTGTTTTCCAGACCCGGAATCTTGTAGCTCCGGTAGTACGGCACCGTGTCGTACGGGGTGTAGTTCCCGAGGTACACGTTCTTGTTCGCAGCCGCGCAGTAGGCGTACAGCTGCACATTCCCGTTCGTCACGGGCTTTATGATGCCAGTGACCTGAGAAATCGAAATCGTGCCCACCGTCGAGTACGGGGATGTGTCGCCGTTTATCGGAAGCTCCATGCCGTCGATCCAGCCGCCGTAGATGCTCTGCGTCCGAATCCACTGGTTGTTGCTGTCGTACCCCTGCAGGACAAGGATCGGCCGGTTCGATGTTCCCGCCGACAGTTCGTTCACCGTCCCGTAGATCACCGGGTAGTACACGTTCCCGTCCTTCGGCACGTCCTCGAAGGTGTAAATCTGCTCGCGGTCCAGGACGCCGATGAACCGCTTGAGAAGGGTGTCGTTCTGCACGTTCTGCGAGCCGACCCCATAGATTGAATCCGCGAAATCTGGGCCGTCGCCCACGAACTCGAACCACGGCGACTGCATCGGAATCGGGCTGTGGTTCACCGTCAGGTACAGGATTCGGTCGAACTCGGCGGGCAGGACGATCCTTGGCTGCGTAAGCCGGAACTGCAGCCGTGCGATCAGCGAGGGCCAGTCCCCCTCGTTCATCAGCTCGAAGATCGCCAGGTTCGTGTACGTCATCACCCGCGGGTCCGTCGGCGACATTCCCGTGACGCCGGACACCCGGGCCAGCTGCTGCTGAAAATCGCTGTAGCGTGCGCGGATCATGGTCAGCCCCCGAGAATTACCCAGAACTTTTGATTCACGGATGAGTAGTCGTTCGGCTGCAGCGTTCCTATGACCCCCGGGAACACACCGGCCACAAGGAACCACCGCTGCGGCTGGCCGCCGATCAGAACGTCAATGGCATAGGGAGTGGCAAGCTGCGTCGTTGGGACTGCGGCCAGCGCCGTGAACCCCGTTCCTGTCAGCTGCGTGATGGCACCAAGAAAATCAACGTCCTGCGGAAGAAAACCGGCCGGAATGTACGTGCTCATAAATAGCTGGACGCTGCCCGTCAGCGCATCGTTGACCCATCCCGGACCCTGGTGCCACTGGCTCCCGGTGTAGGTTTCGGTCCACGACGTTCCGCAGGATAGTCCGCTCATGTCATCCTCTCATTCGGGGCGCAAGGGCTGCCGCGGCGTCGGCGTGGTTCATCTTCGACAGCTGTTCCATTGAAAGGGTGCCGTCCGGGTTCGCGCCGCCCTGCGCCGGACCGCCGTTGCCCGCGCCGGAAATCTGCGCGTTCGGGTTCCGTCCCCGGATGGCGGTCAGCTGGTCGGCAAGCTGCTTGTTGAGGTTTAGGAGAGCCTGGTACTCGCCCATCAGCCGCGGCATCGCCTTCTGGATG
>Ga0302320_10012478_pt1 | contig 17851 bp, 17 predicted proteins | sample Bog_T0_3_FD_202130 | JGI IMG/M metagenome (GOLD analysis project Ga0302320, IMG submission 202130) | Peat permafrost microbial communities from Stordalen Mire near Abisko, Sweden - Bog_T0_3 | ecosystem: Environmental > Terrestrial > Soil > Wetlands > Peat | place: Sweden: Abisko, Stordalen Mire...
GACCTTTTCCAGTCCGCTCACGGGCAAAGCCAGCCGTACCGATTCCGGATCGAGCCGGGCCACGAGTGCGTTGACCAACTGCTGCATTCCCCCGCGCAGAGTGGTAAAGGTTCCACGAGCCGGCGGACGAGGCACGGTCCCACTGGCTCCGGCCGGAGCCTGATGGCTGGAACTTCCGTTCATCTGGGCGGCCACCTTGGCACGCATCTTGCGGTGCGCGGCGAGCATTCCCCTGGTCAGGGAGCCGTACTCCTGCTCCATCTCCACCAGCCGCGGCAGCACAGCCCGCGCGCTCAGTTGCGCGGAGTCGCCGCCGAAGATTCCGCTCAGCAGCGGATCGGCCAGCCTGTCGACGGCCTCGGCGCCAAAGTGCCTCTCTACCAGTGAGGCCACGGACTCATCCGCCAAGCCGCTCGGCCTTGGTGGGTGCAGCAGTTCGAGCCCCATCCGCAGCTTTGTTCCCAGGCTGAACAGCCTCGTGGTTGCAGTTGGAACCAGCTTGGTGGGGATCAGGAACATCAGGCCGTCGGGCAGCGAAACCAGACGGTTTTTGACCACAATGTAGGTCTTCCGCGCCACGTCGTTGGATGGAATCAGGTCGCCCGCGAGACCAAGTTCCCGGCACAACTCAGCCGCGGCCGGCTTCTCGGTCAAAAAAGAGTCTGGCCCACGCTCCAGCACCGATCCGTTGACCATCTCCGAAGCCAGCGATCCGCCAAGCCGTTCACCCGCCTCATAGAGCGTGTACTCGACCTGCGCCCCGGCGGCGCGCGCCTTCTCAATTTCAAAAGCAGCCGCCAGCCCCGCAATGCCCCCGCCAATGATCGCTGTCCGCATCCGTGATGGCCGCCTCTCCAACCTGATACCACCATTACACCAGTTCATGCGCCCAACAGGCGAGCCGGGCTTTTCAAACTTCAGAATTTGCTGGAATTGGGACCCCATGGATTTAGAATCAAGGCCGCGGCATGATGTTGCATGTGATTTAAATCACTCTCAACAGAATGTTTCGGGCCGGCAACTTTTTTGCGGCAGCGACCCATCCGCGAAGGCCTCCAGGTCATCGCGGCGCATCCCCATTGCCGCTTCGGCAACTGGCTCATCAATCCGAGGCCTTCAATGACTGCTGAACTGATTCACCGTCTGCACTTTGGCTTCACGATCACCTTCCACTATCTCTTTCCGCAACTCACCATGGGTCTTGCCCTGCTGATTGTGGTGATGAAGTCAGTGGCTCTCAAGACGGGCAGCGAGGAATGGGATCGCGCCGCCCGGTTCTGGGGCCGGATCTTTGGGATCAATTTTGTTTTCGGTGTGGTCACGGGCATTCCGATGGAGTTTCAGTTCGGCACCAACTGGGCGCGCTTTGCGCAGCTCTCCGGAGGGGTGATCGGTCAGCCGTTGGCCATGGAAGGCGTCTTCAGCTTCTTTCTTGAGTCGGCATTTCTTGGGCTTTTTCTCTACGGCGAAAAACGCCTTTCCAAGCGGATGCACTGGTTTTCGGCGGTGATGGTCTTTGTGGGGTCCTGGATTTCGGGGTTCTTTATCATCGTTACCGACGCGTGGATGCAGCATCCCGTGGCTTACGATCGCCTGCCCAACGGCCAGTTTGAAGTGCTCAGCTTTTGGCAACTGCTGCTCAACCCATGGGGTCTGCTGCAATATGCGCATAACATGACCGGCGCGGTGATTACCGGCTCGTTTGTGATGGCGGCTACCGGGGCGTTCTATCTGCTTGAGGGCAGGATGGAAAACTATGGCCGCACTTTCCTTAAAGTCGGCGTGATCGCCGGCCTTATCAGTTCGATCGTCATCATCTTTCCCACGGGCGACCTACATGGCAAGTACGTGGCGCGCAATCAACCTGCCGCGATTGCCGCCATGGAGGGCCTTTTCCACAGCGAAGCCGGCGCCGGACTCGTGCTGATGGGCCAGCCCAATGAAGAGACCGGCCAGATTGACAACCCCATCGTGGTCAACGACGCCTTGAGCTTTTTGATCTACGGAACCACCAAGGCCGAAGTGAAGGGCCTCGACCAGATTCCGCACGACCAATGGCCCACGGCGCTGCCGCTGCTCTACTACGCCTACCACATCATGGCTGGCCTGGGAACCTGGTTCGCATTGCTGATGATCGTGTCCGCCTTTCTGCTGTGGCGCAAGCGGCTCTACACGGCGCGCTGGGTGCTATGGGCGCTGCTGCTCAGCTTTCCGCTGCCTTACATTGCCAATACCGCCGGCTGGATGACCGCGGAACTCGGAAGGCAACCGTGGCTCATTTATGGGCTCATGCGCACCAGCGAGGGCTACTCCAACACGGTGTCGGCCAGCAACGGCCTCTTCACGCTGATCGGCTTTATGGGGCTCTACCTGTTGCTCGGCCTGCTGTTCACTGTGCTGATCTACCGCGAAATCAGCGGCGGACCGGAGCCCAGTTCCGTTCCCGCCGAAGCCGCTCACACCGATTGACAAGTTGTTGCCGTCCGTAGCGAAGAAATGTGGACGAGTTTTCACTTCTCCACTTTTTCACTTCTTTACTTTTTCCCTCATTCACTTCTTCACACTGTTCACTGTAGGAGTTTCCAATGATGGGCTTCATCTGGTTCTGGCTTGTCGCTGTCATGATCGTGGGCTACGTCGTGCTTGACGGCTTCGATCTCGGCGTGGGCGTGCTGCATCTCTTCCTGGTCCGCAACGAAGCGGAGCGCCGGGCCACCCTTGCCAGTATTGGCCCGGTCTGGGACGGCAACGAAGTGTGGCTGATTGCCGGGGGCGGTACGCTCTATTTCGCATTTCCGCTGCTTTACGCGTCGGCTTTCAGCGGATTTTATCTGCCCCTGATGATGGTGCTCTGGTTGCTCATTCTTCGCGGCATCAGCATTGAGCTGCGCAACCATATCGACGTCGGCGTCTGGCGGGCGCTGCTCGATGGGGCATTTGGACTGGCCAGCGCCCTGTTGACGATCTTCTTTGGGGCCGCTCTTGCCAACGTGCTGCGCGGGGTTCCGCTGCAGCCGGATGGTTATTTCTTTTTGCCGCTGTGGACCGACTGGCAGCCCGGACCCCACCCCGGCGTTCTCGACTGGTATACGGTCATCGGAGGCCTGGTTGCCCTGGTCGCGCTCACCATGCACGGGGCTCTTTGGCTCACCATCAAAACCTCGGGCGACCTGGCTGAGCGCGCACGCCGCATTGTTGGGCCGCTCTGGACGGCGCTCACTGCCTTAACCGTGATTAGCCTCGGCGCCACCATCGCAGTACGCCCCGCCAGCTTGGATAACTACTTCGATTACCCCGCGACATTCGTTGTTCCCGTCGGCGTAATCGCTTCGCTCGGGTGCATCTGGTTTTTCAACCGGTCAGTGCAAAAGCAGCCTGTCAAAGCCTTCCTTTGTTCCTGCGCTTATTTGTTTTTCATGCTGGCCGGAGCGTGCTGGGGACTTTATCCAACGCTGCTGCCCGCCACGACGGGCGCCGCCAAGGACATTACACTGAGCCGCGCCCTCTCCGGCCCGCATACATTGGCTGTGGGTCTGGCATGGTGGTCCTTCGGCATGGCGCTAGCTGTGGGCTATACGGTTTTTGTTTATGCTAAATTCCGCGGCAAGGTGGATCTGAGCTCCGAGAGCCATTGACGGCGCTCAGTGCCAATGAATCTTCGCCGCGTTGCCGGGCCAGGGATATTCCGCAGTCCAAGCTTGTGCGATCACTCGCCGCTGGCCGGCGCAGTCGCTCCTGCGAGGATGATCGGCGCGGTTGGAGTGTCTGAACCTTCAGCTTTTTCAACGGTCACGCCAAAGGCCTTTGCCGGTACGCCCCTGGGGAGCGGCGGCATCACAACAGTGGCGTCGCCGACCGCGTCTGGACGGAACAATCCTGCAGGAATGGGGTTGCCCTCGACCGGAATCACCCAAAGTTCATAGGTCTTGTCCAGGGCCAGCAGCTTCAAGTGATTCGCCTGGAAGATAAGACTGCCGCTATCGGCCAGATAGATTGCGCGGCCCGTTGGTTCAACGGAGGTCTTGTCGGCAGTCAACAGAACGTGTTGTGCAGAATGAGATGTCAGAACTTCAAGCACCTGCCGTGCCTGCGCGGTCTCGTCCGTGAGATGGGCAACCTGGCTGGTTGCAGCAGTGAGTTCCTGATGGAGCGAGTTCAACCTGATTCCCAAAGACACGGCAACGATCGCAAGAGCCGCGGCGACTGCCCAGGGAATCCAGGCATTCGCTTGAAACGGCAAGACCTTTCCGCGCGTCTCTCGCTTCGGTGATTCCTTTGCCATGGCCGCATCGGCGGCAATTCGATCGAGGAAGCGAGTCCGGGAGCCTGCGGGCACCTGGTGTTGCGGAACGCCAAGCCCGACCATCGCCGCGTCGCCGGAAAGCTCCGCGAACTCAGCACGGCACACGGCGCACGTCGCCAGATGCGCGCGAATCGCTGCGGCATCTCCCTCAGAGAGAGCCTGCATCGCGTGCAGCGCCAGATCTTCCTGCGAGATGTGCTCGTTGCCTGTCATGCCGCAAGTGCCTTTCGTAGCCCGATCAACGCCAGCCTGATTCTTGTCTTCACCGTGCCCAGGGCGTCGCCGGTTTTTTCTGCAATCTCAGAGTGGCTCAAGCCTTCAAAGTAAGCCAGCTCGAGCGACCTCTGCTGCTCCACCGGCAAGTTCTTCACCACATCGCGAACCTTTTCCATGAGTACATTCCGCTCGGTCTCCGATGCGAGGTTGGTCTTTGAAACAAGCACAACATCGTCGGGCGAATCGGTGGGCTTCCTGCGCCGGATCAAATCGATGGCGCGATTGCGAGCCAGCACCATCAGCCAGCCGCCCAACGATCCGCGGCCTTGTACAAACGCATCCGGTTTTTTCCAAAGCTGGAAGAGAATCTCCTGCATCACATCCTCGGCCTGTTCCGGATCTTTGAGCACACGCAGCGCCACTGAATACACCATCCCGCCATAGCGATCGAAGACCACGGCCATGGCTTGCTGATCTTTGCCGCGCACGCGTTCAAGCAACAGGTCATCGCCTGGGTCCTGTTCGTTATGGTTAGTACGCTCGAAGGCCATGATTGGATTGGGGAATTGTTAATTCGCAAGTAGACAGGTCTTTTTATACTATCTGCACTTTGATCCGTCCACTGGCAACTGGACGAGCTGGCAGATGGCTGTCGGGGGAAATCGAGTGAACGAGGCTCAACAAGTTCTTCATTCTATCTTTCAAAGTGCGATTGATTTTTGATTGGCAGAATTCAAATGAAACGCAGAACAGGGCCGCACCATCGCTGGGCGGCCCTGCGCATTGCGAAGTGCTTGCTACTTGAAGCCGTTGGGGCCTGCATTCATGCCTGCAGGAAAGAAAACTCCCGTGGCCGGGCTTATGTGTGTGGTTCCCATTACTGCGCCGCCGCCGGTCACAATGTTCAGCACCTGGGTTGTGTTGCGAGCGAAAGCGATCACGTTGGTTGAATCCGCATCGGTGAGGCGTGTTGCCGTTGCGTTGACGTCACCGCCGAGTGATACCGAGAATGTGGCCAGGCCAAAGTCGTCGGGGTTAGCGTCATACGAGCCGGGCGCCACGCCGAGCAAACCGGCCTGGGACAATGCCGCGCGGAGCGTTGAAATCAGGTTGGTGTAGGCTCCAATGCCGGCGCCAGTCGGGTCGAGGTAGTTGATGGTTGTGCGGATGAGACCTGCGTGATAAGCTTCGACCGCCATGATGCCTGCAGCGGTCATCAGGTTTGCGGATGATGTGAGCAGCGGAGCGGCGCCATGGTATGCCGTGACGCCCACATCTTCAAACACGTAGGCTCCAACAAGGAAGGTCGCGTCGCTGGCATAGGGACTGAAGGTTGACCCGCCGGGGATTTGCGCCGCCGTGGCGAGTGTCTGGAACGACGTGCCCAGGTTGATCGCCGGTTGAGCGACGGCAGCGCTGCCCAACGCGCTTAGAAGCAATTGGACATGCTTGCCCTCTTCAACTGCCGTCTCGATCGCATAAGACGCGACAGGAATGGTGGTGAAGGGAACCTTGCTGCCGCCGGAGACTGTTCCTGCGGTGCCAACCGTGCCGGACAGGGTGATGAGCGGAGCGCCGGCGCCGGTCGATGCGGTATTTGCCTTGTCGATGGTGGTGCCAAAGGCGGCCAGGTAGTAGAAGTTCGCCTCAAGATATTCGAGATTGAGGGCGAAGTTGAGAATGTCTGCGTCTGTGTATGCGGTTGCGGCTTTTGCCAGGGGTGCGCTCGCGCCAACCACCAGGCCGGCGAGTGACGATAAGCCGAAGGTCAACATCTTTCGCCGGCTTGTGGCGACGATGTCATCCAGAATCTGCGTTTCTTGATTTGCCATGGAATTCTCCTGTCCTCTCGGTGCTGTGGCGCTCAGGCTGTGGTGGTGGCGAAGATGCTGTTGACGCCGTTGGGAAAGAAGCCGCCGCTCTTGACGCCAACTGTTGGAGAACCGTAGACGATGTGAAGCACCTGGTCGACCGTGCGCGCAAAGCCGACAGCGCTCGACGCGCTTGCCGCAACGATCGAACTCGGTGAAGTGAGGCTTGCGGGCAAAGCGAGCAGCGTCTCGACTGAAGATGCAGTTGAAGGCGCTCCGCTGTCACCCACAGTGAGTGTGGCGCGCAGATCTTCAACCAGGTTGGCTGCGCCAAGGTACGGATAGGCGGCAGCTGATCCGGCTGCGATGGCGCGCCCGGTGAGCGACGTGCGCACGTAACCGGCATGGTAAGCCTCAACCGCCATGATGCCCGCGGCAGCAGTCAGGTAGCCGGCCGCCACACCGGCCGGACTAATGAGTGGCGCAGCGCCGGAGTAAGCAGTTACGCCAACATCCTCAAAGATGAAAGCGCCGACGAGAAAGTAGTCAAAGCTGGAGAAGGGATTGAATGAACCTGCTCCGGTAGCTGCTGTCGTGATATTGGCCGCGACCGCGAGCGGGCCGAAAAAGGAGAGGTCGATGTTGGGCATGGGAATCGCCGCGGAACCGAGTGCGCTGCGCAGAAATCGGACGTGTGCCTGCTCTTCAAACGCGATCTCGTTCAATATCTGCTGTTGCGCGGATGTGAGTCCGGGGACGGCTGCTGCCTCCCCCTTGGTCACAGTGCCGGTCACCTGATAGGGGGAAGCTGACCCAGCAGTAATATCGTAGGACGCCAAGCCCGAACCCGTTGCAGCATAAAGATAGAACTGCGCCTCAAGATATTCGAGATTGAGTGCAAAGTTCAGAATGTCTGCATCGGTGAACGTCTGCGTGGGTGGCGTGCTGGTCATGGTTGCTGTGCCGCCACATCCCGCAAGATTCAAAGCCGCAATTGTTCCCGCGCTGGCTCCGGCTCCTGCAAGAAACTTGCGGCGCGAAAGGCCTCTGTCAATCAACGTACTCAGCTTATCCACGATGTTCCCTCCTCCTGTTTGTTTCTGGTGTATCTGCTTCACTGACAGCTTGTGTACGTGCCGTGGGTCCGCATTGGATCTATGCGGGCACAAAAATAATTTCTTTTGTTCAGGTGAATCTGTTTTGCCGTGGCCGGCGTTCATCGAGTGCAGTAAAAAAATCCCAAAGGGAGCGGAGGACACCATCATGAACAAGATTTTCGGAATGACACTGGCGGTTGCGTTTGTATTTTCAGGAATGGCAGCCCAGGCACAGAAGGACCCCGATGTAGGCGGCGCGGCAATGTTTCCGGCCAAGAACATCATCCAGAACGCCGTCAACTCAAACGATCACACCACGCTGGTTGCGGCAGTGAAAGCAGCCGGACTGGTCGACACGCTCGAGGGCCCTGGCCCCTTCACCGTATTCGCACCAACAAATGAAGCTTTCAGCAAGCTGCCGGCAGGCACAGTGGACACGCTGCTGAAGCCTGAGAACAAAGACATGCTGACGAAGATTCTCACCTACCATGTTGTGGCTGGCCGGCTGACCGAGAAGGATCTGAGGCGCGAGATCAAGATGGGTGGGGGAAAAGCGATGCTGAAGACAGTGTCGGGTGGCGAACTGACCGCATCGATGCACGACGGCAAAGTGATGCTGACCGATGAGAAGGGCGACATGTCGACCATCACGGTTCCGGACGTGATCCAGTCGAACGGCGTCATCCAGGTTGTCGACACCGTTCTGCTGCCCAACTAATCTTCGAGGCGCACCGGCCTGCAGGGTGCACCAGCAGTTCAATCCAAAAACGATGGACTGAGATGCTCCCTTTGCAGTACGCGGGAGAGTCTCAGGCCATCGTTTTTGCTTTTCTTGCGGTTTGTCAGCTTACGATTTGCAGAACGCCGCTCATGGAATTTGAGAAGGCAGCGGCTTCGTTCTCAAGCTTCGGATTCCAATTCCGGGGCTGATAGATGCAGCATGGCTCCTGCGCCAGCGGGTCACCGGTGACCGCATAGGCCCGCGCTCGCGAACCGCCGCAGATCTCCTTGTACTCGCACGCGCCGCACTTGCCCTCGAGCTTGCTGGTGTCGCGCAGCGACTTGAAGATGGGGGAATCGCGGTAAATCTGTTGGAGCGGCGTCTGCTTGATGTTTCCGGCGTGGATAGGCAAGAAACCGCTCGGATAGACATTGCCCGTGTGTGAGACGAAGAGAAAGCCCTTGCCGTCGTTGACCCGCCGCGTGGCCCAACCTACAGTGCGCGTCTGTGCGTCGCTGGTCGGGGTCCCGGCTTCATAGCTTGTTGCAGCCGAGGCGGCGGCATGTGGATGTCCGCTTCCATGGCCCATGCGCCGCTCTTCCAGGTTGTGCTGCAGCAGATAACGGCGGTAATGCATCGCTTCAGTCGTCTTGATCTGGAAGTTCACGCGATGCGAAAGTTCGTAAATCTTCCCAAAAACGTTCTCGAATTCGTCTCCGCTGAGCAGGTCACCAAGTTGCCCGCGGCCGACGGGCACGAGGAAGAAGACGTTCCACATGACGATGGAGAGCTTTTCGAACAGTGCGCATAAGTTGTCAAGATCGTGTACGTTATGGCGGCTGATGGTGGAATGAACCTGGACAGGAATGCCGGCCTCTTTAGCCCATTCGATGGCCTGGATGGTTCGCGCCCAGGCGCCCGGAAGGCCGCGGAATGTATCGTGAATCTCCGGCGTTGAGCCGTCGAGCGAAATTCCCAGGCGAACCAGCCCGGCTTCCTTGAGCTTGAACATGGCCTCGCGCGAGAGCAACGGAGTGGCGCTGGGGGTGACGGCAACCTGCACGCCCTTGTCGGCCGCGTACCGGATCAGTTCGAATACGTCCTTTCGTTTCAACGGATCACCGCCCGTAAATACAAAGATGGGCACATGCATGTCGGCGATCTGGTCGATCAGGGCTTTGCCTTCAGCGTTGGTCAATTCATCTGGATGGGGGATTGGCTGGGCGGCTGCACGGCAGTGCTTGCATGCAAGGTCACAGGACTGTGTGATCTCCCAGATGGCCAAAAACGGTGTCTCGTCGAAGTTCAACCCGCCTCGGGCGGGAATATTGTGCATGGGCTGCATAAAACCTCCGTTTGAATCGCGCTAAGCGAGGCCTGAAACCGGCCCGGCAGTGGGGATGGATCAAGAATTCACCACGATTCTGTTCTAGAAGAGCAGTCAGAGTGCAAGGCGCGCTGTGATTGGGATCACTTCATCTTGCTCAATCGACAACCTCGGGTCTCTCCGGCTGGACATTTATTTGCAAAGGGAGCACAATCCGGTCACAAGTGAACGATCACCCTGCCGGCCGCGTCTTTGTTGGCAGAAGCAGGTGACAAGGGCACGATCCCGCATTCTCCTCCTTCTGCTGAGTGAGTTGGATCACAACCTCATGTGCCGCCCGGCACCGAAACTCGATGCCGAATTCTGCCAATGTATTTCCGCACCTGTTGTAGGAGGTTCCCATGGCAGCCGTTATCAAGCCAGGATGGAGCAAGCCCTCCACCCTCCTCTTCGCCTCTGAGATTCCCGCCAATGAGAAGGCTTTCGCCTTCGCGCTTGCGCAAGCTACCGAGTTTGGCGCAGATCTCATCCTCTTCCACGCTTATGACACGCTGGTGGTGGCATCATCTGAGACCTCGGGCATTCGTTATTACGACTATGCCGCCGCCGCGCGCACTGAGATCAAGAAGCTTGAGCCTTTGGCCCAGCGCGCGCGCGATGCCGGGCTGCGCTGCGAGATCGTGGTCCGCCCCGGCTTGCCCGCCGATCAGATTCTTGCCTTCCTCAACGAGAAAGCCGGAGGGGACGGCATCGATCGCATCGTGATGGGCACCCACTCCCCCGGGCCCATTGGCAAGCTGCTGGTTGGCTCAGTGGCCGAGGCGGTGCTGCGTACAGCAAAGGTTCCGGTGTACATCGTCGGTCCCGATGTCGTGGACGGCAAGTACCGCAACTTCGCCACCCGCAACATTCTCTGCGCGGCGAGCCTGCACGAGGCATCGTACCTGGTCACTCGTTTTGCGGCAGAGCTGGCTGCGCAGCACAATGCGCGCCTGATCTTGCAGCATGTGATCAAGCCCCAGGAGCGAGCGCAGGTGCTCGCCGGCCGTACGATCGATCAAATTGAAAGCAGCCTTTTGGCGCTCGTTCCGCCTGAGCTGCGGGGCAAGATTACGGTGCAGTCGATTGTTGTGCCCGGCGATCCGACCGAGGAACTGCTCTATCAGGCCCGGGCTCAACTGGCCGATCTCATTGTTCTGGGAGCGCATGGCGCGTCGGCGTTCGCAGCAGTCGCCCGCCACGGGGTGGTGTACAAAGTGCTCGCTCATTCCCACTGCCCGGTGATGACGCTCTCGCCTGTCGTGTTGGCACAAGGCGTCGCAAAGGCAGGCCCGCCTGAGCCCATCGAGGTTTACATGGCTGGGGTCTTTTAGAGCACGCAGCGATTGGAGAGAATTCTCTGACCTGAGCCGCCATTGGTGGTTATGGCTTCTTTGCGGCCGTGCCCGCGGCTTTGGGTGCAGTAAGAACTTTGGACGCAGACACGGCGCCGGATTTGGACCCGCACGGTGTGCCGCCGCAGAGCGCGCCGGTAATTCCCTGGCCTTCGGTGATAGTGTAGATGCGGTCTTCCGCGGGCAGTTTCACCATCTCCTTCGCACCAGAAGGCCAGTGGATCTCCGCTGTTCCAGCATCGGTGGTATCCCCAAGCCCGAAGTGCAGGCGCCGGTCGTTCGAGGAGATGTAACTTCCGCTCGCCATCACATCCTGCCGCATTCTCATGCCGTTCGCCTTGAGGTAAACCGTTGCGCAGGTGGCATCGCGGGGACTCCCAGGCCGGGTTGCAGTCTTGCCGCCGCCAACCAACTCCAATTCCACCCAGTGGTGATGGTCCTTGTTCACATTGCGTAACAGCGTGGGCGGCCCATCGACAGAATTGATGACCACATCGATCTTGCCGTCGTTGAACAGATCGCCAAACGCAGCGCCCCGTGCCGGGATGACCACCGCAAGTCCAGAGCCTTTCACGGGTGGAACGTATTCAAACTTTCGCCCCTTTTGATCGGGAACATTGTGAAACAGCAACGGCCGCTCGGCAAAGCTGGTGCCCCATTCGTGCTGGTCCACCTGCGGATAAACGTGGCCATTGACCATGAAGAGGTCAAGCCAGCCATCGTTGTCGTAGTCGATAAAGCCATCGCCCCAGCCAACAAAGGGAACGGTCGTCTGCGCCACGCCGGCCTTGTAGCTTACGTCGGTAAAGCTGGCATCGCCATCGTTGTGGTAGAGCACTTTGTAGTCGTCGCCAAAGTCAGTTACAAAAAAATCGACGAGGCCGTTATTTTCGTAGTCGCCTGCCGCAATGCCCATTGAGGCGATCTCGCGCCCATCCTTGTTCAGCGCGAATCCCGAGATGTAACTTTGGTCGTCGAAGGTTCCATCCCCTTTATTGATGTAGAGAAAGTTGGGCTCCGAGTCGTTGCCCACAACAAGGTCAGGCTTGCCGTCTCCGTTGATGTCGACAAAAATTGCGGTGAACCCGTAGTAACGGTCCTTGTCTTCCACGCCTGCCTTGACCGTCACGTCTGTAAAGGTCCCGTCGCCGTTGTTGTGAAAGAGATGGTCGGGCTCGCCTTTGAGGCCTCTCGGGCCGCAGTTGACGTCCGCGCCGCGATAGAGGCAGCTTGCGAACCCGACCGCTTTGGTGCCGGCAATGGGCAGACTATCGCGATCAAAGTGGACATAGCCGGTGACGTAAAGGTCCAGTAGCCCATCGCCGTCGTAGTCGCCCCAGGCTGAGCCGGGAGACCAGTTGCCGAGCGCGACGCCGGCCTTCTCTGCTACGTCGGTAAATGTTCCGTCGTGATTGTTGTGGTAGAGCCGGTTCTTGCCATAGTTGCCAACATAAATATCGGGCCAGCCGTCGTTGTCATAGTCGGCCACGCTGACGCCATATCCCCAGCGGTCGTTGGTTACGCCAGCCTTTGCTGCTACGTCGGTGAATGTGCCGTCGTGATTGTTGTGGAACAGAGCTGCATGGGGCGGCTCTTCTTTGCCGTCGAGCGCGTCGAATGTTGAGCCATTGACGAGATAGATGTCGAGCCATCCGTCGTGGTCATAGTCAAGCAGCGCCACACCCGACCCGTTGGTCTCAACAATGAACTTCTTTTCGGGCACGCCCATCTTGTGAACCCAGCCGGAAAGCCCCGAGGACTTGGTAATGTCTTCGAAGATCACCGGTCCTGAGTCAACAAAGCCGCCTGCTGTGATGGGGCGCTTCTGCGCGTCGTACACTGGGGCCGCTCCCATGCCTCCGGCAATGCCGCTCATGCCTTGCTGCGGTTGTTGGGACGCCGCTTGGCCAGCAGCGGGAGCAGGCTCAACGGCAGTGGCAATGAGGACGCCGGAAGACGGACTCGCAGCGCCGGTGCGGCTCTGTGCTTTCGCCTGCTGCGCCCGGCATTCACCGGGAATCGATAAGGCCAGAATCAGAATGCCGGAAAGCAGTTCGCGAACACGTAGCAACGAAGGTCCCCCACGGGTTGCAGTGTATCGCAATGGGCGCCAATTCTGACGTGTTCGGCGTCGGTGCTTCCTTCGAGACAGGCCCCCTGACAGGCCTCAGTGTATCGTCGGCGAGCATCTAATCAGACGGAGGACTTTCCATTGAAGAAGCGAGCAATCGAAGAGCCAGTCATCGTTTCAACCGCGAAACCTGCGGCAATCAAAGACCGGACCGTTCACGACCACTTCGGGAGGTTCGCCGCCGCCTCCTCGAACTGGCTGGGCTCAACCTGGGCCTTCGCCGCGGCAGGGCTGATGGTTGTAGTCTGGGCGGCAACCGGACCCATACTTCATTTTTCGCAACCGTGGGCGCAGGCGATCAACACAGGCACGGGCGTGGCGACATTCCTGATGGTCCTGCTGATTCAGAGCACACAGAACCGCGACTCCCGCGCCATCAATCTAAAGCTCAACGAACTGATCAGGGCTATGGATACCGCTCGCAATCAATTGATCGATATCGAGAGGCTGAGCGATATAGAGCTGGACGAGATGCAGGCTACCTACGAAAAGATAAAAACAAATTGGACCGCACGCCAAGCGCGAACCGCTCGCGACCCTCAAGAAAAGTGACGCTGTGAATGGAGTGGTCCATATGATACTGTCGCCCGCCCGGCATTCGTGAGCAACTAGAACTCAGGAGCGTGGACACATGAATAAAGACAGAGTAGTGGGCACGATGAACGACGTGATGGGTAGCGCGAAGCGCAAGGTTGGCAACATGACTGGAAACAACAGCCTCAAGATCGAAGGCGCGGTTCAACAGGTCAAGGGCAAGGTGCAAAACACCTTGGGCAAGGTCAAGGATTCGGCCCACGATGCGCAGGTCAAGCTGAATGCATCGCCTAAGACTGAGGTGAGGGTGGCGCCGGCGCCACGCAAAGTCGTCGTCGTGCGCGAAAACGTCATTATGTAGACGCCGAGTCATTTGTTGCGCGAAATCGCAATTTGGTTTGCTGATTTTGCTCGCAAATTCTTCTCGATAAGTCGCGGTGCAAACAGTGCCAGACACAAGCAACCATTGGCTCCCAGTTCGGCTTCAAAGCGTATGTTGTCGCTGTAGAAACGAATTGGGAGGTGATGTGATGCTTTGGACAATCTTCGTAATTCTCCTGGTGCTGTGGTTGCTCGGGCTTGTGAGCTCCTACACGCTTGGAGGGTTCATTCACATCCTGTTAGTCCTCGCGCTGGTCGTGCTTGTTCTCCAACTTGTCTCAGGTCGCAGAGCGGTGCTCTGAAGGGAGACTGCTTGAACCGTCGGGCTCCTTGACGGAGTACGACGAGATTTCGGACATGGTGCGAGTTTAACTTCAACGAACGAATTCAACCCAAAATCCCCGGAGGTAATGCAATGGACAAGAACATCGTGAAAGGCACAATCGACGACGTAGCGGGACGCGCCAAGAGGCAAGTTGGCGAGTGGACCGGCGACACTAACACCCAGGTCGCGGGTGCTGCACAACAAGTAAAAGGGAAGGCCGAGAAGGCGTGGGGCACCGTAAAGGATGCGGCCCTCGATGCGAAGAACAAAGCTCAGCAAGCCCACGACAAAGAACAAGTTGAGCACGCTGCATCGACACACCGGTAGCATTGCGGTCTTATTGCCTTCGCATCAACGAGATCGGCGGATGGGGCCGGAGTCTGGCAAGGGCTTGGGAAAACTTCCCAACTGGTTCGCGCACATGCGTTGCTACGGATCACACCCTTTGCGAGCGACGTCTGGTCCTCCGCCGGGCTCTCAACATCTCAATCGACCGCACTGCTGCTAACTTCTTCGCTGGCTGCATTCGTCGCGCCGTCCTCGGTTTCCACTTCGTGAATTCCTGAGTTTTCGATCCGCACCGGGTGGAATCTCCCGGTCCGTCCGGGTATACTGTGCGCAAGGCGGCGCGCATTTCCCCGCGCCAACCCTGAAGTGAGGTGCGTCTTCCGCAGGGACTCCGGTTCACTGACGTTCGACGTTCCACCATCGGAGACTTCCAACTGGCGCGCGGTGGCTCGCGTGCTTCGAAGTCCCATGGATGCCTTGGGCTGTGCCTTCCTACCTGCCTTTTGCTCTCTCTGCGGCTCCCCTCTGCCGCAGCTTTCATCTGCGCCAATCTGCGATGTTTGCTGGACAGAATTTCCTGCCCAGAGCGGCCCTGCTTGCATTCGGTGCGGCGACGCCCTGAACTCGCCAGCGGGCTCTGCAAGTTCATCGGCGACTGAGCTATGCCGGGCTTGCCGCCTTGCGCCTCCGCTCTTTGTGCGGGCGGTGGCCTTCGGGCTCTATGAGGGCCGGATGCGAGCGGCCATTCACGAGCTGAAGTACAACCGGCTTCACCCGGCCGCGAAGCAATTAGGCGGGATGCTGGCTGTGGCCATCGCTCAATTGGCAGAGGAAGCGCCAGCCGAGATGCTGGTGATTCCTGTGCCCCTGCACCGAACAAAATACGCCGAACGCGGCTTTAATCAAGCCCAGTCGCTGGCCGTTCATGCGCTCAGTTCCCTGCGCAAGTCCCACCCCGGATGGCGGCTGACACTTGCGTCGAGTACGTTGCTCCGGCTCCGCGTCACCGGCAGCCAGGCTGGCCTTACTCCACGGCAGCGGCGATTGAATCTTCGCGGCGCCTTCTCGGTTTCCGATTCGTCGATGATCCAATCCAGGCACATTCTGCTCGTCGACGACATCTTCACCACGGGCGCAACCGCGCGTGCCGCCGCGCAGTCGCTAATCAAGGCTGGCGCAGCCTCAGTGTGGGTGGCAACGCTGGCCAGGGCGCGGCGCATTTTTGAGCTTCGACTGCGTTCCTCGTTTGAAGACGCAGAGAACATCAGCGAACAGAACAGCAACTCGGCTGCTGCAACTCCGCAGTCGGCAAGCATCTATTCATCGCAAGACCAACCATCTTTTTGACGAGGGGATAAGAGATGTCGCTGGGAAAAGCCATGATTCATGCCCGCAAGCAGAAGTCCATCGCCAAAGCCGCAGCTGCCGCCGCCCATTCCGGGGATTATGCGGCAGGACCATACGGCGTGCAACCGACGCACATGCTGCAAATGCCGGTGCTGGTGCTGAACGCGTCTTATGAGCCGATCAACATCTGCGGCGCTCGCCGAGCCCTGGTGCTGGTGCTCAAAGGGATCGCCAGGACCGAAGAGGAGCATGGCCTGATGCTTCATGCCCAGAGGAGCCGCGTCGCCATGCCCTCTGTGATTCGGCTTTTGGAATACCGCCGCATCCCTCACCAGACCCGCGCCCTCTCGCGCAAAAACATCCTTCTGCGTGATCGCAACACCTGCCAGTATTGCGGCGTCCTGCTGCCCTCAGGCGAACTCACGCTTGACCACGTCATTCCCCGTTCGCGCGGCGGCAACTCCACATGGGAGAACCTGGTAGCCTGCTGCCACGCCTGCAATCGCCGCAAGGGCAACCGCATGCTCAACGAAATTGACGACATGTTTCTGATGCGCGACCCGAGGCCGTTCTCGTTGCATACCAGCCGGCAGATCATGCGGATGCTGGGCCGCGGGGATGATCGCTGGCGGAAGTACCTGTTCTACTGAGGGAACAGTGGAAAGTGAACTGGGCTGGAGACCGGGAAAAACAAATGACCCGACGGCACCTCGCACTCCGCCAGGGTATTGCAAGAAAAAGGGAAGGGTTTCTGCAAGACGGCACGGAGTACAAAAGAGCACTCGGTCGGACTTGAAGTAAGATTATTGGTCAATAACGCTCCGCGCATGTGCTTGCGCCAGTTCGCTCCTGTCCTCTTCGGGCACGTTCGCAAACGGTTTTGAAACAGATGCTGTTCCGCTCCGAGGTCCAACCATTGGATAGGTAGTCGCTGGTTCCGTGCGGACAAGCATATCGCCGCGAGTGGAGATGTCTGTCCTCGGTGTTCCAAGGACCTCTGCTTGAATTGCGCCTTCTGTGGGTAAAAAAGAGACCTCATAGGACAGAGTATCCCCACTATAGGGCAGATCTGCATTTCTCAAGAACAAGGCCTTGAAGGTAATCCGCTGTGCAACTTTCCCATCTTTGGTTCTGAACCCAACCAGCTTTGACCCGCCGCGAATTCCGTCCCATTTGAGACTCGTGGCATACGGTGGTTTTCCATTCAGAATCTCGTCAATGCTGAGACCGTTGCCGACGCCTTGCAGAAACCGGAGCGCATCGAGGAAGTTGGATTTTCCGCTGGCGTTTGCGCCTACCAGGAGATTGAAATGCCCGAGCTTGAGATCGACGCTCTCAAGGCTCTTGAAGTCGCGGATCTTGAGTTCAGAGATCATGGCCGCGGCCTCGGGGTGTTTGTGCGTTGGTCCGGCCGATCTTACTCGCTGCCGGGCGCTGGAGTCTGTGTAGCCTCTTCCAGCATTTCAGTGAAAGATAAGGCCGTGGCTGCTTTGGTTCTCGTGGCCTTATCGGCCGAGGGCTAGGGAGGGGTCGGCGGAGAGGTTGGCGGGGGCGAAGTCGGCTGTCAGGAATCTTGGCCAGGCGGCGGCGGCGATCATGGCGGCGTTGTCAGTGGATAGGGCCAGGGTTGGGAAAGAGACGCGGACGCTGCGGCGGGCGGCTTCGGTGATGAAGCGGGCGCGGAGTTCGCGGTTGGCGGCTACGCCTCCGGTGACGAGGATGCGGCGAACGCCGAGGGATTCAGAGGCGGCGAAGGTCTTTTTCAGGAGGTCGCCGACGACGGCGTGCTGGAAGCTGGCGATGAGGTCGAGGGTGAGTTGGTCGGTGTGGGCGAGGGCATACTGGACGGTGGGGTGGGAAGGGGCGTCGGGACCGGTGAAGAGGGCTTCGCGGCGGGATTCGGCTTCAGGGCGGAGGTTGTGGAGCTCGACGTAGCGGAGTACGGCAGTCTTGATTCCCGAAAAGGAAAAGAGGAA
>Ga0302320_10012479_pt1 | contig 17850 bp, 20 predicted proteins | sample Bog_T0_3_FD_202130 | JGI IMG/M metagenome (GOLD analysis project Ga0302320, IMG submission 202130) | Peat permafrost microbial communities from Stordalen Mire near Abisko, Sweden - Bog_T0_3 | ecosystem: Environmental > Terrestrial > Soil > Wetlands > Peat | place: Sweden: Abisko, Stordalen Mire...
GGTCCAATAAGCCGGCCAAAGAGTTCCCTTGAGTTCCCTTAGAGGATTAAGAACGGGCTGTCAGTACCGTTAAGTTCCAATAGGTTACGTCGGCCAGCGACTCTGTCACGGCAGAGGTCGCGAGTTCGAGTCTCGTCGTCCCCGCCAATTCAAATCAAGCACTTACAGAAATAGGTCATCCCGGCGTAGGCACAAAAAGGTACCAAACAGGCACAAGCTTAAGTGCCGAAAACAGCGCTCTCAACGCTCTCAACGCTTCCGACTGCTATCCCGGCCTGAGTGGTGCTCCGCGTTTCTTCACTAGTTGGCCTTGCCTCTCTTCTTATACCGTAAGAAAAGCGACACCACGGCTGGACCCCGGCCGTATGGCCCGTATCCTTGTGACCCTCAGGTTTCGCCGCTGGGATTGGAGATTGCGATATCGCGGCTTTTGTCTGGGCTTGCCCCTCGGCTTGTCTAATTCGCATCATCGGCTGTCCGCTCCAGTATCGCCGTGGGAGCGGCTCAAAAATCGGCGGAGGCGATGCGCGAGTAATTTCCCCGCGCAACCAGGCGCGGGAACAGGTAAAGTTCACCGTCCGGGCCGCGATCGGCGGCCGGATTCAGGACGCCTTCGACCTCCTGAAGATTTCCCGGCTGCGGCTCCATCAACATTCCTAGGCGCTGTAACTTAAATCCACTCATCAATCCCCTCAAAAATTCACGCCGCCTGATCGCGATCCGCTAAGCAAGCGATGATTGTTTGTATAACTCGCTTCGTCTCATCGGGACCCTTGACCGGGATAGAATCCACGCCTACTTTTTCGACGGGGTAGTCATTCCCTCCCACGAACAAGGCATCGCCGATGTAAATCATCTCCTTCAATGAAATGTGCAGGAGGTCTCGCAGCTTTCCGATTCCGTATGCCTTGTCAATGCCAGGTTTCGTGATATCAATCGACGTCGAGCCTCCGATTCGAACAGAAAACTGGGGAATAATGTTGTCAAGAATCGCTTTGATCTTCTTCCGCTTGGTGTAATCGGGGTCCCATTGATTCTTTTCTTCTAACGGCGCCTGCTGACCTAGTGCGGAAAATGTTATCTGGCTTCCCCGGTCTTCGATGACTTCTCCCCAGACCTTTGCGACTTTGTAACCAGCTTCTCCCAGCGCTTTGTTGAGGGAACTGAGTATCGTCGCTCGCTCATCCTTGATGAAATCATCTTCATAGAGTTTTTTCCATTCCCCTGAGTACTGGTAGAACTTTGTTCCACAGGTAGGAAGCAGGGATAAGTCGCTCAGGCGTTCGTCATGAGGAAGGTTAGAGACAACTTGCTTTTCAAATTGCGGCCAACCGCCCCCGGAAATCACGGCTACCTTTACAATTCCCAGAAGGTCGTGTAGCAGTCCCGACATTTCGGGATCAAGAGCTGATTTACTTTCGGCAAGGGTTCCGTCGAGATCAAACACAATTAGCTTCTTCACTGCGCCTCCGCCTTCTAAATCGTCGCGATCTCAATCCGGTATCGCAATTTCCAACAAGGTCACCGCGCTGAGAGGTCGAAAAGTGCACGCACCGATCATTGCCGGCAACAGAAATACGTCACCTTTTGCGACAGCGTAAGTAGCACCTCCGTGCTCGATCTGTCCACCGCCGCCGATGCAGACCAGCACGCGCGGCAAATCGGCCGCGCCGACGGAAAACGGCGACTGTCCGCGCAGGCGCCACAACCAGAAATGTTCACAGTGAAAGAGTCTCTCGCGTTCCACCGGGGTCGTCGTCTCCACCACGGGCGTCACTCGGCCGACCGGACCTTCCGCGAAATCAATGCACGCTATTGCCTTATCGACTTGGAGTGCCCGCGGCTTGCCCGTCTTCGCATCAATATGGTCCCAGTCATACAGGCGGAAGGTTACATCGCTGTTCTGCTGAATTTCGAACACGACGATGTCGCCGCCCAGAGCATGAACCGTCCCAGCCCGCAGGAAAATTCCATCGCCGGGCTTCGGAGTGAACTCTGCCAGCTGGTTCACTACCGTCCCGTTCTTCAGCGCCAGTCGCAGAGCGGCTGCAGTTGTACCGGTCTTCAGGCCTGCATAGATGCGGCTTTCCGGCCCCACCTCAAGCACGACCCAGGCTTCGGTCTTCGCGGTCTCGCCCGCTGGCAGCAGGTTCGTGTTCGCTTTTGTGGGATGCACTTGGACCGAAAGCATTTCATGTACATCAAGGAACTTCAGCAACAGTGGGAATCGGGGATAGCGCCCGGCCAGCTTTCCAAGCATTTGTTTTGGAAACTGCTGTAGCAATTGACCGATGGTCTGCCCTTTGAGCGATCCATTGGTGACGCAACTCTGATGGTCCTCGCGGTCGCTGAGCAGCCAAGCTTCGCCAATCGGGCCACTGGGCAGGGGTGCGGTGAGCAAGTTGGCGAAATGCCGGCCACCCCACAGCCGATACTGATAGATCGGTTCGAATCGCAGAGGATACAGAAGGGCTTGGTTCAATACTCCTTCCCTGTCGTCGACAGCCAGGCTTACGGTGGTGTCGATCATGACTGGTCTGGGAATGTTGGCTCCTGACGAAGTGAGTCAGTCCGGGGCGTTCGTTGCTCGTGCAGTTTGCCGAGGGTATGCTCGATCAGCCTAGCTAATTTATCTGCGGCGCCGTCGACGGCCAGGTCCAGAGTCGCCGCTTCGTCGGTGACCGCGATGGGCTGGCGGCCTTCAAGGCGCGCCTCCATCATGCAACGCTTGTTATTCTTGCGGTTCTTAGGGCCGCTCTCGTCGATCAGGTGAACCTCCACCCGCGTAATGTGATCGCTTATTCGGCTCAGGGCATTCTCCACTACGCCCCTGATCCGAGCGGCCAGCGCCTCGTGACCTTCGATTGTATGGTCTGTATTGACTTGGATCTGCATGCTGATCTCCTGCCTAACTGTTCGATCAAGGATGTTTCTTACGCTCATTACATTGCCGCTAAGCCGTTATGCACCATGAGCGCTTGAGCGTCTAAGGCGTAGTTGCCAAGCTCAAACCTCTCGTTTACGAAGATCATGGAACTCGGCTACCAGCCGGCATCTGCTTCTGGCGGCCAGAAGGAACCATCGACAAGTCATTGGTTCCGACGTAGATACCGATGGCCACAAGCATGGCGACAAGGCCGAACCAGAAGCGCCAATCATGATGGGCACGCTTCCAGTAAGGGGTTTGGCCATGGCTAGGATGACTCTCCCCCATCGGATGCAGGTGTTCGGTGTTGTTCATCATGCTGGTCTCCAGAGGGAACGTTCAAGGTTGCGATGGGACTCTGCGCTACAAGCGAAAATCATGGGCAGGCGTTTTACCGGATGCCCATGCCCTACTTAAGCGCCGCTTAGGGAGAAAACAGGCTTGTGTTCGTCTTCGTGCACCCAATAAGGGGGCTGGCCATAGTGACGGTAGAGCCGGTCTTCATATTCACGGGTGAGCGGCACGGAATCGACGAAGAGCGGCGCCGTCTGGATCGCATCCCGGTAGAGGCCGACATCGACTTTGGAATTCTCCCAACTAACCTTTTGAATCCACGCGGGTGAAAACAGTACCTTCTTGCCCGGCCACCAATTGCGCGTTGCCACCTCGATGTAGCGGATAGCCCAGGTTTCATCGTCCATGAAAAATCCTGCCACATGGCCGATTTCGCCATCCATAGCTTCGATGTGATAGCCCGTCACGGCTGCAGTACTGCGCAGATGAGAATCCGCCGTCTCTTTCTGGATTCTTTCCAACGCTTGGGTCTCTTTCGAAGCAGCGACTTCAGTAGCCAATCCCGATGGAAAATGTGCTGGGCCCCACAGATAGGTACCGCCCCAATAATTGGGATATCCGTAATACCCCAGGTACGCTGCCTCGTGCTGCCGCGAGACGGGTTTGTCTGTATTGATATCTGGGCTGTTCTCCACTTGCTTTTTCGTCAGCGCCACATCCAATCGCTTCGCTTGCCAGTCGGTGTGGACGACGGAAATTGGCGAGATCAGCACTCGCCGGCCGCCAAGCCAGCTGCCGGTCTTAACCGTGAGATAACGGATGGCCCATGACTCGTCATCGAAGTATAGTTGATCTACCGTTCCAATTTCGCCATCCGTGGCCCGGATCACAAGGCCCTTCAAATGCGTAGTGTTCGCTAACATTATTTCCCTCCTGGGTAGTTATTGACTGCATTTTCGGTCCTGCATATCGAGCTGCCATATTTGAGCTGTGCCGGTGCGAAAACTGCAGCAGTCGCAGTCACGAAATCGAGTGCAGAGGTTGTCATTAGAAGGTCGTCTTAGTCTCTATTCCCCAAGGATCCCACCTTAACAGCGGCGTTGCCATTCTTCTGAGCAAGAGTGCTCACCTGCGCCCGGCCAATCGGATGCGCCATCCGAAAGGAGGGTCTGTGGATCACAACGAGTGAATGCGGGAATGTGAACGTCTGACGGGCAGAGGCCGACCACTGCCGGAGCCGCGAGGCTAAGCCTCCCAAAACTATGCTGGCGGAATTATGCGAGTTAGCGCCCTACTCCTTGGTCCGTCCCAGAGCGGAGAGGACATCCACACGATCATCAGATCTGCGTTGGTCGCCACGCCACGTACGCCCACGCGTTCTCCGCCGACACTGTGCAATAGGGAACAGTTTTCCCGACAGGTGCACTGTCATGATCTGGCTGGGGCTTCGATGAATGGTCTGAGAACGACATCAAGTCCCCGAGGAGACAAGGAATGTCCAAAGAGAATTCAGTTGTCGCGGTGTATCTCACTCATACGGAAGCGGATAAAGCAGTGAAAGAGCTTCAACGCGGCGGGGTTGACCTGCATAAATTGTCGATTGTTGGAAAAGGCTACCACACAGATGAGCAGGTGGTGGGCTACTACAACACCGGCGACCGCATGAAGTACTGGGGCAAAGTTGGAGCGTTCTGGGGAGGTTTCTGGGGATTCTTGTTCGGCTCCGCTCTTTTCATTGTTCCGGGGCTCGGCCCAATCTTAGCGGCGGGACCGGTAGTGGCGTGGATCGTGGCAGGGTTGGAAGGTGCGGTGGAGGTGGGAGCGTTAGGTGCCCTGGGAGCTGGCCTCTACAGCATAGGAATTCCTAAGGACAGCATTGTGAAGTACGAAACGGCCCTCAGGACAGATCAGTTCCTGCTGATCGTCCATGGAACGGCTGCAGAGGTGGCGCAAGCGAAGGACATCATTGAGACTACGAATCCCGCTCAATTTTCGTTGCACTCCGACGAAGCGGCAGTGGTAGCCGCTTAGGTTCCGCGCGCGTTGTATGGGCAAGGTTGCGTTGAGGGCATCCACTCGGTTTCAAGTGAGTTAGCGGCGACGGTCGTAGGGACAACAAGGTTATGAGCGTTGTCAAACTTCCTTTTGATGTTGATCCAGCACTCTCCGCGGCAACACTCGAGAGTGGAGAGTTGCAGGTCGTATTTCTCCGCTCACGCTAAGCCAGTCCTTTCAGTCACCGGGTCGCCACAGCATCTGACGAGCCATCTTGAAGGTAAGTGCCGAGAAATCATGACCGATCAGAACCGCCCTAACTCGACACACAGATATCTGCCCACGGAAGTTGCGGGGTTCGATTCTCTCGCAGAGCTTGCGCTGGACCTGCGCTGGTCGTGGAACCATGCTGCCGACGGTGTGTGGATGACGCTCGATCCCACGCTGTGGGAACTCACGCAAAACCCCTGGGTTGTACTGCAGACGGTCTCGCGCAATCAGATTGAGCGCGTGCTCGCCGATCCTGCTTTTCGTAAGAACATCGACGAACTGCTCCAGGCCAAACGTCACGCGGCGGAGACTTCCGCATGGTTTCAGCAAAAGTATCCACAAGCCCCCTTGACCTGCGTCGCGTATTTCAGCATGGAATTCATGTTGAGTGAAGCGCTCCCCATCTATTCGGGAGGACTTGGCAATGTGGCCGGCGATCAACTCAAAGCGGCCAGCGACTTGGGCGTACCGGTGGTCGGAGTTGGGCTGCTGTACCAGCAGGGTTATTTTCGCCAGGTGATCGATAGGGAGGGAGCGCAACAAGCTCTTTATCCTTACAACGATCCCGGACAGTTGCCGATCACTCCATTGCGCCAACCCAATGGGGAGTGGTTGCGGCTGGAGATCGCGCTGCCTGGTTACTCGGTCTGGCTGCGTGGCTGGCAGGTCCAGGTCGGTAGAGTAAAGCTGTATCTGCTCGATAGCAATGACGCGGCGAACTTTCCCGCTCATCGCGGGATCACGAGCCAACTCTACGGGGGTGGACCGGAGTTGCGTCTCAAGCAGGAATTACTTCTCGGGATCGGCGGCTGGCGGTTGCTCGAAGCGCTCGGACTTAAACCCGAAGTCTGTCACCTCAATGAAGGGCATGCGGCCTTCGCGGTTTTGGAGCGAGCCCGAAGTTTCATGGAAGAAACCGGGCAGTCTTTCGAAGTGGCACTGGCCGCGACTCGGGTCGGGAATCTCTTCACCACTCACACAGCAGTAGCCGCCGGTTTTGACCGTTTCGATCCGGCGCTCATTGCGCAATACCTCGATAATTATGCCAAGCAGAAACTCGGCATAGAACTCCCCGACTTGCTGGCCTTGGGCCGCCAGAACCCGAGTGACTCCTTGGAGAGCTTCAACATGGCGTATCTCGCCATACGCGGGAGCGGGGCAGTGAATGGCGTCAGTCGCTTGCATGAGAAAGTCAGCCGCCATCTCTTTGCGCCTCTCTTCCCGCAGTGGCCGGAGGACGAAGTTCCGATCGGACACGTGACCAACGGAGTCCACATGCCGACCTGGGATTCGGCGGCGGCCGACGACCTTTGGACGGCAGCCTGTGGCAAGGGCCGTTGGCTGGGGACGACGGAGAATTTAGAGCAGGACATTCGTCGCGTCTCCGACTCTGCGCTCTGGAAATTCCGCAGCGCCGCCAGCGCGTCTCTCGTGGAATATGCCCGCGGACGGCTATCCCGGCAGCTGGCTGCTTCAGGCGCCTCGGCCACGGCGGTTGACCGGGCGAAGCATCTCTTTGATCCCAACGCGTTGACTCTGGGCTTTGCGCGGCGCTTCGCAACCTACAAGAGACCGAACCTGCTACTACACGACCCGCAGCGACTGCTTCGGTTATTGAGTAATTCTGAGCGTCCAGTGCAACTCATCATCGCTGGCAAGGCCCATCCGGAGGACCAGGCAGGGCAGGCGCTGATCCATGAATGGATAGATTTCATCCGCCAACCAGAGACCCGACCCCACATCGTCTTCCTGAGCGACTACGACATGCTGTTAACGGAGCACCTGGTGCAGGGGGTGGATGTGTGGATCAACACGCCACGCCGGCCCTGGGAGGCTTGCGGGACGAGCGGAATGAAAGTGCTTGTCAATGGGGGCATCAATCTTTCGGAGTTGGATGGCTGGTGGGCGGAAGCCTACACGCCTGAAGTGGGGTGGGCATTGGGAGACGGCCAGGAACATGGCGACGATCCCGGCTGGGACGCTGTCGAGGCCAACGCACTCTACGACTTGCTTGAACGCGAGGTGATTCCCGACTTCTATACCCGCGACAAGAGCGGCATCCCCTTGGCATGGGTGGCGCGGATGCGGGAAAGCATGGCCCGTTTGACCCCGGGCTTCTCCGCCGACCGCACAGTGCGCGAATATACCGACCGACACTACCTCCCAGCTGCAACCGCCTACCACGATCGCGCGGCGAACAAAGGTGCCGTTGCGAAGCAGATGCTGGCTTGGCAGCAGGACGTCGATCGAAAGTGGGGATCGTTGCGCTTCGGAGGTCGGCATGTCGAAACCACCGCGGATCACCACGTGTTTGAAGTCGAAATCTTCCCGAACGATCTCGGCAAGAATGCAGCGCGAGTTGAGCTGTATGCGGACGCAATCAACGGTGGCGATCCGGTACGGCAGGAAATGAAGTGGGAGCGACTGCTTCCTGGTGCACCCGAGGGCTGCGTCTACCACGCGACGGTACCCGCTGCACGAGCACCGGGAGACTACACCGCGCGAGCGATGCCTCAGAGCGACGGCCTCTCGGTTCCACTGGAAGACCCCCGGATTCTATGGCAAAGATGATCCGCATCGACGGAAGGGCCATCGATACAAGAAAACCATGAAGAAAGCGACGGCCATCACCTGCTTGTTTGTGGATGTTGGTGGAGTGCTGCTCACTAATGGTTGGGATCATCATGCTCGCCGAAGAGCTGCGAAGAACTTCCAACTGCCGTGGGCGGAGATGGAAGAGCGGCACCGTCTGGTCTTCGAAACTCATGAAGAAGGGAAGCTTACGTTCGAGGAATATTTGGGTTGGGTGGTCCTCTACCAAAAGCGGTCATTCACCCGCGCTCAGTTTCGGCGCTTCATGTTCGCGCAATGAGGTGAATGCGTATCGGATTCGGAAGTTTAAGCTCAACGGGTTTGTGGACTCTTTTATTTCCTCCTGCTTTGTTCACATCCGCAAGCCCGACGCGGACATCTTTCGACTGGCGCTGGACATCGCCCACGCGCCGACGCAGCACGTCGTCTATATCGAAAACACTCCGATCTTCGTTCAGATCGCGGAAGGTTTGGGGATTCGAAGCATTCTTCATGCAGATTACAAGTCCACCTGCGCCAAGCTGGCTTCGTTCGGATTGCAGAAATGACAAATGACGAAAGCCCTCGAGCATTTTGCGCGGACGAGGAACTGAAGAACTCACGATCGCCAAAACAGTTTGCCAGGTTCTCGGACTTGGCTGCAAGAAGAAGGAGAACTGAACCATGACACCCGACACACGCACTGCGGAACTGGTCGACCACAAACCCGAAGCGGCGAACAAGGAGTTAACCCTGAAACCGGCCATGAAAACAAAAACACTCACTCCCGAACTTCTCGCCAGGATGAACGCTTACTGGCGAGCCGCCAACTATCTGTCGGTCGGCCAGATTTATCTCTACGATAATCCGCTGCTGAAAGAGCCGCTGAAACTCTCGCATGTGAAGCCGCTGGTGGTCGGTCACTGGGGCACGGTGCCGGGGCAGAACTTCATCTACGTGCACTTGAACCGGGTCATCAAGAAATATGACCTGAACATGTTCTACATTGCCGGTCCCGGCCACGGCGGCGCGGCGCTGGTGGGCAACGTCTACCTCGAAGGCACCTGGAGTGAGATCTATCCGAACGTCACGCAAGACGAAGCGGGCATGAAGGAACTGTTCAAGCAGTTCTCGTTCCCCGGCGGTATTTCCAGCCACGTTGCGCCCACGACGCCGGGGTCGATTCACGAAGGCGGCGAACTGGGATACTCGCTCAGCCATGCTTTTGGCGCAGCGTTCGACAATCCCGATCTGATCGTGGCCTGCGTGATCGGCGATGGCGAAGCGGAAACCGCCTCCCTGGCGACCTCATGGCAATCCAACAAGTTTCTCGACCCCATTACTGATGGAGCGGTGCTGCCCATCCTGCACCTCAACGGCTACAAGATCAGCAACCCAACCGTTCTAGCCCGCATCGAGCACGAAGAGTTGGAACAATTTCTGCGCGGCTGCGGCTGGGCGCCCTACTTTGTGGAAGGCGATGAACCGGAAAAGATGCATGAACTCATGGCAGCCGCTTTAGAAAGAGCCATCGAAGACATTCGTCGATTCCAACGGAACGCCCGGAACAATAACGACACCACTCGGCCGCGCTGGCCCATGATTGTCCTCAAGTCACCGAAGGGTTGGACGGGGCCTAAATTCGTCGACGGCCTGCAGATCGAGGGCACGTTCCGATCGCACCAGGTGCCGCTTCTTGTCGATCCCGAGCATCCCGATCACGTCAAGCTGCTTGAGAGCTGGATGAAGAGTTACAAGGCGGAAGAGCTGTTCGAGGAGAACGGTCGACTCAGGCCGGAATTGGCCGAACTGGCGCCGCAGGGCGACCGTCGGATGGGTAGCAATCCTCACGCCAACGGCGGCATTCTGCTGCGCGATCTGCGCATGCCGGATTTTCATGTCCATGCCGTGAACGTGCCTTCACCTGGTGCGGTCAGCGCCCAGGATACGCAGGTGTTGGGTTTGTTCCTCCGCGATGTCGCCAAAATGAATCAGGAGGAGCGTAATTTCCGTGTCTTCGGTCCCGATGAAACAGTCTCGAATCTCCTCGGCGCGGTGTTTGAGGTCACCAACCGGCAGTGGGATGCGCGCGAAGTAAGTAACGATGAATTCCTTGCGCCCGCCGGCCGCGTGCTGGACTCGATGCTCAGCGAGAACCAGTGCGAGGGTTGGTTGGAAGGATATCTTCTCACCGGACGGCACGGCCTGTTCAATAGTTATGAAGCCTTCATTCGCATCATCGATTCGATGTTCAGCCAGCACGCCAAGTGGCTGAAGGTCTGCCTGGAACTGCCGTGGCGCCGGAAAATTTCGTCTTTAAACTATCTGCTCGCCTCTCACGTCTGGCAGCAGGATCACAACGGCTTCACGCACCAGGATCCTGGTTTTCTCGACCATGTCATCAATAAGAAAGCGGACATCGTGCGGGTTTACCTTCCGGCCGACGCCAATTGTCTGTTGTCGGTTTTCGATCACTGCCTGCGCAGCCGGAATTACGTCAACGTGGTGGTGGCGGGCAAACACGCCCTCCCGCAGTGGCTAACCATGGATCAAGCGGTGGTGCATTGCACAGAAGGAATCGGCATCTGGCAATGGGCCAGCAACGACCAGAGCGCCCCTGAACCCGACGTGGTGATGGCCTGTTGCGGAGACACACCGACACTGGAGATTCTGGCCGCCGTTTCGATCCTGCGCCAGCATCTCCCCGAATTGAAAATCCGGGTTGTTAATGTCGTCGATCTCATGAAGCTGCAGTCTGAGAGCGAGCACTCGCACGGACTCAGCGAGCAGGATTACGACTCGCTCTTCACGAAAGACAAACACATCATATTTGGTTTCCATGGATACGCGTCGCTGGTCCACCGACTCACCTACCGCCGGACCAACCGCAACCTGCACGTGCGGGGCTACAAGGAAGAGGGCACGATCACGACGCCCTTTGACATGCGAGTGCAGAACGACCTGGACCGCTTCCACTTGGTGCTGGATGTGGTGGATCGCCTGCCAGACCTGGGTTCCAAAGGTGCCTACCTGAAGCAGCAGATGCACGACAAGCTCATCGAGCACAAGCATTACATCGACAAGCACGGCCAGGACATGCCGGAAATCCGCAACTGGAAATGGAGCAACGGCCAATGAATACACAAGCGCCGATCGATACTGCGCGGAAAATGGTCGCCGACCATGTCTAGTGGGAATATTCACTCTCAGAAGCAGTATTGTGATACGGAGATGTGGAGTCTTTGTACGTTTACTCAGAGCTTAGGTGTGGTGGGGGCTTCCCGTCAGCGCCTCGAAGCCGGAAATCACGTCGAACAACTCTTCATCGATGGATTCCTGTCGAACAAGGCGGAAGGTGCGGTTTAAATCTTCCAAAATGTCTTCGATGTTCTTTTCCGCGCGTTGCATGGCCGCCAGACGGCTGGCGTTTTCGCTGGCAAGGGATTCGGCGCAGGCCTGAAAAAGCAGAACAAAGAGGTATCCTCGGACGAAAGCCGGAAGCGCCGATTTGGCTCCTTCGATGACCTCCGGCAAATTCTTTGTCGGCCATGCCATTGCTGCAGCTTGTGTTGCCAGGCGTGATCCAGTTCAATCGCTTGACGACTACTATCGCACCGTGGAGCTGGCATTGATTGCGTGCCTCCATCAGGCCGGACCGGTTGCTCTCGGGGAGGGAAAACGCCCGCCGCACGAGCGGCCCCATGAAGGAAAGATCGGCGCGGTCGTGTTCGGTTCGGACCAGGGTCTTGTCGGCAGGTTTAATGAGGTAATCGTGGAATTCGCCGTGCACGAACTCAAAACGTTGCCCGGCTCCTCCTCATTTCCGTCGGACGGAAGAGATCTACCCTAGGGCTGGGAGCCTATCTGGCTGGAATAGAATCAAACCTTCGAACTTTCAGGAATGACTTGATTGAGCAAGAGGCACTACCGAGGGCGCTATCGGTCGACGCCTAGCCATCGAAGACGAACTGAAATGCGGGGTCGGGCTCGGGTGAGGACTCACACCAAATAGAGTCTTCGCCCATTTTGTCACCCACTCAACCGGTCTCAGCACTCTTGACTTACCGCAACTCTCACAGCCGAAAAGCGGTCGCACATCTGCCAGGATGGCGTAGGACACGTTGAGTATGAGTTGAAATGGCCGAAATCCGAACATACTGGTGGCGAAGCTCCACGCGAACCATTTTGTGTTCGGTAAATCCCTTAGGACCTCGGCGACGGCCTCTCCTCCCAGCTTCATCGAGCCATCGGGCATTAGGACATGGATCGTCGCATAGGCATCCCAGATATCGAGATCAGGATTGAGCGACCGAAGCCTCTCGGGGTCGTCACCAATGGGTTGTACGGTGATGCTCGTCTCGCCAGATTTCTGCGCCGACCTTTGCACCCAATGCCCAATGTGGCGGCAGACCGCGCATTCGTCATTGAAGAGGAGAATTGGCTTAGGCTGCTTCTGGATCTCGGGCAATTGGCCTCCGTTCACGACTCAAAGGGCTGCGTCACCGCTGTCAGGACGCTCGATACTGTGGGGGATGGGCCTTCGACTCGCCCAACTTCATTCCGGTTAAGAAACATGACCAGAGTTGGCGTGCCCTGGATCTGGTAGCTGCCTGCGAGTTCCTGTTCGACTGCGATGTTAACCCTGAAGATCCCCTCCTTGGGTTCCACCATTTTTGCCACCTGCTCCAGGACCGGCTCAATCGCTCGGCAGTGTTCACACCCGTAAGACATGAACTCAACCACGACTGGCCCCTCTGCCTCGAGAACCAGCTGGGTAAACGTGCTGGAGGTAACTGTTGTTATGTTGTCAGTCGACAATTTCCTTAGCCGTCCTCTGCCATTCGGGCGCGTTCCGAAACCTTTGTTTCGCGAAGAAACTACCAAACAAACAGCCGAGCACCGGAACCGGGGGAACGCACCCTGCCAATTTGAGTCGAAGGATCTCGAACTGGAATCTTTTCATCGATGTCCGCATTCGGAAGCACTGGCCGTGGCGCGTTGATCTTTTCAATCTCTAAGGCACCGTGGCAGTTCATAATCTCGGCGGCTTGGTCCGCGTTCTTGCCGGTACCGGTTGCGAAAACCATGACACCTCCACGACGCACGCCTTGGACATACGCTTCCGCATCCCCTTCGACGACTCCGAACGCCGTCAGATCCCGAATTAAATCCACTTCAAAATCAGTGTGTGGAGTACTCATGAGGCCGCTGCCCGGCATCTCGACTGGCTCGCCCAAAACACGGATGTCCTTCTGGAGGAAACCTTTGGCCGTAAGATCGCGAACGACCCCGTCGGCTGACCCTGAATTCTCAAACAGACCTACTGCAGTCTTTGCCATATTGCCTCCTTAGTTGCGCCTTTCATAGAATCGCCGAACCGCGCTCGCAATACTGATCAGAATTGATCAGCCAACCTCCGGCACGAGGGGTAAGACTGACTTAGTGCGCACCACCTTTTGGTGACAGCTATGCGGAGATCTTCCCGCACTCCGTAACTCAACCGGCCAGAGACGGCAACTCCAAGAAAAGGAATCCTACCAATGAAAGCAGTTCTAGTGCGCGGCTACGGGGATGTGAACCAGTTGTCCTACGGGGATACACCTGACCTTAAACCGGGACCGGGAGAAGTGTTGGTCAGAATGTTCGCGACCAGCATCAACCCCATCGACTGGAAACTCCGCCGCGGCGATCTGAAAACGTTCATGCCTTTGCAGTTCCCGGCAATCCTGGGCCGCGACCTTGCGGGCGAAGTCGTCGGCCTGGGCGATGGAGTCAAGACCAGAAAGATTGGCGACCGTGTCCTTGGGCTCGTGAATCATGCGTATGCAGAATATGTTCTGTGCAAGGCAGACGAGTTGGCTCTCATTCCTTCGGGCCTTAGCTTTGAGCAGGCGGCAGCACTTCCCCTCGTGGTGCTCACCGGGGCGCAACTTATCGAGGAAGGGATCAGGCCGAGGTCCGGAGAAACAATCTTGATCACCGGAGCCGTGGGAGGAGTCGGGCGTACCGCTGTGCATGTCGCTCGACAACACGGGGCGCATGTGATCGCGGGAGTGCGCTCCACGCAAAAAAAAGAGGCGGAAGTTCTCGGCGCCGACAGAATCCTGGCCTTGGATAGCGAAGCTGAGATCGCCAGCCTAAAGGAACTCGACGCCGTCGCCGACACGGTTGGTCACGAGGTCATCACCGCACTCATCCCACACATCAAGAAGAATGGGGTGCTGGCAACCGTTTTAGGTAAACCCGAAGGCGTCAACGGGCGCGATCTCCGCATTGAGGAAATCTGGGCCCAACCCGATTCTGCAAGACTTGAACAGCTCGCATACGAGGTTGCAGCCGGCAAATTCTCGATTCCCATCCGACGAGAATTCAAACTGTCAGAGATTCGAGATGCGGACCCGATGGCTGAAAAGGGTGGGATCGGGAAAATCATACTGGTCGCCTAAGTCCGCACGATAATCGCGCTTTATGCAGATAAGGGCAACCGTTTATAGGTGAGGCGAAGTAGTAGAAAGGACTTTTTATGGAAGACCAAAGATCTACCCAGCACGACGACACGACAATCTATCTTATTTGTGGGGGCATTGCCTCCCTCGCCGCCGCTGTTTTTTTCATCCGGGACGCAGATATCCCCGGCCACAACATCGTCATCCTGGAGCAACTCGATCGCTTAGGCGGCAGTCTTGACGGCGCCGGATCTCCGCGGGACGGTTATGTGCTTCGCGGCGGGAGGATGATCGAGAGTAAGTACCTTTGCACCTATGAGCTGTTCTCGTCGATCCCGACGTTGGATGGAAGCAAGACCGTCACCCAGGAGATCTTCGACTGGAACGAAACCATGAAGACTTCCTCAAAGTCGCGGCTCGTGCGCAAAGGACAGAGAATCGACGGTCCTGAATTTGGCTTGAGCGAAAAGCACATCCTGAATCTGGAGCGCGTGGTGGCGGAACCGGAGGGAATGCTCGGCAGGAGCACCATCGCCGACGAGTTCGACTCATCATTCTTCCAAACAGATTTCTGGTTGATGTGGTGCACAACCTTCGCGTTCCAGCCCTGGCATAGCGCCGTCGAGTTTAGACGCTATCTGCTTCGCTTTACGCACATGGTCGCCGGATTCAGCCATCTCAAAGGCATCATGCGCACCGTCTACAACCAGTACGACTCCATGGTGCGTCCGCTCCAGAAATGGCTCGACGAGCGCGGAGTACGATTCGAATTGAACACTCGCGTTACTGATCTTGTCCTGCGTGAGGAGGCCGACCGCAAGACGGTAGAACGCATCATATACACGCGGAACGGTCTCTCCGGCGAGTTCGAAGTTGGCAAGAAAGGCTTCGTGATCGTCACTCTGGGTTCGATGACTGAAGCTTCGAGCCTTGGGTCTATGGACTCGGCTCCCGTCCTGAACGATAAAACCGACGGTGGTGCCTGGACGCTTTGGAAGAAGCTTGCTGCTGGCAGGCCCGAATTCGGCCGCCCATCGGTCTTTGCCGATCACATCGAAGAATCAAAATGGGTGTCGTTCACCACCACGCAGCGAGACCCGACCTTCTTTCGTTTGGTTCGGGATCTTACGGGCAACGTACCCGGAGAGGGCGGACTGATCACTTTCGCGGATTCCAGTTGGTTGACCTCGATCGTATTGCCGCATCAGCCGCACTTTATCGGACAACCCGAGGACGTGAACGTGTTCTGGGGGTACGGACTGTTTGTCGATAAGCCAGGCGATTACGTGAAGAAACCGATGTCCGCATGTACCGGTCGGGAAATCATGACCGAGATCCTGGGCCACCTGCACATCGAATCCGAAGCACCGCAGATCTTGAAGACCTCCATCTGCATTCCCTGCATGATGCCCTTCATTACCAGCCAGTTCCTGCGGCGGGAGAAAGGCGATCGCCCGGCGGTTGTGCCAGAGGGATCCACGAACTTGGCCTTCACCGGCCAGTTCTGCGAGCTTCCGGACGACGTGGTGTTCACCGTCGAATACTCGATCCGCTCCGCGCAGACCGCTGTCTACGACGTGCTCCTGCTGAACCGAAAGCCGCCGGCCGTCTATAAAGGCCAGTACGACCCGCGGGTTCTGTACAAAGCGTTCACGACCTTGCACGGTATGAAGGCATGAGCCGAACAAGGAGGAATGGTGAGAGAAAACATGAACCAATCATTGCCGCCACCAGCGCACGACCTTTGTCCTGCAGAGTTTGCAGCATCCGAGAACTGCTACGGGACTGCACAGGTTAAACCTTCGGCAGGCATGAAGTGGACTGAAGGTTCTTAGGCGAAGAAGCAATCTACCGCGGAAGACAGTCACAAGAAATGGGACCAGAACAGTCCCGCCGGCGTAGCGTGGAGCGGCATATCGGGAGATCAGGATGAAAAAGTTGGTTTGTGGATGGATCTGCCGCACGCGGTTCGACCCGGAACAGCGGTTACGTGGAGGAGTAGACTTGAGGCTCTGCGTTGGTATTGTCGTGTTTTTCCCGTTGTTTCTTGCCGTCGGAGCGACCTCTTCCAGTCCGGATATGTTTCCGCCCATCAGCGGGCTGTCCCTCGCGGATCTGCGGGATACGTTCGAAGAAGTTCACAACGGACATCGGCATGAGGCGATCGACATTCTGGAGCCCAGGGGGACACCGGTGCATGCGGTGGTATCGGGAACCGTCCGAAAGCTGTTCCTCAGCAAACCAGGCGGCAACACGATCTACCAGTTCGATGACCTGGGAGTGTATTGCTATTACTACGCGCACTTGGACGGGTACGCGGAAGGATTGCGGGAGGGAACGCGGGTCGAGCGTGGAGACGTCATTGGTTTTGTGGGCTCGACAGGAAATGCCGATGCGCGTGTGCCGCACTTGCATTTTGCCATCTTCGAGTTGGGGCCGGAAAGGCAGTGGTGGAAGGGGAGAGCCGTTAACCCATATCCTGGCCTGGTAGACGCGCTGAAGCGGGCGAAATAGCAATCGCGCCCGCGAGTGACCTACCCCTATGCGGCCGCAACGATCCCTGAGGGGCAGGAACTTCGCTTTCTCATTCCTCGAACACGACTGGCGTCCCATCCTTGACTAGGTCGGCGACCCTGGTGGCATCCCAGTTTGTCATTCGCACGCACCCGTGAGACGCGGAATGGCCGATCTCCCCGGCTTCCGGCGTGCCGTGTATGCCGTAGTGCGGTACGTTGATCCCCATCCAGACAACACCCACCGGATTGTTTGGACCCGCAGCGATCTTCACCTTGGAATCTGCTTGATCGGCGTCCCAGAACAAGTCCGGGTTGTAGTTGTAAGTTGGATTTCGTACTACATCAGTGATCACCCAATTCCCGAACGGGAGCGGGTCGTGCTTGCTGCCGCTCGTCACCGGGGCGTAAAAGATGACCTGACCTTCCCGGTCATAGACCATCAGGACCGATTTCTTCTTCGAGACAACGATCTTGACCGCCCCAGTCTGGGCCCGCGTCGCTTGTTCAGCGCCCAATATGTTAGGGACGCGGATGTGCTCTCCCGCGACGAACCGGGCGCGGGGGTTCAAACGCTTGAGCAGGGCCTGGGCCGAGTGGAATTTACCGCCGAGTTCTTCCAGCACGGATGTGTAGTAAAGACCCGGCAGTTTCGACTGCTCCTGACCTGATCCCCGATTTCAGTACAGATCGAAGTATGATTTCGGACGAAGGAAAGGGGAAGAGAGCATGTCGAAGAGCAATCACACGGAGGCGCAGATGATCGGGGCGCTGAAGCAACTGGAGGCGGGGCGGAAGGCGGAGGATGTGGCGCGGGAAGTGGGCGTGTCGAAGC
>Ga0302320_10012480_pt1 | contig 17850 bp, 14 predicted proteins | sample Bog_T0_3_FD_202130 | JGI IMG/M metagenome (GOLD analysis project Ga0302320, IMG submission 202130) | Peat permafrost microbial communities from Stordalen Mire near Abisko, Sweden - Bog_T0_3 | ecosystem: Environmental > Terrestrial > Soil > Wetlands > Peat | place: Sweden: Abisko, Stordalen Mire...
CCAAGATCAGACTTCACGCAGCAGGCATGCTGCCGGAAGAGTATATTCCCTATCTCGGCGAGGCCTTTGAGGGGCGTACCTTCGACGCCCGTTGCTGCCGATTTCTCGGAGTTCCCTACGAGCAACTTGTCGCCCGCACGCTGGAAGGTGGGACTGATAGCGAGATTCTCGCCTGGGCTCGCCAGTACGGAAACAATCCGAGCGAGGAGCAGATCACTCTCTGGAGCAGCTACGCTGCCAAGCGCGGCTGGAGGGATGACGGCTCCGAAATGGTCTCGAAGCGAGTCTCCGAAGCTGGTGCCAATCCCGAGGCCATCCTGACCTTCTTCGACCTCATTGAAATCGACGAAGAGCGGAAGAAGTCTGAGGACTTCCTTCCCGAGCCGCTTCTCCCGGGTCCTTTCACTCCCAAGAATCCGACCATCATTCCCGGCCTCCTGAGCCCTTATGAAGAGACCCAGGGGCTAGTCTATTTCCCCAGAATGATTTCCAAGATCATCCTGGCCGCCGCCGGGCAGCTCCCCGAGGACTGGAACAAGGCGCGCGGTTACGGAGGGAATGATCCTGTGATCTCCATGAACTTCGATGCCCTGTGCTGCCGATTCCTGGGTATCGACTATGCCGCGCTGGAGCAGAAAGTTCTGGCAGGGGAAACTGATCCCGCCACACTCCTGGCCTGGGCGTTCACCCTAGGGACTCATCCCAACGAGGAGGAAATCGTTATCTGGAGCACCTTCCTCAGGAAACGCTGCTGGCGCGATGAATACACCCACCGCCTCCACTTCCGCCTAGAGGAAGCAGGACTCCCTCCCGCCGCAGTGCAGTGCATGTTCGATTTTATCGACCTGGACGAAGGACGCCCCCTGCGCTCCGAATAAAGGAAAAATGAAGAATGAAAAAGTGAAAAGAGGGGAAGACTGAGTTCAGATCCTGAATTTTTTCTGTCACTTTTGGCTTGCCCGTCCATGTCTTAGCAACCGGCGGCTTGCTTCTTCGGTCACTTTTTCATTTTTCATTTTTCATTTATCCTTTTCTTCCTCCCCCCTGCACCACTACCCGCTGTGGTCAAGTGACAAAATTGCCACAATTTTAGAGTTGAATTGTGGCCTGTGCACTGCAATACAGAACTCGAATTGAGTTTCCCCGATCACCAGATTTTCACGGTGTGGGTCGAGTCTTTCCGAAACTTCTCGGAAATCTCCGACAGGCGGCTTCGTCTTGCCGCTTCCTTTATATTTCCGCCAGCCTTGGTGCCCTGCCGCACTGAGCCTTTCTTTTTTCCCATTCACCCGCAGTTCATTAACCACCACCTACCTCGATAATATCATGCACCGAGCCGCCACGATGGATTCCACCGAAGAACAGAGCACCTTCTTCCCCACTCCATCAAAACGCGATCGAACGAAAGCGCCCGGGCTGGTGAAAAATTTCGTCCTCGATACCAATGTGCTGCTGCACGACCCTCATTGCCTGAACCTCTTTGAGAACAATCACCTCTTCATCCCCGTCGAGGTACTCGGTGAACTTGACCGCTTCAAAAACGAACAGACCGAACGCGGAGCCAACGCCCGCGCCGTCCACCGCTTCCTAACTCAGATCTTCGACCACCAGACCAAGAAAGTCACCAAGGGGGTCAAAACCACCGGCGGCGGTAGCGTCAGAATCACTATCAATGACGGCCTGCGCCGCGAGCGCCTCTCCCCTGCGATGCGCCGTTTCTTGAAGATTTTTCCCGACAAGGAACCAGTTGATCACCGGATCATGGCTGCCTGTATCTCGCTCATGGAGACCGAGGAGACTCCAACCATTCTCATCACCAAGGATCTCAACATGCAACTCAAGGCGATGTCTGTCGGCATCACTTGTCAGGACTATCTCAACGACAAAGTCGCCGCCTCCGATGTCGAGGATCTCGAAATCCGCACCATCGTGGTCGAGGCTCATGAACTCCAGCGTTTTGGCAGCTCCAATTCCATCGATATTGAGGAAATCCGTACAGGGCCCCTGGAGATCAACGAGTATGTCCTCCTCTCCGCCTCCGAGCAGAAACTCATGCCTGCCCGACACATCGGCAGCGGACACTTCATCCGACTCAAGGTGCCCCACGCCCTCCAGATGCCCCGTGGCATCGAGCTGCGCGCAGCCAACCTCGGCCAGCTCTGCTTCCTCGACGCCCTGCTCGACCCGACCATCTCCCTCATCACCTGCTACGGCCAGGCAGGAACGGGCAAAACCCTCACCGCCGTCGGCGCGGGACTCTGGCTCACCACGCAGAAAGAATACTCCGGCATGACCGTCAGCCGCCCCGTGGTCGCCATGGGCGAAACCCTCGGCTTCCTCCCCGGCACTCTCAACGAAAAGCTCCATCCCTGGCTTCAGTCGATCTACGACGCCTTTGAAGTCCTCATGCCGCTTCATCCCTACAAGCCAGAAGGCCCGCACGGTCAGCACGCCTCTGAGCGCAAACAGCAAAAGCGCAAAACCACCCAGCAGCAGGAAACAGCCTCCCCCGGCCAGAAGCCGCTCAAGCCCTACGAACAGCTCATCGAGCGAGGCATGCTTGAAATCGAGGCTCTCTGCTACATCCGAGGTCGCTCCATTCCGAACCGCTTCTTCGTCCTCGACGAAGCCCAGCAGCTCACTCCGCTGGAAGCCAAAACCGTGGTCACCCGCATGTCGAAGGGCTCCAAGCTCGTCATGGTCGGCGATCCCGCTCAGATCGACAACCCCTATGTCGATAGCCGCTCCAACGGCCTCGTCCACACCCGCAACCGGCTTCGCGGACAGAAAATCACCGCCCACATTTCACTGACGAAAGGCGAACGCTCACCTCTGGCCGAAATGGGTGCTCAGATGATGTGAGGGCTTTGGGTTTAAATTTACCTCGCCAAATGTCCGTTTTGAAGTGGGTTGAATCCGACGATAGAAGGTATCGCGCTGCATCGGTTCCCTTCCCGCTTCGCGGATCGCTTTTTCCATGGCGGCGATAGTCTGCTGCTGGGGCGTCTTGGCCCCAGCCATGTGGAAAATCTTCTCTTCCTGGATCGTCCCATGCAGATCATCCACTCCATAGTTCAGGGCAATGGAAGCCAGGGGCAATCCGAGGCTGACCCAGTAGCCGGTGATGTGGTCGAAGTTGTCGAGTATCAAGCGCGAGATGGCCAGATTCTTCAGTTCATCTGTCGAACAGGCTGGTCGTATGTGAGCCAATTCCGTCGTTTCTGGAACAAAGGCAAAGGGAATGAAGGCCGTGAAACCTCCCGTCTCATCCTGAAGCGCACGCAGTTTTAGGAGATGGTCCACCCGGTGTGCCGCCGTCTCGACATGGCCGTAGAGCATGGTGGCCGTGCTCCGCTGACCCATCTGATGCCATGTACGGTGAACTTCGAGCCATTCTTCCCCCGTCTCCTTACCACGGCAAATGGTATCACGGACAACCTGATCGAAGATTTCAGCCCCTCCCCCAGTGAGTGCATTAAGCCCTGCATCCCGCAGAATCTCCAGCGTCTCACGCAGTGGTTTCTTAAAGATGCGATCCGCAAGATGGCGGATTTCAATCGCTGTAAATGCTTTCAGCATGATTCCAGGTGCGGCTTCACGCATGGCAGCCAGCAGCTCTAGGTACCAGGAACCAGGAAGAGTCGGATGCAGGCCGCCGACCATATGAATCTCCGTGGCACCACTCTCCCACGATTCGCGGGTTTTGGCAGCCACCTCGGGAATCGTCATTTCAAAAGCATGAGGATCGCGCTTCTTGGCACTGAAGGCGCAAAACTGGCAGTTCAGAATGCAGACATTGGAATAGTTGATGTACCGGTTGAAAACATAGGTCGCCACATTCCCGTTTTTACGCTGACGCACGATATTGGCCATAAAGCCGATGGCATTCAAATCTCGCGATGCGTAGAGAGCCAGCCCCTCCTCGGCATTCAGCCGCTCGCCCGCCTCGACCTTCTCCAGAATCGGCAGCAGCACCGGATCCATCAAACGCTTATTCATCGGACAGCAATACACGAGCAGAGGCCAGAAAACCAGAGCGGAAAAAGCCTTTTCAACTTCAAATCGCACGCATCTCGCTCAAAAAAAGAAAAGGAGAAGATTGTGGAAGCGGGCCCCAAGCTCGAAGCTGTGCAGGAAACCCTGCCACATCGCGGTAGCGAGGTTCGAATGCGGTGAGGTCGTTGATGTTGGCGCGAAGGAAGAGGGATATCATGGGTTCCCAGCCTGCCGCTACAGCAACCATAAGGGGTGTTTGATTACTACTTGTGGGATCCTGCGCGTTGACATCAACTTTTGGCAGCATCCTCTCCACGGTTGGAATGTCGTACGCATCTGCGTTATGCCGTGAGGCGTTCGCAGGCGGTGACTGTATTGGCCATGAGGAGGGCGATGGTCATTGGGCCGACACCGCCGGGAACCGGTGTGATGGCTTTGCACTTGGAGGCTACGGCATCGAAATCGACATCGCCGACGAGTCGGTAGCCGCTCTTGGTCGTGGGATCGGCGATACGGTTGATCCCTACATCAATGACGACGGCACCTTCGCGGATATGCTCGGCACCGAGGGATTTTGGCCTGCCGATGGCGGCGATGACGATGTCGGCGCGGCGGGTGATGGCAGCTAGATCCTTGGTGCGGGAGTGAGCGATGGTCACGGTGGCGTCGCCACCCTTGCCCTTGGCCATGAGGAGGAAGGCCATCGGCTTGCCGACAATCAGGCTGCGACCGACGACGACGACTTCGGCTCCGGCGGTCTCGATTCCGGCTGCAACAAGCAGTCGCTGGCAACCGAGCGGTGTGCAGGGAACAAAGCCTGTGGGATCTTCCATGGCGAGCTTGGCCACATTGATCGGATGAAAGCCATCGACATCTTTGCGCGGATCGATGGCCTCGGTGACGGCTCGTTCGTTAATGTGCTTTGGAGGGGGAGATTGGACAAGGATGCCGTGAATCAGGGGATCTGCATTGAGTTCGGCAACAACGGCAAGGAGCTGCTCCTGAGTCGTCTCAGCGGGCAGTTCGATCTTGCGAGAATACATGCCGAGCGCGGCGCAGGTACGGTCTTTGTTGCGCACATAGGCCTGCGAAGCGGGATCTTCACCGACTAAAACGACGGCGAGACCGGGTGTGATGCGTCCTCCACTTTTTGCTTTGAGGGCCTCGATGCGGAGGCGAGTTTCCTGTTCGACTTCGGCGGCGACGGCTTTGCCATCAATGAGTTTCATCGGTGTAGTGTGTCAGATGGTTTGAGTGTGTCCCAAGATTCGAGATGTCAGCCTTTCATTTGCTCCAACTCCATTCCCTTGGTCTCGTGGACCATTTTGAGAACGAAGAGAATGGAGAGAAGGGCGAAGAAGGTGTAGAATCCGTAGGCTCCGCCTAAGCCAATGCCGCTCAAAAGCATCGGGAAGGTGATGGTGATGATGAAGTTGGCCAGCCATTGAGCCAAGCCACTGACGGCGAGAGCAGAACCACGGATTTGATTGGGAAACATTTCACCGAGCATGACCCACATGACCGGGCCCCAGGAGAGATTGAAAAAGATGACATAGAGATTGGCCGCTACGAGGGCGATGGGGCCAGCTGAACCGACGAGATGGAGAGAACCTGCTGCATTCTTTCCTGCTGTTGTAAAGACGACAGCCATGGTGCCGAGCGTGACTGCCATTCCGATCGAGCCGATGAGGAGCAGAGGTTTGCGTCCGATTCGGTCGATCAAAAGGATGGTGCCGATACAGGCCGCAATGCTAACGCCTCCGCTGAGGACATTGATGAGGAGGGAGTCGCTCTCGGTAAATCCAGCGGACTGCCAGAGAACACTGCCATAGTAGAAGACGACATTAATGCCGACGAACTGCTGGAGTACGGCAAGACCGATGCCGACCCAGACAATGGGTCGGAGACCGAAGATGCCTCCTGCGCTAAAGAGGTCTGAGAACTTGGGTCGATGTTCGTGGCTTATCGTGGCATCGATCTCCCTGATTTTTTCATTGGCAGCGAGTTTGCCGAAAAGCTTGATCAGAACCTGTCGTGCCTGTTCCACCTTGCCTGCGGAAAGAAGATAGCGGGGGCTTTCCGGAATGAAGAGCAGTGCCAGAAAGAAAGAGAGGGAAGGGATGAGCTGTATCCAGAACATCCAGCGCCAGGCAGGAAGTCCCCAGGCGAAAATGCCGAGTGAAGTTCCGGCGATTTTGGCGATGAAATAGTTGCTTAAGAAGGAGAAGAATAGGCCGGAGATGATCGCCACCTGTTGCAATGATGACATGGCACCGCGGTAGCGAGCCGGTGTCACCTCGCTGATGTAGGCGGGACAGAGGACGCTGGCTGCGCCAACGGCAAACCCGCCGAGAATGCGGTAGAAAATAAACTCCAGAGATGTATGAGAAATACCGGCACCCAGGGCGCTTACGGCAAAGAGTAAAGCCGAGATGATGAGAATCAGGCGGCGGCCGTACTTATCGGCGAGATTTCCGGCGAGAAAGGCACCTGCGGCGCAGCCAAGCAAAGTCGAGGCCACATTAAAGCCGGTCATCAGGCTGTCCGAGTGGAACGCTGCCTTGAGGCCGTCAACCGTTCCATTAATGACACCGCTGTCATAACCGAAAAGAAATCCTCCGATGGCAGCTGTGGCACTGATGAGAAGGATAAAGATCGTGCTCTCTTTTTCCGGATGAAGCGAACTGGCCGTGGAGGAAGTTGGTGGGGGGAGGTGCATTGAGATGAGATGAGGTGAATTGCCGCTCTTTAGAAGAATCACCGTCCTGGCAATCCGTGCGACCATCGCATATCACATTTCTTTACAAATCCTATCAACTAGTTTTTTGTAGTTGTTTCTTCAACTGATCCCAGTTGTTACCACAAAACACAAACCAAGATGAGCTTCTTCCCTGAAATACCCGTCATTAATTACGAAGGCCCCAAGTCCCGCAATCCCTTTGCCTTTAAGCAATACAACCCCGATGAGCTGGTCGAGGGGAAGACCATGCGCGATCACCTGCGCTTTGCCGCCGCCTACTGGCATGTCATGCGCAATCCACTGGCCGACCCCTTTGGTGGCGGCACAGCGCTGACTCCCTGGGATGATGGTTCCAATTCTGTTGAGAATGCCCAGAAGCGCGTGCGCGTCTTTTTTGAATTTCTGGAAAAAACAGGCATCGACTTTTACTGCTTCCACGACCGCGATGTCTCGCCTGAACTGGAGACTCTTGCTGCCTCGAACAAGGCCTTTGACGCCGTGGCCGGCACGCTCAAGGAAGAGCAGGATCGCACAGGCAAGAAGCTCCTCTGGGGCACAGCTTGTCTCTTCTCCCATCCCCGCTTTGCCCAGGGAGCTGCAACCTCGCCAAGCCTCGATGTTTTTGCTCATGGTGCTGCCCAGGTGAAGAAGGCCATCAGCGTCACTCACGCTCTCGGCGGTGGCGGCTATGTTTTCTGGGGCGGTCGTGAAGGATATTCCACACTCTGGAATACCGACATGAAGCGCGAACTGGATCATCTCGCGGCCTTCCTGCACATGGCTGTGGAATGGAAAAAGGCCATCGGATTTACGGGCAAATTCTGGATCGAGCCAAAGCCTCGCGAGCCCTCCACACACCAGTATGATTCGGATTCCGCCGCCTGTTTGAATTTCCTGCAGAGCTACGGATTGCTGGAGGAGTTTGAACTCAATATCGAGACCAATCATGCGACCCTTGCCGGTCACACGATGCGTCACGAACTCACCGTTGCCGCTGATGCTGGCAAGCTCGGCAGCATTGATGCCAATCGCGGTGATGAGCTCATCGGCTGGGATACCGATCAGTTCCCGACCAATCTCTACCTGGCTCTGGAAGTCATGCTCGTCGTGTTGAAGTCGGGCGGGCTTAAAGAGGGTGGACTCAACTTCGACGCCAAGCGCCGCCGCGAGTCTCACACCCCTGCCGATCTCTTTCATGCTCATATCGGTGGCATGGACACCTTCGCCCGCGGACTCAAGATCGCTGCTGCGATCCGTGCCGATGGCCGCATCGAGGAATTTGTCAAAGCCCGTTACTCCTCCTGGGATGGTGGGCTTGGTCAGAAGATCGAATCTGGTAAGGCGACTCTCGCCGAACTGGAAGCTCACGCCCTCGCCAAGGAAGCAGGAATGCCAGCCTCCGGCGGTCAGGAGTATCTCGAGAACCTGGTCAACGAGTTTATCTAGACCTTGGGCGGCGCTCGTTAACAAATCAATGAAATGGGGAGGTGCGGAAACGCCCTCCCCATTTCTTTTCTAAAGATGCGATTTTAGGATGGCTCTGAGCCGTACAAAGAAAGCCTCAGAGATAGCAGGAAGCACTCTCTTCCTTCTTGCAGCAAGTCGCCCCGTAAGAGCGGCGCGCTTCTTCTGATCGGCCCACTGCCAGAGGTCATCGCTTGTGGCATCATCGCTAAAGGCAGCTGTCACTCGTCTCGTGGTTGTTTTCATATTATCTTCTAAGCTTGAACTTGTCGGTTGGTTCAGCGATTGATTCGAATCAGGGCTCGAAAGACTCCCTGAACCACCAATTCCCGTGCAGGAATCAAATCGAGATAGAGTGGATTTTCGGCTCGGAGAAACGGCTTCCCAGCTTCCACCAAATAACGCTTGAGCGTGACCTCCTCATCGATTAGCGCCGCCACAATGTCGCGATGACGGGGCTGAGCCAGCTCCATGATGACCAGATCACGATCCAGAATTCCCGCCCCAATCATCGAATCCCCCCTCACCTCCAGCGCAAAGGTCTTGGCGTTGCGTGGCAGGCGAATTGTCTCTGGATCGACCGAGATGCAGCGATCTGGCTCCTGCTCCTGTCCCTCTGGGATTCCTGCTGGGATCATCCCATAGACAGGCACTTCGATCAGTTCCCGCTGCTCCGTCTGTCGTGGTGTCAAATCCGGCAGGATGATATTGCGCGAACGACCCGGCTGACGGCGAATCGCTCCCTTCTTCTCCATGAGATCAAGATGGCCTGCCACCGTGGCGGTCGAAGTGAATCCAAACCTCTCCATAATTTCCCGAAGCGAAGGCACACCACCTCGCTCCTCCGCATATTCGCGGATGAAAGAAAGAATCTCGCTCTGTCGTGGTGTCAAGTTCATGTACCGTTCATATGTTCGGTATATGAATGCGCATTCCTCCTCAAGAGTTTTCTTCAAATTTTTTTCAGCCTTTGCCTCTGCTATGCCTGCCTTGACAGAGATTTTCCAGATCTCATCCCCTCAAAATTACCCCGTGCCGGCCAGGTTTCCGGGGTGGTCATCATTAGTGTGCTGGATGGTAGTGTTTCACCCCATATCAGAGAGATTTGACTGGCTGTAGATTGAGTCATGAAAAAGCTCCTCATGACATCACTTCTCGTCGTCCTCGGAATGACACCCGGTTGCATCAGTATCACAACAAAAAAGGCACCGGTAGCATCCACGACGACAACCACCACAAGTCAAAGGTCGGATTATAGTCCGAATGTCACGACTTCAACGACTCAAACACGAAGCGGTGGCTCTTATTGAAGAAGAGAACTGGTGGCGTTTATCCGGTGACAAACCGAATCAGTGCCAACGGGCAGGGTGGGATGGATGATTAAACACTGCCTACAGTCAGCGACTCTGATGAAAACTCATGATTAACCACCTCCGGTCAACAGTTGAGTTTGCAGCGCAATTACCGCGCTATCACGAAATTATCCGGGTGCTGTTTAAATATGGGTTCGCGGATGTCCTTAAACTAGTCGCACTCCAGCAGGTGATGGGGATTGAAGGGGGGGAGTTGCAGACGCACGATTCGGGGCTGCTCTCAAAACCACCAGAAGAGCGGTTGAGACTGGCCTTGGAGGAACTTGGCCCCACTTTTATCAAGTTCGGTCAGATCATGAGTTCGCGTCGCGACCTTGTGAACAACGAATATTACACCGAGCTTAGCAAGCTTCAGGACAAGGTGCCCACCTTTCCGGGAAAAGAGGCAAAGAGGATTTTTGCCGAACAAATCGGCATGAGTGTGGGCAAGGCATTTTCCGAGTTTGATGAGAAACCGTTAGCCGGCGCCTCGATTGCCCAGGTGCATCGGGCGACCACCAAGGAAGGGGCGGTCGTCGCCGTCAAGGTGCAGCGTCCCGACATTCAGCCAGTCATCGAACGCGATCTCTCCATCCTTCTCGATCTCGCCGGTTTCGTGGAAAAGCATGTGCCGGATCTGGCCTCATTGAATCCCGTTGCCGTTGTACGGGAATTTTCCGAAACCCTGATGAAGGAACTCGATTTTACGAACGAGGCGGCCAATGCGGAGCGCTTCTCGCAGCAATTTGAAGGGGTGGGCACAATCAAGATTCCCGTGGTACTACGAGAGTTCAGCGGCAAAAAGATTCTGACCATGGAATTCATTTCGGGCTATCCCGTGAATGAGATTAAAGTGCTTCACAAACACGGCATTGATCCCGTGGCTCTCTCGGAAAGCATCTCGGCACTGATTTACGAACAGATTTTTGTACATGGCTTTTTTCATGCCGATCCCCATCCCGGAAACATGACGGTGCTTCAAGGTGATGTGCCGGGAGGAGGAGTTTTGGCACTCTACGATTTTGGAATGATGGGGGATTTTTCGCTAAGCTTCCGCTCGAGTGTGGCGCATCTCATCGCGGGCCTCGCGGAGAGGGATAGTCGGCAGGTAATGAGCGCCCTGATCGACATGTCCGAGGAAGGGAATTTAACCGACTCCGATAAAATGCTTCGTGATGTCGAGGAATTCAGCAGCAAGCATCTCACCAAACCACTCGCTCAGATCAATCTCGCAGAGGTCCTCAACAGCCTGCTTGAGCTGCTCCGCAAGCAGCGGCTTCGGATGAAGGGAAATTTCTATCTCGGCGTCAAGGCCCTCTCCCAGGTGGAAGCCATCGGCCGCGATCTCAATCCGGAGTTGAATTTTGTTCTTCTCGGGAAGCCGTATGCTGAAGCACTCATTGCTGACAAATATCAACCTGACCACCTTTTCAAGCTGCTCAAAAAACTTTCTGCCGCTTCGATTGATTTTTTGGAAGTGTTTCCTGGCGACTTTCTCATGCTGTGGAATCGCCTCCGCCGGGGACAAATCAACATTCCCTTACAGCACAAGATTGATCCCCAAGGATTTGAGCCCCTGCGCATCACCCTAGACTCGATAGCCAATCGTCTGGCAAACGCCATCCTCGCCGCCTCGATGCTCGTTGCCTCATCAATCCTGATTCTTTCGGGACTTCCACCAAAAGTCTGGAATATCCCAGTGCTAGGTCTGATCGGGCTGATCTGGGGGGGCACCATGTCGCTGCGCCTCATGCTTTCTATCTGGAAGCACGGAGGACTCTAAAAAAACTCCGAGCGATTGAAAAACCTCGGACGCTCGTTCGATGAGCGGTTTCTAAATCTTTTTGAGCAGATCCTGTAGTACTGAAGAGCTGTCTTCTATGGCCTTGGAGAGATTTGAAGAAGCCTTGCCAAGAAGATCGTGGGCTTTCTTTTTTGCTGCGATGCGGGATTTTGCAGTTGTTGCAGCCCCCTCACGGATGCCACTGCGCAGCAGAGCGGCAGCCTCATCCACGAATTTCAACGCCTGCTCTGCCAGCTTGTGCTCATGACCAGCAGGAACTGAAATCGCCTTCTTGCTCACTTTTACAGGAATAGCTTTCTTCTTTGGAAGCGTTTTGGAAGTGGTGGATTTTTCAGGAGAACGATGAGAGGTGCTTGTTGCTGCGCTTTTTTTCATGACTCAAAATATAGCGGGTTCAGATTGGGGTGATATGGGGTGTAATCCCACCCTGTTTTCAAGATGCACGGTCCATGATGTTGTGCTTTTCGTGGGAGTTTTCGGGAAGATTGCCGGTTGGGGTTTTCACCCCATGGGAAAAAATAATACCCGTTGTATTTTTTAACACAGGAACACGATGACTAATACTTCCTCACTTTTCCTTGATCTACTTCGGAAAAACCTCCCTTGGCTTCTTCCCTGATTGTTTTCCATACCTCACAAAAAAACTTGAACACCCTTCCTATGAAAACTCTTCATTTTCTGAGTCTCGCATCTCTTCTGTGTACCGCCACCCTTCACGCCGAAACGAACTCTCCCGTCGATCCCAACGCCCTGTCGATGCTCAAGCGCATGAGCACTCTTCTCGGTAAAGCGAAGGATTTCAGTTTCCAGTCTAGCAGTATTCATGAAGTGCCCAGCATCCATGGACAATTCATCACATTTTTCTCGGTCGGTGAGGTTGCCCTCAAGCGACCAGACAAACTGCGAGCCAGACTCGGGGGCGATGCTCCCCCGTTTGATTTTTACTACGATGGGAACTCTGTTTCAGCCGTTGCTCCACAAACGAAAGTCTTCTCCACATTGAGCGCCCCTGGGAACATCGACGAGATGCTCTCGGGTCTTCAGCACGAAACGGGGATTCGCTTTCCTTCATCTCCGCTGCTCTACAGTGACCCTTATTCCGTCCTGGCGCGCAATCTCTTGAGCGCCGTTGTGGTGGGCCCCACGAAAGTCAACGGGATCGCGTGCGATCATCTTGCCTTCCGCTCTCCAAAGGTGAATTGGGAAATTTGGATCGCCGCAGGCCCTGAAGCACTTCCTCTCCGACTGGCAGTTACCTTCACAGACAAACCTGGGTTCCCTCATACAGTGATCGAATTCTCCCACTGGAACCTGCATCGGACTCTCTCCAATGCATCGTTTGTCTTCCATCAGCCTGCCGGCACCAAAGAAATCCCGTTTGCAGCCGTTCTCCATTCAGCGGACCGCTGAGCCTCAACAAGAACACCTCATGAAATCCCACCTTTCTCTCCTCGGGCTAGCAGTTATCTGCTCTCTCCTCTCAGTCTCACTGACCGGCTGCGCCGGAGACTATTATTCGCCACCATTCGTCTATGCTCCGCTGCCACCGATCATTCCTTTCTTCGGCTGGGGCGGTGCTGGTTTTTATGGGGGCTCCTATGGCAATGGCTACCACTACTCTCACTACTCAAACGGCGGCTACTATAACAACTCGCGCGGTGGCTCCGCCTCCTGGGGGGGAGGTTCAGGCTCCTGGCACGGATCAAGGGGAGGATCTGGTTCCTGGCACCGCTGATCACCGAGTCCACCAGATGAACAACTCTCCGCAAGAACTAATCATCCGCTGCGGTTTCAGGCTCGTCTATGAATCTGAAGCGTGGACACCGGCCATTCTAGCCGTTTTCCCCCATCTCGATCCGTGGCAAAGGAAGCAGAATGAACTGATGACCTTTTCTCCCTATGTCTCAGTGCAACTCTTTGAAGATTCTCATGGAAATATCGTGCAGCGTTGTATTCTTCCTCCCGGCAGCACAAGCGTTAGCCATGATATTTTCGTCGTGGCACCGGCAACGACTGATGAACATTGGCTGATCGATCAGCCGGTTCAAGTGCCCTCGGTGCCGTCACAGCTTCTTCGCTACATCCTGCCGAGCCGTTACTGCGATTCAGATCGTTTAATGACCTTTGCCAACCAGCAATTCGGTGATGATCTGCATGGGTTGCCGCGTGTTCAGGCGATCTGCGACTGGATCCACAAGAATATTGAGTACCGCTGGGGTTCCGGCACTCCAGACACATCAGCTAGCCAGATCCTCGCACAAGGTTATGGTGTCTGCCGTGATTTTGCCCATCTCTCCATAGCCCTTTCCAGATGCTTTAATGTGCCGACACGGTATGTCACGGGATATGTGCCTGATATCGGCCACCTGGACCCTGGGTCTCCAATGGACTTTCACGCCTACATGCAGGTCTATGTGGGGCAACGGTGGTACACATTTGATGCTCGTTTCAATGAGCCGCGCATCGGTCGTATCAATATCGCCTACGGCCTGGATGCCGTGGATGGAGCTTTTTCGACACTGTTTGGACCAGCGCAACTTTCCTCATTGGAAGTCTGGGCCTACCAAGTTGATCCGTCGAAAGTATATCTCGGTGATCCTATCGACATGTCCAAGCGCCTCGATGGCACACCAGAAATCCGCTTTGCTTGATTTGACCGACAGCACTCATCGTGGGATGAGAGCGGTTTAAGAAGATATTTTACCACCCTATTCGGTTAATGCCCGGAGCCGAATCGAAGTGGGCATCCTGTGAGAGAATCGGAAGGGAGTGCTGTCAAACTCTTCTGCAATACGAGCCTCGATGATCGGCCTTTCCTTCCCAAGATGGCGCAAAGTGCCGAAATGCTTCATCCAAGGCTTTGCGGAGCCTGTCGTGTTGTTTTGCGAGTTTGGCCTGAAGCGCCTCGGTAAAGAAGGCCTTGAGCGACTGACCACTACTCGCGGCGGTCGCCTTGGCCTTCCGGAAAAGCTCATCAGGAAGTTCCAAAGTCGTCTTCATGAAGCCCATATTCCCATCTTTATGGGAAAATTCAAGAGTCAGCTTTCGTTCCTCTCCTTGGCGGCTGCCGAAAGCAGGCGGAGGGTCTTGAGGGGTTCCGGCGATTTGTAGTGCCGCTTGAGGTGGCTCTCGGCCAGGGCCGACGCGGGAACCGCCGCGATGAACTCCGCAAAAGAGCGCTCGCCGATTTCGCGGAGTAGCTTTTGTCCGGATTTCGTGGCCCAGAATTCCTCCTCGATGGTAGCCAGGGAACGGGCGGCCTCGTCGGCCGGGAAATTTTCCCGGCGACCCAACATCCAGACCAGCTCGGGGTCTTCCGGGAAAGCGACCGGAAACGGCACGAAGGGCTGAGGCACCTCCTCGTCATCTTCGCTCGGGAGCGCCACCTTGACCTGGCTGGTCAGAGAGCCTTCAGGGAGCTTGATTTCGACCGAGAGAGCCTTCCCTTCCTCGTCGGGAGTCACGATGACATTGTTTTCCCCGAAGGTGGTGGCGAACTGGCTTTGAATTTCGGAAATAGTCGCAGGCTCCAGATCCGGCACGGAGCCTTCCTCGCAAAACTTCTCGAACGACTGAACATGATTCCGTAGCCGTACTTCCTTTTCCACATGGTCGTAGATCGAGCTGGCAAGACGGGGATCGCTGGTAGCCTTGGCGAGTGCTTTCTGAAGGAGTGCGAGAAATTCCTTCTCGTTCATGTTTTTCGGTTTTTTCATGCGTGGGAAAATTTAGGGTCGGTTGTTGTCGCCGTTTTTCCCCGCTTCAGCCAGCAAAATGGAGAATTTCTCAAAAAGTAGGTATTCCCTTCCTTACCGAGGCTTTCTCCTTTTGAATTTGGCAACTTCTTCATGCACTCATCCAAAAAAATGAAAGGTAAAGCGACCCGACGGAAGCAAAAAACTGCCCCTCTTCCTCCCTCCACCGACTGGCGCACCACGGACGATCACGAGATCCTCAAGCGGCAATAGCGAGCTCGTGAGGAGACCTTTCGAATCGCCAACTCCTATCCTGAACACGCCGATTTCTCGAATTTTGACGGTTTTGGTGACATGGGCGGACTTCATTCCGGCATTCTTCGTCTGGTGCTGAAAACAGGGAGTCAATTGGGGACGAGGGGGATGTTTACGCGGATTATAGCCCAATAATTTTCACCACAGAGGACCGACAAAGAAAACGACCAAGGTTGCCGAAAAGGATTGAAAAAGCATCGCAGGAATACCTCTTCCTCTTTTACTTTTTCCAATCTTGGATCGCTCTCTGTGGTAAAAACTCGAGGGATCTTGAGGTGCCCCTTTTGCCGAAAGCTATTCGACCAGCTTTGCCTGTTCGAGTGCTGCGGCAATCGCTTTTTCCGAAGCCTCAGGCCCGTAGGCCAGGCCTTCGATATTGATCGACTGGGTCTTGGTCAGACCGAGCCAGCCCAGCACTCCCTTGAGGTAGGAGTCGGTGCTATGCAGATAGGCGGCAGCCTCACCGGCGTAAACTCCGCCGCGGGCCTCGACAAAGATCACCTGTTTTGCGGAGCCGTCAATCACACCGACGGGCCCATTTTCACCGTACTTGAAGGTCACGCCATTGCGGACCAGATAATCGACCCAGGAGCGGAGTGTGGCTGGCACGCTGAAATTAATCAGGGCAGAAGCAATGACAATGTAGTTCGCAGTCAGAACCTCGTTGATGATCTCAAATCCAAGATCAGAATAAGCCTTCTGCTCGGCAGTCCGTGACTCCTCGGGAGTGTAAACAGCTCCGAGAAAGGCTGCGTCAAGATAAGGAAGAGGCTTGGCCGCAAGATCACGAGTGACCACGGAAGAACCGGGATTTTTTTCCTGCAGCGTCTCGACAACCGCCTTGGCGACTTTGCTGGAGATGGAATCGGCACCACGAGGGCTGGAGGTGATCAGAAGAATGGTGGCCATGGGAATAAAGTCCGTTTGGTGTTGAGGATGGATGGAGTTGCATACCCTGATGCAACGGGGTCACAGCAGTGTTACTGCTGGAATACCTTGCATTAACGATAAGTCAAGTCGTTCTTTTCCTTTAACTCACGCGCAGACAGTGGGCGCGAAGATGCAAAACATGAAACTTGAAATGAAAAACCGAATGGACTCGTGCCATGACGCAAAAGAGAGCAGCGGAGGGAATTTAATCAGGAACTCAGGAATTTTCAAGTTTCATCCCTTTCTACCTCCCTCCCTTAGCGTCTTTGCGTCTTTGCGCGATAACTTCCCCTCTCCCCTCTAACTCAGCTTTCACCCTTCAGCTTTCAGAAATGTTCAACATATTTTTTCTAGGCTCCCAAGGGCCTTTTCCGCCATGATTTCCTGGATCAAGGAGAGAGTCCCCCGCAGATTGCGCTCCAGAGTGAAGTCCGAGGCAAGCAGAGAACATTCGGCTCTCAGGCGTGAGAGTTCTTCAGGATCATCCAGCTTCCCAAGCCACTTGCGAAGTGCCTCGGCAAATCCCACCACATCATCAGGACGATCCATCACCTCGCCATGCACTCCCGGCGTCATCACCTCCGAGATGCCGGCAGCCGCACTCGTCATGACCGGAATTCCGGCACTGAGCGCCTCCAGTGCAGCGAGAGAAAAGGGCTCGTAAATCGTCGGCGTAATAAAGATATCTCCCGCCGCATAAACCGTTTTCATTTCCTTCACCGGACCGAGAAAGGTGACAACTGGCGAGCCATAGCGACGAGGCGATCCCTTGCCAGCCACGAGTAGCCGGATCTTGGGATCTTCCTTGGCCAGCAACTCCACGACACGGATAGCGGTTCGCAGACCTTTGCGCTCCCAGCCCGTCCCGACAAAGAGAATAATCTTCTCATCCTGTCTGATCCCGAGCGCCTCACGCGCAGCGTGGCGCTCTCCCTCGGAGGCAAGCCCAAGCTGAGGCACGCCGTTGCGAATCAAGCTGATCTGCGCGGGCGGATAACCGTAATAGGAGACGATATCGCGCGTGATTTTCTCCGAGATCGAAATCACACGACGCGTGGAACCCGACTGAAACAGTTCCCTCTCCAGAGTGAGCTTCTCGCGATGCTTCGGATTGCGCCATTGAAACCACCGAGCCCAGGGAGAAATGGTGGAGTTGCGCTCCGTCAGCCATGCAAGATGCAGCCCCTCGTCAGTGCGATAGAGATCACATCCCGGCACCTTCTCCACCGAGAGAATTAGGTCAAAGGGAAGAGTGCCCGTCCGCTTGAACCGCTCCACATCGGCAATATAGGCGCTCAAGGAATGTCCCGAGCAGCGTAGGATCTCCCCGCCGGGCCACTGATCAAGGGGCCATTCCCCGGTTCCGAGCAGGATCACACGATGTCCCTGAGCTAGCAACCCGGAAGCCAACCCCTTGAGATAAACCTCCACGCCGCCACTCGATGAGTAGCCGCGTCGCAGAAAGGCGATGGTGAGTGATGGCATAGTGATCGGATTTGTCATGAGCAAGCTGAAACGATCATGGTATTGAATAGAGAACCTCCACTAGAATCA
>Ga0302320_10012482_pt1 | contig 17848 bp, 8 predicted proteins | sample Bog_T0_3_FD_202130 | JGI IMG/M metagenome (GOLD analysis project Ga0302320, IMG submission 202130) | Peat permafrost microbial communities from Stordalen Mire near Abisko, Sweden - Bog_T0_3 | ecosystem: Environmental > Terrestrial > Soil > Wetlands > Peat | place: Sweden: Abisko, Stordalen Mire...
GATTCGGCGTTGGCGGGGGATCCAGTCCCGGCTTTTTGTTCGCTGGGCTCTCAATGATGGATGGGCTTGACGGGAATGAAGAATCTCTCCCATCAAACCCCGCGTTCGCCCCTGCTGCTCCACAGGCACCCGGGGCGGACGCCACTAATTCTGGAGCCCAAACCCAAGGGAATCAGCAACCAGGGCCGGCCCAACAGCAGAAAACAGACAATCTGTCGAATGTCGTAGAGAACGAAACATCGAGTCTTAAGGCTGATCCTAATGCAAAACCAGGACAGCCCGGGAGTGCGGAGAATCTTGCAGCAGGTCAGCTAGCAGTCGCTGAGGTCGCGAATCGGATAATCGATGCTGGACACCCTGATCGAGTGGCTTCATCGACTCTCTACGACAGTGAAGCAGCTGGCCTTAAGAAAGGCGATCCTGCCGCTGTTGATGCTCACAACCGTTCTAGAACAGCTGCGGAAGCCGCTGTTAACGGGTCGAACACGACAAATGGAGCCACTCAATATCGAACACGAGTTGGCAGCAACGTAACAACTCCGCTTGGACGATCCAAAACTAACCCAGGAACTCCGGTTTCAATGTCCTTTGGTCCCTTCATTGAAGGGAAGCACACCGTTGTCATCGTTGTGGCACCTTGAGGAATATGACCATGAATCGTTTTTTGCTCATAGCGCTATTTTGCGTGTTGTCAGTTGGCTCCGCGTTTGCGGGAGACCAGCGCCGACTATCATCGGTTGAAATTACAGAACTCAAGCAGGCCATCTGTGATGAAATCTATGACTATGGCTACTTCGGAGAGTTCTATCAAATCGGCGAAAATGTTGGGACGCCACAACATTGGGTAGCCCGCGTCCGCGTATACATTGACCCGGTATACCGCAGTGCCGATGAGCATGGTCAGGTGATCTATAAGCTAATGCCTTTCGGGCAGATTTATCGGCTCTTTTTCATCGACAAGGGTGGGAAACTCACGCTCGACGGCAATCCTCAGAATCGATTCCCGATTACTCAACCAAGTCGGCAGACTGTCTACATGGATGAGGAGGACGTGCGTCAGGACGAGCAGGCATGGGTGAAGAGCTCTTTTACGATTGATACTGAACCAAGTTCCGATATGATCCGATCTGCTGTCCAGCGACAGAAGATTCGAGCGGGATTTTCGGAGTGGGAGTACAAACACGCTGATCAGGTTGGGTCGAAGAAGTAGTTTTCGGCCTAATTCCATTTTGAGGTCATAGAAGACAACGTGCCTGCCTATCTCAGACCTTCGCAGGCCCGTCCGAATCGCATCGCAGGCACGGGCGGGTTCTATAAAAGGGGGATGTCAAGAAGAAACACTTCACCTGCTCCGCCGGGCGCCTGTAGATGGTCAAGAGGTTTTTCCCTTCTCGCCGCGGCGAAAAGGGGAATGCGCGAACCCCGCTCATTCCGCCATTCGCACCTCGGCGGCGATTTTGCGCAGCTCGGGGAGGACGCGGCCTAGCGCGACCGGGGCGGCGTCGCGGGTGCCGAGGGCGAAGTAGACGTCGCGGTAATGGCGGTAGAGGGGCTCGTAGACCGCGGCTTGTTTGGCATCGGGCTGGACGGTGCGGAGGGGGAGGCAGACGGCGGCCTGGGCTTCTTCGATGGTCTTGTAGGCTCCGGCGGCCAGCAGGGCGAAGATACCTGAGCCTAGGCTGGTGGGAATTCCGGCGGGGACCAGCACCGGCTTGTTGAGGACGTTGGCGTAGACGCGGTTGAGCACCTCGCTTTTTTGCGGGATGCCGCCGGCGTTGATGACGCGGTCGATGCGCACGCCATGCTCGGCCATGCGCTCCAGAACGATGCGGGTGTGGAAGGCAGTGCCTTCAATGGCGGCGAAGAGTTCGTCCTGCGCGGTGTGAATCAGGTTCCATCCAAGCGTGACGCCGCCGAGCTCGGGATTGACGAGGACGGTGCGATCGCCGTTGTCCCAGCTGAGGCGCAGCAGGCCTGTCTGGCCGGCCTTGTACGCATCCAAACCCTCTGACAGCGCGCCCACCGTGGTGCCTGCGCGCCTGGCGATGGCATCGAAGATGTCGCCGACAGCGGACAAGCCGGCTTCAATTCCGGTGTAGTCCGGATGCACGCTGCCCGGCACGACGCCGCAGACGCCGGGGACGAGCTCCGCTTTTTTCGCCATGGCAATGATGCAGGTGGAAGTGCCGACCACGTTGACGGCATCGCCCTCGCGGATGTTGGAGCCGATGGCGTCCCAGTGCGCGTCGAACGCGCCGACGGGAATGGGAATGCCGGCGCGCAGGCCAAGCTTCGCAGCCCACCCGGCGGTGAGGTGGCCGGCGAGATGATCGCTGGTGAGAAATTCGCCGCCGATCTGGGCGCGGATGCCCTTGAAGATGGGGTCGACGGCGACGAGAAACTCTTCCGGCGGCAGGCCGCCCCACTTGGGATTCCACATCCACTTGTGGCCCATGGCGCAGACGCTGCGCTTGAGGCCGCTGACGGTGGTGACGCCGCAGAGCGTGGCCGCGACCATGTCGCAATGCTCGAGGGCGGTGACAAAGCGGGAGCGCTTCTCGGGGTTGTGGCGCAGCCAATGCAGGAGCTTGGAGAATCCCCACTCGTGGGAATAGGCTCCGCCGCACCACTGGATGCCTTCAAAGCCCAGCTCATGCGCCTTCTCGGTAATCTCCTGGGCCTCGGCAAAGGCGCGATGATCGCACCACAGGTAGTATTCGTCGAGGGGCTCGAGGCCTTCGCCGACCGGGATCACGCTGGAGCCGGTGGTATCGAGGGCGATGGCGGCAACGGCGTCGCCGCTGACGCCGGTGGTCTTGAGGGCTTCGCGGGTGGCTTCAGCCAGCGCGGCCATCTGGTCGGCGTGGGCCTGCGTGGCGTGATTGGGATCTTCGCGGCGGCGGTGGAGCGGGTAGGAGGCCGAGGCGGTACCGATGGGCCCCTTGACGCTGTCGACCAGGGTAACGCGGACGCTCAAGGTGCCGAAATCGACGCCGGCAACGACGGTCATAGGAGAAGTACCCCCGAGAAAACGCTTACCAATTCGCAGTCCAGAGTACACCATTGCCTGTATGCCTGCCGATTTCACAGTTGGGCAACGCGTTGCTGCTTTCTTTTCTAGACCTTATCAGTCCCATATCCAACTGGAGGTTATGAACAGGACCCGCCAGATTTGGAACCAATCGTAAAAAGGAGAAGCTAAATCCTTTGCGCTTGGTCATTTATGGCTTGACGATCGTGTTGCCGCAGGCCCACGATTCCAACTGTCTGGCCTCGGCGGCGTGTGTTCTTGACGAAGCTTCAGCAGTTGCCCTGCGGCAGGTTCCGCGGCGGGCCGGTTTATTCCTCGGAGGAGAGATCGCAATGCAGAGTGTCCGCGTTTTCGCGCGTTGGCTTATGGTGTCCTTAACGGTGTGCGTGGCGTTGGTTGCGTCAACCGCTTGGGCGGCATCGCCCACGGCATCGCTGAAGTTGTCCACAAGCAACGCTGCACCGGGATTCGGGCAATCCATCACGCTGACGGCGCTGGTGACGATCACCGGAAGCAGCGTGAGCACGATGGGCGCCTACTCGATTTACGACGGTTCCACAGCGCTGGTTTCAGGGAAAGCGCCCAACATGCCGAACGGCTATGTGTATGCCACCTCGAAGCTGAGCGTGGGTACGCATACGTTGACGGCAAAATACGCGGGAACCGTGAATGGGTTGAAAGCAACGTCGCCCGCCGTGATCGTGAAGGTGGCCGCGGCGCCGACGATTACTTTGCTGAGCCCGAGTTCGGCCACGGCCGGCGGCGCGGCGTTCACGCTCACCGTGACGGGCAGCAACTTTATCGCGGGCACCAAGGTGAAATGGGGCAGCACGGCGCTGACGACGACGGTTAAGAGCACCACCGAGGTGACGGCGCCGGTGACGAAAGGCATGATTGCCGATGCCGGCAAAGTGAATGTCACGGTGACCAACAGCGGCGGCACGTCGGCGGCGAAGGTCTTCGCGATCGACCCCAAGCTGAGCATCACCACGCCGCCGGATCTGCCGCCCGCGGACGCGGGCGTGACCTATGTGGGGTTTATCAATGTCTCCGGCGGCGGCCCCAGCTATCAATGGACGGTCAACGGCATTGCCGTTTCCACCACGGGAACGCCGGTCAGTGTCGCGGACGGAATCACCGCGAAGAACACCGGCGGGAACACGCTGACGCTCGGCGGCAAGCCCAGCCTTGCCACAACGGTCCACTTCAGCGTGTCAGTGAAGGACGCAGCGACCGGCGTAACGGCCGGCCCCGACAGCTTCTCGATTGTGGTGGCCCCCGGGGGCAATACGATCAGCGGCCATATCAACCTGGGGAGCGTCTGCGGCAACGGCGGAAATCCGCCTCCGATTACGGTAACCATCAGCACCACCCCCGTGGAGAGAACGACCACCAACAGCAGCGGGTACTTTCAGTTCGAGCACATTCCCAACGGGGCCTATACCATCACGCCGTCGACCTCCGGGCCGAGCTCGGTCTTCTATCCAGCCACACAAAGGGTCACCGTCAACACCGGCCCCGGCGTGGCGAACTTCAAGGCGGCCCTGGGCTATACGGTCAGCGGCACGGTGGATTACAGCGGGCCGGACACGGGGCGGATTTATGTGGTGTTGAACAATAACAATTGCGGCGGGAGCACGCCCGGAACCAGCATTGCATCGAAGGGCGCTTTCACCATCCGCGGCGTGCCGCCCGGCAGCTATAGCGTGCAGGCATGGATGGACACGCTGGGCTACGGTGCGCCCAACGCGGCTGACCCGTCCACCAATGTCAACAGCCCCGTGAGCTTTTCGGTGTCAAACGCCAATGTGACAGGCGTAGCAGCTTCGTTGGGCAATCCGGCCGCGGTGACGCTGTCTAACCCTCCCGGGATTCAGGGGACTGCCGCATTCGATGGCGGCGCTTTGCTGTTCTTCAAGCCGATCCTGGACAACAACAATGTGGAACTGGCCACTTCATACATTGTGGAGTGGAGCACGGCGCAGGCGTTTCCCTCGACGGTTCCGGCCGGCCAGACCAAAAGCTTCCCGGCGGTGGGTTCCAACGGCACCGGGATCTGGATCATCGATGGTCTGAGCAACGGGACGGCCTACTATTTCCGGGTGCGGGGCGTGGCGGGAAGTTCAAAGAGCCCCTGGTACGAGACTTCGAGCGCATTGACCGTCAATGCGCCTTCGACCGGAGCGACGATCTCCGGCGCCGTCACCTTCAGCGGGACTGCGACCGGGCCTTTGTACACGGGCTTCTACGACGGCAGTAACGGCACGGTGTATGCAACCATGGTGGGCAGCAAGCACAGCCCGCCGACCAGCCCGGCGCCGTACACGGTCAAAGTTCCCAGCGGAAGCGGCTATATTCACTTCGGCATCCTCGACCAGGAGAATCTGGGCGTGGTTGTTCCCGGCGATGTTTCCAATACCAATGGCAACAACTCCGCGCCCATCGCTATTACCGGCAACGAGGCCAGCGTAGACCTTGCGCTGCCCACCAGCGACAGCACCGCCGTGGTGGCAACGCAGCATAACCAGCAGATCGACCAGTTCGGAACCGGCTCGAATTACAATCTCCAATTCGAGGTTAACCCGGGCATCAAGCTGCCGGTGGCCGTAACCCTTACGTCCGCCAGCAACCCGAATGTTGTTCTCAAGCAGGACATCGGCCAGTGCAACAACTGCGGCGGAAGCGGCAGCTTCAGCTTCGGGATTGACATCAACAACTCGGTGCCCAAAGTGGGCGACAGTTACGGCTTGGCGTTGACCTATAGCGACGGGACGACGGCGACTCAGTCCGCCGCGGTCACGGGCGTGCTGAGCTCATTGCCTTCGCATCTGGAGCCAGCCGGTTCAGGCACCAGCACGAAGCCGAACTTCAGTTGGACCGACCCGGCCAACGCCAGCGATTACACGTACAACTTCCAGTTGCAGGATGCAAGCTACAACACGATCTGGCAGATTCCCGGAAACAACTCCAATTCCAACGGTTTCCCATCGACAGTTACATCTCTCGCCTGGGGCGTTCCGCCGGCTGGGTATTCCGGCGACACGCCGTCTGTTACCGCATTGAGCAATGAGGAGTACACCTGGTCTATCCAAGCCTCTGATACGAACGGGAACTCCGCGTCGACGCAGGTGAACTACAAGCCCTGATCGGCATTGCCGAACTCGACCGGCGGGAACGCGCCAACCGCGACCAGGAGCGTGAGCTGCTAACCGGGGATAGCCGCATCGTTTGGCTATCCCTGGCACAGCGGCAACGTGTCAGGGCACCTGTCATCGGACGGCAGGAACTGGAACGCCGGCGCCGGTGAAGCGGGTACGAGGCCGGCGCGGTGGCGAGGGGACCTTGGACGTTGCCGCCCAGGGTAACGCAGACGGTCGATGCGCCGGAATCGACGGCGGCAACGATGCTCATAAGAGAAGTACTCCGAGTCAACGCACTACCAATGGGCACTCCAGAGTACTCCATCGCGCTGCTTGTCTGCCGGATTCCCAAGGCCTCCAACAGCTTCCTGCGTCCATTTCCATTGGCCTGGAACCTCGCAATGGCGCGCGTGTTCCGGAAGCGGGGCCTTCCGCATTGGGAACGAACTGCGAGACGGGGAGGTTAAAGTCCTCAAGTTTGGAGATTTAGGGATTGACGAGCGGACCTGCAAAAAGGATAAGATTAGTCCAAATAAGGATTTTGGCGTGCGTGGCTTCGGCGGGGGATTCCCGCGCGAGCCATTAGCCTTAACGGGACTTGGGGTTGTGGATGGCACCCCGGAGGAGAGTTCAAGATGCAGAGTTTACGTGTTTTCGCGCGTTGGCTTACTGTGTGCCTGCCAATTTCGGTGGTGTTGGTTTCGTCCACCGCGGCGTTGGCGAGCGGCACCACAGTGAACGGCCAGATCAATTTGAACGGCTGCGGCGGGTCTAATCAAAGCCTGCCCATCTTCACCGTGCGATTGAGCACCAATCCCGTAAAGACCACGACCACCGACAGCGGCGGAAGTTTCTCGTTCACGGGTGTTCCCAACGGGACCTACACCGTGACTCCCTCCATCACCGGGCCAAGCGCGGTTTTCTATCCGGCCGCGCGGAATGTGGCTGTGACCACCGGCAGCTCACCATCGATTGCCTTCTGGGCATCGGTCGGCTATGCGGTCAGCGGCACCGTGGCGTACAGCGGTTCTGCCACGGGGCGGATTTTTGTGCAGTTGAACAATAACAACTGCGGCGGGCAGCTTACGCCCGGAGTCAGCATCGCTTCGAAGGGCGCCTTTACCATTCGCGGCGTGCCGCCCGGCAGCTACTCCGCGCAGGCCTGGATGGACACGCTGGGCTATGGCGCGGCCAACGTATCCGACCCGGCGACCACCAACATGCCAAGCGTGAATGTCGTGGCGGCGAACAAGACCGGCGTTGCGCTCAGTTTGACCGATCCCTCCGCGGTGACGCTGTCGACGGGGCCCGGGATTCAGGGCGTGGCCCCCTTCGGCGGCGGGGTTTTTATGCTTTTCCAGCCGATCCAGAACAACGGCGTGGAACTGGCTACCTCTTACACCGTGGAGTGGAGCACGACGAAGGTATTCCCCACGACTGTACCCACAAGCCAGAGAAAGAGCTTCCCGGCGGTGGGCAGCAATGGCACCACCATCTGGATCATCGACGGGTTGACCAACGGCACGGCCTACTACTTCAGGGCGCGAGGCGTGGCGGGCAACGCAACCGGTCCGTGGAATGAAACGCAGAACGCGGCCACCATCAATGCTCAGTCTAGCGGGGACACGGTCTCCGGCACGGTGACTTTTCCCGGAACCGCAACCGGGCCGCTCTACACCGGTTTCTATGACGGCAACACCGGCCAGGTGTTTTTGACGGAGGTGGGCAGCAAGGCGAGTCCGCCCAACAGCCCGGCAGCGTATTCGATGAAGATTCCCGGCAGCACCGATGGGCCCAATTACATCCACGTCGGCATTCTGGACAACGAGAATCTTGGCGTAGTGGTTCCCGGCGATATCTCCAATACCAATAACCATAATTCCGCCCCTGTCGCTATCACGGGCAACATGACCGGCGAAACGCTTGCTTTGCCCACCGCCATCAGCAACGCTCTGGTGACAACACAAAACAGCCAGCAGATCAACCAGAACGGGACAACCACAGGTTACAATCTCAACTTCGCAGTGGACGCGGGCATCAAGCAACCGGTGTCGGTTGCGCTTACGTCGGCCAGCGACCCGAATGTGGTTGTGCCGGCTGACATTGGGCAATGTGGCAACTGCGGGGGCAACAGTGGCTATGAATTCCAGGTTGGGCTCAATGGCTCGGCGCCCAAGGCCGGCGACACCTACGGCTTCGCGGTGACCTACAGCGACGGGACAACAGGTACTCTGTCGGCTGCCGTTACCGGCGTGATCGCCTCTTTGCCCAGCCATCTGGAGCCCGCGGGGGGCGGCAGCGACACCACGCCCAACTTCAGTTGGACCGATCCCTCGAACGCCAGCAACTACACCTATCAGTTCAACCTTCAGGACTCGAATAACAACACGATCTGGCAGATTCCCGGCCAGCACAGCAACGGGAACGGATTCTCATCGAGCCTTACTTCTCTGACCTGGGGCGTTGCTCCGAGCGGGTACAGCGGCGATACGCCGTCGGTCTCTGCGTTGAGCACGGGCGAGTATTACTGGTCCATCACGGCCATGGACAGCGAAGGCAACTCATCGTCGACACAGGTGGATTACTATCCTGGTTATAAGGCGCTGGCCTTGCCTACGCCCGCCGCGGCGAATCTTCCGGCCGCAGTGAAAGGCAACGGCTACACGGCGACGATTGCGGCGTCGGGCGGGTATCCCTGCTACACCTACAGCGTGACAGGGGAACTTTCTTCCTTCGGCCTCAACTCGCAAACCAACGGCGGATGCACCGGTCCGCTGACCATCAGCGGAACGCCCACCGGGGACGGCACGGCCTACTTCACGGTGACGGTGAACGATGGCGGCAACAATCAAGTCAGCCAGAATTATTCCATCGTGATCGGCGGCGGGCCGGTGAGCCTGCCGAAGCCAACGGGCGATACCGACACGATCCCCACGCTGGGGTCGGCACTCCAATACGATCCTTATTCGGGGTCCATTACGGCCTCGGGCGGTTCAGCTCCGTACACATGGATCGTGAACGGCGTAACGCTTGCGAGCGTAAACTCCGCGGTAACGGTCGCCGACGGCGATGGCCTGACCGTGACCAACGTGGGCGGCGACACGCTGACGTTTGGGGGACAACCGAGCATCGCGTCTGCCATCACGCTGCATATCACCGTGAAGAGCGGCAGCAGCCAGGCCTCGGGAACATACGCGATCGTGGTGATTCTGGGACCGACCGGGTCGAACAACGCCGCCCTCACCGGCCATTACTCCTGCCTGAGCGAGGGGTTCAACGACAGCGACGGCTCGCGCTGGGCTTCGCTTTCAAGCTTTGACGCCGGCAACGGCGGCTCGTTCTCCAGTGGAGTGTGGGACCGGAATGGCAGCACCCAGAGCGCGGCCACAACCGGAACGATGACCGGCTACTCCTCGATCAACGCCGACAACAACGGCACAGCCGTCTTCGCATTGTCGCAAAGCAACACTCCAACCAAGTTCACGGAATGGGCGATCGCCCTGACGGGTTCGGCGAGGCCGGCGGTGGAGTTCCGCGCCGTGGAGTACGACACCAACGGCGAGCATGGGATAGCCAACTGCTATCTGGACACCACCAGCGCGTTTGCGGGGAGCACGCTCAGCGGGAAGGGCTTCGCTTTTGACCTGAACGGCGAAAAGGCAAGCACCGGCAATGTGCTTATCGGCCGCGCGGCAGCGGGCCGCTTCAGCGCATCGAGCGGCAACATCGGCACGGGCATTCTCGACATCGGCAAGGCCGGAACGGCCGCGGTGGAAGAAAGCACGTTTACCGGCTCGTATACCGCACCGGATACCAACGGCCGCACCACCCTCACACTCGATAATGGCGGCAGCACAGTGACCGAGGCTGTCTACATCGTCGATACCAACCGCGCGTTCATCCTGCAAACCACAGCCCAGGGCGGCCTGTTCGTGGGTAATGTGCGCAAGCAATCGAGCACAGCGTACTCCGGTTCGTCGATCAGCGGACCATGGGTGATCTACGACCAGGGCGTCGCGTTTGGCGCAGGCGACGTGGAAAAGGGCATTTACTCCCAGGTCGTTCAAGGCACCAGCACGGGCACCGGGGTACTGGTGGCCAACGCAAGCTATGCCGACAACGCTGGAACATACTCCGTGAACGGCACGGTGGGCACTTACCCAACACTGACGTTCAGTACCACGGACCCTGGCCGCGCCACGATGAATCCCGGCTCCGGCGGCGAAGTCTACATCTACCTGTACGGACCCAGCGAGGGCTTTACGCTGAGCACGGACGGGAATGGAGGGTTCAACAGCGGCTGGCTTGAAAAGCAGACGGAACCCGCCATCAGCAATGTGGCGCTTGCAGGCAAGTACATGGTTGGCCCCATGCCGCTCACCACTCCAACCGCCGTTCCCAGCGTGAGTGAGTACACGTTCAGCGGGACCGCGATTTCTGCCAGAGTCTCGACCGCGGGCCCGACCGAGGCCGGCATAACCTTCAACTTCGACGCGCCGGTGGATTTGACGTACCTGCTGGCATCCACCACGGACGAAACCTTCACCGTATCGAGCGGCTCAGGCGGCTATGCCAGTTGCATCGCCATCAGTTCCACGCCGATCAAGATCGCTTGCACGCTGCAGAACGACCCGAACCCGTCGGTGTTCATCTTGCAGCAATAACCGACGCGCGCACCACCCGAGGTCCCGCTGAAATGGCGGGGCCTCGGATTGCCGACAAAGTCAATTCGGCAGGTCGGGTGAAGGACCCGGGGCTAAAGTGGGTGCGTGAGAACCAGGCTTTCATAGCCACCGAACGAAACAGTGGAGGTTGGGTGGAAGACGGTTGTATTGAAAAGCAGCAAGTTAGCGCCGCTTCGCGGCATGGCAAGTTAGCAAGTCAGCGCTAAAACCCAGTTCTCACGCACACACTAAAGCCCGTTGAATTGATTGACTTTTTTCGTGAGGCTGAAGCCTCACGCTCCCTCCCAAACTAGAAAAGGGGGAGTTTTTCATCAGTCTGAGGCCCCGCCGAAATGGCGGGGCCTCATTTTTGGCACGAGGGAATCATCGATCACGGGTTCAGCCACTGCTTTTCAGGCGCGTTGGATGCTTCAGCCTGCTCAGCGCCGCCCGCTTCGGGGATCTACTTCTTCGCGCCCGGCATCATGCCCTTGATTCTGTCCATTAAGCCTGGTCTGGCTGCCGGAACGCCCGCCGAAGGCTTGGCCACGGCCGGGGACGGAGGGGGCGTCTCCGATGGAGCGTTCTCTGCCGCGCCCGGCTGCGCGCTCTCGGGGGCAGCGGGGCTTGCAGAAGCTTTTTCGTTTGCAGGCGCCGGCGGCGCCGGCCCATTCACGGCCGTGGTCCCGGGAAGAGCCGGGATCGGCGTGTCGCTGTTCCTGACCAGGATGGAGATTCTCCGGTTGGAGGGATCGGAGGGATTGGTTTTGACGCGCAAAAGCTGGTCGGCATAGCCGCGCACCTGCGTTACCTGATTGGAGCGCACGCCATGCTGCTGCAAGAGCCGTCGCGCGGAGTTGGCGCGATCGGCCGATAGCTCCCAGTTGCTGTAGTTGGCATCGCTGGAGTATGGCGTCGCGTCGGTATGGCCTTCGATCAGCAGGTCATTGGGCAGGGTCTTCAGCTCGGTGGCCAGGAGGGCCAGCAACTCCTGTCCGCTGGGGCTTAGTTGCGGGCTGCCGCTCTGGTAAAAGGTTCCGTTTTTGTCCTCGATCAACTCGATGCGCAGTCCCTCGGGGGTGATGGTGATTTCAATCTGCTTGGAGAGCTTCTCCAGCTCTTGCCGTTGCTTGATCTCCTGCTCCAGCTTGCTCTTCAGCTTCTGGAGATTCTCAATGTTGCCCGGCTGCACGGTCATGCCGTTGCCGTTCATGGTGGTGCCCAACAGGCTGGCGGTGCCCTTGGGGTCGTTGAAGTAGCCGGCCACGGCTTTCTTGACTTGTTCGCTCGATCCCATCAGCCACAGCACGATGAACAGCGCCATCAGGGCGGTGACGAAGTCGGCATACGCCACCTTCCACGCGCCTCCATGGTGGCCGCCGTGGCCGCCCTTCTTTTTGATCACGATAATGGGTTGAACCTTGTTAGTGGCCGCCATCTGCCGCACTCCTCCCGAATTCCCCGTGAACGCTAGGCCGCGATGGCTTCAGAGCCGGCGCTGTGATTCTTGCAGCGCTTCTCCATCTCGTCGAAACTGGGGCGCACATGCGCGGGAATGGCGCGCCGTCCCATCTCGATGGCGATCATGGGGGCCGAGCCTTTTAGAAACGAGAGCAGCAGCACCCGCAGCACGTGCAGGTAGCCATCCTGCTCATCGACCGTTTTGCTCATGTTGGCGCCTAGCGGCCCGGCGACGCCGTAGCAGAGCAGAATACCGAGAAAGGTACCTACCAGCGCCGCGGCAACCTTGCGGCCGATCTCCTCCTGCGGGCCGCCCAGCGATCCCATGGTGATGACAACGCCCAGCACCGCGGCGACAATGCCGAGGCCCGGCAGGGCATCGGCGACGGTGGTGAGCGCGCTGACCGGCTGGGTTGCCTCGTGGTGGTGCACCTCCATGTCCAGCTCCATCATCTGATCCATGTCGAATGGCTCGACGCCTCCGGTGATGGCCATGCGCAGGGTGTCGCAGACAAAGTCGCGGGCGTGATGGTCCTTGAGAAACTCGGGATAGTTTTTGAAGATGGAACTTTCCGACGGTTTCTCGACATCCATCTCGACGCTCAACAACCCCTCTTTGCGCACCTTGTTGAGGAACTGGTACATCATCTTGAGCGTGTTCAAGTACTGCTCCTTGCCGAAGCTGGAGCCGCCCAGCACGCCTTTGAGGCCAGAGGCAATGCCGGCGAGAATATGCACCGGATTGGCCACCAGCAGTGTTCCGGTGGCGGCGCCCGCGATAATCAGCAATTCGGCGGGCTGGAGAAGCACCTCGATGTGGCCTTTCTCCATGAGGAAGCCACCAATGACCGATGCAAAGACAATTAAGATGCCTACGATGGCAAACATGCCTGCCCCCCTGGCGCAAGTGCGATGTGATTTCCGCCCTCGTGAACGCTTGAGACCATGGCGGCCTGCGCGCGCCCGAGCAGGTTGGCCAGCGTTTCAGCCGGTTCCGCCTGGGCCGCGCCGATGCTCACGGTCAGCGAAACACGGTCTCCCCACCAGCGAAAGTCGGTGGTTCTGGCGATGCCGGTGAGCCGTTGCGCGTGGGCTTCAAGCATCTCGGGCGTGCGCTCGTGCGACAAGACCAGAAACTCGTCGTCTCCCCAGCGGCTCAGTTCCTCGGCCGGGCGCAAACCATTCACCAGTGTCGTCTCGATTTTTTCCAGCATCGCCTCACAGGCTTGTGTGCCGTGGGTTTTGCGCAGCTCGTGGGCCTGGTCCACGGTGATCCACAGCACGCCAAAGGGGACGCCGGCGCGCGTGAAGTCTTCAAATAGCTCTCCGATCCGTTCTTCGAGATCTGCCTGGCTCTCTTCAATGCCCGAGTTCTCGCCGCAATCGCCGCGGGGCAGCGCATCCAGGCTGTCGGCGGGGTGAAAGAAGACGGCGATGCCCAAGCGGCCGCCCAACCCGTCGCGCAGCGCCAGCGCGCGCGCAATCGCCGGGACCGGTTGGCCCAGCCTATGCCGCGCGACCCTGGGCACACCGCGCCCCGGTTCCGGCCGGGCATCCTCCGGTACAGCGCCATCCAGCATTCCGCACAGCAGAGGCTCCAGCGCTTCGGGGACAGGGCGCCCCAGCAGGTCTGCACTGGCGTGGCCGGTAATCGCCTCCGCGCCGCGGTTCCAGAAGACCACGCGGCCCCCGGCATCGAGCAGCGCCACGCCTCCCTGAAGGCTATCCAGCGCCGCTTCAACCAGTTCGGTGCGATCGGTCATGCGTGTCTCTCCATCTGCTACATCGGCGATTTGCGGTCTAACTTCACGATTCCACGGCGCGGGAAAAGAAGTGCAGTTCGTTGCCGAAGAGAATCCCGCTTGAGGAATCAGCCAGTCCGTACCGCTGACGAGCATGTCGGCGCGGTGATTGTCCGCGAAATGTCGTGACCCCTGGGGTGGCCAGGCTGTATCGTTTGATCAGGAGTTCGATGCGCTCGTCGCGCTCTTCCTTTCTTGAATCGAGTTCATCATGAAAAGGGATCCAATCGCAGTGTCGCAAAAGCAGACAGACCCACGATTGGACGCCGCGCAGCCGATAGCTCATCAAGGAGTACAGGACCCGCCCCGAGCCTGAACGCGAGATTCCGGTTCGGGGGGAAGGTGGAAGCTGAACCGGCTTCGTCGCGGTTTCAAGGAATTACGGGGTAAAAGAGACGCAGATTATGAACAAGATCATTTTGGCCGATTCGCAGGCAATTTTTCGCGCGGGCACCGCCAAGGTACTGGCGATGGACGAAGATTTGCGCATCATCGCGCAATGCTCCGATTTGGACCGCATGCATCATGCGGTGACCACTTTTCCCGGTTCGATTGTCTTGTTTGCCGCGTCCCTGCGCCCGGATCTGACTCGCCTGCGCCATATGCTGGAGTCGGTGGGCAGCAGCGGAATTGTGATTGCCGAGAACAGCGATACCGCGGATAGTTACCTGCAACAGGGTTTTCGCGGGGTTGTGTTTCGCAATGTATCAGGATCGGCCCTGGTGGAGTGTGTACGCCGCGTGGCCGCGGGCGACGTGTGGATGCCGCCCCAACTGATGCAGCCCGACTCGCCGGAAGAGGACATGGTGGGCACGCGGGTGCGCGACCGCCTCACGCCCAAGGAGATGCGCATTGTGGCGTTGATTGTGCAAGGCTGCAAGAACCGCGAGATCGCCACGCGCTTGAAGACCACCGAGCAGGTGATCAAGAATTACCTGCGCTCGATCTACGACAAGACCGGGGTCAGCGATCGCCTGGAGCTGGCGTTGTTCACCATCCACCATCGCGTGCTGGCGGCGGCCGCCGCCGAAGTGGGCAGCAAGCTGGAGGCCGAGGAGCAACGGGCCGCTTCTTCTTCAGCGGTTGCCTAAAACCGGCCGCATAAACTATTGGAATTGGCATGCGGAGGGCATGAGTCCCGTCCGCCGCGGCGGATGGGCGGGTCTCACAGCCGGCGAATCCGCCCCCTGTAGCAATGATGAGACCGGCTGTAGTGTGTTGATTACTTAGTAAATAATTGATTCTGTTTGTATTTCCAAGGTAGGGCGCTTAGCATTATTAGCAACTAATCCAGCCATTCTGTGTCTGAGGAAATCATGAGTTCGTCTCGCGCTTTGAACGCCCTAGCGTGGCTGTTTGCCGCCACCCCCAACAAAAGCAAGGTTTCCTTCCGGGCAGTCTTGGGCGTCGTTGCATTCCTCGTCACACTGACGGCAGTTACAGCGGGGCGGGCGCAGGAAGCGACTGAAAAGCCCACCATAGCGCCGTTGAATCCCGCCTTCGTCCAATACATGGACGACCGCGCGCATGGCCGTGTTAAAGAGGAGTGGAGGCTCATTCCCGGCGGTCACCCGCTGGGCGCGATCCCTTCCACCATCGACTTCTCCTACCTGAAGGGTCAACCGGGCCTGGCAGCTCAACTGGGAACCAACCTCCCCTCCAGCTATGATCTTCGCGCTCAGGGCAGAGTCAGTGCCGTCAAGGACCAAGGGGAATGTGGAGACTGTTGGGCCTTTGCCACCTACGGATCGATGGAATCGGCCCTGCTGCCGGCCGAAAGCTGGGACTTTTCGGAAAACAACCTGAATAACTTGAACGGTTACGGTATTGCGCCGTGTGAGGGCGGGAACGCGCAAATGAGCATGGCCTACCTGGCGCGCTGGGCGGGGCCGATCAATGCATCCGACGATCCGGACCCAACCTCCTGCACCAGCGAAAGCACCTGCTTCAATCCATCTCCGCTCGACCTTCCCCCGCAGCAGCACGTTCAGGGGGTTTACTGGATCGCCGGCCGCGCCAGTTCGACGGACAATGACAACCTGAAGACGGCCATCATGACCTACGGCGGCGTCGACGTAGGAATCTGGGGCGAAGGGTTGTATTCGAACAGTGGCTATTGGAATGGAAGCACGGACGCTTCCTACTACAACGGCGACCCAGTCTGCAGCGGCAAACCGTGCGGCGCCGACCATAACGTGACTCTGGTGGGGTGGGACGACAATTACCCGGCCGGCAATTTCTCCAAAAAGCCGCCTGGGAACGGCGCCTTCCTTGTGAAGAACAGTTGGGGGACGTATTGGGGCTTGAGTGGATTCTTCTGGGCCTCCTACTACGACGTAGTTCTTGCGGTGGGGGAATCGTACGTCTTCGCCGGCAACGAGTTGCCTTCAAATTACGCCACCAATTATCAATACGACCCGCTAGGTTATATTTCCGCAATCGGATACAACACAACTTCCGCCTATGCGGCCAACATTTTCACCGCCGCTGCAAACAGCCAATTGGAGGCTGTGGCGACTTACGCCACGGCGAACAATACGACCTACACAGTCGAGATCTACACCAACGCATCCAGCGGCCCAACCAGCGGATCCCTGGCTACCACCACCAGCGGCACGATGGCTTTGGCCGGGTACAACACAATCGTTCTGCCCAGTCCGGTTTTGATTACGAAAGGGCAAAAGTTCTCGGTCGTAATCCGGCTGACCACGCCAGGCTACGGATGGCCAATCTCATTTTCATTGGCACTAACCGGCAACACCATCAAGGCCACAGCCAGCCCAGGAAACGGCTTCACTAGCGCCGACGGGAGCAATTGGGAGGACATAACAAGCTGGCTCGACGCAACGGCAAGTATCTGCCTGAAGGCATTCGCGAATCCCGCGACAAACGCCCTGACTCTGGGTAGTTTCAGCGTCAGTCCCAGCACAACTGCCAGTGGCAGCACCGCCAACGTGAACATCGCCCTCAGCGCCGCGGCGCCCGCCGGCGGAACCGCCATCAGCCTGACCTCAAGCAACCCAGCCGTCTTCCCGGTGCCCAGCACCTACACCATCCCGGCCGGGCAGACTACCGCCGGTCCCAGCGTCGTCGCGGGCACGGTCACCTCTTCAACCACGGTCACGCTGACCGCAAGCTATAACGGAAGCTCGATGCAGGCTCAGGTCATTGTCAATCCGAAGCCATCGGGGACGCCGGTCATAGCCACAGTGAGCGCGATCCTGCCGCAGCAGGCGCAGACGATTACGATTACCGGAAGAGGCTTCGGTACCCTTGCTGCGTATAGCGGCAACTCCAGCTACATCGCAGTGAATCTGCCGACGTGGGGAGCGGGTTACAGCGGTCCAGGCACGAACGATGCCGTGGGATTGGCTGTGACCTCCTGGACGGATACGAAGATTGTTCTGGCGGGTTTCACAGGCTACTATGGCTACACTCTGGATGGCGACATTAACTTGTGGGTGAATGCGGGCGATGCGATTACGCTCCAAATCTGGAACGCCCAAACCGGAGCGGGGCCAAGTACTTGTGGGAATATCGTTGCCGGGGCCGGGGCGACGACTTGTTTGCCTCCACCGGCAATCTCGGTAACGCCGGCAACGACGGTGGCTTTCGACTCGGTGACGTTGGGCTCGTCGTCCACGCAGAACTTCACAGTGAAGAACACCGGCGGGGGAACGCTGACGGGAACCGCTTCGGTGGCCGCGCCATTCAGCATTGCTTCAGGCGGCAGCTACATTCTGGCAGCAG